>Ga0206872_10252_pt2 | contig 14558 bp, 9 predicted proteins | sample Alteio_BWOrgCont_34_FD_152906 | JGI IMG/M metagenome (GOLD analysis project Ga0206872, IMG submission 152906) | Enriched cells from forest soil in Barre Woods Harvard Forest LTER site, Petersham, Massachusetts, United States -... | ecosystem: Environmental > Terrestrial > Soil > Temperate forest >... | reverse complement strand
AAACCCGTTCACAGTATCGGTCACCAGGGAGTCGAGGCCTGAAATACTGCCCCTTGCAAAGCTTTTTTTGATGCTTTGCAGATACCAATGCTCGGTATAATTTACATTGGTGCCGAATTGAAAATAATGCAAAAAGTTTAAACTTAAACCAATCGGTATGTTATGAACGATAGAAGTTTGCAGGTTTTTTAATAAAGTATTGCCCTTAAACAATTCCGATTCGGGGAGATCATTTATTGAATTTGAAGCCTGCAAACTATAGCTTATCGTAATTTTTTGATACCATTTCGGTTCGCCAATGCTTTCTTTCGAAGCAAAGGGGCTTAAGGATGCCATCGAAAAACTAAGCGTTGGTAATTGCAATGAAACCGTTTTATCGGTTAGGTCCTGGCTGTGGGAAAGGCCGACGCTAAGGTTAAAGGGCGTTCCGGCCCATGTCCTGCTGTAATTAATCGTGGAACGTAAGCTATTTTGTGTAAGCGACTCCGGGTTATAATTACTTGTTGCGGGGTTATTCTGGTAAAAAGTAGATGTACCGGCGTTTACCGAGGCGCTAAAAGTGCTGCCCGTATGAAACGCAGGTGCTCGACTCTATTTCCGGCGGCCAGATACAGAAGTTTTTAAGGCCGGTAAACAGGTTCACGTGGCAGGATGGCAAATTTCCGCAGCTGACGAACATGAGTTTTTCGATGAGCGGTGCACTGAACCCTGCAACATTCCATCCCCAGACGAACGTGCAGCCGGGCACCACTTTACAAACAATGAACCCTCAGCAAGCTCAAAGACTGGCGATGATCAATAGCGACCCGAGCGCTTACGTTGATTTTAACGTTCCCTGGAACCTTACATTTAATTACAGTTTCAGTTATAACAACAACATAATTAATACAAGCACCACCAACACGGTAATGTTAAGCGGAGACGTAAACCTTACGTCGAAATGGAAAGTTCAATACAGCACCACCTACGATTTTAGGGCATTAAGACTAAGCGGCGTACCACAGTTTACAATTTACCGCAACCTGCATTGCTGGGACCTTAATTTTCAATGGGTGCCATTTGGGTATTATAAGTCATATAATGTTACCTTAAAAGTTAACAATGCGATTTTACAGGATTTAAAGTTGAGCAAGAGGAGTGACTATACCAATAACCAAAATTTCAATGAATAATATAGCCAATAGAAATGCTTGCAGAAATAATTACAATAGGGGACGAAATACTTATCGGCCAAATTGTTGATACTAATTCAGCCTGGATGGCTGCCGAACTTAACGATATCGGTATAAGGGTAAAACAAATTTCATCAGTGTCCGACGATCGCCGGCATATATTAACTGCGCTTGCTGAAGCAAGCGGCCGGGCCGATATTATCCTGATCACCGGGGGGGCTCGGCCCCACCAAAGATGATATTACAAAAAAAACTATTGCCGAATATTTTGGTGTTAAACTCATAGAAAACCAGGACGCTTTAAACAACGTGGTGAATATTTTTGCCCGCTATAACCGGCCATTACTTGAGGTAAACCGGTTGCAGGCCCAGGTGCCTGAAAATTGCGAAGTTATCCTAAATAAAAATGGAACGGCGCCTGGGATGTGGTTTAACGTGGATGGCAAAATATATGTTTCGATGCCGGGCGTGCCGCACGAAATGATGTACATGATGGAAGACGGGGTATTGCCGAAACTCAAGTCGTCGCTGAAGCTGCCTGCAATTGTTCACAAAACTATTTTAACAGCAGGCGAGGGCGAGTCGTTTTTGGCGGAGAGGATAGCTGATATTGAAGAATCACTCCCAACCGATATAAAACTGGCGTATTTACCGAAACTTGGGCAGGTAAGATTACGCCTGAGCGGCTACGGAGAAAATGAAAGCTTATTAAAAAAGAAAGTAGATGAATTTGCGGCAAGGATTGTTGAACGTGTAGCCAATGTAGTTGTAGCCGAAGAAGACATCAGTATTGAAAAGGCGATATTAAACTTTATGACCAAAAAGGGACTGACCTTGTCCCTTGCAGAAAGTTGCACGGGCGGTTATATCGCCCATCTTTTTACGCAGCACCCCGGATCGTCCAAAGTGTTTTTGGGAGGAGTGGTTTCTTATTCCGATAGTTTAAAAGAAAGCGTTTTAGGGGTGAAAAAGGAAACTTTGGAAAAATTTGGCGCCGTAAGCGGGGAAGCTGTTACAGAGATGGTTGAAGGGGCCTTGTTAAATTTTGAATCGGACTATGCTTTGGCGGTAACAGGCATTGCGGGGCCGGATGGCGGTTCGCCCGATAAACCCGTCGGCACCGTATGGATTGCGGTAGCATCTGTTAACAAAAAAGTAGTAAAGAAATTAACATTTGGTAACAAACGCAAACAAAACATCGAAAGGAGCGCGGTTTCGGCCTTAACTATGTTGAATACTTTACTACATGATAGTGGAAAATTAGGATAAAAACAGGTATTTTTGGCCTTTAACCACGTATATTGTCTATGGCTAAGTATAAACTGTTACTGCCTAAAATGGGTGAAAGCGTTGCGGAAGCGACAGTAATCAAATGGACAAAAAGTCCGGGAGATTATATCGAAGCCGACGAAACAGTAATGGAGATCGCTACTGATAAGGTGGATTCGGATGTTCCGTCCCCGGTGGCAGGAAAATTACTTGAACGGCTTTACAAAGATAATGATGTAGTGCAGGTAGGGGCCGTTATAGCCATTATTGAAACAAATGAGCCTGAATCTATTGCAGAACCCACGGTTGCTGCGCCGGTTTATAAACCCGTTGAACAGATGCCGCCTGTGCCGCCTCCAGTTGTGGAGCCTGTTGAGGAAATAAAACCACCCGCTTACGAAATTCGTGAACCAATATTTGAAGCGCAGAAACCCCAGCCCATTGCTGAGACACGCCCGCCGGAAATAAAAGCGCCTGAAGAACCAAAACCACCGGTTTTTGCTGAACAACAACCGCCGCCGGTGCCTTACACCGAGCAGTTGAACGAAAAAATAATTCCAAAAACAGGAGATGAGCTGAAAACATCACAAAGGTTCTATTCGCCTTTGGTTAAAAATATAGCAGCCCAGGAGGGTATCGGCAATTCGGAACTTGACCGGATCCCCGGGACAGGGGCCGAGGGCCGCCTGACAAAAGACGACCTGCTGAATTATATTCAAAATAAACCGGCGGAACCGGTTGCTGTGCAAAATAACATTAGCCCGGCGCCGGAATCGCCGGCAAGCGCCATTTCTGAGCCCCCTCCATTAGCAAACAGGGAACCGGCAGAGCCGGTACAGGCAACGGCGCCGGTTAAAGATGAACCCATATTTGAACCCATACGCCCCGAACCTGTTACCGAGGCGCCACCTCAACCAAAGCCATCTTTTGAGATGCCCAAGGCACAAGAGGCGGTTTATGAAAGACCGGAGTCCGCGATGCCTCCGCCGCGGCAGGAGCCTGTAAGACAGGAGCCGGTAACCGGTACGTCAGCTTCGGGGATGGACGAGATTATCGAAATGGACCGGATGCGCCGCTTAATTGCCGATCATATGGTAATGAGCAAACATACCTCGCCGCATGTTACCTCATTTGTAGAAGCCGATGTGACTAACCTTGTTTTGTGGCGCGATAAGATAAAAAATGCATTTGAAAAGCGCGAAGGGGAGAAAATTACATTTACGCCGATTTTTATTGAGGCTGTGGTGCGGGCGATAAAGGATATGCCGATGATAAATATCCAGGTGAATGGTACACAGATCATAAAAAAGAAAGATATTAATATCAGCATGGCAACTGCTTTGCCAAGCGGCAACCTCATTGTACCAGTTATTAAGCGGGCGGACGAACTGAGCCTGATCGGCCTTACCAAAGCCGTTAACGACCTGGCGGGCCGTGCCCGTAACAACAAGCTTAAACCTGATGACATACAGGGGGGCACTTTTACCATAACCAACGTAGGTACGTTCGGCAATGTAATGGGAACACCAATAATAAACCAACCCCAGGTGGCCATTTTAGCGGTCGGCGCAATCAGGAAGAAACCAGCCGTAATTGAAACCCTGCAGGGGGATATGATCGGCATTCGCCAGATGATGTTTTTATCGTTATCCTATGATCACCGTGTTGTGGACGGCGCTTTGGGGGGTTCGTTTGTAAGGCGTGTAGCTGATTACCTGGAAAACTGGGACGTGGGCAGGGAGATATGAAGACCCGCCGGGTACAAGGCAGTACGTTCATAAAGCACTAAATATCAGTCAGGTATATCTTGTACCAATTTGTCCCAACATGTACATGCATTGAATTGTGAAATGCCGCATTACTTATTTAATTTGGGTAATATCAAATCACAATTATGGACAAACTTATTAAGGCGGCGCGCATTTCATACGGTATAATGATAGTAGGCATGGCCGTCCAGCAAATTTTTTATGCAACTTTCAGGCCTGTAATATTACCGCCATGGCAGTTATCATTTCCGGGCTCCGCCCTTTTTGTTTACCTGGCCAGCGCTATCCTGATCATAGGCGGAGCCGCCATCATTTTTGATAAAAAGGCAAAAATAGTATCGCTTATTTTGGGCGGGGCGTTTTTGGTGCTTTTTGTTTTTTGCCAAATCCCCTACGAAATTATTACTGACCCCAATAATAAAAACCTGGGCTCCTGGACTTCCGCGTTCAAAGAACTTGCATTATCCGGCGGCGCATTTGTGGTTGCCGGATCTTTTACCATAATGGACGAGAACGACGGAGGAAAGCCGGTCTTAATAAACCTGTTGGAAAAGATCGTCCCTTTTGGCAGCATTTTCTTTGCCATAATGCTGATCATTTTTGGCGCCGACCATTTTTTGTTCACCAAATGGATAGCTATGCTGGTACCCAACTGGATACCCGGCCATATTTTCTGGACGTACTTTGCGGGCGTAGCCCTTATCGGTTCGGGTATTGGTATTATTACAAAAATTCAACTCAAATTAGTCGCCATACTTTGTGCAATAATGATCTTTATTTGGTTTATTATACTGCACATACCGAGAGGCATAGCCGATCCGTACAGCCTGCAGGGTAACGAAATATCAAGCGTATTGCAGTCGTTTGGGTTTAGCGGAGTGGCTTATCTTATAGGATATGGATATCATACCAAAAAGTTCTGAGCCTTTAGTCAATAGCCTTAAGTAAAAGGAAAAATAGCGTTTACTTACCCACCATTTAAGACTATTGACTCAATGCACGTGACTCATCACTGTACTGGTTTTTCCGATCAAATTTCCTGGTGATGGTTTCATAAATAATCTTTAACCATATCAGCACACAGGGCAATGCCTTCAATTTATAAGGCTCCACGTAATGTTTTCTGAAATACCGCGGGAAGAGATCGGAAGGAGAGAGGCTTGTTAAAATCAGCGCAAAAACGAATAAACCGATTTCGAACCACGTAACAGGCCTGTCTAAATTCATAAACCAGATGCCAACACCGGCAAAAGCAATGATATAAGTGGGTGACTCCGACGAGCTGCTGAAAATTATTACAAAAATCAACGTGGAGGCCAGCAGCAAAAGCTGGTAGGGGACAATATTATAAAGTTTTAGCCGCAAGTACCAAAGGCCAAACAGTACAATCCCTGGGATAAGCACCATTATATTTGATAGCTGCCTGTAATTAAACAAGTTACGAATCAGCCCCATCACAGAAATATCCTGCAGGCTTGGGCCTATGTTCGTTAAATTCTTTTGTAAAATATCGCCGTACCAATCGTGGTAGGTTTTTATGATGTAGGAAGGGGAGGAGATAAGCATCGGCAGCACAAACAACACCACCGACCAAAATATCATGCTCAAAATAAATTTCACTTTGTTGTCCGAAAGGAAAAAGAAAGCAAGCCCCACAATGCCGTAAAGTTTAATAAATACACCTATACAGATCATCAATGCGGCCCAGAAATCTTTTTTGTCCCTTATAAAAACAAAACTTAAAATAATCAATGCAGCAATTAAAGGGTTGATCTCTACGTTCGAGGATGAGGTCATGAGTTCATGTGCGCAGATGAGCAAAACCGGCAGATAATATTGATCTTTTAACGGCAAGAGTTTTATAGCGATATACAGGGCCCATGCATTAAACATCACCCAAAGGATCACCCCCAAACCATCGGGCAATAAAGCAAACGGAGCCATAACAAGCGAGAATACAGGGCCATAATGGTAAAGATCGTGCAGCGGGCCCCGCAGCGCGCCAAAAGGCGTATGCTGGTGGATAGTGTTAATGAAGCCGGATTTATAAACAAAGTAATTATCGTGAATGTGATTTAAGATAACGCTTTTGGTTACGGCAAAAAAGCTTAGGCCAAAATATAAGATAAAGACAAATGGTTTATTATAAACAAGTTTGGTAAGTTTTGACTTCATTAATTTAACCTGTGGTGGCTGCAAAGATAGTAAACCGCACAATTAAGGCGTTCAATCAATGGATTAAAATCGTTTTCATATAAACAAGCTTTATGAAGATGCCAGAGGTAATTGAATAATAAACTCCGAACCCTCGCCTTCAATACTGTCCACCCGAATACTTCCCCCATGCCCCTTCACTACCATATCATAAGTTAAGCTTAAACCCAGTCCTGTACCTTCGCCCGTGGGCTTAGTTGTAAAAAATGGCTGCATGATCTTCTCTTTTATTGCATCAGGGATACCTACGCCGTTATCTTTTACTTTAAGCCCCCCGACCCCCTGAAGGGGGAGGAAGAACGTTTCCACTTCGACCGTTGGTTTGTAGTGCTCACCCGCAGTTTTCTTTTTTTGGTTCACCGCATAAAAGGCGTTGTTGAACAGGTTGAGTATCACCCGGCCGATGTCCTGGGGAATGATATTTATTTTTGGCAGATCAGGGTCGAAGCTCGTGATCAGTTCAGCGTTGAAGGATTTGTCTTTGGCCCTCAAGCCATGGTAGGAAAGACGCATGTATTCATCAGCCAGCATATTCAAATCAACAAGCTCCTTTTGCCCGCTATGGCTGCGCGAATGTTCAAGCATGCCTTTTACTATGTTATCGGCGCGTTTACCGTGGTGGCGTATCTTTTCCAGGTTTTGCTTTACGTCCGCAGCAATGGCTTTGGCTTCGTCAATATCTCCCTTATCCAGTTCTTCTCCAAGTTCATCAATCAGCTCAGCGCTTACTTCCGAAAAATTGTTCACAAAGTTCAACGGGTTTTGTATCTCGTGAGCTATACCGGCCGTCAGTTCGCCCAGCGATGCCATTTTTTCGGATTGGACCAGTTGCGTTTGCGTTGCTTTTAATTCAACCAACGTCTTTTCCAGGTCATCTCGCTGGCTTTCCAGGGAATCGCGCTGGGCCGCAATCTCTTCCTTTTGCTGCACTATTTCTTCGGTGGCCAGGCGTACTTTATCTTCAAGTATGCTTTTTTCTTTTACCAGTTGAAGTGAGCGATAGTGCACAAAACCCCATATTGCGCCTGCAAAAGCGAAGACATAGATCACATAAGCCCACCAAGTTTGCCACCATGGCGGATTAATGGTGAAATTAAAGGCCGAAGGCCGGCTCCATACATTATCCGGACTTTTGCTAATCACTGCGAAAGTGTAATTGCCGGGCTGCAGGTTCATATAATTCACCGTGGTGGTATCCGTTGTGATATCGCTCCAGTTTTTGTCAACCCCGTTCAATATATACCGGTAACGGGTAGTATCGTGCGGGATTAAATTTAAATTGCCGTAATGGAAATGAATAAAATTTTGGTCGTACGGCATATGCAGATTGACCGGTGTATTATTGGGGCCGGCGACATTATCCCATTTTAAACCGATTTTAAAGGCGAAGCTTGTGTTTACCGGCGTTTCGTCTTTTAAAAACCAGTTTTCTCCATTTTGCCGCCAGAGTGTGTCGGTTGCCGACCGGTTAAACCTCGCTTTATCAAAAAAATACACCGGGTGGTCATATACGCTCAACCCTTTAATGTAAGGCACGGATTTGGAAGAATTCATTTTGGCCAGGTCAAATGCTGTCGCACCCACATCGGCCGACCAATAAACGCCGTCCCTGGTTACCATGTCAGCATTGTAGCTATTTGTGTTTTGTTTATTAATGGCGTACGAAACTGCCCGCCAGCTTTTTCTTCCGCTGACACCAGCGACAGGTGGAGTGATCACGGTTATACCCTGGTTAGTACCGGCATAAACGCTGCCCCTGTGTTGCACCATCGACAATACTTTATTGCCGATCAGGCCTTGTGCGGCAGAAAAATAAATAACTGTTTGATTTTTAAGGTCGGCTATATATATTCCCTTGTCGGTGCCTATCCATATATTTCCTTTATCGTCGGGCAAAAAGTGCACCGAACTGTACCTTTTGTCGCGCTGTATGTTTGTCAGAAATTGGAATGTGCCGGCGTCGGGGTCGATGAGCCCCACTTGCCCATAACTATTGCTGAGCCAAATGCGGCCGCGCGCGTCAAGGCACATAAAATAAATATAGTCATTAAGCCCCAGCGTCTCTTTGCCGAAATGTTTGATCGTCCGGCTTTTTGGGTCGTATAAGTTTACCCCGGTTTCTGTCTCGTCCACAAACCATACACGTCCCGTTTTGTCAAACAAAATATTACTATACCTGCTTTTGAGGTGCGTGATCGTTTTTTTTGCCGTATCTAATATTTCCAAACTACTTTCAGTAGACATAAAAATGCCCTGGCTTGTCTCTTCAATAAAATTGACGGTATCATTGGCAAGCCCTTGCTTAATACCCAGGCGCCTGCTTGTCTTTTTTTTGCGGTCGAGGATACTAACCCCATGGTAAGTGGCCTGCCAGATCAGGCCATGCCCGTCTTCCATTAAGTTGTTTACATAGTCATTGCCCGCATGCGCTACAGCCTTTTTATTGCCGGCCATATTTAATCCTGAACTTGTCCCTATCCAAATTTGGCCCTCATCGTCCTGGTTAATGTCAAATACGCGGTCAGCCGCCAGCCCATTATTTTTTGTGAGGTGCATAACCATTCGTTTTTCCAGGTCAATCACTGTTGCTCCGCTCAACGTTGTACCAATCCAAACTCTTCCCTGGTTGTCCTCCGATAAACAAGCAACCATCACACCCTCCGCGGCCGATCGTATTTCGCTGATGGTTTGAATAGAATTTTTTTGAGGATCGATCACGTGGACCAGCCCTCCATACATGCCCGCCCATATGCGCCCCTCCCTGTCGAAAAGTATATTGTTTACCCTGTCTGAACTTAAGCCATGCGCCTGGTCAAGGTGTTTAATTACTTTATTTTTGAGGTCAAATATGTTAATACCGCCGCCGCCGGTACTTACCCAAATTTTTCCGCTTTTATCCTCTGTAATTCCGGCAGTCCTGTTCGTCGTGAACAGGCCGTTTTTGTTGTTAAGTATTTTAATTGTTTGTGTTTTCGTATCGATAATTTTTACGTCACCTGATTGGCAAGTTGCCCAAATTCGCTGCTGCGGGTCGGGCATCAGATGCTGAAGGTCATTCAGTCCCTGGTTCGGTGTTGCTTTTTTTAATATTCCTGCTTTGGGGTCTAATATCATTAACGGACCGGCGGGATTGGGTAACCAAATATTACCCAGGCTATCCTGTACCATCCCATAATCTTCTTGTTCTTCCGCGAATGGTAAAAACAATAAAAGATTTTCGCCGTCAAAACGGTAAATGCCCACACTGCATGCTATCCACAAAAAGCCCTGCCTGTCATACAGCAAACGGGTCACCGCTGCGCCCGGGGTGGCTTGGTCGTCGCCAACCGGCAAAAGGTATAAATTGCCATTTTTCAATTGAAGCTTTGTGCCTTTGATCAGTTTTGGCGGAGGCAGCATATAGGTTTTAAACTTTAGCGGGCGTGATGGAAGCTTATCAATATCCAGATCTTTTGCCGGCAGGGAGCTGTAGTCGAACTTTGTTTCCTGCACGGGGTATTTAAAGGGCCTGAACCCTGTTGTATCTTCTGCCTGTTCGGGAAGTTTGTTCCAGTTCAGGGTTGTTACTATCGGGCGTGCCGGTTCCGCTTTAACATCGGCCCAGGCTAGTTTTTTAGGTTTACTAAGCCTAAGGGGCTGTATCACAGGCTGGGCGTTTTCTGCAGGCGGCGGTGGAACATCTGTATTAAAAGCACTGTTGCAGGATGCAAAAGGAATCCCTGTTGCGATAGCGATTGATGCATAAAAGCACCCTTTAGCGATAAACCTTTTTTTTATCATAGTTTTTCAAATGGGCAACGAAATTATAAACTCAGATCCTTCACTATCCACACTATTAACCTGTATGCTTCCCCCATGCCCCTTCACCACCATATCGTAAGTTAAACTTAAGCCCAGTCCCGTACCTTCGCCGGTTGGTTTGGTGGTAAAAAATGGCTGCATGATCTTTTCTTTTATCGCAGCGGGGATGCCTACACCGTTATCCTTTACCTTGATAACCACCTGCCCATTTTCGAGGGAGGTACTTACCGATACTTCCGGCTTGTAACCCGCTTCCGCAGTTTTTGATTTTCGATTTACCGCATAAAAAGCATTATTAAATAAATTAAGCAGTACCCGCCCAATGTCCTGCTGAACCACATTTATCTGCGGCAGGTCAGCGTCAAAATGGGTCACCATTGCGGCGTTAAAGCTTTTATCTTTTGCCCGTAAGCCGTGGTACGATAGCTTAAAAAACTCGTCAGCAAGCACGTTGATATTGGTTAATTGCCGTTCGCCCGTATTGGTACGCGAGTGCTGCAGCATGCCTTTTACAATAAAATCAGCGCGTTTGCCATGCTGGCTTATTTTTTGCTGATTGCCCTTAATATCGTTTGCAATTGTTTTTACTTCATCATAATTGCCCTTGTCAATCTCCTCCTGCAGCTCGTCTATCAGCTCGGTATTCACTTCCGAAAAGTTGTTTACAAAATTCAGCGGGTTCTGGATCTCATGGGCAATACCTGCGGTAAGCTCGCCCAATGATGCCATTTTTTCGGATTGGATAAGTTGAGTTTGCGTCGTTTTTAATTCGCCAAGCGCTTGTTCAAGGCTGTCCCGCTGCGCCTCAATTTCTTCTTTTTGCTGTAATACCTCCTCGGTACGCACATGTACTTTATGTTCGAGCAGGCGTTTGTCGCGCGTAAGTTTGCGCGACCGGAAGTAAACAGAAACCCATATGATGCCCGCAAACAGGACTATATCAAACAGGTAAGCCCACCAGGTTTGCCACCACGGCGGATTAATTGTAAAACTCAAGCTTACTGTTTTGCCCCATCCTTCGTCTGATGATTTTCCGGCTACTTCAAAGGTGTATTGACCAGGCGACAGGTTAAAATAACTTTTGCTCAAGGTCGACGAAGTTATTGCATTCCAGTTTTTGTCCGCGCCTCTTAATCTATACTGGTACCACGTAGTATCGTGGGGCATTAAATTTAAAACATCGTAGTTAAACTGAACATAGTTTTGGTTGTAGGCGAGCTGCAGGTCAACCGGCAGGTTATCAGGGCCGGCTACCTTGTCCCACGATATTTTATTCTTTATTGCAGGGTTATTCCCGGTAAAATATTGATGATCATCCATAATATTTATTCCGCTTATGTAAACGGGGGAAGCCGCAGTATCTTTTTTCGACAGGTCGAGTACCGAAATGCCATTATCTCCCCAGCAATAAAGGCCGTTATGGGTGATCACATCTGTTAAAAAAAAATTTGCATTTAATTTAACTATACCGTGACGTATCCCAAATGAGTTTACGTCCCATTTTTTATCTGCTGAAAAACCATCGGCAGGCGGATTAATTTCCGTGATCCCTTTTAATGTGCCGGCATAAATGCGTTTATTGTATTTTAAAAGCGAAATTACCTGGCTATTAATAAGCCCCTGTTCCGTTGAAAAGGAAATAAGTTTTTTATTTAGGTTATCTGCAATAAAAATTCCGGCGGGTGTTCCAATCCAGGTATTCCCGTAATGATCAATGAGAAGGGTTTTATTGCCGCCAACCGTATGTAAACGCCTGATAACCGTTAAATTCGGGTCTATTTCATAAACATCTCCTGCGGTACTTAGCCAAATGTTACCCTGTTCATCTTGTTTTATGTCTGCAACGCCGTTTTCATCCAAACCCTGGGCCTTACCAATACGTTTTAAGGTTTTGTTATCGGGGTTATATAGGTAGGCCCCATTATATAGCCCGCCCAGCCAAACGTTGCCATGATTATCAACCATTACGCTTTCAATCAGCGGGTGTAAAAGCCCTTGTTTTACCCCGATATGCGTTATGGTCTTTCCTGATGAATCGATGATATCAAGCCCGCCATTATTGCCGACAAATATTTTATTATGTTTCTCAACTATGTATTGAATAGTATCATTGCCCATACCTTGCCGTACACCTAAATGTACGGAGGTTTTGTTTTTCCTGTTAATGGCATTCAGGCCGTCGGATGTCCCATACCAGATAAAGCCCTGTTTATCTTCGGCAAGTGCAGCTGCCGGGATATTACCGATATGTTCCACCAGGTTGTTGTTATAACCTTGTTTGTTTAAGCCTTTTAAGGTAGGTATCCACATCTGGTTTTTTTTATCCGGCCGGGGATTTAAAATAAAATCTCCGTTTAGTCCATTGGCCTGTTTAAGATTTTGCAAAGTGTGGTTCGGCTGATCTATAATGGCCAGCCCGTTTTTTTGAGATGCTACCCAAATCCGGCCCCTGCTATCTTCCGAAAAACCTATTAATGGATTTTTTTTAAAAAACTTTTCATCTTTTATCGTTTTAAAGGAATTGTTATGGGGATTAAATACATTGGCGCCTGAGTTACTCATCCAAATGTTGCCATTATGGTCGCAAAATAAACTGGCTATCGTATCTGATTTTAAGCCGTTTAGTTTGGATAAGGTTTTAATTTTTTTGGTGGCCGGGTTTATAATGCTGATCCCTTTGTAGGAAGCGACCCAAACCTGGCCGGCATCATCCATGGTCAATCCGTTAACATTGTCACTTGCCAAACCGTGCGACTTGTTAAGCCACTTAACAGCAAGCGTTTTTGGTTCGATTATGTATATACCGGCCGGGCCAAATGAACTTGCCCATATTCTTTGTTGCCGGTCCTGTAAAATATAACATATATTATTATTGCTGCTACCGGAGACCGGCCCTGTTTTTTTTAGTGTCCCGTTTGCGGTGTCAAGTATTTCTACGCCGCCGTCTAATCTGCTTATCCATATTCGGCCCTGCTTATCCTCAACCATTCCCATAAGGTAGGTATCCATTGGCCCGCTGATATATAACAACAAGTTTTCGCCGTCATAGCGGTACAGGCCCTGGCTGGTAGCTATCCATAAAAAGCCGGTATTATCGCTAAACACGCAGCTGATGAGCGCTCCCTGCAGGCCCTGAGCTTGCGCCAGTTCAAAAAGTGAGAGGTTTGCGTCTTTCACAAGCGGCTGCCCTGATTTGATAAGTTTTGGCGGCGCTAATTTATACGTTGTAAATTTTAGCGACTTTGATGGAAGTTTTTCTATGTCAAAATTACTTTCGGGTAGGGCGTTGTAATTAATTTTTGCTTCTTCGGTATCATAATGAACAGGCCTGGAAATAGCTGTATCGTATGAAATACGGGGTAGCCTATCAAAGTCGAGCTTTTTAACAACAGGATTAATAGTTATAGTTTTTATACTTGCCGGATTGATTTTTTTTACACTGATGAATTTCAAAGGATGTACAACTGGTTGCTGGTATGTTGTTTTAAGCGGCTGCGCATTTGTGTCAGAGGCGTTTTTACAAGATGAAAAGTTAATCCCGACAATTATCAGGATCGGTAAAAGCGGCAGAATATTCTTCATGAAAGTTATGGTTGAAATAAATTGCTTTAAGTAACCAATTTATCTGTTAATAAGCAAATTAATCGTTGTACAAGCCTCAAATGCAGGGGTATTGCAATTTTTATAAATAAAAAAGGCCCCGGTACGGAGCCATTTTCAAAACTAAAAAAACTAAATAAACACAGAAATATCAGAATGCCTCGGCTGCTTGTTTTATTTCGGCTGCTAAATTTACGCCGCTAAGCTGATCAGCAAAGGCTATAAATGCCTTGTTTTTCTCAATAAGCTGCTGCTGATCTATAAGGTTTTGAAGGTTGATCTTCCCGATCACAAACTTGTAGCCTCCTGAATAATACCGCTCGTGGATATGGCTGAAGTTTAAGGCATCAACCAGGCTTTCATCTTCATAACGCAGGTATATGTTCAGCTCAATGTTATTGGTAAAGTTGAGATCGGTACGTTCTTTTGCTTTTTTGTACTCGTAGGCGTAATCATATCGCAATGCTGCAATGTCCGACAATACTGCCGAACCTGTCGGGTGCCCGCCCGCCCCTTTACCAAAAAAGAACTGCTGGTCGGCAAATGCAGCCTGCACAATTACACCGTTGTATTCATACTCTACATTGTATAAAAACTCTTTATCGTTCACAAATTTTGGTAATACGAATAAAGCTACATGACGGTCGTCCAACTCCTTGGCAACCGGTACCAGCTTAATTTTCAGGTTTTTTTCACGTGCATATTGCAAATCGTTCGCCGAAAGATTTTGAAT
>Ga0206872_10260_pt1 | contig 14595 bp, 15 predicted proteins | sample Alteio_BWOrgCont_34_FD_152906 | JGI IMG/M metagenome (GOLD analysis project Ga0206872, IMG submission 152906) | Enriched cells from forest soil in Barre Woods Harvard Forest LTER site, Petersham, Massachusetts, United States -... | ecosystem: Environmental > Terrestrial > Soil > Temperate forest >... | reverse complement strand
GTCGATGCCGCCCGGCTGGCGGACACGTTATTGGTCGCAACGGAGCCTTCGGGTTTGCGCGGCGGCATGTCACGTCTCGTCGCAGGGGGTGGTGCGCGATGTACGCGAGTAGTCTAGTGAGCGCGAAAAGGGCTGTCAACGGCGCAAGCCACAAGTTCAAGCGGATTTGAGGTTTCGGTAAACACAATTTACCTCCAACTCCGATTCAAAATCCCCACGCAGTAATTACATGGACATTTTTTCATTGTGCCATTTTGGCAGACGCCGTCGCGTACTTTATGGTGCTGTTTTTTTTAAGGCCATGAAGCAAAAACGTTTACGACAAAGATAAATGCACAGCGTTCTCGGCACAAAGTTTGCGGCCTCCTACAACGAATTCTGGTAGACTTTGCATACAATCGATTTGCGTCCCCTTTTGCATCCCCTGGGGACGAGAAATCGTTACTGGAGCGTCATTTCAGACACGACAAAACCGCGGATGGGAAGTCGCACAAGACGAACAACCCAAAGGGTAGCGATTCAGTAATCCGTTTAGAAAGGAGCCCCGCAGTGGCAGAAGAAAAAATCATCGGCATCGACCTGGGCACCACAAACTCGGTCGTGGCCGTGATGGAAGGTAGCGAAGTGAAGGTGATCCCCAACCAGGAAGGGAACCGGTTGACGCCCAGCGTCGTCGCGTTTACCGACAAAGGCGACCGCCTGGTCGGCGACCCGGCCAAGCGGCAGGCTATCACCAATCCCCGCCGCACCATTTATTCGATCAAGCGCTTCATGGGTCGCCGGCACAAAGAGGTCACCGGCGAGGAGAAGCTTGTGCCTTACAAGATCGTCGGCGCCGCCGACGAACCGGTCAAGGTCGAGATCGACGGCAAGGATTATACGCCGCCGGAAATCTCCGCAATGATTCTGCGCAAACTCAAGGAGGCAGCCGAAGCCTACCTCGGACAAAGCGTCCGCAAGGCAGTAATCACCGTGCCCGCTTACTTCAACGACGCCCAGCGACAGGCGACGATGGAGGCGGCCCGCATCGCCGGATTTGAGACCGAATGGGAACTGGAAGACCCGGCGACCGGCCGCAAAGAAAAGCAGCGGATGCGAATCATTAATGAGCCGACAGCCGCCTCGCTGGCCTACAAGCTCGACAAGAAGAACGAGCGCATCGCCGTATTCGACCTGGGTGGTGGCACCTTCGACATCTCGGTGCTCGACGTCGGCGACGGCATATTTGAAGTGAAGGGCGTCAACGGCGACACCCATCTCGGCGGCGACGACTTCGACCAGGTGTTGATCGATTACATCGCTGACGAATTCAAGAAGGAACACGGTATCGACCTGCGGAAGGACCAAATGGCGCTGCAACGCCTCAAAGAGGCGGCCGAGCGGGCCAAAAAGGACCTGTCGCAGCAGGCGACAACGGACATCAATTTGCCGTTCATCACTGCGGATGCAACGGGTCCAAAGCATTTGCAGATGTCCTTGACCCGCTCGAAGTTCGAGCAACTGGTCGATCACTTGATCGAGAAGTGCCGGGGACCCGTGCTGAAAGCGCTGGCCGACGCCAAGATGAAGCCCTCCGAGATCGACGAAGTCGTTCTGGTCGGCGGCATGACGCGTATGCCCAAGGTTCAGTGGCTCGTCAAGGACATCTTCGGCAAGGAAGGCCACAAGGGTGTCAACCCCGACGAAGTGGTGGCGATCGGTGCGGCAATTCAAGGCGCCCAACTGCTACTGGGAAGCAAGTCGGATGTCGTACTCCTCGACGTGACCCCACTATCGCTGGGTATCGAGACGGTTGGCGGCCGGCTGACGCGGTTGATCGATCGCAATACGACGATTCCGACGGACAAGAAGAACGTATTCTCGACGGCAACAGACAATCAGCCGGCAGTAACGATCAGCGTTTTCCAGGGGGAGAGCGAGATCGCCAAGAGCCCGAGCAACCGGTTCCTGGGCGAGTTCAACCTGGAAGGCATCAAGCCCGCCCCGCGCGGCGAACCGCAGATCGAGGTCACGTTCTCGCTGGATAAGAACGGTATCTTGCAGGTGAAAGCCAAGGATCTGGGCACCGGCAAGGAGAACAAGATCGAGATCAAGGGATCGAGCGGCTTGAGCCCGGAGGAAGTGGAGCGGATGCGTAAGGAAGCGGAAGCCCACGCCGACGAGGACCGCAAAAAGGTCGAGTTGATCACGGCTCGCAACGAGGCAGACCACCTGATATTCCAGATCGAAAAGGAGTTGAAAACCCACGCCGATAAGGTGGCCGAGGCGGACAAGACGGCGATCAACGCAGCCATCGAGCGGGCCAAACAGGCCATGAGCGGGGACGACGTCGCGAAGATCAAACATGCCACGGGCGAGCTGATGCAAGTAGCGCAGGGCCTGGCGAAGTACGCCGCCGGCGGACAGCCGGGTGGCGACCCAGGGGCGAGCGCAACGGGCGGCGACAGCAAAGCCGGTCCAAAGGACGACGTGATCGACGCGGAGTTTGAAGTGAAGAAATAACGCCACGGTCAACACCCAACGGGGCGGCGAGCATGTACATACTTGCTCGCCGCCCTTTTGGTTTTCCATCTACGAAAATCGCCAAAGAGCAGGTAGGATTGAAGTGAGACGTCAACCCACCCTCAAGGGAGGATGAAGATGGCTGATATCAATGAAGACGCTGGAACAGAACTCCCTTCCCAAGGTGAACCCGTAAATGGCAGAGCGGATTCGTCATCCAATTCATGCCACAGTGGTAGCGCGACCGGCAGCCACGACTTGATTGCGGAGTTGAGGCGAACTATCGATGATACACGGCTCCCTGCCAACATTCGAGCGCAGATCTGCGCCCAATTACCCTCCCCGGAGGAGCAGGAACGGCTTTACAGGGAAATGCAGACCGATGGTGGAGTGTCAGACGAGGAGTTAATGGCTTTGTTAGCCATCAAAGGCGAGCCATTGCAGTGAGCCAACAGAGCGGTCGTATTCCGCCCTACGAAGTTGTCTATTCGGGCCGGTGCCTTGAAGCGACAAGGCAATTGCTGGCAAATGCACGCGCGAGGGGCCGGTTGGCCGAGATTACTCAAGCTATTCGGGACATCCACACCCGGCTTCAATGGATCCCATTGGATTTCGGCGAACCTCTGCTTGATTTCGCGAACCTGGGAATTCAAGCGCGAATTGCAACGATCGCGCCGCTTGTCGTTCATTTTGGCGTCGATGAGGCGAGACGAATTGTCTACGTCTCACTCCCCTTCGATCTCCTTTCCAAAAGCGGCTTGTGAACGGCCGACCAAAACTCGTCAGCCGATCCCAAATACTCAATACGTGCGCCAGGACACCAATTCTCAGCTTGCTTGACTTGCAGCGCCGAGTATCCAATACTTGCCCAGTCTTCAATAGAGCAATCCGTCCACATCAACCAGTGAGGCGAACTTGTTGACCTACACCGCGCTAACGACCTTGCTGGGAAGCCGCATCACCTATTTCCTGCTAATCGGCATCGGCGCGATGCTCGGTGCGTATTTCGTTTACCTCGATCGCCAGGACGAGACAATCCGCACGACCTACCAGCAGGCGACGTGCACGATCACGTCCGCGGACGTCTCCGTCGAAGAGGAGATGCATCACACCCGCGGCCGGCATTACGTCACACGGACGTACTACCCGGAAATCGTCTACACCTTCAAGGTTAACGGCCAGCAGTTCGAAGGCGAAGACTACCGCGCGTTCGAACATGGCATGACGGAGGAAGAGGCCAACGTGGTCGTCGCGCGTTACGGCGAAGGACACAGTGCGACGTGCTACTACGACCCGGCCGATCCAGAAAACGCGGTGCTTACACTGGAGTCAGACCGGAGCGGCATGTATTCCTTGGCGACCTGGGGATTGGTTTTTCTGGTTGCCGGCTTGGTGGGGTGGATAGTAATCGACTTCGTGTTGCCCGGCCTTGACCAATCCGCGAAAGCAGCCAAAAAGACGCCCGACGACTTCAGGGTAGAAATCCCAGAGTGGTCATCGGTGCCACGAACTTGACCGCCGCCTGGAACGCCCGCTACGCTACTCGGGCCTCAAGGGACCGGCGGCAGATTGACGTCCGATTCCACGGTGTGTTCCCAATCGGTCTTGCCTGTTATCAGGTTGATTGCTTTTAGCCAACGGCCCTGTTTTCCCAATGTTTTGGGAGCGGTTTTCGGCTGCGCAACCAGAAATAATGCGTGGTCACCACATACTGCTACACCGCCCGCCGTCTGCTCGAAGGGCACCTTGCCAACTTGCTTGCCCGTTTCCAGTTCAAAAATCCAGAACGCGAAATCCCCGTCCGGCAATTGCTCCTTTACCAAACCCTGGTGAATCAACAGGTGCCGTCCATCGAGCGATGCCTGCGGCCACAAAGCCTTCCCTTCCAGCAGCTTTGCCGGCTCCTTTTCCTTCCCGCTCGCAAGATCAAAGAGCTTCAGAATCGCTTTTTGTTGATCCTTGCTGCCTTCGATTTCGAGCGATGCAACTACGTCGCCGACGATGAGCGGCGTTGTTTTCCACTCGGATCCGGTCCAGTACTGGTGACTCTTTAGCTTTTGCAGCCCTTCTGGCAGCTTTGAAATGGCGCCTTCCATTTTCGCCCCATCGACTGTCTCCACTTTGCCAGTTTCGACGTTGATGCGCGCGGCACCGGCGGCATTTTTGTTTGAATTCTTGAGCATTTGGGGTGACGGGGCGGCGCCGCCGGCGTACCAGGCGCGGGCTTGCCAGGTAACCACAATTTCGCCACTTTTCGCCTCGGCCTGGGCCGTGAACGAGTGGCCGTTACCTCCAAAGCCCACCCAGTCCGGCAGCACGATCGCATCGGACTGGAGCACTTTTTTGCCTTTTGCAGTCGTATCCAGCAGCAGAACTTGGATCTCATGCGGTTTGTCTTTGGCTTGCGTCCAAACGACGAGGCTCTTTTCAAGGACAAAGAGCGGTCTGGTGGCTTCCTTCGTCTGCCAGAGCGTTTCCCCGTTCGTCAGATCGATGGCGTCGACGCCGTCCTTGTCGTTTGGCACGTAGCCGATGTTGTTCTTCGCATCGGCCACGCCGAGCGGGAGTCGGACTGATAGGGGTGGATTTTCGGTGGGCTTGGCAGGGGAGGCTGTTAAGGCCATCAAAACGACACTAACGAGAGGAAGTGGGTGAAACATGTCGATACTCCGGGGGCTCCCATAACGCTGGCTCACGAGGGAAGCGGCTGCAGTGACAGCCAGATGTCATTGAACGGCAATTCCTGTTCCGGCAGAATCGTCCGCGCCTTCGTCAACTCCAGCACGGCGAGAAACAATCCAACCAGTCGTCCGCGGGTATACGGCGGCGTGAACAGGTCGGATAGCTTTGCACGTCCCTCGCGTTGTAACCGCTGCACGATCTGATCCATATACACCTGTAGCGGTGTTTGATCCACGACGATCGACTGCGGCTGCAGTGCCATTGTCTCGCGCATCAGTCGGCCGAACGCACTGACCAGATCCCACAGCTCGACGGCTCGAACGACGGGCGTGTTTGCCGTCGCCGGCAACGGCGGGGGTTGTCGCGACAAGCGTTGGCTCTGCTCCTCCGCCCGTGCTTCGAGCACCGCAGCGGCTTCCTTGAACTTCTTGTACTGTAACAGTTGCCGCACCAGTTCCTGCCGCGGATCGTCCTCCTGCTCGGCCAATTCCTCCGTGCGCGGCAATATCATGCGGCTCTTAATTTCCATAAGCGTGGCGGCCATGACGAGGAAGTCGCCGGCTACCTCCACATTGACGAAATGCATCAGCTCCAGATATTCCTTGAATTGCTCCGCGACGCGCGCGATGGGGATGTCGCGGATGTCCACCTCTTCGCGCTTGACAAGGTACAGCAGCAAGTCCAGCGGCCCGCGGAACATATCGAGTTCCACCTGGTAGTCGTGCTGTTCGGTCGTTGTCAACGGCGGCATCCTTAGAAGAGAGTCGAACGCGATGAACGAGCGGCGGGGTTTATCCCCGCCGGGATGAGCCGAGCGGCTCATCCCGGCTCGACGGCCAACAGTTTCAGAAAAGCGTCGGCTGGTCCGGCGGCGATTCGCGCTGCGGCTTGCCGAGCAGTTGGTAGGCGCGGGCCGTGGCTACTCGGCCACGAGGCGTGCGAATGATGTATTGCTCGCGCAAGAGGTACGGCTCGACTTCGTCGCTGAGAGTGTCGGCAGGCAGGTTCATCGTCGCGGCCAGCGCCTCCACGCCCGTTGGGCCGCCGCCGAATACGCCGATAAGCGTTTCCAGATAACGGCGATCCTGTTTATCCAGGCCATCAGCATCGACCTCGGCCATGGCGAGCGCGGCTTTGGCTACCTCGAGGGTGATGTGACCGTCGCCCTCGCTGTGGGCATAGTTGCGCGTCCACCAGAGGCGCGAATTGGCGATGCGCGGCGTACCGCGGCTGCGGCGAGCAAGTTCCAGGGCTGCGTCTTCCGTGAGGGGCGTTTGCAGCTTACGCGCGTTGATCCGCAGAATCTCGGCCAACTCCTCAACACTGTAAAACTCCAGGTGTTGGACCATCTTGAAGCGATCACGCATGGGGCCGGAGAGCATGCCGCTGCGGGTCGTGGCGCCGATCAAAGTGAACCGCCGGAGCTTCATCGAAATTGTCCGCGCGTTGATGCCCTCGCCCAGCACGATGTCGATGCGGAAATCCTCCATGGCGGGGTAGATGAATTCCTCGACGACGCGCGGCATCCGATGGATCTCATCGATGAAAAGGATTGAGCCCTCCTCGGCATTCGTCAAGAACGGCATCATGTCGCCGGGCTTGCTAAGCGCGGGTCCGCTGGTCATCTGAATGGTCGTCCCGAGTTCGTTGGGCAGCACCGAAGCAAAGGTAGTCTTTCCGAGGCCGGGGGGGCCGTCGAAGAGGATGTGGGCGATCGGCTCCTTGAGCTTGCGGCTGGCGTTCAGGACGACTTTGAGCTGCTGGACCACTTTTTGTTGGCCAATGACCTCGCGCAGCCAGCGGGGCCGCAGCGACGCATCGCGCTCGCGGCCATTATCGTCGGGCTGATCGGCGCTAACGATTCGTTCACGGGCCATATCACGGACTCCGTGCTTACGCACCTTGCTTGTAGATTTCCAACAACACTTCCTCCGCCGACTTGAATGAGCGCCCGGTGGCCAGGACACGATCGAGTCGATTGCGGGCGTCGATCGGGCTGTGGCCGACGCTGACCAGGGCCTGGTAAGCGTCCTCCAACATGTTGCCGTCCACCACCGTGGCCGGGGCGGCGCCCTCGGCTGTGGGGTCGGCGGATGGCGCCATCAAGGCGTATTTCGTTACCTTGCGCCTCAGGGTTGCAATGATCTGTTCGGCGGTGGCGGCACCCACGCCGGGCAGCGTCGTCAGCCATTTCGCGTCCTGGCGCTGGATGGCATCGGCGATTTCTTTAACGGGGCGCACCAGCGCCTTGAGGGCCTTCCGGGTGCCAACTTTGTCCACGGTACAAAACAGGTCAAAAAAATCCAGTTCTGCCTCATGGGAGAAGCCGACAAGTCTAGGCACCACGCGGCCCTGCATTGGATTGCCGTCGAGGTAGTGGCTGGTGTGCAGGGTCACCTCTTGGCCGACGCGCACCTGGATACTGCGGCGCACGAACTCGGGAACCAACACGGCGTATTCGAGCGCTCCCACCTGGACGCGGACCTCCTCCTCGAGGACGCGACTGAGCACGCCGGTTATCTTGGTTATCATCGTATGCCCTCAGGCCGCCAGCTTTTGAAGGTAATAGTGACACAATGCCACGGCCAGGGCGTCGGCCACGTCCGGCGGCTCGGGGAGTTGGGCGAGACCGAGTTCTCGCTGGATGGTGCGCTGCACCTGTTCCTTGGACGCATGGCCATTTCCCGTAATCGTTTTCTTGACTCGAGTGGCATTGTAGCTGTGGACTTGTAAGTCGCGCTGCGCCGCCGCCAGGAACAGCACACCCCGCGCATGAGCCATCAGGATCGCTGTTCGCGGGTGCTCGTAGTGCGCGTAAAGTTGTTCTACTGCAACAACACTCGGCCGAAACTGTTCAATTACTTCAACTATACTATCGTACAGAGCGCGAACGCGCGGAGCGACGTCAGTAGTCGAGCGGCCTTCGGCAGAGCGGATGACGCCGGCTTCGCAGACGCGCGGGCTGCCCTTGCGGATTTCGAGGACACCGTAGCCGGTGATTTGCAAGCCGGGATCGAGGCCAAGGATGCGCGGCGGGGCGGGGAGAACGTCCTGGGGGGCCGGCGTTTCGCTCATCCACACCTCGCAGCGCGGGGTTACGGGGTCGGCGCTTCGTGAAAAGATTGCGACGAGAGCAGGGAATCGAGGTCCAGACCCGTCCGTTTGGCGATCGGTGTGATGCCCGTCAGTTCGACGCCGTGCGTGACCTCGTCGTCGCGGATGTGCTTGAGAGGCCGTTCCGATTTACTCAAACGAACGCGGAACCGCCGTAGCATACTAGCCGGGACGGTTGCGTCGAACCGCAGCGGCGTCCCGGAAGTCCCGCAAATCACAGCGCGATCATGCGTGCGCGGCGCCAACAGGTGTCCGTCGTCGGGATGCAACCGGAGGTATTCATCCGGCCACATAAGTTCCTGCACGCGCATGCGCCCGTGGACGTACAGCCGTCTCATGTGGATGCTGACCGTATACACGTTGACCCCAGGCCAGATGCCGCAACGGCGAAGCTGGTCGTCGCCGTTACGGCTGCCGATGAGTCGCAAAGGCTGGCCAACCTGTCGTTGCGTTACCAATGTGTCGCAATACCACCGAGGCCAAAGCATAACGAAACTGCGCGGCTGGTCCATCTGCGCCAGCCATCGCGGAGCGAGGCTTGCACGCAGTTGGATGAGACGATCATGCACCTCCTCGTAAACGGTGCACGCCAGTCCCGGTTCGGCGAGGCGAGCTTCAAGCCGCAAGTACTCAGCTCGCTGGTCGCCCCTTTCTTCAAGCCAGTCGGCATAAATCAGGCGGATGGCTTCATTCGCCGGGTCGGCCTGGATCGCGTTGAGGAATCCGGAGTCGCTCATGTCCTGTAGATCATCCCACTCGCCACCCGGTGCCACCCGGCCGGTCCTCAAGTGTCACGCCGAGTTCGCCGAGCCGCTTGCGGATCTGGTCAGCCAGAGTGAAGTTCTTCGCCTTACGTAACTCGGCCCGCAATTCAATCAGCAATTGCATCAAGCCGTTGACTAGCTGATCGTCCCCGGCTTTCGCGGTTTTCGGGGCTTCGCGGAAAAGGCCGAGGATTTGACTAAGTTCACGCAGAACGACGACACCGGATTGATATTCCTCCGCGGCGCCCGCTGTCGGCGACGGCCCTTCGAGTTGTCGATTGTCGGCAAAGCGATTTAGCGCGTTCAACAGTTCATACATGACACCCACCGCACCGCCGGTGTTGAAATCGTCGTCCATGCTCTCCAAAAAACGCTCACGGAGTCGGCCTACTTCGTGCAGGAAATCGCTGGTCGCCTTGAAGTCTGCCCGCCGGGTTGGTGCCTGGACATCGTAAAACGATTTCTTGGTAATTCGCTCATAGCGTTCGAAGAAGCGGTAGAAGCCGTCCAGCGCCCGGCGTATTTCACCGAGTCGATCCTCGCTCCACTCGATCGGGCTGCGATAGTGTGTGCCCAGCAGCAGGAAACGCACCGTCTCGGGGTCGTGCTTGGCCAGCAAGTCCACGACGTTGATGACGTTGCCGACGGAGCCCGCCATCTTCTTGTCGCCCATCTTCATCAAGCCGTTGTGCAACCAATAGCGTGCAAACACCTTGTCGGTGTACGACTGGGACTGTGCCAGCTCGTTCTCGTGGTGCGGGAACTGCAGATCGAGGCCGCCACCGTGGATGTCAAACGTTTCGCCGAGGTATTTCATGCTCATCGCCGAGCATTCGATGTGCCAGCCGGGCCGGCCGGGGCCCCACGGACTTTCCCATTGCGGTTCGCCGGGCTTGGCACCTTTCCACAGCGCAAAGTCTCCCGGGTTGCGTTTTTTCTCGCTGACTTCGATGCGGGCGCCGGCTTCCAACTGCTCCGGGTCGCGGTTGCATAATTTGCCGTAATCTGGATCGCGCGTCACGTCGAAGTAAACGTCGCCGCCGGCAGGGTAGGCATGCCCCTTGGCGATCAAACCTTGGATCATCGCCAGCATTTCGGGGATGTGATCCGTCGCCCGCGGCAGATGCGTGATGCCCTCGACGCCCAGCTTTTTCAGACAAGCCAGGTAGTCGGCCGTCATCTTCTCGGCCAATTCCTTGACGGTCGTGTTCAACTCCCGTGCGCGGACGATCAACTTGTCGTCCACGTCAGTGATGTTGACGACGAACTTCACCTCATAACCCAGATAGGTCAGGTAGCGTTTGATCGTGTCGAAGATCACCGGACCCACCATGTGGCCGACATGGCTGGGCTTGTAGACGGTCGGGCCACAAAGGTAGATGCCGACCTTGCCCGGTTCGACCGTCGTGAAGTCCTCTTTCTGCCGGGTCAGCGTGTTGTAAACGCGCATGGCCATGTTGATTCCTTCAATTTCTGGATGGGGCCGCCTTCAGTCAATGCGTTCGATCAGGGCGATCGCCTGGCACGCCATCGCCTCGGCCCGGCCTATGTGGCCGACGCGTTCACCCGTCTTGGCCTTCACATTAACCGCGTCGAGTTCCAGGCCGAGCAATTCGGCCAAGCTAGAGCGGATACATGCCTTGACCGGCCCGAGCTTCGGTTCCTGGGCGAAGACGATCACATCGACGTTGACAACCCGGTAACCAGCCCGGTTCAGTCGAGCGCGCGTTTCTTGCAGGAAATACCGCGAGTCGGCGTCCTTGTAGGCCGGATCCGTGTCCGGGTAGGCGTCGCCGATGTCGCCAAGGCCCGCTGCACCGAGCAACGCATCGGTCAACGCATGCAGCACAATATCGGCGTCGCTATGGCCGGCAAGGCCGCGAGCGTGCTCCACGCGAACTCCGCCAAGGAGCAATGGCCTGCCTTCGACCAACCGATGGGTGTCGTGACCAATTCCTACGCGCATGCGCGCCTTTCAGCATCGGGAAAAACGACGTTGGCGCTGTGGATTGTAACGACAATGCCGGTATGGTGACAACGCGACTCTGGGCCTGCCGCATGCGAGCGATTGGAGTCACGCCATGTCCGACCATGACCAGCGATTCAAAGTACTCCTCAAGGAATTCTTTGCGGAGTTCCTGACTTTGTTCTTCCCCGAACGCGCAGCGCGATTCGATTTCAGTGCTATCGAATGGCTCGACAAGGAGATCTTTACCGACCCGCCGCAAGGCGACATGCGGCAAATCGACCTGGTCGCCCAATTGGCTCTCCGCTCCGCCGAATCGGGCTCGCCTGAGCAGGCGGTCGCGCTGGTCCACATCGAGATAGAATCGCGGGACGCGGTCGAGACGTTCAGGCGGCGCATGTTCGAGTATTATGAAACACTACGGCGGCGGCACAATTGCCCAGTGTTGCCGGTCGCCGTTTATTTACGTGTCGGACTGGACGGTGTCGGAGTCGATGGCTATGAGGAGCACTTCGACGACCTCGATGTGCTACGCTTCCGCTACCTCTATGTTGGCCTTCCAGGTTTGGACGCAGAGTCGTACGTCCAGGGCGGCAATTGGCTGGGCGTGGGCCTATCGGCGTTAATGCGGGTGCCGCGCTTGCGTCGCGCTTGGCTGCGTAGTGAAGCACTGCGTCGGCTCGTGATAGAATATCGAGACAATGATTATCGGCGAATGTTGCTGTTAGAGTGCGTGGAGGCTTATGCCGAGCTGGACGAGGAGCAGCAACGGGTCTACCAGGAGTTGCTGCAAACCGAGCGATACAAGGAGATTCGACCGATGATGACGACGACTTTTGAGAAAGGCGTGGCCAAAGGATTGGAAGAAGGCGTGGCGAAGGGGCTGCAAATAGGGATTGCACAAGGCAAATTGCAAACCATACGCGTGTTGCTCGAACACCGATTCGGCGCGCTCAGCGATGTGGCCCAACGGAAACTCAGCACTTTTTCTACAGAACAACTTGATGCACTGACCATAGCCTTCGATAAAGCCAAGTCATTGGAAGAACTTGGGATTTGACGACTTTCAAATTCAAAAGTAGCTGGTGGCATCATCCTTCAAACGGCGTGCCCGGCGCGTGGTTCTCGAAGCGCATGAATTGCTTGACGTACGTCAACGTAACTTCGCCGGTCGGCCCGTTGCGCTGCTTGCCAACGATCACTTCGACAACTCCTTCGTGCTGGCCGGGCTCGTAGCGGTCGGGGCGATGCAGCAGAATTACTGTGTCAGCATCTTGCTCGATCGATCCCGATTCGCGCAGATCCGCGAGTCTTGGCCGGTGGTCCTGGCGATCTTCGGACGATCGGTTCACCTGGGCAAGGGCGACGACTGGGATGTTCAACTCGCGGGCCAGGAACTTCAATCGCCGGCTAATTTGGGCAACCTGCTCCTGACGAGGGTCGCGGCGATTGTCGGGTTCGATCAGCTGCAAGTAATCGATCACCACAACCTTGATGTTCTGCTGCTTGATCAAGCGGCGGGCATTGGCCGCGATGCGCAGCATGCTCTGCGACGGCGTGTCATCTATAAACAGTTTGGCGTTGCGCAACGCCTCGCCGGCCTCGATCAGTTTGTCCATGTCGTCGGAGCTGAGCCGGCCTTTGCGCAGCTTGTGGCTGTCCACGCGGGCCTGACACACCAACAACCGTTCGGCCAATTCGATGCGGGCCTGTTCGAGACTGACGAAAAAGGCCGGCAGTCGTTCCTCGACCACAATATTGCGGATAACATTAAGCGCAAAAGCCGTTTTGCCCACGGATGGCCTGGCGGCGACAATGATCAACTCGCTGTTGTTCAACCCTGCAGTGATTTCGTCCAGATCGACATAGCCCGTGGGGATGCCGGTGTTGGTGGCCTCGCCGAGCGCTTGTTGGTCAATTCGTCGGAAAGCGTCGTCGATCGCCTCTCTCAATTCGTAGGTCTGGCCGACAATCCCCTTGGAGGCGATCTCGAAAATCTTCTTTTCCGCCTGCTGCACCATCTCGTCGCCGGGTTGAGCCTGATCGTAGGCGTCGCGCAGGATTTCGGTGCTGGTGTGGATGAGGCTGCGCACCAGGCTGCGATCGCGGACGATGTTGGCGTAATACGCGGCATTGGCGGCCGTGGGGGCGGCATCCCACAATTCGGTGAGGTAGGCGTAGCCGCCGATGTCTTCGATTTGGCTTCGCTGGTGCAGTTCCTCGGCCAGAACGACGGCGTCGACTGGCTTGCCCTTGTCGAAAAGATGAACGATGGCCGAATAGACTTTTTGGTTGGCGTCCGTGTAGAAATGTTCGGTGTGTAGGATTTGGACGACATCGCCGATGACGCCGTTGTCGCGCAGCATACTACCGAGAACGGATCGCTCCGCCTCGCGGTTCTGGGGCGGGAGTCGTTCCGCAGCGTCCTTATCCGGCGGCATAGTCCACCTCATGTGGGGGCGCGCCGGCTTCGTGAAACCGGGAGGCTGCCTGAGCGGGCGGTATGCCCCCGCTTGCTTTGTGGCTTGTTACTTCTTTTCTTGCGATTTGATGACCGCGACCTTTACCTCGGTCTCGATCTCGTGACCCAGGTTCAGCTTAATGGCGTAAATGCCGGTTTCCTTGATCGGGCCTTCTAGACGAACCATCTCGGCCTCGATGGGCATGCCCTTGGTCACCAGCCCTTTCGCGATCTCGGCCACGCCGACCGAGCCGTAAAGGTGGCCTTCGTCGTTAGCGTTGGCCTCGATGGTGATGCCGGCCATATTGGCGAGTTGGGCCGACAGTGCTTTTAAATCGGCGATGCGAGCATCCAGAGCCTGGCGGACGCGGATCTTGTAGCGCTCCAGCAAGCGCAGATTATGCGCAGTCGGCACGGTAGCCATCCCACGCGGCAGCAGATAATTGCGGCCGTAACCAGCTTTGACTTCAACCACGTCTCCTTGCTTGCCAAGGTTTTGAACGTCTTCGGTCAGCACCAGCAACATGCCGCCGTGCTTGCCCTTGAGCGTCTGGTTCCGGTGCTTGAGCTTCGTTTGCATGATTGACCTACTAGAATCTGGGTTTCGATCCGTTCGTGTTAGAACGGGATATCGTCTTCGGAAGTGCCGCCACGGGCTGGTCCGTCCAATTCGGGCTCATCTTCGTAGCGTGGCCCAGCCGCCGGCGGTCGCGCAGGAGCCGCCGCATTCATGCCGCGGGCCGGCCGGGCACCGCCTCCCTCACTGTTCGCTCCATCCGCGCGCGGCTCAAGGAATTGCAAATCCTCCAGAACAACCGTCAACCGCGAGCGTTTTTGGCCTTCCTTGTCGGTCCACTGGTCGAGCTTCAGTCGGCCTTCAATATAGGCCTGGTGTCCCTTGTGAAGGTACTGTTCGACCAGGTCCGCCAGCTTGCGACCCGTTTCGCGATTGAACGCGTCGATGTCGACAAACACGGGCTCGTCTTCCCACTGACCGGTTTGCTGATTCTTCTTGCGATTGTTGACCGCGAAGCCGAATTTCGCCACCTTGCCGCCGTTGCCAAACGTACGCACTTCCGGGTCGCGCGTCAGGCGGCCAATGAGCA
>Ga0206872_10263_pt1 | contig 14619 bp, 8 predicted proteins | sample Alteio_BWOrgCont_34_FD_152906 | JGI IMG/M metagenome (GOLD analysis project Ga0206872, IMG submission 152906) | Enriched cells from forest soil in Barre Woods Harvard Forest LTER site, Petersham, Massachusetts, United States -... | ecosystem: Environmental > Terrestrial > Soil > Temperate forest >... | reverse complement strand
GCAAGGGAATTACCGTGCAGCTACGTAACGATCCAGCCACAATGAAGTGCGGGGCTTGAATCTATGTATGTCACATACGATTGCAATGTGCCGGCATCAGTGCATTTGGCCGCGGCCGCGTTTTTTGGGCGGCGAGCGTGTCTGTGATGTGCTGTTTGACGGCGTCGCCGAGTTGCTGGATGAAGTGTTCGCGGACAGGATGCGGGTCACGTCGCTCATAACAACAGGCAGTTGCCGCATTGAACGGCGTCGCTGGAAATATTTTCCTGCCTGGGTTTAATTGCGGATCTCTGCCGGGTGTTAATCGGAGTGTTTTGCGTTCGAGTCCTTTTCGGGGAGCCTTTTGAGCAGCCGCGAAATTCCATGACACGGGGGTTAGCGCTGTGCGCGCATAAGAATCATTGGTTGCTCAATTGGGAGGTGACGCATCACTACGGCGCGTGCGGCTTGATCTTGCGCCACGCCGCGGAGCGGAAGCCCGGGCGGTAGGGAGACGCCAACTGCTTGGCCACCACTCCTTCGTGTCCTTGGGCCACCGCCGCAGCGAAGAACGCCTTGCCCGCGCCGACAATGCCCGCGGAAAACACCACTTCTGGCGCATCCAGCCTGGCCGCCGGGCCGGCGCTCCAAGCCGTCGGACCAATTCTGCCGAGTCATCGGGTCGCAAGAGACTGCGACCAACCTCTGGATTGGCGAGGATCTGCTCACGAAATCCTCGCTCGTCCATCTCCCAAGACTCTACTAGCTCCAGGGTGGGCACAAAGAGGATCGCGTGCTCGCCAGTGCCCGGATCACGCAGGAACAGGTCGCCGAAAAACGATTGGCCGACAACGGTATTGAGGCGCCCGGCCGTGGGCGCAAGGAGCGGGGCGAGCGCCGCGAGCGGTTTGGGATCGTCAAAGAATAGGTACAATGACGGTCTCCTCTCATCCGGTCCAAAAACACGCTCGCCTTCAGGGACCTTATCATCGAACTAAATACAATCGGAAACGAACTTGTATCGCCCGCGAAGTCCGCCGCGAATGCGAAATGGTACCGTGGGCGCCGAGCGGGCCAAAGCCTTGATGAATTCTTCGTCGTCCGCCAGGCCTGGCCAATTGGCAGCATAAAAAGCACAAGAAGTCCGAACCTCCGCGGCCCCTGGCCATAAAGGACATGAATAGCCTTTGCATCCCGTACCCGGGCCCGCCGCTACTTCCTTTTGCGCCCAATCGCCAACCACATCACGAAGTAATTGTCCGCCGCGTTTTCGCTGATGCCTTTGAACTCTTTTTCGTCGACATGCACCAACGTCTCGACGTACGAGACTCCCGAGCCGCTGCTGTGCCAAAAAGGGGTGAGCTGGACGGCAGGGCGATCCGCGAAGCCCCTCTCAAACTTAACGGCGAACTCTCCTACCTTGGTCTTGTGGTGGATCCCCCACTCCACGTGAAGGTCCGCGGCCGGCGCGTCATGGTGGAAGGGTTCGGGCGCGTCGGCGGTGCTCGGACGGGCTTCCGCAGACGTCGCGGCGAGCAATGCACCAACGCCTGCCGTTGCCGCCATCTTGCTGATCGCCTCCCGACGGGTTACGTCTGCCATTTTTTGGTCCCTCTCCAAAATGAGGTAAGGAAACTCCTCGACGCGAACATGATTAGATCAGAACCAAGGGGCAATTCAACGACTATTCCATTGACGCGAGGAGGTCGTTCAACCGTCTTCCGCCAGGGACTCGTGTTCGTAGGCATCGATTAGTGATGGTACGGCAGCATGTGCCAGTGCCTCATCATTCCGCCAGAGGAGTCTCGTCGAGGGGATTATCCGAGCCGTCGGTATCCGGTCCAGTTTTTCGACTCGGAAGCAACAGGCAACAACAAACGACCGTGGGGACTCGAAACGGAACATCCAATTCGGACAGGCGATCAGCAAGCCAGCGGCTAGCCGCCTCAACATCCCGCCGCATCCCATCAGGATCGGCCGGTGACCGCCCCTTGAACCGACGCGGGTCTCTCGCCGCCAGGATTTGGTTCAGTCGAAGGATGAGTTCCGAGTCTCGGAGCAGAACGTATCCATCTGGCCGAACTTCCACCGCCGTCGTGACCGACCGCACCTGCCCGCCACTCGAAGTCACCCTATCAGTCACGCTATAGACGTAAAGGGGGAACTCCAAGACCGTGTCCGGGACCGCGGAAACGGACGCCGCGGACCCGCACGCCTGAGCTAATGCCTGATCGACAAGACGGTGTCCGACTCCGAGCACCCGCTGCGGGTCTGTACCCGCACGTTCAAAGACCATCTTCTGATACTCACGCCTTATTCCAGGGAATTTGGCCCACGTTTCTGGGGTCAAAAACGTCAGACCATCCGACTCATCCTGCACCTTTCGCTTGTTGAGGGACAACGTCGCTTTGAAGAACGGCTTCAAATCAGGCAAATCCAGCCGCGGAATCTGAGGAGACGCTTGCTGGAAGTCGAACCGGGTGCAGTTGCCGACCAGGTCTTGAACGGCGGCCAGAACGTCCTCCCCGCCAAATTGGGCCGTCTTCGCGTCGAACCAGTCGCTAAGCGAATCCGGTGGCAAACTCGCGGCCTCGGTAAATATCTCCCGGAACAGGGTCGGGGACGACATTCCCAGCACCAGCTGGAGTAGATCCTCTGGCTCTCGCATGACCCGGCCAAGAGCGCGCATAATCTGTTCGATCTTGGCATTCAGCTTGACCCAGATTCGTGCCTCCACGGTGTCTGGGTTGCGGACGGTAAACACCTCCACCTTTCGGGTTTGCCCGTATCGGTTCAGCCGGCCGACGCGCTGGTGTAACCTCATCGGATTCCAGGGCAGGTCGATGTGGATCAAGCTGTTGCAGTTTTGCTGGAGGTCAATTCCTTCGCCACCGGCCTCGGTTGAAATCAGGAACCGGACCTGGCCGGCGTTGAACCGATCAGCTGCATGCTCCCTGGTTTCGGTGAGGGTTCGGGGCGGTCCCGCCCCGTCTGATACGCCCTCGGCGCGTCCGTCACCGTTGATGAACGTAACGCACTCTGGGCCGAAGCGGGAAAGGAGTTTGGACATAAGCAGGGACTGAGTTGCTTTGTACTCGGTGAATAGCAAAACCGGCCGGCCGGCAAATGGTCCTTCGAGGAGTTCGAGAATCTTGCGCACTTTCGTTTCTTCCTTCACGGCGTCAGCCGCGGCCACCAATTGGCGCAGTCGTGGCTCCTCGTCCGTCATGAGAACGATTTGGGCGGACAGTTCGGCAATCTCCTCTTCCATTGTTGACGCTGTATCCGTATCGCCCTCTTCCTCCCGTTCCCGGTAACTGCGGAGCCGATCCTCCAACTCGGCCAGCCGTTTCCTACCGGCGACTATCCGGGCAAGGCGTCCGTGGAGGGCACGTCGGATGGCTGCCACCGAGCTGCTCGCCAGCTTTTGCATGGCGATGAGCACGAGAATGACCGTTCGCCTCTCGGATTGAGCCAAGGTCTGGGCGTATGCCTTTCCCGTCAGGATGAACTCGGTCAGCATCTGATAAAACTGCGCCTCTTCCGGCGTGTAAGCGTATGTCTCGGCTCGGACCACGGGTTCTTGGAAAAGTCGGTTGCCTGCCAGGTCGGTGACGTTATGCTTGTTGTTGCGAATCATGACCTGCTTGAGGTTCGGCAGTTGGTCCTGCACGGGCTGGCGAGGGTCAAAGAGGTCCGGTCGCAGCAGCCGCAAGAGGGCTAGGAACCCGTAGTTCTTACCCCGGTGAGGCGTTCCAGTGAAAAAGACCATCGACCCTATCCGATTCGCCTCAAGAAGCCCCTCGATGAGCTTGTATCCCAGGGTTGGCCCAGTCTGCTCGTCGGCATTTAGATGGTGGGCTTCATCGACCACGACCATGTCCCACGCATCTGCTTCAAGAAGCCGCTGGCACCGTTCCTGGTTTTCTTTTCGCATCTTGGCTGTCTTTTCCGTGAACAGCAAGCGAAGAGTCTGGACGGAGGCAATCACCTGGTTGTGCGTGTTCCAGAAATCGGCCTTCGGGGTATCGGCCTCCGTCGTGTAGGCGGTCAGGCGAATCCCGAACATGGTCCGCATCCGGTATTGCCATTGCTCCACCAGTGAGGCAGGGCACAAGATCAATAGCCGCCGCACGTCGCCCCGACTGATTAGCGGCAGCAGGATTAGCCCGGCTTCTATAGTCTTACCGAGGCCGACATCGTCAGCCACGAGCCAGCGAGTTGGGCGCTCCCGGTTCACCTGCCGACAAACCCAGAGCTGATGTGGCAGGAGGGTGATCCGGGAGCAGGAAAACACTCCCCAAGCGTCGTTCACCGACCGAATGGCGGCACCGAGCGCCCGCGCGATGACCTCTAGGGGCGGATGCCACTCCGGGCGAGCCAACACTTGCCACGGGGTATCGACCGGTTCCAGCTCAGCCGCCTCACACTCTTCCAGACCGTGTTCATATCTGACAACGACCGTCAGGCCGTTGTCAACGACAACACGGCCGATACCAAAGCGGTTGGTTCTGACTTGATCGCCTGGAGAAAATGGAATGTCAGACATTTTGTGTTCCTGGCCTACCAGAGAGGGTAGGGACCATATGGTCCCGTTACCCATCTATCAACCTCCGATACATTCGGACCCAAGTCCAACTCACGACCAAACACCCGCATGTGGAGCTTGTGCTTCCGCCGCCGTGAATATGCCAGGATCAGAAATGGCAAATCAAAACAATGTTGGAAGGTCACTTTCTCGTCTTCGAGGTGAGCAGAGAGAAACTCGTGTATCTGCCTGGAGTACACCGCCGAATCAACTTCTCGCCCCGTCATCCCTGGACATCCCAATTCCTCAAACAATCGTCGTACCTTGCCATGCGGTACGAAACAGTGGGGATGGCAATGGGGATTGCGGATAATGTTTTTGCGCGCACACTCACGCATGATGAAGCACGCTCCCATGCCGAGAACACGCTGCAATGACGGGCCGGTGAAGTCAAGGAACTGACTCGTGTTCGGCGAGATGATATGGTCAAGGGAAAATGGCTGATTGATCTTTTCTGCTTGGAGGAAGGCGTCTCCATAGTTGGCGATCTTCCGCGCAACGAAGAAGACTCCAGGGAGAAGTTTCATCCAATGATAATATTGCACCCACTGGGGTTTGGATTCCAGGTATTCTTCAAGTCTGAGGAGCCAGCCCGCCGGGTCCACCTCTGCTTCGGCGAGGCGATCAAGTATCTGAAGCTGATCGCATAGCTGAACAAAGTTGCGATCACGCTGGAACCTCGTGCGGCCCAATGTATGACAGGAAGCGAGAAGGAACACCGTCAGCCATGCTTTGCGTTGCTCCTTGTCGCTCCAATCCACATCGCGGCGCACGTCAGGCCATCCTTTCGGGTAAACCCACGATTCGTACATCGCCACATACTGCTCCCGATTCGCCGTCCACCACTGGTGAATCTTTTTAAGCACAGTCTTAGGATCGAGCTGCTGACGCGGCGGCGGTGCCGGAGGCGGTGGCGCGAGGAGTGGAGGCGGCGGGGACGTATCCCTGTATCCGCCGAGTGATAAAAGGATCGCGATCCTCTGTTCATTCGGCAGTCGGGTGAAAAGATCATTTGATTCAATCTGGGAGAGCCAATTGTCCGGTGACGACGCGAGTCTGTCGCGTAATAGTTGAGAGAAACTGTCCCGGAATTCACCGAGCCGGAGATATTGCAGCACCGCACTTCTCCGATCATCGGACTGAACCGCCAATGCCCATTCTGCCATCTCTTTCGTGGGTGGAGCCATCCCTCCGCGGCAGACCAGGAAGAATTCGAGCGAAGTCCCGTTGTAGCTTTCAGCGAGGACACGATTGTCGGGTGCGAACTGGCTCCGCAACGTTTCCTCATTTTGTTCGCCGCCCGGTTGTAGGGCCAACAAGCCCGCCGGCCTGCGGAATACACCGTCCTGACACTGGAACGCGAACTGATCGAGGATGTCCTTTAGCTGATCGCGCTCTTCTGCGTGAGACTCCTTAATCTCCCTCAGAAGTCGTCTCGTAATTGTTTTGCCCATGCCCTTCGCTCTCTCGGCCCCGACTTCCTGGCTGCGGTCCCTTTCCCACGAGAGCAGGTCATGCAGTCGGACGGCATGGGCCTCGGTCAATTTCGCGACGCCCTGATGCGGGAGGAGTTGGCGAAGGGGCGCCCAGACGCGGTCGGAGACCGTCGCCTCCGCCAGTCCCTTCTCTCGACACGAGGGCCAAGCGACAACGTCCACGAAGAGATCGTGGTGTCGGTCAAGATAGCCGGTGAGATGGAAGCGTACCTGGGCCACGCGAAGCGTTCGGCGGAAGGGCAATGGCTCCAATGCCGTCGGGAGTGCCGGGCGGGCAAGGTAGAGCCGAGCAAGTCCGTGTGCGTCGGTCGCCCAGAGCATGGTCTGGATTACTCGAATTGCCGGGTCATTGGGCCTACCGCTCACCTTCGGGCGGTACTGCGCCACGAAAACGCGCCAGACGGACAGCCAGAATTCGTAAGGGTCGGAGCCTTCCTCCAGTCCAAGCGCGCCTCGAAACATCGGCCACTTGTCGCCCTCAGAAGCGTCGAACAGGGCGAGGAGTTTGTCGCCCAGCGACCGGCCGAGCTGATCGGCAAGCTCATCATTCTCCCGGGATGTTCCCGAGAGCCGTTCACGTCCGACATCCGGTGCAAACGCACCGTTGACTGCGAACCCCACGTCGAGTTCCTCACCGGTTGGCGCCGTTACCCACACGGTTGGGACGGTTTCCGGCAACCTGTCCACCCCCCTTTGGCCCAGGCGAACCAACAGGCTCCCCTGGGCAGCGCGGATGACCAAGGCTCGCAAGCTACCCAGCTCGCCTTCACAGGGTTGCGTCAGCCGACCGACGCAAGCGCCAGAGGCATTGGGAACTTGCTCCTCCTTCCAGTGGAGTCGAAGTGGCTGCTTTTCGCCCACTTCAAGGTCACACCGATGGACGCGCCGGGCAAACGCTAGCAGGATCGGCAGGAGTCGCCGGAATCGTTGCAGCGCCCTTTCGCCGGCGCCAGGCTCGCGGAGTCCCAATTGCACGAGGGTCAGTGTAGCGCCTCCCATGCCGAGCCGATGCGCGAGGCTCCTTAGGCGGCCTGTCTCGTCCTGGGAGAGCGCGAGTGGGTACATTCCGGCGACAATCTCGAAGGCCAACGCCCCGCTCAGCAGTTTCGGACGGTCGGCAAGTAAGAACACGCTCTTGAAGCCCAGGCCAAATTTCCCTGTGGCCTCGGGTGTCACGGTGGGCTTATCGGACGACGAAAGAACCAACATCTTTTCGAGATCCCGGTCGAATCCTCGGTCCTCCAGGCTTCTGCCGCCAAGCCTGTATTGGTTGATAAGCCGACCGGCGTGGGCGAATGTTAGGGTGTCAAGTTCCGATAAAACAATGAAACGCCCCTCGGGCGCTTCCGGAGAGGCTGGGCCGACAAGTTCATTTAGCTCCTCGTAGGCATCGTCGGCGTTCTGGAACAGTTCAAAGGGGATCGAATGCTCTCGATACTGGCAATCTGAAATCTTGCGTTGGACCGCTTTCACAAGGAGTTCTTGAACACGCTGATCTCTTTCGATTTGCTGCCGCAGCCTGTCGCGAATGTCCCGCATCCTTTTGTCGGCAGAGTGTCCGCTCGGAAGGCTCCGGCCCTCATGGGCAACCTCTTCCTCCTCGTACAGGCGATGCCGTGCCCGGTCCCACTCTTTGAAAAGGGTGGCCAGTGGCTCCGGCACGGGAGCCAGCTGCTGACGGAGATACAGGAGGCCGTGGTCAATGATGAGCCTTTGGGCGGCGGTGATCCCCTGTTGGGTCGCCTGGCTCAGGCGGTCGAACACTTCATAGACTCGAACGGCGGTCGGGTCCTGATGGTATGCGTCGCAGACGAGACGTTGGAGGGTCTCTCTCAGTACCTTGAGGAGAGCCGAAGAGCCGTTCGTATCCGCATAGGATCTCGGATGGAACTCCCGGAATCGGACCCAATAAACGCGGGAACCGTTCCACCGCCGGGAAGGTATCCGCGCGTCGGGGGAGTAATCGACGACAAGTTGCTCACAGCGATCAGAAAGTGGTGCCTCGAACGGCTGGCCCAGGAGGTTGGATACAGTCGCCCTTTTTCCGATGATTTCGGCAACGAATCGACACTTATGCAAGAATGCGTGGATTCCTTCCGGGCCTGTCTGTAGGGCCATGTCCTCGCGGGTTTGCCTCAACGGATGGTGGATGCCAAGCCACTTCACAGCTGCTTGTCGGAGCAACGAATGTTCGCCGAGTACGCAAAACAGAAGACCGAGGACTTCGTACGGGACCAGCTCTTTCCACGGGGCAAAATAATCTAGCAAGGTCTTGGCTGATGTTTCGATGGCGTGCCCAAGGTCCTGCGACACTCCCTTGGGCGTATTGGCGGGGACGGCGTCATCCCGGCTGTCCGAGTCGGATAGGGACGTGCTCCCCCGGCCGAGGTTCGGGCGAAGAATTTGCCGCTGTACCTCGCACAAACGGTGGCTGTCAGCGATGTTCTCCTCGCCCCAACATAGTTCGGCCGGCAATCTCCAGCGTGGCCCCGACTGGGGAAGGAGACGAAGTTCGGGTGGAGCCGTAGTGGAGCAAATAAGTTTCGCTAGCTGGCTCAAGTACCATCCATGCACCTTGAAAATGGTGTTTGAGCGGCTTGCCTCACGGTCGTGTTGGCCCGCCAAAAAATTGAGGATCGCAAGGAGGCGATCTTTTGTCAGATCGGCGCGTTGTAGCGGCGGGACATAATACTTTAGAAGGTCAGAACGCGAAATGCTGGTCGGCACTCGCGTTATCAGCTCGCAAGATGGTATGAAGCCTGAAGGCGTATCAGCGAAAGCGTCAAGCAGGTCCCCCAAATCTTCCTCGTTCAGCGTAGGAAGACGGCCGAGCCGGTATTCTTCCGTGGACGCGAGCAGTTCTGCCAGTTGGGCTAGCGTCTCCTCGGGACCGGGGAACAAATGCTCGCACACAACGCGGTAGCCGCGGTGGTGGGCTTTCACTTCTGGGGCGAGTCGAGCCGCGTCGATGTAGTCCGTCTGCCGAGCCGTCGTTGCTCTGGCCAGTTCGTCGTCAAGGCCCTCAAGCAGGAGAACGTGATCCGGTTGGATGAAAAGGAGCGGCTCGTCCTTCCGAGGAAGCCAGGCCTTGCTGCGAAGAAACGCCTCGAACTCTTCCGGCACACTTTCCCGGTCAGCCAGGGCCTCCAGGATAATGCGCCAATACTTCCCAGGGTGGGGCTGTGCCGTAACGAGGCGCAGAGCATCATTGGCACTCCAGGACGAGGCAAGCGAGCGCTGAATCGCCTTCAGGGCGGCGTCCGACTTCGGCTCCAAGATGGTGACCAGACCCCGTAGCTTGGCATCCAGCGGAAACTGGCCCTTCCAGAATGTCTTGCTTTTCTCAATGCGGTGACGGGCGGCCTCGGCATCCGGGTGAATCGACAGGTCGCTCAGCAGAGGTTTCTGATCCCGTAAGTCCATGAGCAACGTTTCGTAATCTTCATCAGTCCACTTTAGGGCAAAAGCCTGTGCCCCTGCCTCCTCCAGGATGCAAATCGCCCCATCGCGGTCCACTTGTTGCACGCCCAGCCAAGCCCGTGTCTCTTTGGAAAGGCGCTCAGCCAGCCGGCCATCGACCCAGCGCCAACCAGCGTCCTTCAGGTTAAGCCCGTACTCGACAATCCTCGACCACACCGTCTCAATGCCAGGGTGGGCAACGTAAAGAGCTTCCTCGTGGTCACACTGCTGCTTCCCATGCAGCAAGTAGCGGATCGCCTGACGGAAGGTGACGCTAGGACACTGCCTGAGCGGTCCGACAAGGTGCCGAAGAAGGTCGGAACGCTGAGAAGGGGCTGCCAGCGGCGGTTCACGGAGAAGCATTGCTTCGCACGACTCGGCATTGCATGGACGAAGCTTTTCTCGGTCAAAAAGTAGGCTTGCCAAATTTTTTTCGAGAAGTACCACCGGCCGGTTCACAATCGCCTTCTGCAAGTCCTCGGCAAGCGTGTTGTCTGTGACTTTGAGAAACAGGCAATGTTGGGCATACCTGGTTTGCAGGTCCCTAAAGGATACAAGCAAGCCTCGATTGCTGCGTGACAGGTCTTCCGCTCGGAACAACGCCAGGTCAGTAACGTCCCTCAGCACGTCGTCCGCGTTGGGGCATAATCGTAGCACCGCCGCAGCAAGGTCTGTCCGGACGGCATTTGGGAAAGTCGCGATCTCCTGTAGGACTTTTAACGCCTCGGCGCGATTCAATCGCCCGCTGCTTCTATCGGAGTCCTCGCCCGGCTCAAGGTCTTTCGGAAGTAGAACGATGCGCGGGACAAGCAGGTTGAGGCAAGCGAGCGCCTCGCATCCCTGACTCAGATCGGTTGCCAGGACGACTCGACGTTCAGGCGGAAGGTTCCGGCCGATCCTTTTGAACTGAGTGGCCGCATCAATGGCCGACTTTCGGCCGAGCCTGGAAAGGAGGTTCTTGCACAGGCTGACGAGCGCGTCGGCAACGGTGGCTTGTGGCGGGGAAGGCAAGCACTGTTCAAGGAAACTGGCAAGATAGTCGAGACACCCCTCGGTGATAAGCCGCTCTCCCTCGGCCGACGCGATGAGTTCGACGAGATCAGCCTCCGACCACGCGGCGTTCTCCTGGAGAGCCAGACGAGGCCATTGCTGGTACGTGACGCACCGGCCCCGGCACATGTCCTGCAACTTCGCCAGAGTCGTGAACGGGATGGATCGGTCCTTGGGCGGGCGCGGCAATTCGAAGATCGCTTCGCACGCGGGCACCGGAAGCCAAGAGAGCCAGGGCGGCTGTGGAACAAGTCGGCAGACCCATTGCTGCGCCGCGCACACGTGGCGTCGGAGCGATCCCCGAAACAGCCATGACTCCTTTAGCGCTTTCGTCAACCCCGTGATCTCAGGCTCGGGAAGGGCTGCTTCCTGGACGAACTGCACCAACGCGGGCAGCACCAAAGTCAAAGTCCCCGCGGTGAGAAGTCGGCGGTTCCAATCATCCCGGAGGCCGTGCGGCACAGAGACCGCAGACTCTTCGCTGGCGTTTGCGCTAAGACCTTCGCCGCCCTCGATGTCCCGCCGCCCAGCGTCCACGAAGAAATAACCGTGTAGGGCCAGAAAGACGTGAACTGATCCCTTCCAGGGCCGGCTCTCCTCCGAGTCTGCCAGAGGAAGGAACACGGCGCGGCAGACAGTGAGGCGTCCTTGCTTCGCTGAGTCGGATGTCTTCGTGAAGACGACCGCGCAGTGGGGGAATGCCTTTTCCGGGCCGAATTTAGCCTTGCCGTTTTCATCAAGGCTAAATACGTGCGGCCAGTCCTTCTTGTCCGTCCGATCAAGTTCAGGAACCCAGCCTTCTTGCCCAGCGTAGACGAGATCGGTTCCTGGAGACGGCTCATCGCTGGGACCGATTCGTACTCGGCCGGTGAAACAAGGGAGGCGGTCCGTCAGGGGGCTGCGGTCAAAGACACGGCGCTTAGATCTGCCGATGTCGGACTCCCCGAAGCATTTTAGCGAAGCAGTCCCCGCGTTCCCGATGGCCCAGATGCTGACCCGCCGCAGCCACCTCAGCAAAGGAAGGTAGGAGCCGATCCGGCGGTCGAAGTTCGAGGGGAAGAGTTCGTCACGCAGGTCCGGGAGGTCTTCCAAGAAGGCACCGCTCATGATCGGCTCGCAGCCGTCGCAGTGCGCGCGCGTACGAAGCGGCACCCACACGACAAACCACTCCCCGCCATGCCAGACACGGTCCAGATGCGTCAGAAGCAACGCGAGATCCTCGTCTGCGAGGAAGTTCCACTCTTCATGCACCCCGGTTTCGGACCAAGGGTTGAGAATGTTGCCCTTCCGGCGGACACCGTCCCCCGCGTCGTACCCCGTTGAGGAGGCGTAGAAGAATGCCTCGCAGACATGAAAAACACTTTTCAGGCCAAGCCCGAACTTGCCGATTGCGCCAGGATCACTGGCTTTGGCGTTCAGGCCAAGGCGCCGAATGGCGTTAGCATGCTGGGTAGTGAACGGTCCGTTGTTAGCGGCGAAAACGGCGGGGCCATGCAGAAGAGGGTGCGTCGCCTCGGGAAGGCCCTCCGACCAGCCGAGGTGCATCTCAGTCGCCTTGGCGTCGTCGGCGTTCTGGAGTAACTCCTTGATGATGTCGAAGCGGTTACGGTAGCGATTGCGGAGGAGGTCCTGAAGCAAGTTGATATCGTTAGCCGGGTCGTGCAGGAAGCCGGTTTCGGTCATAGCGTGTCTCCGCGAGGTGAGGCCAGGCCGAAAGCGGTCGGCTTCCACGCTGTTCAACGTCAGCAGAACGCGTCGCCCCCAGCGGCTACCGCGGCTTGGGCACAGACTGCTTCAACTGCGTGAGTAACCTTTCCAGTTCGGCCTTCTTATAGAGCCGATAGTTGTTGACCGGGTGCCGATACTCCGGGATCTTGCCCGCCTCACCCCAGCTCCGCACGGTATTCGGCGAAACGCCGAGAAGCTCTGCTGCCTCCTTGACCCGCAGGTAGCCCTCTCGCCGCATCATGCCATTCACCTCGGTAGAAGGAGCTATCCCGGTTCCTCATAGAAACCTTACCAAAAGTTACAGACATCAACAACGGAGTGAATGCGGCGGACTTCGAGTCGCGTGCGGGGGTGGTGCCTCAATCCGAAGGTCTCTCGAAAACTGCCCACCTCATGGCGTTCCGTCGTGTCGGCTTTTTTTTTCGCGGGGGACGAAACGAGACGGATGAGGCGCGCTAGCTCCAGGGTGGCTGGGCAGGTGTTGGTGGGGCTGAGGATGGCGGTTGCTGCGCATGGAAGCGCGGGTGCCAAACCTGCCGGCGCCCTGGAGTTTCGCCCCACTAAGTCCTGGGACCGTATATGTAAGGAGAAAAATGGCATGTTGGTGCTAACGCGAAAAGAAAATGAGGCCATCATCATTGCGGAGAAGGTCCGCGTGGTTGTGGCCGAGATTCAGGGGACGAAGGTGCGCCTAGGAGTGGAGGCGCCCCGCAACGTTGCGGTCGATCGCGAAGAAATCCATCTCCGCAAGCTTGGGCCGACCCGGGGGCCACCTGAGGTGTTCACCCAGCAGGAGTACGACGTTCTTACCGACCATGCCCAATGCGAGCCGATGACGTTCTACGGTCGGCCGATGTATGTGCGCGAGGGATCTCCACTGCCCATCGCTTGACACTGCCGCTCCAATGTCGGGCACCGTTCACGTCAACTTGCATCGAGGCGACGCCAACGGTGCCGCTCCGACAATCGCCGCCGCGACGGCCTAACGGTAACCGTAGCCGCATCGCCTAGGAGGCCCCGCGTGGGGCCTCTCGTCGTTGCCAGCTATTCGGTGCTCGTTTACCTGATGGACGCTGAGGATTCGCTTGCGAAGGTCCAGGCGGGGGAGCGCGGGGAGCGCAATCGTAATTGCCGCGACGTGTTTGTCTCCGCAGGAAACGCATTGCAACTTCTCACAGAGCTGCAGTTCGCGGCGTGCGGTAATAATCCGCATTCGCCTAACCCGGCCAGCTTGGCTGGCCAGCTTGGTATCATCATCCACCCATTCCCAGATTGGAGTGACCACTGGAAGCCCGACCGCGACTTGGCGTGCACAATCCGCAACCACCTCACGCATCAGGGGCTGTTTTACACATTCAACAACCCAGAAACGGGCGAAAACCTACTGCTTGACCCCGCCAGGATGCCTCATGCATTACGCTTCACCTGGAAGGATGCGGAGGAATCGTACACCACAAACCCCGGCCACTGGCGCCGACTCGAAGTGGTCTGTGAGGCGATTTTCCATGATACCGCGGCGTTCATCGACCTATCCTATGAACGCTTGCTCGCCACGATGGACGGGCTGCTCACGAACCCGTCCTACCAACGGCCTGGGGCTGGGACAATAGCACCCAACCAGCGACAATTGTCGCGCCTTCACTGGGGTTAAACGCGGTCATACCGACGTGTACGGTCCACCACTCCTCGGCATCGCCAAATCTACCGGTGTCGCGCAGAACGAACATCTCAAGTGGCCCGTGCCTGCCTTAATCGCCATCGCGAACGCCAGTGAGAGGTTGGCGCGATGATGAGTGGGGGACGCCTCGACGTTACCGGACGGGGCAACTCCTACCTGCCCGGTCCGCCGGCTTCCAGGGCAGCCAGGATCATGCGTTTGACTGTCGGGAGAAGGGCCGGCCAGGCGTCGATCAGGCGGGTCAAGTCGGGGTCAATTTGCGTTTCACGGGCCAAGGATTGGGCACACATTTGCGGGGGTACCCATGCGTTCGATCCGCGCCGGTTGCATTCACCGCGATCCCATTGCGGCGGCAGCTAACGGGCTTGCAATTGAGCCGCGCCGTTCTGCTGCTGTTGTTGGAGTGCAGCCGCGGCTAGCAAGGCATTTTGCTGCTGCTGTTGTTGGAGTGCGGCAGCCAGCATCGCGTTCTGTTGCTGGATTGCGCCGCCAAGAAGGAGATGGCCCTGCTCGAAGGCGAGTGGTCGATGGTGTCCGGCGAGGCCAACGGGATGGCGATGCCCGAGGCGACTGCCAAGACCGGCAAGCGCGTCGCAAAGGGCGGGGAGACGTCCATCACCTTGAGTGGGCAGGTCTATTTC
>Ga0206872_10262_pt1 | contig 14658 bp, 18 predicted proteins | sample Alteio_BWOrgCont_34_FD_152906 | JGI IMG/M metagenome (GOLD analysis project Ga0206872, IMG submission 152906) | Enriched cells from forest soil in Barre Woods Harvard Forest LTER site, Petersham, Massachusetts, United States -... | ecosystem: Environmental > Terrestrial > Soil > Temperate forest >... | reverse complement strand
GTCGAGGCACATGTTTTGCTTCACTGATGTCATGGGGGATTAATAGTGGGTGGTGGATGGTGACAATCATCTCTCAATTCCTCCACCTTTTGAGAGGAGGCAAGGAGGGGGGTTAGACACCGATGAGAGGGAGATGAATGTTCCGGAAAAAACAAAACCCGCTGCAAAATTTGCGAGCGGGTTCCAGTCACACGTATCGACTATGACAAGGACCTTACATTTCATTCACGCGGATGTCAACAGGTCTTGATAAAATATTTGGGGCTGGCCTAGATAAGGTGCTTGGCCTTCCACTTTTTGAGGGTGGCGACCTGCTGTTTGCTTGAGCCGAAGTTAAACCTGAACTCGCACTCTTTCAAGAACAGGTTGAAGTGGTGTTTTGGGATGCCGTTGTACTTGCGCAGATTGCGCTTCGCCTGGTTCCAGAAGTTCTCGATTCCGTTGATGTGGTTGTGCTTGTGCGCAAACAACTTGCTGTGGTTGATGCGATGGTGATGGAACAGTGACACGTCCAGAATGTCATAGCTGCGGTAGCAATCCGTATAGACGATAGAGTCAGGCAGGATGCGGGTTTGCATGGCATTCAGGAGTGTCGTGCTGGACGTATCCGCGATCATCTGCGTGTAAACTTTGCCGCCGCGTTTAAGGATGCCGAACACCGGAACTTTTCCCGCTGCGCCTCTGCCGCGTTTTCCTTTTCTCACGCCGCCGAAGTAACTTTCATCTACCTCGAATGCTCCTTTCTCAGGAAAAACTTCCGCCAGCTCGACTTCAATAATCTCGCGCAATTTTTGATAAAACAGGGTCGCGGAATGGCGATTTATTCCGGCCAATTCCGCCGCCATTCGGGCAGGCGTGCCTCCCACGAACATTTCAAGCAGCTTTAACTGCTTGTAACCACTTAACTTGCAACGCCTTCTTGTCATCATACCAGCCTAAATAAGTTTCCTTATCTAGGCCAGCCCCAAATATTTTGTGACGCCGGTTGCCGTCACTGTTTCGGCGTCGAACTACTGCCGGAATCGGCCCCTGCCCCGGCACCCGGATTGCCCGGGGAGGCAGGCGGCGGCTGCGCGCCGGAGACGGGCGGCATCCCTTGCGTGCCGGTGTAAGAGCTGGTCTGAGTGGAAGTCGTGCCCTCGGGCGTAGCAACGGTCGTGGTATGCGAGGTGTAGGAAGAGGGACCCGCTCCTTCCGGTGCCGCCCCCGTATAACTATAGTTGTAGCTGGAACTCGCGGGAGCCGGAGAAGGCGCCGGATCAGCGGGCACGAACGTGATGGAAGGCGGCGTCGGTATGGCAGGTATATCGACCGCTTGCGGATCCGCCATAGCAGGCATGGCGAACATAAAACCCACCAGGGCGTATAATGCTTTTTTCATGAGGCGTCTCTTTCGTTCCTCATACGGTCTTGATAAACAATATCTTCGCCATCCACTCAATCTCGGCGTTTTTGATATCGCTGTCGCTGTAACTGACGAGATGGTAGCGCCCGGCTTGCGTTCCCGGTTTGGGGACGCGCAGCATCGTACGGCCGTCCGCCAGTTTCACGACGCAAGGCCTTCCCATGAACTCATGGAAGACATCCCCCTCCCCGCTTTGCTTTTTGCCCGTTTTCCTGCCCGCCTTGCCGGTCATCTTATTATAAGGCACCTGCAGACCGCCGCGAATGACGGGAACCGCCGCATGCTGCCGGCTGTAATAAATCACCCAGCCCGCGTGAAACAGCGGCGCGGCACCATCGCCTTTGACGCGCACAGCATTTACTTCGGAAGGCTTAATGCCGCTCGGGCATTCGACCACATCTTTCTCGGCGTTGCGCGGAAAAGCGAGGATCTCTGCCCCGTCGCCGACATAGCCGGTAATGGGGATTTTGTGCTCAGGCTCAAGCACACTCATAATTTTCTGCAATTTATCGGCGCGCATCATCTGGGTTTTGGCACGGATGAAATCGCGCACCGTGTCCCTTGGCACATTCGCCTTTCTTTCCAGCCCCGTGACGCCAAGCTCCTCACGTTTTAGTCCTTCGCGGATGAGCGCCAGCAGGTTATCGCGTGTAATTTCCATCATGGGGGACTATCCCCATAAAACGGCGACAATGTCATCTGGGAAGATTCCCTTGACATTTGGGGAATATTCCCTTAGCTATAAAACCACGGCAATATTTTAGGGAGCAGAGCATGACAGGTGGCAAAAAACGTGCTATTATACTCAATTCGGCGGAGCGAAACATTAACCTGCCTACGCCGGAGCGCCGTGCCAAAGGCAGCATCAGCGTACACAATAATATCGCGCGCGCCGACGAGCCGCTGCGCATCGACAAACTCTACCGCAGCGGCGTCATTGACGAAATGCAGCATTTATATGGCGTGCAGATCATTACGCTTTGGACGACAGCCAGCCGCCCGCTGCTTAAAACCATGCGTTACGAGCGCATAGGCTCATCCCTGATGCCTGGCGACTTCATCAATATCAGCCGCATGAGCGCGGAGGATCAGCTGCGTAAAACCCTGGGCTTCCTCTGCAAGCGCGATTATACGCTGATCGGCAAAATATGCTTTGAAGAGCAAGGCGCCATCGAGGCGGGCAGAAGCCTGAAGCTGCCCGTCAACAGCATCACCCATTATGTGTGCGGCGCATTCGATAAGCTTGGCGAAGCCTTGGCCCGGATGCGCGATTTTAAGAAAAAACTGGAAGAGCCGGAACCAGCCCCGGAAGACAATGACGGTAGGGATATCTGGCGTTAGCACTCATTCTATCTTGCGCGCTTCTTCCACCAGCATGATAGGGATGCCGTCGCGGATGGGATAGGCGAGTTTGGCCTTGTCGCTGATAAGCTCCCCGGCTTGCGCATCGTAGCGCAGCGCACCTTTGGTTAGAGGGCAGACGAGGATTTCGAGCAGTTTTGCATCAATAGCGGTCATAAAGCCTCATGAAAATAAAAGAGAGGAAAGTTTGCGCCTGCCCTGCATGGAAAGCGGATGGGTAAGGCCGAGCGCTTCAAAAAAGGCGAGCAATTGCCGGCGGGCTTCTCCTTCATTCCACTCTTTGTTTTTGGTAATAATCGTAAGCAATTCGCTTATCGCTTCTTCCTGCCTGCCGGAAGCGAACAGGATGGCAGCCAAATTGTAGCGCGCCTGGTGATCGAGCGCATTGGCGGCAAGCGTCTCGCGGAGTGTCTTCTCATTGGCCGCAGCGGGGACGGATTTCGCAATGGCAAGCGCCGCTTTGGCAGCGACAATCGCCTCATGCGTTTGCGCTTCCTGCGATACTTCCGCCAGTAGCTGCTCGGCTTTGGCATGATGCCCTTCGGCGATAAAACATTTTGCCAGTCCGGCGATGGCCTCGTTATTCGTCTCTTCCTGCGCGAGTATCATCTTGTAAGCCTGCTCCGCTTGCGCCACCTGCCCGCTTGCGAGCAATGCTGCCGCTTCCTCAAGCGTGGCCTGCACCGCCTCCTCGCCGGAAGAAGGGGTTAGGAATTGCGCGAGCGCCTGCTTAAGCTGGCTTTCCTGCATGACCCCGGCAAGGGCATCCAGCGGCTGCCCTTGAAAGAAAATAAACACCATCGGCACGGATTGGATGCGGAATTGCTGGGCGAGATCGGGGTTTTTATCGATATCGACGCGCGCGAGTCTTAACTGCCCCTTTGCGCCATTTACCAGTTTTTCAAGCAAGGGGCCGTATTGCTTGCAAGGCCCGCACCAGGCGGCGGTAAAATAAACGAGCACGGGCATCTGCAGCGAGGACTGCACTACCTCCTGCATGAAATTGCGCGCGGTCACTTCCGTTACATAAGACGGTTGCGCCGGGCTGGAAGCATTGCTGGATAACGATGTCATATACTCTCTCCGTTCATAGGGTTTCCTTTACCATGAAATGCTTGCAAACTAAAAGCAAATCCCTATATTGGCCTCCGCTTTTTAAGCGATTTTTGCTTTAAGCGGGCGTAGCTCAGCGGTAGAGCGCCACCTTGCCAAGGTGGATGTCGAGAGTTCGATCCTCTTCGCCCGCTCCATTTTTTAAACAAGCTGCTACGGCGGAAGATATAACCATCCTCACGCCCATGGGCGCTGCTCCATATCCGGGCGCGGGAAGGGTTTCACCGGCTTGCGGCCTTCCCTTCTCATCTCATCCTTCGCCATCTCCAGATCATAATGCGCCTGCAGATTCATAAAGAACCGCTCGGACATGCCGAAATATTGCGCAAGCAGCAGCGCCGTTTCCGGTGTGATGGTACGCTTACCGTGCAGAATGTTGGTAATACGCGTCAGCGGTACACTCATAGCTTTCGCCAACCGGTAGGCGGTAATGCCCAGCGGCTTCATAAATTCCTCGCGCAACAGTGCGCCGGGGTGCGATAGGGGTATCTTCTTGGCCATAGTCTCCTCCTAATGATGATAATCGACAATCTCCACGTCCGATACGTTGCCGTCTACGAAGCAAAAACAGATACGCCAGCGGCCGTCTATCCTGATGCTGCACTGTCCCTTGCGATCACCCTTCAGCGCTTTAAAGTGATTCGAGGGAGGGTTATAGAGATCGTATACCGTCTCCGCCGCATTCAGCAGACGTAGCTTATCATAGGCTTTGACAAGCAATGCAGTAGCCACTCTCAACTTCTTAGGTGGCTGCCGGTGCCATATCCGCTCCGTATCTTTGCAAGCAAATGCAACAATCATGTTGGCAGTATCGTAACACGTTACTATAGTAACGTCAAGCGATACTACCGCGCCGCGCGCGGGGTGGAAGACGGGCCTGAAGGCGTGGAAGAAACGCCAAACGAGCTGCTATGCGGCGTAGAGCTATTGCCGTGCGGTGTGGAGGAAACGCCGAAAGAAGGCGGCGAAAGTTGCGAAGTGATAGGCGTTGACGAACGTCCCCAGGGAACGGGAGTAAGCGGCGACGATATCTGGGGTGCGGCGATAGGCGTAGAGGATTGCCCGAAATTCACCGGCGCAAGCGGTGAAGAAATCGGCGTCGAGGGCACGCCGAAACTGGGCAAAGTCAGCGGAGAGGAAAGCGGCGTCGAGGAAATACCGAAATTGGGGGGCGCCAGTGAAACCGCGGCAGGCGATGCTGAAATAGGCGTGGAAGAAACCCCAAATGAAGCCGGCGGGAGTGGCGAGGGCGAAGGGGTGGAACTGTTATTGCGCGGCTGCGTAGCGCCACCGCCCTCAGACGGGACAAAGGTTTCCGTAATCGGCTTAACCGTAAAAGAAGGAATAGCCGCAACGATGGCAGGTGCCGTCTTAAGCGGTTCCACCTGCGGGCCGCCTATGCGCGGGAAAGGCGGGATCACCGGCGAGGCAATACTGGCAAAATGCGAGGTATCCGGCGTCGGTATCCTGGCAAAGGGCGGCAGATGCGGCGAAGGAATCTCCGGAAATTCCCACACCCTAGGCGCAGGAGCCGAAAGGAACGGCCCCCTATTCGGCGATAATAAGTGCGAAGCCGCGGAAGAAGGAACGGACGGTATGGCGGAGAGCGTAATAATGGGTAAAGGCTCGAAAATAGGCACGGTGCTGCGCACAGGCTCGGGTAGACCGGAGGCAACGCCAGAGGATTGCCCTTGCGACGGAAAATCCACCGGATCATCGTCCGGCCCCAGCGTCAATTGCGCGCAAGCCGGCAATGCGGCTGCAAGCACGCATAGAAAAAGTAAAAAGATGCCATAGGTACGCATAATATCGCTTGCCTTCGCAGTGACGAGCAAAAATTTTGGATCATCCGATCATTGCTCATCGGATCATCTTTTATCTGAAACACTCACTCAAACTTATTCGTCCTCGGGAATCCGGTGGGCGGCAACCGGCCCGCGGTGCCGCGATGGCTGAGCCACGCGCCGATATCAGGTTCGGTGCGCATGCGCTCACCCGACTTCCAGGTAAGGCCTTCGGAGGATTTAAACAGTTTGACGTCCGCCATGGTACCGTCTTTGTATTTCTGCAGCGTAACGCCCTGCCCGCGCCGCATCTCAGGCACTTCCTGCAAGGGAAACACCAGCAATTTGCGGTTCTCGCCGATGACGGCGACGGAGTCATTCGCATCCACCAGACGGCAGGCGATCGCCTGCGCCTTTTCGGTCAGGTTGAGCACCTGCTTGCCGTTTTTGGTTTGCGCCGCCACTTCATCCGACTCGACGATAAAGCCCTTGCCCGCGTTTGAGGCCACGAGAAATTTCTCTTTCTCTTTAAATACCAGCAGATCGACGATATCCTGCTCATTATCGAGCTCGATGAACAGCCTTATCGGGTCGCCCTGCCCTTTGCCGCGCGGAATTTTATCGCACGGGATGGTGAAGAAACGCCCGTCCGTCGCAAAGACTAGCAACCGATCGGTCGTCTGCGCACGCAGGCAGAAGCGCTCCTCGTCGCCTTCCTTATATTTGATATCGCCCAAATCATCGGCATGGCCTTTGACGGCGCGAATCCATCCCATCTTCGAGCACAGGATGGTGATTGGCTCTTTCTCCACGAACGCCTCTATCGAGATGACGGCGCTTGCCGCCGGTGCCTCGGCGAAGTCGGTGCGGCGCTTGCCGAGTGCGGTCGATTCGCCAAAGGCTTTTTTGATGTCCTTGATTTCGCCGGCAATCACTTTCCAGCGCTTTTCTTCCGATTTGAGCGTCTCTTTCAAATCCTTCTGCTCGCCGCTTAAGGAATCATGCTCGCGCTTGATCTCGATTTCCTCGAGCTTGCGTAAGGAGCGCAGTCGCATATTGAGGATGGCTTCGGCCTGCACTTCGCTCAAAGCCCATTTTTTCATCATCTTGGGCTTGGGCTCGTCCTCCTCGCGGATGAGCTTGATAACCGCATCGAGATTGAGGTAGGCGATGAGGAAGCCGCCCAAGACCTCGAGCCGGTGTGCGATTTTCTCCAGGCGGAATTTTACCCTGCGTACCAGCACTTCATGACGGTGCTCGAGGAAGGCGGCGAGCACCTCACGCAGATTCATCACGTGTGGCGCGCCCTTGGCCGTCAGCACGTTCATATTGAGGTTGAAGCGCGTCTCAAGCTCGGTGACGCGGAAGAGCGATTCCATGAGCATCATTGGGTCGATCTGCCGGTTTTTTGGCTCAAGCACGATGCGCATATCCTCGGTCGATTCGTCGTGTATATTGCCGAGGAACGGCAGTTTCTTATTGCGGAACAATTCGGCTATCTTCTCGATGAGGCGCGATTTCTGCACCTGGTAGGGAATCTCGGTCACCACGATTTGATACAGTCCGTGGCTCAATGCCTCCTTTGTCCAGCGCGCACGCACGCGGAAGCTGCCGCGCCCGGTCTCGTAGGCTTGCACGATATTGGCATGCGGCTCGATAATGACGCCGCCGGTCGGGAAATCAGGCCCCTGCACGAAACTTACTAGCTTTTCAATCGAGGCGTTCGGATGCTGAATGAGATAGATAAGCGCGTCGCATAATTCCCCGGCATTATGCGGCGGAATCGAGGTTGCCATGCCGACGGCAATACCTTCCGAGCCATTGGCGAGCAGGTTGGGGAAGCTCGAAGGCAGCACGAGCGGCTCTTCATCCTCGCCGTCATAGGTCGGGCGGAAATCGACGGTGTTATTGTCGATGTCGGTAAGGAGCGCCAGCGATACTTCGGTCAAACGCGCCTCGGTATAACGCATAGCGGCCGCGTTATCGCCGTCGATGCTGCCGAAATTGCCCTGGCCTTCGACCAGCGGGTAGCGCACGGCAAACGACTGGGCAAGCCGCACCAGCGTGTCATACACCGCGGTATCGCCGTGGGGATGGTATTTACCGATGACGTCACCCACCACGCGCGCGCATTTCTTGAAACCGGACTTGGGGTCAAGTTTGAGTTGCAACATCGCGTAAAGCAGGCGGCGATGGACGGGCTTCAACCCGTCGCGCACATCCGGCAGCGACCGCGCCGTAATGGTGGAAAGCGCATAGGCGAAATAGCGCTCGCTGATAGCATCCTTAAACGAGACGTCAGTGATGATCGGCGTATTATCCGATTTTTGCGTAGGGGGTTTGGCCAATGTTTTTCCTTAAAAGTCAGTCAGATATAAAGAAAGGGATGAACAATTAATTGCAACTTACTATTTTTCCTTGGTTATTTCAATCTTCATGAAATCTTAATACTTTAGAAGCATTGATTACTATAGAATAGGATTTTTGCAAGAGAGGTACGTATGATGCAAAGTCTATGGAATACATTATGGAAATTCTCGCAAGAGGCAGCGCCGGGTAACACCTCTATTTCTACACCTCGCGATGGCACAGGCCTATTTGATACGTTGGCACGATTGGCAAATGAGGAGACAGCGCATATTGTTCCTATTCATCAGCCGCCTGATGTCTCTATTCCTGCTCCCACAAGGTTTAATGGGATAAGTTCGCGTCCAAAAACGCAAAATGTCAGATAACTTTCTTCAGGCTTCTCTCTCCTGCCCAATCATTGCTAAAAAGCGCCCGCGTGCCGCAGGCATGGGAATCCCGCGCGGTGCAAAGACACGGTTTTCCAGGAAATGACCACATAACCGCACTCCTTCCATTATATGGCCGATATGAATCGGCGCAGAAGCAACGGGCAAAGCAAGAAAAGCGGGCAAGGCAAACAGCCGCTCATGATAAGGCTGGCCGGCGGCGCGCGAGACGGCGCGGCCTGATTTCGGCGACACATAAATGAGATCGTGCGACTGCCCGGTCGCGGCACAACGCTCTAGATCGAGCCCGTAGCCAGCATGCTCAAGCAACGCGAATTCGAGCGTCACATACGCTTTAAGCCAGTCACCGTCGCTGCGCAGCGTCTCCACGAACGCTTCCATATGAAGATAAACACTGGTCTGCCTGTCGCGCTCGGCCAATGTCTGCTCGGCCATGCGCGTGGCTGAAGCGAGCGCTGCGAGCTTGCGGCGATCATCCAGAATATGCGCAGTCACCGCCCCTGTGAGTTCGCATTCAAGCGTCCCCATATGTTCGGAAAGCCTCGCCTGCCAGCGCGCCGCCACGATATTGCCCGGCTGGTAGATGCCACGCTTGCGCTTGCCGAAGGCGCCCTTATCGACGCCTTTATAAAGCCCGTGTTCGGGGGTTAAGAGATGGATGACGCCCGCGCTTTCGCCGAGCTTGCGTGCCGAGAGGATGATGGCCTTATCGTTCCACTGCATATGCGTTTCTATAGCACTTCCGCTCTTGCTGGGGAAGCGGGATGATAGAAAGGTGGGTGGATAAGAAGCATCGTCGTCCCGGCGCAGGCCGGGACCTCGTGAGATAATACATGCTTTTAATAGCTATAACAGAGATTGCGGCCTGAGGTCCCGGCTTTCGCCGGGACGACGTTATGGGACGACGATCATCTACTGCTTATATTCCAGCCCTGCCGTCTTATAACTCTGCGGATCGTCTTTCCAGCCTTCCTGCACTTTGACGAAGAGAAAAAGATGGACGGTGGCGCCGAGCGCTCCGCCGATTTTACGCCGCGCCGCGCTGCCTATGGCTTTGAGCATCGCCCCGCTCTTGCCAAGAATGATTTTCTTATGGCTCTCCTGCTGGGTGATAATAATCTGGTTGATACGCAGCACGCGCCCTTTCTTATCGTTTTTCTCCTCCCATTTTTCCGTCTCCACCATCAGGCCGTAAGGCAGCTCGGCATGGAGCCGGAGGAAACATTGCTCGCGCGTTATCTCGGCGGCAATTATCCGCTCGCTCGCATCGGTCAGCTCGTCTTCCGGGTAGAGCCAGGGGGACGGCGGCATCTGCGCGCCAAGATAGGTGAGAATATCGGCAACGCCGTCACCGCGCTCGGCTGCGACCATGAAGCTGCGCTCGAAATCATAAATGTCGTATAGCAGCTTGGCCAGCTCCGGCAGGCGAATTTTTTCTTCCACTTTATCAATCTTGTTGAGCACCAGGATCGCCCGCTTTCCGCGCGCACGCAGCGAATCGGCAATGCGTCGCGTATCGTCATCGAGGCCGCGATTGGCATCGACCACCAGCACGGTTATTTCGGCCTCGTCCGCACCGCTCCAGGCGGCATCCACCATGGCTTTCTCGAATTTGGGCTTGGCTTCGAATATGCCGGGCGTATCGATAAAGACGACCTGCGCCTTGTCCGTATTGGCGATACCCCTTATGCGGCTTCGCGTGGTTTGCGGTTTCGCCGTGACAATAGAAATGCGATTGCCAATCAGTGCATTGAGCAACGTCGATTTTCCCGCATTGGGCGCGCCAATCAGCGCCACATAGCCGCAATAACTATCCATGCCATTCCCTTCAGCAAGCTACTTAGCACGAGTTAGCGCTTCAGGGGAATGGTAAATAACCGTCGTCCCTCAAGCAGCGCTACTTTTGCGCTCACTACGGCTTTTATCGGTGGTTGCCTTGCCGCTTAGATATTGCAGCACGCCGTAGAGATGGCGGTGGAGATCGCCGGGCTTGCGGCCGGTAATGAACTGGCCGTCTTCGACCAATGCTTCATCGACGAATATTCCGCCCGCTTCCTCGATTTCCTTAGCCACTTCCGGCCAGGCAGCCATCTGCTTGCCGCGCACCAGCCCCGCCGAGACCAGCACCTGCGGGCCATGGCATATCGCGGCGATGGGCTTGCGACTGCTCGCAAATTCCCTGACAAAATTCAGCACTTCGTCGTTCTTGCGCAACTCGGCCGGCGCTTTGCCGCCGGGAATATAAAGCAGCGCGTAATCCTGCGGGCGCGCCTCCTTGATGGGTTTGGTCTGCTTGAGCCCGAGCCCGTGCTTGGCCTCGAACTTACCGCCTTTGGGCGTTATGACATCGACCTGGTAGCCTTCTTCGCTCAGGCGGTAATAGGGATAGAAGAATTCCAGATCCTCGGTGTTATCGGCAGTGATAATGGCAACCTTCTCGTTTTTGCGCAGACGCTCCGGGATGGGTGCTACCGCGTAATTGTCTTTTTCCTGTTTGTCGTCTCCAAATATGCTCATGGTTTTCCTCCTTTAAAATAAATGAAACGGTCTCCATTTATCGGCGCAGCTTCATAAAATTTCTATAAGAGTTTTTTTAAATGTCACTTCAAGTTAACAACACCCAATCCGAATCGAAAATTTATGTAGGTTTGCATGTAATGGGCGCCATGTGAGGAAGAATCTCACGGCAACAAACAAGGAAGGAGATTACCATGAGAGGCTCAAAACTGCTTGCTATCGCGCTGAGTGTCACCATGCTCGGCGCCTGTACCGAACCAAACGGCGCGCCGGGAAACGGCATTATGAACGGCGGCGCACCCGATAAGCAAGATGTGGGAACGGCCATAGGCGTCGTAGGCGGCGCGCTGATAGGCAGCGCCATCGGCGGCGGCATAGGCCAGGGGCTTGCCATCGTCGCCGGCGGATTATTGGGCGGCGTGCTTGGCAATGCCATCGGCGAATCGATGGATAATGCCGACCGGGCGGCCTATAACCGGGCTTCTCAGCGTGCGATGGAGAGCGGGCAGACGCGCTCCTGGAGAAATTCCGACAGCGGCAATTACGGCACCATCACACCGCACCGGCGTTACGTGAACGATGAAGGCCAGTATTGCCGCAAATACACGCAGACGATTTATATCGACGGCGAGAAACATACCGGCCACGGCATCGCCTGCCGCCAGGATGACGGAAGCTGGCAGGTGTCGGAATAAGTTTGGATGAAAAAGGAGGCGCAGCTTTGCACCTCCTGTGGGCTTAAAAAAGAGGAAAGGAGAATTGCCATGAAACCAGGATTACGCTTTGCACTCAAACTCATCATGCTGACATGTGTCATGTTGCCGGCATTCTTGCCGGAAGCCGCAGCCGCGCGCGTATTCGTCGGCGGCGATTTCGTGGTGGGCGGCCCGGCCTATTATTCCTATCCTTATTATTATCCCGCGCCTGCTTACTACCCGCCTTATTATTCCTATCCTCCTTATGCCTATGCGGCACCTGCACCCGCCTATACCCCACCGGCTCCCGCTGCCGGCAACCAATATTGCCGCGAATATACTCATAAAGTGCTGGTGGACGGCGTATGGCAAACCGCACACGGCAATGCCTGCCGCCAGCCTGACGGAAGCTGGAAGATTATTGATTAACTATCTGGCAGCAAATGCCATGATTGCCGCAACCCCAAGCGCAATCCAGGCAAAGAGTAACCAGTTATGATGAAAACGTGCGCGCTGCGCCTGCATGATGGCGAGCGTATCGGGATGGAGTTTGATGCCGCCGCTGCTCACGCGCGAAAGCGCGGCCTCGGCGTCGCGCACCAGTGAAGGCAGGGTACGTATCAGCGCCAGCCCTTCTTGCATATGCTCCCTCAAGCGTGCGCGGGTCCCGAGATTCTTGTGCATCCAGTCTTCAACCAAAGGCTCCGCCACCTGCCACATATTGACGTCCGGATTGAGCATGCGCCCCACCCCCTCGGTGATCATCATATTTTTCTGCAAAAGCAGCAGATGCGGCTGCACTTCTATCTCGAAGGCTTCAGCGGTGGTGAAAAGCTGCCCCAGCAGCCTTGCCACGGAGATATCGCTCAAGCGTCGGCCGATGATGGGCTTGGTAATCGCCATGAGCGCGAGCGTGAAACTGTCCAGCGATTTATGGGCCGGCACCAGCCCGGCCTCGAAATGCACGCGCGCGAGCGCCGCATAATCCTCGGTTAAAAACCCGTGCAGGATGCGGGCGAGATAGATGCGGTTCTTTAAATCGAGCGCGCCCATAATGCCGAAATCCACGACCGCGATATCGCCGCCTGCGCGTACGAAGAGATTGCCCGGATGCATATCGGCATGGAAGAACCCGTCGCGGAACACTTGCTTGAAAAAACTCACCGCGGCGATATCGACGAGCTTCGCCAGATCATGCCCCGCTGCCTTAAGCGCCTCCACATCGCTGATGGCAATGCCGTGAATGCGCTCGAGCGTGAGCACACGCCGCGTCGTTAAATCCCAATGGATTTCCGGCACGTAAAACCCTGCGTCATGTTTCAAGTTCTCGCGCAGCCGCACGGCACCCGCCGCCTCGAAGCGCAAATCGAGCTCCATGCGGATCGTATCTTCAAAGAGCCGCACCACCTGTTTGAGCTTGAACCGCTGCCAGTCGTAGCGGAAGCATTCCGCCATCCCGGCCAGCCAATAGAAGAGAGCGATATCACGCGCAAAGGCTTTTTCTATCTGCGGGCGCAGGATTTTAACCGCCACTTTCCTGCCATCATGCAGCACGGCAAAATGCACCTGGGCGATGGAGGCGGCGGCCTTGGCCTGATTGTCAAACGAGGCGAATAAAGCCCCAAGCGGCTTGCCGAGCTGCGCTTCAATGATAACCCGCGCACGCTTGCTCGAAAACGGCGGCAATCTGTCCTGCAATTGCGCGAGTGCGAATGCAATCTCTTCCCCCACCAGATCGGAGCGGGTAGAGAGCGCCTGGCCCAATTTGATGAAGCTCGGGCCTAGACGGTGGAGCGCATGCGCAAGCCTTTTGCCGGTCGCAGCATTATCGCTGCTGCGCCAGAAAAACAGTACCCGGTAGCGCGCAAGGATAAAGATGATGCGAAACAGGCGGCCGGTATTGTGCAAACTGCGCAACATAAGATTAAATTTTATACCCCGAGTGAATCGCCACCACGCGGCCTGCAAGCGTCGTTGCACGCACCTGCCTGAAACCGGCTTTTTCAATCATGGCAGTGAATGTTTCCTGCGTGGGAAAGCGGCGGATGCTCTCCACCAGATACTGGTACGGCGCGCTATCGCCTGCAATCAACTGGCCAAGCTTTGGGATTACCTGAAACGAATAGGCGTCGTAAAATTTTGCCAGCATCCCCTCCAGCACATTGCGGAATTCAAGGCATAAAAACCGCCCGCCCGGCAACAGCACACGGTGCGCTTCGCTAAGCGCCTGCTGGATATGGGTCACGTTGCGCATGCCGAAGGCAATCGTATAGAGATGAAAATGGTGCGAAGGCAGCGGCAACGACTCGGCATTGGCGCAGAGCCAGTCCACTCCTGAGAGGATATTGCGATCGTCGGCACGCTTGCGTCCTTCTTCCAGCATCGCCTGGTTGATGTCGCAGATCGTAATGTGCTGCACGCCGCGCGCATGCAGCCGGAAAGCGATATCGCCGGTGCCGCCCGCCACGTCGAGCGCACGCATGCCGGGGCGAATTTCTACCTGGGCGGCGAAGGTTTGTTTCCACCAGCGGTGCAGCCCTAGGCTCATCGCGTCGTTCATGAGGTCATAGCGCGAGGCCACTGCGTCGAACACGCCACGCACAAGCGAAGTTTTCTCCTCTGAAGTAACCGTCTTGAAACCGAAATGCGTATTACTCATGGGCTATGGCCTTAAGCACAATCGATTCGGTCAGTAGCTGCGGCAGAACGACGGGAGTGCCTTCGGGAGGGTAATACACATAAAGCGGCACGCCCCGCCTGCCGAAGGATTCGAGGTAATAGGTGATGGCCGTATCGCCGTGCGTCCAGTCCGCCACCAAATAAGCGACATGCCGGTCGCTGAACGCCTGCAACATGCGGGGGGAGGATAACGCCACCGCCTCATTGACCTTGCAAGTGATACACCAATCTGCCGTCGCATCAACGAATACAGGCCGATGCTCCGCCCGCAGTCTGTCCAGCGTCGCCATAGAGAAAGGCTCGCTACGGGCTTGCAGCGCAGCTTTCATTTTAGGCAGGGTATGAGC
>Ga0206872_10261_pt1 | contig 14660 bp, 14 predicted proteins | sample Alteio_BWOrgCont_34_FD_152906 | JGI IMG/M metagenome (GOLD analysis project Ga0206872, IMG submission 152906) | Enriched cells from forest soil in Barre Woods Harvard Forest LTER site, Petersham, Massachusetts, United States -... | ecosystem: Environmental > Terrestrial > Soil > Temperate forest >... | reverse complement strand
AACAATCGAGTAGTGGGTTGTCTGGTCGCTTTCATAACCGGCAAAAACCCCCGGTTGTATGCTGCTGCTGGGGGTAGCTGCATTCCAGTTAAAATTTTTCATGCGCAACTGAATGTACGCCGGGTTTAGCAGGCTATCTACCGGTACTTTGTAAAAGTCGGGGTCGCCAAGATATTTTGAGCGATCGGCATATACCCTGCGCTCCGCTTCAACCACCAATTGAACAGTTGAATCCTGGTTATGGCCCCATCGATGCAGGGGATATGGTTCAACAGACTGCAATAATTGCAGTAAAGCTATACCACCGCTTGATGGCGGCGGCATTGTAATTATTGTATAACCTCTATAAGCGCCGGTAAGCGCTTTGCGCCAAGCTGAATGATAGTTTTCAAGGTCTTTCTTTGTTATCAGGCCGCCGCCGCTTTTCATTTCATCAACAATTTCATCGGCAACAACGCCTTTATAAAAACCATTCCTGCCATTATCGCGTATCAACCCAAGCGTTTTGGCCAGGTCTTCCTGCACCAGCAGGTCGCCTTCTTTCCAGCCCTCTTCCTTTACTAAGTAGTTTTTTCCCGGGTTAAGCTTAATAAACCGCGCATGGGTATAATTGAGTTCCGCAGCCAGCTTTTGGGTAATTTTAAAACCATTATGCGCAAGGTCAATAGCCGGCTGTACAAGGTCGGCCCATTTTAGCTTGCCGTATTTACGGTGTGCTTCGGCCATGCCGTCAACTGATCCGGGAACACCCGAGGCCTGGTGAGTTAACAGGCTCATATTAGGTATTACATTCCCCGCACTGTCCAAAAACATATTCTGACTTGCCCCTTCCGGTGCTTTTTCCCTGAAATCAAGCGTATTAGTAGCGCCGCCCGCCGAACGATACACCATAAAACCGCCGCCACCAATATTGCCCGCCTCGGGATGGGTTACCTCCAGTGCAAACTGAACTGCAATCGCTGCATCTACCGCGTTACCCCCTTTTTTTAATATGCCGATCCCAACCTGTGCTGCAGCTGGGGTGGCGCAAACAACCATGCCATTATGATATTGATCCTGTTTGCTTTGGGAGCGCTGATCCTGTGCAAAACCCTGCCTTACAAAAACTAAAACCGGTATGATAAAAAACATCGTTCCAAAAAAAGAGCGTTTTATCATATTCACGTGCATATTAAAGGGCCTACCGGCTGGTCGGGTTTTATAATTTATCATATCCGTCAAATTATTTTCGCCTAATTTATCGTATTCTACGTACAATTCGTACCCGACTGCTTTTAAAACAAGGTATTAAGCAAATTGTTACACAACCGATTGCTTCGTTAAAAATATTCGTCATAACCGAAATACCATAAAATACCGCTTTTTACGTTTCACTAAAAACGCATCTATGAAAAAAATAATAATCTATTCGTCTGTTTTAGCTGCCTTTTTACTGTTCAGCACACGCTCAAACGCCCAGGATTCACAGGATTACAAAACCGCAGCCGGCTTAAAATTCGGCGGGTATGAAAACGGTCTTTCTTTTAAATATTTTGCCAATAATAGTGTCGCATTTGAAGGGGTGCTTGGTTTCAGGGACCATGGGGTAGTAATAACCGGGCTTTACGAAATACACCAGGAAGCATTCGGTGTAAAGGAATTGAAGTTTTATTACGGCGCCGGCGCCCATATCGGCGCGGAGAGCAGCGGGGTATATCAAACTTTTGACGGTATCAACGAAACTTATAATGGCAGCCATATTTTGCTTGGCGTTGATGGTGTTTTAGGCCTGGAATATACAATTCCCAGGGCCCCCATCGCCATCAGTCTTGACCTTAACCCGAGGGCGGAGCTGGCAACCGGGCCGTTTTTTGATATAGCGCCCGGTTTGGGACTCAAGTATACTTTTTAGGGGACAGCTTGGAGGTTAGAGATTAGCCCATAATAAATGCCTTATGTTTCGACTAAAATAACAGTTAAAAAATTAAATTTAACCACAAAGATTCGCAAAGAAGGCTCAAAGAACACGGAGAAAAAATTGACAAACTATTAAAGTTTTGTGGCCTTTGTGTTTTCACCTTTGTGTTCTTTGTGGTAAAATTCTGCACAGTTTAGTTATATAGAAGAGGTTGGAGTAGGGGGAACTTACGGGGTTTACTGACTTTCGGACTAATCGGCATCAACTACCAACCTGCTCCAGCCTTTGTCGCCGGCATTCTTAATTTCTTTTTTACGGGCATTCATTACTTTTTTGATGCGCGAACTGTATGCCCAGCAGGTGCTTTGGCGAATGGACAAGATTTCGGATAGTTTATGCGATGATATTTTTCCCTTGGTTGAATACATTAAAAATATCATGTAAAAAGCCTTGTTAATAGGGATTCGCGTATTCTGGAGTATAGTATATGCTATCACCGATTCTTCGTAACCGCATTTTGAACACCTGCGGCTGTACGGCAAATGGCCGTGTCCGTAACTGGTATTGCTGCATTTGCGGCAGGTATATTCTTTTTCCCATTTCAGTTCGGCCAGAAACTTAAAGCAGGTTTCCCTGTCGGGGTATATTTTGCTGAATTCCTCAAAATCTACTTCAGCAGACATTACCCGGTCATGACTAACTTTTTCAATATCGTGGTGCAGGTTGGTATTATCTTTTTCAAGCAATACGTTCATTCTCGAAATCTCCTCCGACTGGTGCTGCAGTAATTCATTAATTGCCTTTAACTCTTCATTCTGTGATTCGATCTGGGATGACTTTTCGACAAGTTCTTTTGTGCGCTGTTGTACCTGGCCTTCTAAATTTTTATTAAGGGTATCTTTAAGCTCTTCATTTAATTTTAATTGTTTTATTATGCTGATTTGCGCTTCTTCCTCTTTCTTTTTCAGTATGCGCACTTTATCGCCTATGGCAAACGATATAAAAACCATTTCCATAATGAAACAAAAACTCAAACTGTAATAACTGGTGGCGGTTACAATAAACCACCAGATATTGAGCGCTATCAAGGCCTTGATAATAAAGCCTGCCAGTAAAAAGGTATATCCTATTACAAAAAACCTGGCGGCCCTGTAGCCTTTTACTAATACATAACAACCGGTGAAATAGGCTAAACTAAGCGGAATGAACTCGATTATTCTATAACGGAACCAGTTCTCATTAACAATAAGGCACAGCACAAAAAATGTACATCGTAAAGCTAATACCCACCATACCAGCTTGTTTAAACGGGGAGCATTAACTTTTAAATTCAATAAACTTTGCGTAAAAAGTAACGAAAAAATACTCGCCGAAAACAACGCTATCCCATAAGCATTGTGATTCCAAATAGGTGAGCCGGGCCAAATGTATTGGTAAGCAATGCCATCGGCGCACATTTCATAAAGGCCGATACTAAGGTTATAAACTATGTAATATAGATATTGCCGCTGCCGCATGGCAATAAACATCATAAGGTTGTAGAGGCCAAAAACCAGTATCATTCCATAAAACACGCCGAAAAAGAAATACTCATCAAGCGCATAACTTATAAACCAATTTACCGAACGCAATACTATGATCACATTAACCGGCTGGTGCGATTTTATCCGTATATAATAAATATGGGGGCCGCTAAGGCTATTATCAAGATTTAGACTGAGGTTTTTATGCTTGTAAAGCCTTGCAGCAAACGGGCGGCTGCTGCCAAGCAAAGTAGCCGAATAATTATTTTGCTTATCGGGCGAATAAACCGTTATGCTGTCGATAGTCTGGTCGAAGAACTCAAGTATCCAGTAGTTTTTGGATTGTGGATTGTTAACGATGTTTATCCGGTACCACCATGCAGCATTGGCATTATTGGTTATTGGTGTTGCCTGGGTATTTGGTTTAAATTTATCTTTAAATGCCGGGCTTTTTATTTGATTTATGGTAAGATTATTTTTGGCGTCTTCTAAGTAAACTATTTCCCCATACCTGAAAATCTGTTGCTTTGCCTTATCGCTGATTTTAACAGCAACCTGTGCATTGACGCCTGGTAGCAGCGATAAAATGCATGAAAAGCCGGGTAATATCCTTTTTAGTATAAGTTTATACATATTAACAGATGGCTAGATACCTTCCTGCCTATTGGCAAAAAAAATATAAGGTTAAGGAAGGTTTATAATTGGTTGTGCTATGGCAGCAATTATAATATAATTATTTTTCTATTCCTATTAAAGGTAATTTGTACAATTAATTTGGGCGGGTGAAAGGTAAAAGGCGAAAGGTAAAAGGCAAAAGCCTCTATGCAAAACCTTTTACCTTTCGCCTTTTACCTCCACTAAGGTACTTTAAATCCCAGAGCCTCTAAATATCCTTTATTTGGCCTGCAATTTTCAAATTTGCTATTGTTTATAAAGGCATACAAAGCTTGTTTTATTTGCTCGCGGTCTTGCGGGGCCGCTTTTCGGATGGCGGCGAAATCTCCTCTTGGTTGTTCGGTATAATCAATTAGCTTGTCGTATCCTGGCGGCACATCAAATGTAATTACACCAGCGGTATTATCCATTTTTTTATAGGGCCAGTAATGCCATCCAATATTATTCTCCTCCAGGGTTTTACGGAAAGCTCCGCACCATTCGTCCTTGTTTTCGCCCGTCTCACCGCAATATATAGGCACATTATATTTATCCCTGAAATCGATATAATCCTGTATTATTTCTTTGCCGGTTGTTTTTGTCCAGTATTTATGAAACTGGTACACCAGCTTTTTATCAAATGGCGGTCCGAATGGCGCAAAATTGCTGTCCCACTGCGCCCCTCCCAATATCAGGATATGGTTTTTATCAACCATACGTATAGCCTTTGTTATTTGTTTATAAGTTGGCTCAAGGTATGGGTTAAATTCGTCCTTATTAAAGTAGGTTGCAATCGGTTCGTTCAGCAGGTCATAACCCAGGATGATAGTTTCATTTTTATAGTGAGCTGCTATGCGCTTCCAGATACTTGCTGTCAACTGCCGCATCGCCGGGCTTTTAAACAGAAATGGATAGCCGTAACCATCATCTATATTATCCCCGGTTTGGCCGCCAGGCGCGCAATGCATATCCAAAATAACATATAAGCCTTCTTTTTTGCACCAGCCTATCACCCTGTCCAGCAATTCAAAGCCCCTGTTAGGGTTATTCTGCCCGCAATAATTTTCGGTTGTGAAAAGCCGGTAATTGAACGGTATACGAATAGAATTCATTCCCGAAGCTTTCAAAAAATGTATGTCGCCGGCGGTGATATACGTATCCTGATATTTTTTCCAGAATTTTGTGGTTTCTTCCGGCCCCAACAGCTCTTCCAAAGCTTCATCGATAAGTCGTGCGGAATTCACGCTTTTAAATTTAAACATATAGCCTTCGGGCACCAGCCAGTTACCAAGGTTAGTGCCCCTCATCAGGAAAGGCTTTTTATCAGGGCCGATGATTTCTTTTCCCCTTACGCTTATAAATTTACCGGTTTGGGCCTTAAGGGAGCCAATAAAAATCGTTAATAGTAAAACACATCCAATTGTTTTTTTCATAATAACCGAAATTGTATTCAAATTAATAGAACCAAGAGTCAAGAATCAAGAGCCAAGAAAAAATAAAAGGTTGTTAACGCCTGTCGTTAACTCGATACTTTATCAATATTTTTCCTTTTTACTGGTTTTCTTAATCCCGTATGCTATTCACCAGGCTCTTGGTTCTTGGCTCTTGATTCTTGGTTCCTAACTCTCTTGCTCACTACCAAACGTATGTAGCCACAGCGCCACTGTTGAGCGTGCTGGTAACTATTTTTCCGTTAAATTGTATATTGAAAGTTTGGGAAGTATTAGCTGAATTTAAAACGATCAGCACTTTTGATCCGTCGATGTTTTTAAAAGCCACATTAGGTAAGTTTGATACAACCGGCGTCGATATCCTTACCGCACCAGGCCGTACAAATTTTGAGGCATGCGCAATGATATAATAAGAAACATTGCGTGTAATATTTGACCCAACGATAGTTAAGGCCCCCTGGCATACCGGGCAGCCACCGGTTGTGTGCGGGCCATAATTGGCATCGGTGGCCAGGTTCCATTCCAGTACATTACGGCACCAGTTTTGGGTAGCGCCAACTATTAAATTTGTTATGTGCCAGGAGAGGTCTCCGGCAAAAGTGCCGGTAGTTGCTGTGTATTGTTCGGTAAAGTATAAATTCTTATTAGGATATTGATTATGCACGGATGTAAGCGCCATGATGCTGCCGGCATAAAGATGAAATGCCGAGCCGTCAACGTACGGGTTAGCTGCGGGGTCGGCGAAAATGTCTAACGGATAATCCGTCCTGTCGGCGTTATGGTCGTATACAATAATTTTGGCCGATATATTCGCTGCCATAAATTGAGGGCCTAAATTATTTTTAATAAAGTTGTCTTCTTCGGCCGGCTGCATTACCATCGCAGGGTTATTATTGGCATTAAGCGGTTCATTTTGGGGCGTAATGGCATCAACAGTAATGCCCTGGGCCTTCATGGCCTGGATATACTTTACAAAGTAAGTTGCATAGGCGGCGTAATATGTGGTATTAAGACTTCCGGCCGTAAAGCCATTATTACCCGTTGTATTTATCTTCATCCAAACGGGAGCAGTCCATGGTGTGGCCAGGATTTTTATAGCGGGATTGATCGCAATTATTTTTTTTAAAACCGGGACAAGGTCCGTTAGTTCGGGGCTGATGCTAAAATTTGCAAGGTTAACATCTGTTTGGCCCGTTGGCATATCGTCATAAGTAAAATCGGTTGCGCTCATATCCGAGGCGCCAATAGATATCCTAAGATAGCTAATGCCGATATGGGTGCTGTCGGTTGCAAACAACTCCTGTAATATTGCGTTTTCCTGGGACGCCGGCAGGCTATTGATCACTGTTGCGCTTCCTCCTGTTAAACAAAAGCCAAAGCCATCTATCGATTGGTACATTGTGGTAGTATCAACAGCAATGGTTGTATTTGAATTGTTATTAACCGTGCTAAAATTTAAGGCAATATTCTGTTTTTGAAACAATACAGATTGGTTGGCAGTCGTCAGCCACATGGCGACATCAGATTTCACCGGGGTAACAGGCCCAACCGGAATAACAGGCCCTCCCCCCCCATTTGCAGGCTTTTTGCTGCACCCTATGCCAGCAAAAAATGCAAAAAGCAATAAAAAAGATAATGCAATTTGACTGGCAAATTTTTTCATGGTATTTGATTAAATATTTCGCTTTAAAAGCTTAAAATTGTTTATAAATTGGTACAGCTATAGCACACCTGCGCAGAAAATGCTAATATAGTATTAATATGCATTACCCATTATATACGTTTATTATAATCGGGTGACGGCAATAAAAATTTCTGACAGACGGCAAAGCATATATTAGTTTTATTTGTTAAAAATGAATCTATGAAAATCAAGCTATATAATATCAACTTAAAGCTGCTTATAAAAGTTTTAGGTGTCGCATGTTTATTTTGGACAGATCAGGCCTTTGCACAAAATTTAAAGGTTGCTGTAGCAGCAAACCTGCAATCTGTAATAAAAGTATTAGGACAGGATTTTAAACAAAAAACAGGCATTACCATCGAACCGATCGTAGGCTCATCGGGCAATTTAACTACGCAAATACGTAACGGAGCCCCTTACGATGTATTCCTGTCGGCCGATATGGGTTTCCCCGAAACGCTGTTTAAAGAAGGTTTCAGCACAAAGAAACCTGTTGTTTACGCGCAGGGCAGCCTGATCATTTGCAGCAATCAAAATATCGGCTTCGAAAACTGGGAGAGGCTTTTGATGACACCACGCGTAAAAAAAATTGCCATTGCCAACCCTGCTATAGCGCCGTACGGCAAAGCGGCCGAAGAAACATTAAAGGATAAGGGCATTTTAAATGATATTAAACCAAAAATTGTGTACGGTGAAAGCATTTCGCAGGTAAATACTTATATCACTACCGGCGAGGTTGAAGTTGGGTTTACCACCCAGGCCCTTGTAAAAGACCCCGCCAGCAAAACCCAGCTTTACTGGAAAATTATCGACCCAAAAACATACAACCCAATAGAGCAGGGTATGGTTATCATAAAGCATGCCAGCGAAAACCCGGATGCCGAAAAGTTTTACCAATATATTGCAAGTCCGGCCGCTAAGGCTATTTTTGAGCAATATGGATATCACGAATAATGTGAATATAAACGGATGGACGTTACCCCAATTTGGCTTACATTAAAATTAGCCGGTATTACTTCTGTTTTGCTATTGGCTATTGGGTTGCCGGTTGCCTGGTGGCTATCAAAGGGGCGGTCGTTTTTTAAAATCATCATTGAGGCCATCATAACCATGCCGCTGGTTTTGCCGCCATCGGTATTGGGGTTTTACCTGTTGCTTGCTTTCAGCCCGCAGCATGGCATAGGGAAATGGCTGCAGCACAATTTTAATATCCGGTTTGTGTTTTCGTTCGAGGGCCTGGTATTGGCTTCGGTAATTTACAGCATGCCTTTTATGATCGGGCCGATAAAATCTGCGCTGCAGCAATTGCCATTGTCGCTTTCACAGGCATCTTACTCGCTCGGTAAAACCAGATGGCAAACTTTTGTAAAAGTGCTGATCCCCAATATACGCCCATCGCTGCTTACAGCCGTTGTGCTCACGTTTGCGCATACCTTAGGCGAATTTGGCGTAGTGCTGATGATTGGCGGCAATATCCCCGGCGTAACCAGGGTTGCTTCCATCGCGGTATATGATTCGGTTGAGGAAATGGATTATTCAAGCGCCAATACCTATTCGTTTATCCTGTTTGCTATTACTTTTATTTTGGTGACCGGGGTTTTCATTTTTAATAAATACCAGCTAAAAAGCCCGTTGGAATGATAAGCGTTGATATTGAAAAGAAGCTAAAAACGTACCAGGGGGAGCAGCTGTTAAAAATTAACAGGCAATTCCCGCCGGGTTCCATTACCAAAATTTGCGGCCCGTCGGGTGCAGGGAAAACAACTTTTTTGAAGATCGTCGCCGGGTTTATAAAACCCGAAAAGGGAACTATTACAGCGGAGAATGTTACCTGGCTTGATACCGGTTCAAACATTTTTCTTTCGCCGCAAAAAAGAATGGCAGGCTTTGTTTTCCAGGACTACGCCCTTTTTCCAAACATGACCCTTCAACAACACCTGGAATACGCCACAAATGATACCGCATGGATAAAAAGACTACTAAGTATTGGCAAACTGGACAACCTGGTGACGCATAAGCCCCAATATTTATCGGGCGGACAGCAACAGCGGCTGGCCATATTAAGGGCGCTGGCTATCAAACCAAAATTGCTTTTAATGGACGAACCATTTTCAGCCATCGACCAAAAAATGAAAACGGCCCTTATCAATAACCTTAAAATAGTATTCGACGAACTTGGGGCAACCGTTTTAATAGTTAGCCATAACCCGCAGGAGTTGGAGGGGTTGCCAGGGGAAGAAATTAATATACACTATTGAATGACACGAATTTCACGAATGAGTTCGAATTTACACGAATGGATAGCAAGGGCTCATGGGAAGTCGCAAACCGCAAAAACAGGTTTACACAGGGTTTACACTTTTTTTGGCTGTATCTATGTATATACCTGTTAATCAATTAATTATATAACGTGCACGAAAGCGCAGGGTTTACACATTTCTGCGCAACCTGGTCAAGCCGATAACCATCGGGGCAGCAAAAAGCCAAACATCAATGCATTAGCAACGCGACACTATATCTTACGGCAGCCTGATTCAAGAGCATTCGAACCCATTCGTGAAAACTCGTGTCACTCATTTAATTCGTGAACATTCGAACCCATTCGTGAACATTCGTGTCCTCCATTAATTCACTTCACCAACCACAATTTTATCAAGGTTATGCAGATACCGTCTGCCGGTTTTAAAATCAGTTGCCGAGGTCATCTGGATGCTTTCGGGCATTTTATCGGCTTTTATACCATTTTTCTCCATAATGATAAATACATGGTTGCCGACTTCAGTATTAAATAACTCATTCCACGAGTACACAACCACATAGCCATCATTGCCGGTGCAGGCAAAATAAAACCTGCTGAATAATTTGGGGCTGGTTGCATTTAATATTGTGTGGCTCAAAATATCTTTTAATAAAACACCTTTTAGTTGGTCGTCCTCGTGTTTAAATGTACCTGTGTGATCAGTTACTTTTATATCGCCAATGGGTTTAATAGCGTAACTATTTAAAGAATCGAGGGTGATGACGGATGCATTTTTAACCTGCCCAATAATACTAAAACTTAGTGTTTGTTTTAAAGGTTCCTGCGCAAATGCTGCCGCACTGCATAATAGAAAAAATAAACATAGCTTTTTCATACTCAGACAGTAGTACAATTGATTAATGTACTCAAAGCAAATATAAATAATGCGGCTTTAGTTTGAAGCATTTAATATAAAACTTACAGAAGCCCGTTTAGCGTGGCCTTTACATAGATGCGCAAATATGATTTTACCGGGTAAATTTTTTAAATAAATTACCTCAATATTAAATGCATAATCCGTGTTATTACTTTTTTCGGGCAAGCTTCGGTCATTTAGCTTTGCCGATGGTGTACTTATCAATACTGCAATTAACCAGGTACTTGCATATACCTTACATCAACATTTGGATGGCGCCCCGCAGAGTACTATTGCTGAATACCCTGCAGGAGCCAAAGAGTGCGATACTGCCTATTATTTATGTGCCAGTATATCTGCAAACTCAATTATCGGGGCCGATGCCAGCAGCTCAGGTGCATGCTCCATTAAGGCCTCGGCAACTTTACCAGCCAAATGCGCTTTGCGGCCATCTTCACCCGGGAAGGTATCGAACACACCGAAAGTGCTTTCATTGATCCTGAAACCATACCAATTAATAGTTTCAGGCTCCTGCTCAACTAATGAGATTGCACTTTTAAGGAAATCAGCTACATCCTGCTCTTTACCTGGTTTAGCCTCAACTTTTAATAAAATACCTACTTTGATCATGATTTTTATAATTAATTATTTAGTAAATTTTGTTAGCGCCGACATTTAACCAGCTATTTAATATGTTCTTAGTTAGTTTATAGCATTTAATATAGCACTTACAGAAGCACGTTTAGTAATATCCTTATCGAAATGAGCAAATATGATCTTGCCCGAACTATCAATTACATAGGTTGCCGGCACCGGGAGTACATGGTCTGCATTCCCATTGTTTTTTTCAAGGTCTACACCGTAGTTTTTTAGTTTGGCAAACATGGCATCATCCACAACATAATTAACATCGTAAGCTTTCATTATTTTATAACCTTTATCCTGGATGATGGAAAATGATGCGTGGGTTTTATCTATGGTTTTATTGATATTTTCGCCGGTTTCGGGGGTTACGCCAATAACATAAGCGCCCTTGCCGGTTAGTAACTGTAACGAATCCTGCAATTCTTTAATGTGTTTATTGCAATAAGGGCACCATTGCCCCCGATAAAAAAACAACACAACCGCTTTGTGCGATTTGAGCAATCTTTTAAGATCAAGCGTTTTGCCCGAATTATCTTTAGCTACAAAATCTGGCGCCTGCCCGCCGTTTTTGAGGCCGCTTTGTGCCAAAACCTGTAATGAGAAAGTTATCCCCAGTGTAATAAGCAAGTATTTTTTCATGATATTTTTTACATGTAACCTTAAAATCAAAAAACAATGAAGGGGGAAATCCCCCTTCCATCGAAAACAAAAACAACTCACATTTTACCCGTACTGTCTTTCATCATTTTCTTTTTGCTCATTTTCATCTTACTCATCTTCATAGAGTCTTTTTTCATCTTGTTCATTTTCATTTTGTCCATTTTCATTTTGCCGGTATCGCTAACAGCAATAGTAGATACATGGTTAAATGATTTTGCCTGAACGTTGAGCGTTAAACAAGCCACAATTGCAGTTGCTATAACTGCGCCCGAAATAATCGATTTCATACTTTGTTTTTTTAGTTTTTATTTGATATTTCCTGCTTAGTCGGGTATGCAGGATAAACCTTACAAAGTATTTTAATTAAATAACACGAATTGCACGAATAAGAACGAATTTTCACTAATGAGCGTAAATAGACGTCAACGTATTCGAATTATCACAAATTCAATTCGTGTCCATTCGTTTTTATTAGTGCTTATTCGTGTCTATTCAATTCCTCTTCAATCCGTTCCTGCAACTCTTTTTTAAAACTTTCGTCAAGCCGCAATTCCGAATGCATCGAGCTGCGAAAAAGCTCCTGTACCATTTCATTTATAACACGGCTTTGCTTTTTGTACAGCCTGCAAAAGGAACAGCCAACTAAATGAATACGTAATTCTATCACTTCGCGAAAGCTTAACCTTTTGACTGCTTTTTTCTCGATCAGGAAGGTGGCTTGTTTACAGTTATATATAATTTTCTTCAAATTGCTCATGGTCAAAATATTTAAATCCAGTTTTTTTGAAGGCAGGCCCTCAGGTTCAGCTTTGCGCGATGGATGATCACCCAAAAGTTTGATGAAGTAACTTTTAATTCGGCACAAATAGTGTCGGTAGGCTCTTCGTCAATATGCTTCATAGTAAAAACAGCTTTCCATAATACAGGGAGTTTTTGCATGCACTTTTGCAGCACATGCTCAAACTCTTTGTTTATAATATGGTCTTTATCTTCAATCCCAAATTCTTTTGGGCCGTTTTCTTTTATCCAATGCCCTGTGTCTGCATCAAAAAAATCTTCCTGTTCCTGCTCTGCCTCCTTTATAGTTGTTGTTTTCAACCCTGATGAATTTTTCCGGTAAATATCGATCACCTTATTTTTAAGGATAGCGGTCAGCCACGTTCGTTCGGAACTTCTGCCCTCAAAATTGCCGATCTTTTCCAATGCGGCTAAAAAAGTTTCCTGCACTAGGTCCTTAGCCTGTTCTTCATCGTTAATGCGGGTTATTGCAAAAGCATAAAGGTAATCGGCGTGGGCTTTTACCCACTGGTGGGGATTTAATTGATGGTCCATATATTTAATAAGCACGAATTTTCACGAATGGGTTCGAATTATACAAATTATTTGCGTGCGTCCGTTCCTACCCGCGAAAGTAGTTTTGATATTTAGTCGTTAACATATTAAAAACCTTACAACACTGGCAACAATTCTCAAAACCATTTAATTCTTATAAATATCCGAACACAATTAGTGCTTATTCGGACCCATTCGTGAAAATTCGTGCCAATTAAATTCGAAATATTTAAACCTGTTCATGAAAATTAGCGTATGTCTATTTGTTCAAGTTCATACAAGTTCATACACTTCTATTTATAAGTATAAAAAACTTTAGTTTTATTGTAAGGTTTGGGAATGGTTCCCGACTAAGCGATAAACGACATCAAATTTAAGACATAAAAACATGAGATCGACCAAAACATTTAGCCTTGCAATTTTGCTAACCGCAATTGTATTTGGCACAACAGCCTTTATAAATGCCCGGCTTTTGGATAAGACAAATGGCGACAATAAGGGTTTTGCCGTTATTGAATTATTTACTTCCGAAGGCTGCTCCAGCTGCCCGCCTGCGGATCAGCTTGTTGCAAAAATTGAGAAAGAAGTTAAAGATAAACCGGTTTATATCCTGGCCTATCATGTTGATTACTGGGACCGCCTGGGCTGGAAAGATGTTTTCAGTAATTCCGATTATTCGAAAAGGCAAAATGAATATGCCCGCTATTTACATCTGCAATCTGTTTATACGCCGCAAATTGTAGTTAACGGGCAGCATGAATTTGTAGGATCGGAAGAAGGGACTTTGCGCAATGCAATTAAAACCAACCTTGAAAAACCTTCAAATAATCAATTATCGTTAAATGTTTCGGGGGTTGAAAAAGACCAGGTCAGCATAAAATATAGTACCGAAGGGGCCGACAAAAACACTGTATTACAAATTGCCGTCCTTCAAAAAAGCGCTCAAACCAAAGTTGAACGCGGTGAAAATGGCGGGCATACCCTGTCGCACGTACAAATTGTGCGCAAGCTGCAAAAAGTTTCCTTAGGCGGAAATAGTGGCACCGCGAATATAGCTTTGCCACATGGCTTTGATACGCAGGGCTGGGAGATCATCGGCTTTTTACAAAACACAACTAACGGCGCAGTGGTTGCTGCCGCAAAAGCGACATTGCCAAACGAACTTAGCACAAACGCTTCCGCAGCTACTAAAAATCCCAAATAAAAATTTAGTAATTTTAACGTAAGTTTTGTACGGTCTTCAACGAAAATATGGCCGTATAAAATATTTTTGTGCCTATGAAAGCCATAAAAGAAAAGCACTCCTTAGCCATGCGATGGTGCCATTGGGTAAACTTTCCGATCCTGACCATTATGATATGGAGCGGGATGCTGATCTACTGGGCCAATGATCAATATTCCATCACTATTTTTGGCCATACCTTTTTTCGCTTCTTTCCCGACTGGTTTTACAATGCCCTAAAAGTTCCGCACCGCTTATCCGAGGGGATGGCATTTCATTTCCTGTTCATGTGGTTTTTTACCCTTAACGGGATATTGTATATTTTGTACACCACAATTTCGGGCGAGTGGCGTGAGCTTGTGCCAAAACGAAGCTCGTTTAAGGAGGCCTGGCTTGTACTGCTGCATGACCTGCATATCCGTAAAACCGCACCGCTG
>Ga0206872_10259_pt1 | contig 14701 bp, 9 predicted proteins | sample Alteio_BWOrgCont_34_FD_152906 | JGI IMG/M metagenome (GOLD analysis project Ga0206872, IMG submission 152906) | Enriched cells from forest soil in Barre Woods Harvard Forest LTER site, Petersham, Massachusetts, United States -... | ecosystem: Environmental > Terrestrial > Soil > Temperate forest >... | reverse complement strand
CGGAAGCATCAATGTTGCCATGAACATTCTTGGTGTGGGGATGGATATCGTCGAGACGAAGCGGATCGCGGAATCGATTGAGCGCTTCGGTGACCGCTTCTTAGGCCGCGTCTTTCTCGATGGTGAAGTCGCTTACGCCAAGAGCATGAAATTTCCTCATCTCCACCTCGCGGCGCGCTTCGCGGCGAAAGAGGCATTGAGCAAGGCCTTTGGCACGGGGATCGGCAAGGAAATGGGCTGGAAGGACCTCGAAATTGTCCGACAGGAAAACGGTGCGCCTCGGGTGCAGTTGCATGGACGTGCCGAGACCTTTGCGAAGGAACGGGGTGTCGTGGCGGTCCATGTCAGCCTGTCACACACGGCAGAGTACGGAGCGGCGAGCGTGGTGATTGTGACAAAATAGCGCGAAGTTATTCACATTCGCGACAGATGCTTGTTCCCGCCGGAAGCGTCGCTATGATGTGGCTATAACTGCTACGCCGCTTTTTTGTCCATGAGTACCAACGCTGTCTTCGAGCTCCATCCCGGCATCTCCATGATTGAGCATGGCCAAGGACATCGTCCTGACCGGAAAATTTGAGGGCGACCTGCAGACGCTCGGATGCCTGACGGTTGCTTCTGGTGGCATTGTGACCGGTTCGATTGAGGCTGGTTCGCTGATTTTGGAGCCGGGCAATCAAGTCGAAGCCAAGATCAAGGTTGGAGCGCAGCCTAAGCGGAAGGTCTCGGAGGAGATCAAGCGGGCGCCGGGCGATAACAAGTGGTCCGGTCGATTGAAAAAACTGAAGGAAATGGCATTGGGCCGCAAATAGCCATGAAAAAGCCGACACTTCAGGAGGTCACATGTCCTCATTGCCAAGCCACGCAAAGCGAACCAGAAGGCGCGATCTCGACCAATTGCCGCGCCTGTGGGAGCTATTTCAAACTGGGCGGCGCAAAGGGCCCCCGCACGGTGCGGACGCCAAAGGCCAACCGTGAGGTTTTTTGCGTCAAGTGCGGCGCGCCGAACCTGGTGGCGATTGCAGCGCTCTCAACCCAGTGCATCAAGTGCTCTCATTATCTCGAGCTGGGCGACAAGGTAGTGAATGGCGTCCAGACAGCAAAACTTTACGCCTATGATGACGTGGTTTTTGCGGAGGGCTGTTTTTTCAAGGGCATGGAGGCGACAGGACGACGGCTTGAAGTGCGCGGAAAAGTCTTCAGCAAGCTGCGGGCGACCGAGGAAATCGTGGTGATGAATGGCGGGCAGCTTTCCGGTGAACTGCATTCGCTCGTAGTGCGGATCGAACGCGGGGCGAAGGTCAAGGTGCAGACGCTTGAATGTGCGCGGCTATTGGTCAGCGGCGAGGTGGAAATTTCAGGTACGCTCACTGCGACGGAAATTGTCCTGAGCGATGGCGCGACTTTTTCGGGGCGGTTGAATATTCCCGAAGCCAATTTGCGGGTAGAGCAGGGCGTCGGCGCGCAATTCGATTCGATCACCTGCAACGAGATTACCGTGGAGGGCAGCGTCAAACTGGTTCACTCGCTCTCGGCGCAAAAGATTGCGGTGTCGAGTGCAGGGACGCTTTTCGCACCCACGATTGGTGCCGGCAGCATTGAGGTCAGCCCGGGTGGATCGCTGCAGGGCCGGATCGTGAAGTTTGTGCCAAGGGAGGCGCCGGTGGCTCCGCACTCCGAGGCTGAGGCTGCGTAGATTAATTACCGTTGCGGGTTGCCGATGTTTTGCGGTGCCTCAAACAAGTAATCAAAACGGATGATGACGGGGATGAGATTCCCATCTGATCGCAGTTGGGCGGTTGTCTGGCACAAAAGAAGTTTACCGTCGGTGTCCTTGGACGACTTCATAAAAGTATATCGTGGATAAATTCCATTCGACTTTGGATATTCCCTGCTGCGTTCATAGGTATAATAAGTGAAGGTTTTATTATTCGATTTGCTGATGAATTTCCAAGCGATGCCTCCCTGAGTGGTATCCGTGAGATTGGGCTCTTCGAACGTTGCGCCAATTATACTGATGAACCAATTGAGTTGTTGCACCACGTCGTCGGTAACCGGTGTGCCGGTTGCGCCCCAATCATCGGATCGCAACCACGGCTTGTTTTTGACACGGGCAAAAACACCGTTTTCGGTTTTGATCCTTTCGACCTCGGGATAGTGATCGTACTGATAACGAGTGAATTGATTCTTTTGTGATTCCAACTCCACTCGCACCACGAGATGGTTCTTCTCAATGACGCTCTCGGTAAACTCGAGATTATCCGGGGCCAGTGAAGGTTGCTGAGCCAGGACGGAGCTCAAGCTGCCGATCAACAAAGTCAGGATGGCGCCGGACGCGAAGAGTTTTTTCACGAAAGCGAGGTTATCATTTCCGAGTTGGGCGTCAAATCGGCTGCTTCATGCGGTCGTGTGGGGATCGATGATGGGGAAGAGGAGCTTGAAGCGGGTGCCCTGGCCGACTTTGGATTCGACCTGGACCTTGCCCTGATGGTTTTCCATGATCTTTTTTACGATGGCGAGGCCGATGCCGGTGCCGGAGTCCTTGTAGGTGAGGAAGGGCGCGAAGAGATTGGCGAGTTGATCGGGCGACATGCCCTGGCCGTTGTCGCGGACGCTGATGGCGAGATGCGGCCTGCCGTCGAATTCCTCCGGCGCAGCGCTGAGGCGAAGCGTGCCACCTTTTGGCATGGCGTCGGCGGCATTGAGGATGAGGTTGAGCAGGACTTGTTCGAGTTGCGGGCGATCGGCGCGGAAGGGTGGAAGATTTTCCGCGACGGTGCTGCGGACGTCGATGCCGCCCTGTTGCAATTTGTGACGGGTGAGGAGAAAGACGTCATCGATGAGTTGTTGCGCATCGACGGTTTCCTTGATCGGTTCGGAGGAGCGCGCGAAGGAAAGGACTTGATCGAGAATCCGGTTCATCTGCCGCATCTTTTCGCTGATCAACTCGGCGTCACGCTGGGAGGTGGCGTCCATTTGCAAGGTCTCGACCAGCGCATGGAAAAGCATTTGCATGACGGTGAGAGGATTGCGGATTTCGTGGGCGATTTCCGCGGCGAGCAAGCCGAGGGCGGAGAGGCGCTCGCTGGCGCGGAGTTTTTCCTCCATGTCCACGACGCGGGTGAGCAGGCGTCCCTTTTCGATGGCCACGGCGGAAAGTTCCCCCAGCGTGGTGAGGAGGTTGATTTCGTCGTTGGAAAAACGGTGCCGTTGCCGGGTGTAGATGGCGAGGACTCCAACCGCTTTTTGTCCGAAGATGAGCGGGACGGCGAGCATGGAGACGAGGCGTTCCTTGCGCGCGATGTCGGTCTGGATGTAGCCCTTTTCCTTCACGACATCGACGACGGAGATGGCCTTGCGGCGGCCCACGACGCTGCCAAGAAGTGAGTCCTCCATGCTGAGATTCGGTTTCTCGCGATAGAGTTTGGTGCCGCCGTGGCATGCGCGCAGTACCAATTCCGAGGCGTCTTCACTGCAGAGAAAAACGGAGCAAAGATGCGTCTTCATCAGGCGAAAAGTCTGAAGCGTGATCTGCTCAAGTATTTGATCGAGGTTCGACTCGGAAATGATCATCTGGGCGATATCGACCAGGCTGGTGAGTTGGCGGCCCTTGAGGCGCAACTGATCAATTTCCCAGGCCAGTTCCAGCCACTGGGCGGCTTCCGAGGCCATGTCGATGAGGCGGGCTTCGTCGGTGGCGCTGAAGGCATCGACGTTGGTGGAATCGACATTGAGAAGGCCCACCACCTGGCCGCGCATTTCCACCGGCACGGCCATCTCGGAACGGATTTTGGCATTGATGGCCACATAGCGTTTTTCTTTGCGGACATCGCCGGTGCGCAAAGACTGGCCCGTGGTGGCGACCCAGCCGGTAATGCCTTCGCCGGGGCGCAATTTCACTTTTTTGGCGCGTTCGCTGAGTCCATGACTGGCCTCGATATCGAGCAGGCCCGAGTTGGGATTGATCAAGATGAAGGAGCCGGAATCAGCGCGGGTGGAGCGGACGGCGGCGGCCAGAATACGGTCGAGCGCCTTTTGCGGGTGGAGTAGGGTGCGTAAGTCGCGCCGGCGCAGCTCGGAAAAAAGAGTGGTTCTTTTCATTTGGCGATGCGTTTGCGGACTTCTTCCGTGAGGGCAGCCAGGACTTCCTCGGACTCAATTTTTTTTCCGTCGCGACCGCAGAGATAGAACGTATCCTGGGCGGCTCCCTTTTCCGTGGTGATGCGGGCGGTGACGAGATCGAGTCCCTTGTCGGCGATGGCGCAGGCGATGCGGTAAAGCAGGCCGGGATAATCGGCGGTCTGGACGTCGAGCAGCGTGTAGGCTCGCGAAGTGCGCTGGTCCACCGAGACTTTGACCGGAATTTCAGAGGAATCATACGCGGGAGCACGAGCTTTGGCCGCGCGCTTGGCGAATACCGCGTTGAAGTCGAATTGGTCCGTGCTCATGGCCTGGTTGAGAATTTTTTCGAAAGATGCGCGATCCCGCTGGTCGGTGACGGCTTCCAGGCGCTCCGTGGCGACGTAAAAAGTTTCGATGGCGATGTCGTCGGCGCGGGTGAAAATGTCGGCTTTAAGGATGGTAAGACCGCTGGCGGCGAAAGAGCCGGTGACGCGGGCAAAAAGATAATCCCGGTCCCATGTGACGACGGTGACTTCCGAATGGCCCTGCTCGGGAAAATGTTTCCAGTGGATGATCGGTTTCAGTGAGGCGTCGTCGTGGGTCAACTGAAACTTAAGAAAGCCGTGCACAATACCGATATGTTCCCGGATCAAATCCTCCGACATGCTTTCAAAATAGCTGGGTGGAAGGTTTTCGAAATGGGCGACGATCTCACCGGGATCGAACTGGCGATCCAGGTTCTTCAGGATGCGCTGCTGCGTCTGGACGCGCGCTTCTTCAGCGACGGCGATGAACTCCTTGATGCCACTTAGGGCGCGCGTGGTGCGATGATAAAGTTGCCAGAGCAGAAGATCTTTCCAGTCGGAATACGTGCGGCCGGAACCGGTGCCATGGGTGTCGGCAAAGGTCAGGAGCATGAGCATCTCGAGCCGTTCCTGGGTCTGCACGATGCGGGCAAATTCGATGATGGTATCCTCGTCATCGAGATTTTTACGCCGGGCGATTTCGGACATCGTGAGGTGATGGTCCACGAGGAAGACGAGCGTGGAGAGATCGGTGCCCTTCAGCCGCATGCGTCGTGCGACGCGCACGGCGTTGACGGCGCTGGCCTCGGCATGGTGACGGCTGTTTTCGGATCTGCCGGTGTCGTGCAGGAGCATGGCCAGATAAAGGATATGTGGCCGGGCATTCTGCTGGAGCAGGGATTTGTACTTGGAGAAGGGCGGCTCTTTCGCGTCGATGATCCGATCGAGCATCTCCAGGCAGACGAGGGTGTGTTCGTCGGCGGTATAACGATGGAAAAACTCGTGTTGCACGAGGCAGGTGAGGGGCCGGAACTCTGGAAAAAATCGACCGAGAAAGCCGAGTTCATGCATGGTGCGCAGGGCGTGGCCGACCTGTCCCTTGCGCGACATAATAGCCAGGAGCGTTTCACGCACCGCGGTCTGGTAGATGAAACTCCGGTCGATCATGTAAAGCCTGCGGCGGAGACGGAGCTTCAACTCGGGGCCGAGTTCAGCGTTATGCTGTTGGGCCAGGAGAAAGACGCGTACCAACCGCAATGGTTCTTCGCCGAACGTGGTGGTGGAGATAGCTTCCAGTTCGCCGTTTTCCAGCACAAAGCCGTCAATCTCTTCGCGATGGGTGGCTCTAAAGGGTAAAAAGGCCCAGCGAGGTTTGGCCGTTCCACTGCCGCAGAGCCGATTACAGAGGGTGTTGGCGAGATTGTAGAGCAGCGAAGTATGCCCGTAATAATCGCGCATAAAGGCTTCCATGCGGCGGAGAATGGTGCGGTGCTGGTAACCGAAACGGGTGGCGATCTGCCCCTGCAATCTCAAGGTCAGGACATCGCCCGAGTGCTTTTGCTGGTAGTGAAGCTCGGTCCGGATGCGCAGGAGAAAGTCATAAGCGCGATCGAGTTGCTTGCGCTCGGCCGGGGTGATCAGCTGCGCATCGACGAATTGCTGGGTATTGGCGAATCCGCGTTTGACCTTCCCGACCCAGAGCAGATTCTGGTAGTCGCGCAGGCTACCGCACCCATTCTTGACGTTCGGTTCCTGAAGGAAAACGGTGTTGCCTGCTTTTTGATGCCGTTCGCGCTGATCGGTTACGCGCCAATCGAGGAATTCCTTTTCATGTCCACGCACGCAACGACGCTCGAAGGTCTTTTCAAATTCCTCGAAGAGCGGTTCATCGCCGGAAAGAAAGCGGGCCTCGAGGAGAGAGGTCTTCGTCCGCAGATCGCCGTTGGCCTGGGTGACGACCTCCTGCATGGTGCGGGTGGCATGGCCCACCTGGAAGCCAATGTCCCAGAGGATATACAGAATGTGTTGAACGATGTCGTTGGCTTGCTGCGGATTTTTGGCGCTTTCGTTGGAGTGGAGAAAAAGGATGTCGATGTCACTGTAGGGATTGAGTTCGCCCCGGCCGAATCCACCCACGGCGAGCAGGGCGACGCGGGGCGGTTTTTCGGGGTGAAGACGTTGGTGGGTTTCCCACGCTCCCTTCCAGAGATGACGCAGCATCACGCTTAGGACATCCGCCCGCTTGCGGCAGAGGGCGAGGCCGTCTTCGCCCTGCAAGTGCTCGAGCTTGAGTCGGTGCTCTTCCAACTTCAGGAAGCGACGATAGATGTCGAGCAGATCAGTCGGACGCAGATGGGAGTGATGAACCAACTCCCGCTCCGCGTGACGTAAAACTTTTTCCAGGTGGACCGGCGGCATCGGTTGAAATCTAGGGGCTATCCCGGCAATAGTCGAGGCCCTGCGGGAAGGTCTTGGGTCTTTTTTAAGAACTTCCTTTTCGCCTCGTGCTTTTCAAAAGGAATTGAGGCTCTAACGTAAGGTCATGCCTGAACTTGGATTGAACATTGATCATGTGGCCACTTTGCGCGAGGCCCGTTACCGGGATTGGAAAAAGGGCCTTGCGCCGGAACCGGGTGTCCTCGAGGCGGCGCGGGTGGCGGAAAAAGTCGGGGTCGATGCGATTACCGTCCATTTGCGCGAGGACCGGCGGCATATCCAGGAGGCTGACGTCAAGGAGCTGTCCCGTGTCATCTCGATACCCTTGAACCTGGAGATGGCCGCAACAGCAGCGATGACTCGGCACGCGCTGATCATTAAGCCGGAAGAGGTCTGCCTTGTGCCGGAAAGCCGGGAAGAAGTCACCACGGAGGGAGGGCTGGACGTGGCTGGCGATATCCCTCGTCTCAAGGGCGTCATCGCCAAGCTTCACTCGGCGAAAATCGAGGTCAGTGCTTTTATTGATGCGGACTTGAAGCAGGTGGAAGCGGCCCATCGCGTCGGGGCGCAGACGGTGGAGCTTCACACCGGGACTTATGCGAATGCCACAACCCTGCGCGCGTGTCGAGCGGAACTGGCCCGGCATGCCAGGGCGGCGGCGTTTGCGCATGAAATTGGGCTGCGGGTGAATGCCGGTCACGGTCTGCACTATAGTAATGTCCGCGAATACATTGAGGACGTGCCGCATCTGCATACGTTGAATATCGGGCACGCGATTATTGCCCGTGCTGTTTTTGTCGGACTCGAAAAAGCGATCAGGGAAATGCTGGTGCTATTGGGATCACGTGAATTCGCCCCGAATGCGGATTAGGCGACGATGATGGGTTTCTAAAATCCGCGCAATTGGCCGGATGGCATCTGTAGGACGGGTTTGACGCCAGCGGCACGGGGGAGGTCGTTTTCGATGGCGGGCGCAGAAGTTTCGCCCTGATATTCAGTCTGAATGCGCGCGTAAAGGGTCTCGGAATTTAATCCGGAGGTTCGCGCGAGCAGATTGATTTGTTGGTCAAGAAACTGGGTAAGTTGGATGGTTTTGGGGTCGAGCCGCGGTAGCAGTGCCTGATCGAGCGCTTCGTAACAGATGGCCTGGGGGGTGTCGTCTGCCTGCGGTTTCTGGACGGAGTTCCATCCCGCATGAACGGGTTGCAAGGCCAGGTACGCCGCCAAAGTACGGGCCGCATCCTGTTGCGAGGATTTTGCCGGGACGGCCCAGCCGTTGACGCGGGCCAAGCTGGCGCGGGTGATATCGGACGGCAGGAGAGTGTAACGGTAATGGAAGGAGGGAAGCGTGGCGGTGAGGTCCGAGTGGCCAATGAAAAGCGCCGCGCGTTGTTGCGCAAAAAACTGGCCGGAGGGCTGGATATCTTTGGACAGCGGCGCGGTGACACTCAGGTCCTGGAAGAAAGTATGAATAAAATCGAGCGCACGCATCTGCGAGTCCTTGCCGTCGGTTTCCGCCAGGTGCCACGTATCGAGATCGTGCGCCGGATGGCCCGCCTGGGTGCAGAGAATATTCCAGAGATCAAAATTGGCGGGCAGTTCCAGCGGATAGACGGATTGTCCCGCATCATTCTTGAGTTTAAGCGATGCCATCGCGCGCGACATGGCCTCGAGGATGTCCCAGTTCCAATGCCGATCAGGATAGCCGATGCCGGCCTGATCGAAGAATTCCGGATTGTAGAAGAGCACATCGACGGAGAATTCATTGGGGACGGCTTTGATTTTACCTCCGACCGTAAAGGCGACAATACTGCGCGGAGCGCTATCGCGATTGGGTGCCACATCGGCCAGGTCCCAGGAGGGATCGGTGCCGGAAAAATCATGCGCGTCGATCAGGCAGAGGTCGGGCGGCGAAGAGGAGGCGAGTGCCTGTTGCAAATCGTGGTGATAGGTGGCGACATCGTTTTCGACGGTCAATGAAACGCCGCGACCAGTGGCTTCCTGGAATGCGTCGGCTTCGGCTTCGAGGGCCTTCGCTTCGCTGTTCGTGGCCCAGGCCATGACGCGCAAGGTCGGGCCGGGTGGCACTTTGGGCGTGTTGGGATGCGGCACGGTTTCCGGCACCGGTTCGGGTATGCCATTGGGTCCCGGTGACGAGGGAAAGGGACGCTGATTGTTGCTCTTCGGGATTTCGTCCTTCGTCCGGGGGAAGGTGAAATAGACGAAAATGGCCGCGCCGAGCAGCGCGAGGAGGAAGAAGATGGCGACAGCTTTTTTCGGCACGGTTCAATCTAACTCAAAATCAATCGGAACTCATCTCTAAAAAATTGGCCGCAAAAGAACGCAAAGATCACAAAGAATGAGAAGCGATACACTGCCTTATATTCTCTGCGCTCTTTGCGTTCTTTTGTGGCTATTTATTTTCCGATGCAGAAATTCTGGAAGAGGCGGGTGAGGATGTCCTCGTTATCCGTTTCGCCGATGACTTCGGCGAGATCGTGGAGGGCGTCGCGCAATTCGATGCTGACGATTTCTAGGCCGGTCGTATTGCGCAGGGCCTCCAATGCCTGGTCGAGCGATTGGGTGGCGCGTTGTAGGGTGGAATTTTGACGGGCGTTGATGGTGAGGACCGTTCCGGATTCGTGGCCCATGTCTGCGAGCAGTGCTTCTTCGATTCGGGTTTCGAGATCGGCGAGACCTTCGCCTGTTTTTGCGCTGAGGGAAATGGCATTTACCGGAAGTGAGGTGTGACGTCCTAGATCGGATTTGTTGGCGATAAGAAGGCTGGGGATATTTTCGGGCAGTTCGATTTTTGTGGAGACGAAGAGTTGATGCGCCTCGACGACGTGAAGTAAGAGTTGCGCCTTGGGCAGGAGCGCGCGGGCCCGGCGATTGCCTTCGATTTCGACCGGATCGGTGGAGTCGCGCTGACCGGCGGTATCGACCAGTCGCAATGGGAGGCCGCGGACATTGCACGGTGCTTCAATCCAGTCGCGCGTGGTGCCGGGAGTTGGGGCGACGATGGCGCGGTCTTCGCGAAGTAGCGCGTTGAGCAGACTTGATTTGCCGACGTTGGGTTCGCCGACGATGATGGTCAGTGCTCCTTCCTGCAGGATGCGACCGAGCGGCGCGGTGCGGAGAAGTTTTTCAATTTGCGCGCGGACCTGTTCGACGCGGGCGGTGAACTCCGGCCCGACGTGTGGCTCAATTCCTTCCTCGGCGAAATCGAGGCTGGCTTCGAGATGGCTGAGGAGGTCGATGAGTTCGGCGCGCACCGCTTCGAGCGCGTGGCCGAGTTTGCCCTCTTTCATGGCTCTGGCGCTGGCGAGTGCTCGCTCCGTTGGTGCGTAGAGAAGATCGAGAAGGCCCTCGGCCTGGGTGAGAGAAAGTTTGTTGTTGAGATAGGCGCGCTGGGTGAACTCGCCGGGACGGGCGGTGCGTGCGCCGAGTTCGAGGCAGGCGCGCAGAATCTTTTCCACGATGTGTGGATTGCCGTGGCAGGAGATTTCCACTGTGTCCTCGCCGGTGTAGGAGTTGGGCGATTGCCAGAAGGTCAGCACGGCGTCGTCCAGGATTTCGTCGCGGTATTTGAGGGTGCGATAGACTGCGGTTGCGGGTACCCAGGCGACGGGGGAGAGAAGTTGATCAATGATCGCGCGGCTTTGCGTTCCGCTTAAGCGGATGATTGCCAACGCGGCGACGCCTGGCGGCGTGCTTAAGGCGATGATCGTGTCGGAATTCATTTGGCGGGATAAGGCGTGAAGGGAAGTCCGTGCGCATCGGCGACTGCTTGGTAGGTGATCTTGCCGTCGAGGATATTGACGCCTTGTGCGAGACCGATCTGGCGTCGGCAGGCCTCGGCGAGATCGTGCTCGGTCAGCGCCTCGATGTAGGGGTAGGTCACGTTGGCCAGCGCCTGGGTCGCGGTGCGGGCGTAGGCGCCGGGCATGTTGGTGACGCAATAGTGAAGGACGCCTTCCTCAACGTACACAGGGTTATCGTGTGAGGTGGGACGCGAGGTTTCGGCGCAACCGCCCTGGTCGATGGCGATGTCGACGAAGACGCTGCCGGGTTTCATGAGGCGCAGCATTTCCCTTGAGATCAACTTGGGTGCTTTCGCTCCCGGGACGAGGACAGCGCCGATGAGGAGATCGACGGTGGGGAGCAGTTCCGTGAGATGCGCGGGACTGGAGTAGAGCGTGTGGGTGGTGCTCATGGTGATGTCGAGAAAGCGCATGCGCTCGACATCGACTTCGAGGATGGTGGCGTCCGCGCCGAGGCCGGTGGCCATGCGCGCGGCGTTGACGCCGGAGGTGCCGCCACCGAGGACGACGACCTTACCTGGCAAGACGCCCGGCACGCCGCCGAGAAGAACGCCTTTGCCGCCGTGGGGCTTGGCAAGAAAATGTCCGCCGACGATGACCGACATGCGTCCGGCGATTTCGCTCATGGGTTCGAGGAGTGGCAGGCGGTGATTGCGCGTGACGGTTTCGTAGGCGATGGCGGTGACGCCGGATTTCAGGAGGGCGTCGGTGAGTTCGCGATTGGCGGCGAGGTGGAGATAGGTGAAGAGGATTTGGCCCTGGCGCAGAAGTCGATATTCGTTCGGATGCGGTTCCTTGACTTTGATGATGAGGTCGGCGTTGAAAATTTCTTCGTGGGAATCAATCAGGGTTGCGCCGGCGTTAACGTAGTCGTGGTCGGGATAACCGGAGTCGGCGCCCGCGCAACACTCGACCAGGACCTCGTGGCCATTTTGGACGAGTTGGTACGCGGCGGAAGGGAGGAGGCCGACGCGGTGTTCCTGCGTTTTGATTTCTTTTGGGACGCCGATGATCATGGGGAGTTGCCTTTTAGGTAGCCGCCGCTGTCCCTAGCGGCGGTCGGTTGACTTTCTGGCATCCAAAAGTAGGGCCAGTCTTGTGCGCGTTCAATCAATCCGGCCCGGACAGGATTTTGAAGAATATAGTCAGCTTTTTGCTCAATATTTTCTTCGTTACGCAGACGATGTTCGAAGAAATTGTGCTGCCATACGATTTTGTGATTTCGAGATAAGTACTGTCTCCATAATCCGATGGCCTGAGACAAGGTTTTGTCGGGAGGAAAAGCGACGAGGAGATGAATGTGATCGGGCATGAGTACCGCCAGATGGCAGAACCAAGTCTGTTTTTCATTATAAAACGCAATGGAATCAAGAAGGGTTGTTCCAATGGCCGGATGGCAAAAATGATTTTGACCGCGCGGTTCAGCGCATAAAGTCACGAAGTAATCGGCGTCGGATGTGACCCAATGAGGTGTTTCGTGGTTGAGATGTTTGCGTGGTGCCGGCGTGTTCATTTTATTTCAAAAAGGCAGCCGACCGCCGCTAGGGACATCGGCGGCTACCTCTGAGGTTCGCCGAAGTCCAGCATCACCTTGGTGCAGCGGTCGCAGAGTTCGGGGTGATCGGCGTGGGTGCCGACGTGGTCCCAGTATTTCCAGCAGCGGATGCATTTTTTCATGCCATGGTCTTCCGCGCGGGTGACGGTGACTTCTGCTTCTGAATCTTCAACGCTTACTTTTGATACGCCGAAAACCTCTTCCAAGTTTTGCTTCCACCGAGACTGGCTTATGGCGTTCCCTTTATCAGGAATAGAGATTGTAGCCTCTGTACTTTTTCCAATCAGTTTGTCCCGACGTGCGATTTCAAGCTTTTCATTTACGCGGTCGCGTAGCTCAAGCAGCTCGGTCCAATTTGCCTTCAGGTTAGAAATGCGTTCGGTTGACACCGATCCGAATACTTGTCGATGGACGGAGTCCTGTTTTTTCAAAGCCTGCCACGCTTCTTCAGTGGTATAGGGAAGCAAAGGGGCAAGTAGCTTAGAGAGTCCTTCAACGAGCTCATACATGATTGTCTGAGCTGCTTGGCGATCCACGCTTGTCTTGGCGTCGCAATACATTCGGTCTTTCAAAACATCGACATACAGCGCCGACAATTCGACAGCGCAAAAGCGATTCACTGCCTGATAAACCTGTGAAAATTGATAGGTCGCATACGATTGTAGAACCTCTTGCTTCAAATCCAGAAAGCATTCGTGAATGTAATGATCTAACTCAGTCCATTGCTCTGGTGCCACTGCGTCCTTCGCGGGATCAAAGTCGGCGAGGTTGCCGAGGAGGATGCGGAGGGTGTTGCGGATGGAGCGGTAGGTGTCGGCGACGCGGGCGAAGATGTCGTGGGAGAAGGGGATGTCGTCCTGATAATCCTGGCTGGCGACCCAGAGGCGGAGGACGTCGGCGCCGTGTTCGTTGACGAGGGACATGAGGTCGACGGGCTTTTGGTAGCCTTCGTTGGACTTCGAAAGTTTTTTGCGTTCCTGGTCGACAACGAAGCCGTTGGTGAGGACGGCGCGGTACGGCGCGGCCCCGGTGGCGGCGACGGAGGTGAGGAGCGAGGACTGGAACCAGCCGCGATGTTGGTCGCTGCCTTCGAGATAGAGATCGGCGGTTTTCTGGCCGTTGAATTCGGGGCGTTTGGCGGTGACGGCGGCCCAGCTGGTGCCGGAATCGATCCAGACGTCGAGGGTGTCTTTGCCTTTCTTGAGGCCGAGCGGGAGGTTGAGCGCGGTGGCGAGTTCGTCGGCGGATTTGGAGAACCAGATGCCGGCGCCTTCTTTCTCGACGATGTCGGCAAAGGCGCGGACGACTTTTTCGCTGAGGAGCGGTTGTTCGCCCTCGCCAAAAAAGACGGGGAGGGGGATGCCCCAGGTGCGCTGCCGCGAGATGCACCAATCGGGGCGGCTTTCAACGGCGCCGCGGATGCGGTTGCGGCCGTTTTCGGGAATCCATTTTACGCCGTCGATGGCGATTAGCGCGTCGGCGCGGAAGGCATCGACTTTGATGAACCACTGTTTGACGGCGCGGAAGACGATGGGGGTTTTGGAGCGCCAGCAGTGGGGGTAGTCGTGGCGATATTCCTGCTCGGCAAAAAGATGGCCTTTGTCCTTGAGGATTTGGATGACGAGGGGGTTGGCCTTGAAGACGTAGACGCCGGTGAGTTCGGGGACGCCTGCGGCGGCGGTGAGGCAGCCGCGATCATCGACGGGAGCGAGGATTTCGAGACCGTGTTCCTTGCCGAGTTGGTAATCGTCCTGGCCGTGGCCGGGGGCGATGTGGACGAGGCCGGTGCCGGCTTCGGCGGTGACGAAGTCGGCGGAGAAGACTTGGCGGGTGCGGTCGTCAGCGAGGAAAGGATGCTTGTAGGTTAGCCCGACAAGAGCAGAGCCTATAAAGCTTGCAAGTGGCTCAAGCCATGAAGGGACATCCGTTTTTTCTGTTTGAGCTTCATATCTTGGATGTGTGGTGGCATCCGAACTGAATGGTGGAGCATCAACGACATTGTCATCGTCGCCGTTAATTGGCGGAGCTTGTGTCGAGAAAAAGCTCTCTCTCAGTTTGGACTCATGTTTTTCAATAAAAGAGCCGATTATCAGCAATTCATTGGTGTAACGATTGCGATATAGTTTGTATTCAAGATTAGGTGCGACAGCGACAGCTAAGTTCGCTGGAAGAGTCCACGGTGTTGTTGTCCAGATAAGGAGAGAGGCATTCTTGAGTTGGACGTCTTTAGGAATGCCGAATAGATGGTAGTCGCCTGATCGAGTATGTTCTCCCGTCAGCGGAAATTTGACGTAGATGGCAGGGTCGACTTTTTCTTTGTATTCGATTTCGGCTTCGGCGAGGGCGGTCTGGCAGCCGGTGCTCCAGAGGACGGGGCGGAGGCCCTGGTAGACGAGATTTTTGCCGACGAGGGTGGCGAAGACGCGGAGGGTTTCGGCTTCGTAGGCGGGGTCGAGGGT
>Ga0206872_10258_pt1 | contig 14789 bp, 17 predicted proteins | sample Alteio_BWOrgCont_34_FD_152906 | JGI IMG/M metagenome (GOLD analysis project Ga0206872, IMG submission 152906) | Enriched cells from forest soil in Barre Woods Harvard Forest LTER site, Petersham, Massachusetts, United States -... | ecosystem: Environmental > Terrestrial > Soil > Temperate forest >... | reverse complement strand
AACTCATGCGAACCTGATCCATCGTCATGCCGGGAACAACGCCTATTTCCTGCGCCAGCTCTTCATCGGTCAGGTTTTTCTTTTGTGGATCGTTGGTCACGATGTCGTAATGTACGGCAGGAAAGTTCACATTGCCTTGTCTGCCGCCGGCAAAAGCAATGGTCAGAATTTCATCATGAACCGCCAAAACAATGAATGGCTCGTCCGGCGCGTGAACACAAAGCTTATTGGAAAGATGGAACTCATCAACGCCGCATACGCCAATCCGTTGAGGCACTACAAAATAATATTGGTGCCCGATCATGGCTTGGGTAACGTTATCCCAATAGCCTCCTAAAGAGCATCCCGCCAAAGCCAGTGCCAACAGCCCCAATATCCACATGCCGCGCATCTTACACCTCTTTGTTCACGTTTTCTTCTCCTTCTCTGCCACAGCACCGGGCATGCTGGCAAGTAGTTCCAAAAGACCGCCGTCTTTGACCGTTTTTTCGGGTTCTTTATATCCAAGCCATGCTGCCATCAGCAGATGCGTGGGGGGATGGCGGCGCCAATAGCGGGAAAAGGCCGCCGCGCGCGGCAGGGTCATGGTTTCTTCGATGTAATCCCATGTCCAGCCGGTGCATACGGCGATATGCGCGATCAGCTCATCCCAATCTACAGTGCCGCCGCTACTTCCCCCAAGGGGCTGCTTTCTCCTTGAGGAGTCAGGCCGCTCATCTGAAGAATCTTGGGCAAGGCTTCCATAATGGCCGCCCGGTCGCGCACCTCCAGCCAATCTTCGAGTTCGGCCAGAGTCAGATCCGGATAATTGCGTTGCAGCGCCGCATGCAGAAACGCCACCAGCGCATCGATCTGCCCTGCCGCATCGCCGCCGCTGCCATTAAGCTGCGCCAATGCGGGCAAAGCCCGCTTCAGCGCCTTGAACGACAAAGGAGGCACCACCCAATCCATCCCCGCCATATGAACAGTTACGCCCTCAATCATGGCGGCGTTACTCCGTGGTCGAGTAGGTGAGCAGATTGCCGCTGGCGTTCGCGAAGCAATCGAAATCGAATTCGGGGATCACGAAGTCGCTTTGCTTGGTGGCAATCGAAAGCTTGCTGGAAACACATTGCAGCAAAGTCATCGTCAGCGACTTACCGCCCTGCTGTACAGTAAAGACAATCGAGAAAGTCGGCGTGACACCCAGCAACTGATTGGCAACCGTTGTCACCTGATTGGGTGCCGTGCCGCTGGCGCTGTAGGTGTAGCTGATATACACCGAACGTCCCGCCACATTGTCGGCCGACGAGAATGTATAGACGCCGGACGAAACACTATATTGCCCTGCCGCCGGCGAGGAAACCACATAGACGAAGGGAACGCCGGTGACGGCATCCACCACGCCCAAATCCTGCACCCAAGTGCTGCTGTTCGCCACGGTGATATGAAACGGCGTGGCGGGAATGGCCGTCGGCCCTTCATTCTGCGATACGGAAAGCAGGCCGGTGGTGGTGGTAACGCCGAAAAAAAGATCATTGAACAAGCGGCCGTTGATCGTGCCGAGTTTCGCCTTGCCGCTGATCTTGCCGGTGCCGCGCGCGACGGCCAGCGGGAACTGGTTCTGCCCGTAAAGCATCTTTGAAGTGGCGCTGAAATCCACGCTGACATCCTGCAATGCGCCGAACATTTGCGGCGTGGAATTTGCAACGTCGGTGCGCGTGCCCCACAGGGAGCCGGAGCCGAAAGCATATTGGGCCATGGGGCCATTCTCCTTAGGTTTGTTTGATAGATTGAGTTAGTCGCTTAGCAAAATCTCTACAGGAATAATCGCCACCGCTTGGGTTCCCAGCGTGCCTTCGTCGGTTTCGATTTTTCCTGAAATGCGGCAATGCGTGACCAAACCGCCCAGCGTTTGCAAACCGGTGGAAGGATCCGGCGCCAGCGCAGTGGTGATTGCGTCGGTGAAGCTGTTGAGCTGCGTTGCCGGTACTTCGGTGGTGTCATTGCCCGTGGCAACATAAAGGTAAAATGCCGCCTGCAGCACCAGCCTGGCAGGCAAGCCGGGCAATGCCGTGACTTCTTCCGTCCGCTGCACCTGAAACAGCGCAGGCTGGTTCGCGGTGCGCACGTCCGTCCAATGCTGCAAACGGCGGCTGGCCAGATTTAGCCCGGCGATGCCGGACACTTTGGCGAACAACGCCGCATAAACCGCCTCGCGGCTGACGCTGCTCATAGCGGGATGACCTTACGATAGGCATCCAGCACGGCCTGCACGCTCATCGGCAAGGTGCGCACCAGATAATGCACCGTCTCGCTTCCCACCGACTGCGCATTGACACCAATCCGATCCTTCTCGGCATAGCGCAATGCCGCCAATTCCGTCGCCGCCTGCGCAATTTCCGCCGGAATATCGGCATAACCCGCCGTGTAGCCAAGCTGCACATTCGAACGGCCCGCCGTGAAGCAATAGCCGTAAAGCGTGATGAAGCGGTCATCGAACACATAGCCGGGCTGCAAGGGCGCGGGCGAAGGCGGGATATTTGTGCCATCCACCTGCACTTGCGATATCGCCGTAACGGGATAATTCTGAAACGCCATCCGCGTGCCGCCGCTGCCGTCGCGGGTTTCGGTGTAGTTCTGGCTTGAGATGTCGCGCGCCAGATAAAGCACCATCGCCGCGCTGACCGCCGTGATCAGGCTTGTCAGCAAATCATCGTCGGCGGTGCTGGTGATGCCCAGCCACAGCTTGACGGCGTCTAGGGTCGTGAAGTCCATCGGCTTAACCTCCGCCGGGCAAAGCAAAAGGCCGCGAGAGATTGCGCCCGCGCGGCCTTTTGGATTTGAGTGATTAACCGTTGCTGATGTTATTGATCACGCCAAACGCCGGCGGGAAATAACATTGCAGCACTTCGTCGGCATAGACGCCGTACTGGTATTTGCGGTTCACGATCGGCCAATCGATCTGGTAATAATCGCGCCGCGCGCGGATCTGCAGTACGTTGGAAACATTGCTGAGCGGATAAGGCAGTGTTTCCGTGTAGAACACCATCGTACCCGCCGGCAAGTTGGGATGCAGGCTGATGTTGATATTCTGCGCGCCATCCATCGAGAATTTGTTCAGATAGCTTCTCACCGTCACGCCGCCCGCCAGCACGCCCTGCTCTTGGCTGAAAACGAAACGCTGCGCGCCGTTCGAACCGCTGGTCAGGATCTTCTTGCTGATGTTGGATTGCTCCTGGCTCGACACGTAAATATCGGTGGGCGAGAGGCGGTAATTGTCCCAGAAGGCCTTTAGCGCCGTATCGATCTCCACAATGCCGCCTGAGCCATCGGCCGTCAGCGTGCTGCCCGCCGCCAGCGTGTTCACATAGGCATTGCTGCCGGATTTCATGATTTGCGTCAGCAAACCATCGAACAATTGGCTGTTCTGCGATTTGTCGGCCGTGAAGCCCGCGCTGGCCAATTGCGCGCCGCCCGCCGCCGCCGCCGTGATCACCACTTGGGTAACGGTGGTGATCGCCACCAGAGCTTCCGAACCGGTTGCGCCGTAGAACCAGGCATAGGCCACCGCGCCGGGCACCGGCGTCACTGTTGCTATGATCGAAGCCGAGCCGCTGCCCGTGGTGGCAACGGTGGCGTTGGCGGATTTCTGCGCCGTGCCTTGGTTATAAGCCTCAACTGTGCCGTCGGCGAGCGTGCGGTTGGCCGACAAGGGCAGGCCGTTGGCCAGGCTGGCAACCAGATAAGCATCCAGCGTCATCGCCACGCAGATCACCGAATTGCTGGAAGAACTGGCGGAAGGCAAAGAGCCGCCGCTGGTGGCGGCGGTCAGGTTCGGCGTTGGCGTGGTATTAAGGGCCAGCGAATTATTGCCGCCCAGGATCGCTTTTTCCTCGCCGATCATCAGGCCGCGCAGCAAACCTTGCACGGCGCGGGCGCGCACATCGTCGAACCCTTCCGCCGCGAGCTCGGCTTCAAAAGTCACGGTATCATCCAGGCCGATCGCCTTATAGGTGGCAACGTAATCGGCCGTGGTGCTGGTTTGGATCACGCCGCGGTTGCCTTCCGAAACGCCGATGCCGGCATTGGCGGTATTAACGCCCGTGATGGCGCGCCAGCTTGCCTGAATGCCGCCCTGGCCGGAAACGCGCGGGATGCGGTTGCGCAAGGGCGTGATGGTGGGATAAAGCAGCTTCGCCGGCGCATCCAACGGATAGGCTGTCAGGCCGCTGGTGGGCGACGTGCTTTGGGTGAAGGCCTTTTTGATCTCATTAATCGCGGCCAGCGTGTCTTCAGTTTTTAACGGTGACATTGCAACACTCTCCTTAAAGAGACGAAAAAAACGGGCAGACGCCCGCGATCACCGCAAGCCACAGGGCTTGCGGCAGTGGAAAAGACTGGAACTTTCGTTACGTTCGTTTTGTCCGAGACCTTCGGACATGCAAAAGGCGGCCTGAGGGCCGCCTTTGATGATGAGACGCGCTACTGATACTGCGTTTTAATTCTTGCAATTACAGCCCTGCCCACGCGGCGCTTCTTCATGAGTCTTCCCCATGCGCGCCGCAGCGGCACGGCGGCGGAGTTCGGCGATGACTTCGGCCTTGTTTCCTTTAGGAGCGCCCTCCAGGCCCGGAATCCATTTATCATCTGGCAAATGCGCTGCATCTGCCATAGCCGCATCTTCATTTCCCATTCGCGCGTAGCAATCTGCCCGTAAGGAAAACTAATCTTCGGCCCATAAAATCTTGCCATCTTCTCATAGGCGGCATCGCGGTTCAGCTCCGGCCCCGGCCGCGCCAGAAAGATTCCGGGCCACAGATAAATTCCGGCAAGAACGGTGTTGTATCTGTTTTCCACCGCGATCAGCGCGCTCATAATCCTTCTCCGCAATACCGAACCTTTACCGCCCCATCAGATGAATGGGCGATTGCCAGGCCTTCTTGATGGCGGCAAGGGGATCTTTCGCTGAACGGTCGGGCGCGGCGCCGTTGTCTTCTTCTTTGCTGACAATGCGCAAAGCACCCTTGGCCGGCGCGGGCGTTGCTTCCAGTTCGGCCAGGCGCTTTCCCATTGTTTCCAGGCGGGCAGACATATGGGCCAGTTTACGCAAGAGCGGAGCGGCGGCGGCACTGGGGGCATGATGCGTATGCTTATGCATCGCCTCTTTCCCCTCGTCATCGCCGTCGCATTCGGCACCCAGCGCCACCGCATAATCATGCATGCGCTGCACCAGCGTGGCGGCGTCGGCCATTGCCTCGCCGTCCTCGCCGCCGCCGTTATCATCGTCACCATCATCCATGTCATCATCGCCCACGTCATCGGCATCATCGGCCATTGTCGTCTTGAAGACGTCGAACACCGCCTCCGGATTGGCCGGACGATCAACCAAGCTGATCTCGGTCAGTTTCATGCCGGTGATAATGTGCTTGTGCAGAGGATCGCGCGCCGTCACGCAGCCGCCGATGGAAAAGCCCTTGTAAACGCCCTCCGCCACCTTGTCCCAAGCAAGCGGATCGACGATCTTCGCGCCCACATAAAGCCCCTTCTCATCCAGCGTCGTTTCCTTGGCGACACCGACAGCGCTGGGCTGATGCATCTCGCGGATGTTGGAGAAGGCCCGGTAATCATCCAGCGCATCGGCCAGCGCCTTCACGCTGATGATTTCCCCCTGACTGTCCAGCGCCGCGGTGCTGGCATAGCCCCAGACCATGTTCTGCACGGCATCGACTTTGGTGATTTCGGCATAGAGTCTCATCTGTTGATCCTTCATGTTGTGAGAGTTGTCATTCAAAAACCGCCGGCAAAATCCGGACATGCAGCATCACCGCGCGGATTCCAACAAGGCGCGCGGGGAATTTTATTCAGCCTATTTACGTTTTAAAATCAGCAGCAGAGGGGCCAGGCCTTCCTGCAGCGCGGTGTCCTGGCTGGCCTCTGCCGTGGCGTCATCTTTCAAAGCCGGCGCGCGTGTAGGCTGATTGTTTAGCGCTTTGCCGCAGCAGTACGCCGACGAAGCTCCGTAATAACCTCAGCCTTATTCCCCTTCGGAGCGCCACAAAGCCCTGGCGTCCAGTGATCATCGGGCAAGCGCATTGCATCTGAAACCGCTGCTTCTTCGTTTCCCATCCGCGCATGGCAATCCGCCCGGTAAAGAGACCCGTAGCCCCCTTGCCAACGACTGGGATCCATCGCTTCAGCTTGATTAAAAGAATCAAGTGCCTCCGAATAGCGACCGAGATTCATCAACACATTGCCTTGACACTCGTAACACACAGGTCGCGGATCTAATGCGATAGACGTCTGAAGATCATTTAACGCCTCTTCATGTTGTCCCGTGCGGTCAAACCCCTGATGTCTTTCAAAATAGAGATGTGGATCCTGCGGATTGTTTTTAATTTCTTCGTTGAGCATCGCAAGATATTGTTCTGGATCAGAGAAAAGAAGCTGATTCCTTCTTTTCATTTCCGTGATAACGGCTTCACTCATGCTTCTTCCCTCCACATGCTTACGATTAAGCTCCTGTTGGATTACCGCCACATGCTGCGGAAACCTGTCCTCTTATGCATTGATTAATGGTATTTCCAAATCCTCTGTACCCATCTTTACCCAATAAACCCTTGCTGTCCAACTGTTCACAATTGGCACGCGCCTGCTCCCATTCTGCCTGACATTCCTCATCCGTGGGAGTCTCTTCGTTATCTGGCACCGTATCAAGCAGTGGATCAACCCCTTCTCCCAAATCAGGGATAGACATTGTATTCGGCAATTCCAAAGGAAAGGGAATAACTTGTGCAAGGGTAGCAGCGCTTCCGGCATTATCGCTTGCACCACCCCCCGCCCCATCCGTCGTCGTGAACTGCCCGCCGTCGGGCGAGCCTGCCGGGACGTGGTTCGGATTAAACTTCGTCAGCCCGCGCTTCTGGGCGGACGGCTTGGCCGGTGAAAGGCCCATCTCCGCCCGCACCTCATCCACGCTCTTGATGCCCGTGCCGACATAAATCTGATTGATCTGCGCCTGTTTCAAAGGATCGGGGCTGCTTTCGTCCGACCACACGAATTCCAAATCCGTATAGCCCCAGAAACGCACGATCGCCCCATCCACCAGGCCCTTTACCCAGCGCAGCAGGGGGGCCAGGCCTTCCTGCTGCGCGGCGTCCTGGCTGGCCTCCGCCGTCGCGCGGTTCACCTGTTTCACGAAAGGCGTGGGCGAGATCGAGAAGGCGAAGCACACAACCCGCGCCAGCCATTCATCCATATCGTCTTTCAAAGCCGGCTCGCGCGTCGGCTGGTAGGTCAAACCGCCGGGCACGAATTTGGCGTGACGGCGCGCCGCCAGATTTCCTTCCAGCAAGCTGTCCCAATAGCGCTGAAACTGATCAATCTGATCCGGCTGCCAGGCGGCCGGAACGCCGATCAGGGCTTCCGGCGTGTTGCCCTCGGTGTAATAATTAAGCTGCGTGACTTGACGGCGCAGGGCAATGTTCACCGTCATCAAAATCTGTTCCACCGGACCATAACCGTAAATTTTGTGCGGCCGGGGATTGCGCGGCATGTACAGCAGCTCGTCCCGCGAATAATCGACGGCGGGCAGGCCTTTCAGAATTTGCTGATAGGCGGGATCGGGCGGCAGCGGCGTGCGGCCGTCGGCATCCAGCACACGCTTGATGGTGGCGCCGTCGACGATCTCCAGCCCATACAAGCCGCCGGCAAGGCTGCGCCGCACATAAAGCGTGGGCGCATCGATCACGAACAAATCCTCCAGCAGCATGCGCAGCCAGGCAGACCAGGTATGTTCGCGGTCGGGCATGCGAAAGAAGCGCGTGATCTCGGCGATGCGCGGATCATTCGCGGAAACGCCGGCCGCGCGCGGCTGGATGCTCCAATCGCAGCGCTCCACCTGATCCTTGCGCGTTTCAATCACCAAACGCAGCAGATCGTAATTCTCGGCCAAGGCCCGCAGCGCGCCGAATCCCAGCGCCTCATCCGCGCGCGGACTGGTGGTGATGTTGACGCCGAAGGGATAATCAAATTGCCGCCCCGCCACATTGCTGGGCGCCATGGGCTGCAAGGGCTGCAGCGGGCCGAACCAGGTTTCGGGCGTGATGCCGCTGACAACATACCGCACCGCATCAACCGCGCGCGCCAGCACACCGCGCTGGCCGGCGCCAGCGGATTCAAGATTGCTCATGATGATTGCCTTTTGAAAAGAGGCGCCCTTAATGGGGCGGAACGGAAGTAGAGAAATTTTATCACTGGGCGTGCCATCAATCAACGGTTCAACATCCTCTGGCGTCTCTGGCAGAGACATTGCGTTCGGCAATTCCCACGGGAAAGGCATAACTTCTTGAGCCACTTGCGTATCTTGTGATCCACCACGATCAACGTGCGCGCCTCATTCATCATGATCCTTCTCCACGCGCCCCGCGTAAAAATTCAACAGCCCCGTTTGCTCGCCCTGCCCCGCATCCAAAAGCAAATCGGTCAGCGCCCACACCAGCGCGTCCACCCGGTCGGGTGAGCCGCCATTGCCATCCGTGCCCCCGACATAACTGCACATCTGATCTTCCAAAGCGCCCAGCGCGCCCGGCTGGCCGGCGGCGATGGCCCGGTGGCTGACGCGGCCTTGTTCATAAAGAGCGGCCACCGGCTCGGCCCGCGCCTGCTTGCCGCGCGCGGCGCGCACAGCGCGGTAGGGGATTTTGGCGTCGATCATGCGCAGCACGGTTTCCACCAGATCGCCGCCATTGTTCACCTCGGCGATGATGCGGTCGGCCTTGTGCTCATGATAGGCGGCCACGGCGCGGCGCGCCCAGCCGGCGGCGCTGTCGCGGCAGGAAAGGTCGGCAAGCACGTAAGCCCGCCCATCCACGCCGCGTCCTGCTACAACGATGCCGGTCTCATCGGAGTCTGCGCCGCCGGTCACCGCCGGGTCGATGGCGATGACGATGCGAGACAGCTCTGGAACCGTCTCGCATCGCCCCGTCTCGATGAGCCCGCGCGTCCATAGTGCGCCTGGCGTGTCATCGAGATATTCTCCATAAATCTCCTGCCGTCCCAGCCGCGTGCCTTCATACTTGCTGAGCACATCGGCCAGAAATCCCGGCGCCAAATTGGCCCGGTTGTCATAGGTGCTGCCGTTGGTGAGCCGCGTGGTGGTGGCGTGCATGATGCGCTTGATCCACCGCTTGGGCTTCAGCGTTGTGGTGGCGACGCAGCGCGGATCGCTTCCCAGCCTCAGTCCAAACATCAATTGATCCCACGCATCCTCATAGCGCCACTTCGCCACCTCGTCCGCCCAGGCGGCGTCATGTTGGGGCCCTCGCAACTGCTCGGGATCTTCGGCGCTGTAGGTGGTGGCGATGGCGCCGTTGGGCCAGGTGAGGCGGCGCTTGCTCGGTTCATATTGCGGGCGCTCGTGCGGTGGACACACGGACAGCAGGCCGCTGTCACCCTCCACCATCACATCGCGCGCGTCTGATGCCGTTTCGCCCACCAGCGCCACGCGGCGGCGGCCGAAGCGCATCACTTGCGCGCGCACCCATTCCGCGCCCATGCGCGTTTTGCCGAAGCCGCGTCCGGCGCGAACCATCCACACGCGCCACGGACCCGGCGGCATGCGCTGCGCGGGACGCGACCAAAAATCCCAATCCCACTCAAGCCCCTGAAGTTCCGCCGCCGTCAGTTCCGCCAGGATCTTCTCCCGCGCCGAGACGGGTAGCAAGGCCAGCAATTCGGCGAGCGAGGCGGTCGCGGGCAGCCGTTCCGTCATGCGTTATCTCTCGCTTTTCTTTGTCTAAATCCGTTTTGGCGGCGCGGCCGGTGCCGAACTGATCGCGCCGTTTGGCGCTCAGCAGAAATGTCAGCAAACGGTCGGAATAATGTTTGATCATCAACGGCTCGCCGTCCGACTGCAGCACCGGACCGCCGCGGCCCATTACCGGCACATCAATGCCCTCATGCGCGCGGCGGCGCGCTTCCAATTCCAGCGTATCGATGGCGGCTTCCAGCGCTTCGTCCCAGGCTTCGGCGAATTCTTCATCTTCCTCGCGCAGCTCATAAGCCCGCCGCGCGGAAAGTTCCACGCGCCGCGCCGCCACGCTGACGATACCCGTGTCGGCCAGCGCCGCCAAAAACGCAGCGCGCTTCTCCGGGGTCCACCGAACCCGCTTCATGCCGCCCACCCTATGAAAAGAAGATTGAATTGCCCAAACGAAAAAAGCGCCGTGGGAGGCGGTAACCTCCAGGCGCTTTTATGCATTGTGTATTTAGGACTAGCAGAATTTGAAAACAGCGTCAAGATCTTTTTTGAAAGATTGTCTGAGAATATTTTGTACGGCGTCTTTCCTCATTTTTCCACGCACCTCGCGCGGCGACGAAACTAAGTGCTTGTGAAAAACGTCTCGCTATCATTTCTGTTTATTGTTTTTCCATTTCCCAATATAAGAACGAACCTCTTTTACAAACCGCCCGCATCCGTGTTTATCCTCTTCTATCTGTGTTCATCCGTGTTACACCTTGGCCCGCCCGTCAAAAGAAAGGGTTGATAAAAGAAGAGGAGGTGTTTCTTGAAAACGCAAACGCTCGACACCAGCGGTCTGAAATGTCCTTTGCCGGTGCTGCGCGCGCGCAAGGCGCTGCAAGGCTTGGCGGTGGGGGATATTTTGGAAATCACCGCCACCGATCCCGCCGCCGCTTCTGATTTCCCCGCTTTTTGCGCCGCCACCGGTCATCGCTTGATTGAGCAGCGGCAAGATGGTTCTGTCTGGCTGTTCCGCATCGAATGTGCCGCCAGATGACCACTGCTCTTTTCACGCATCCCGCCTGCTTCCTGCATGACACCGGCCCCGGCCATCCCGAGCGGCCGGGGCGGCTGAGGGCCGTGCTGGATGCGCTATCCACGCCCGATTTCGCTGCTTTGCAACGCCATGAAGCGCCGCTGGCGACGGCGGCGCAGATTGAGCGCGTGCATGCACCCGGCTATTGCCAAGCCATTCTCGACATGATGCCGAAGCAAGGCAGGGCGCGGCCGAACCTAAACACCGACACCGTCTTCTCTCCCAAAAGCGGCGCGCGCTGCGGGCCGCCGGAGCGGTGATCGCCGCTGTCGATGCCGTGGCCTCCGGCGCCGCGAGCAATGCTTTTTGCGCCATTCGTCCGCCCGGTCATCACGCCGAACAGCACGAGGCGATGGGGTTTTGCTTTTTCAACAATGTCGCCATCGGCGCGGCGCATGCTCATGCGGTGCACGGGTTTCAGCGTGTCGCCGTGGTGGATTTCGACGTTCATCATGGTAACGGCACGCAGGCCATGTTCGCGGCGAACTCTCATATGTTCTTCATCTCAACCCACCAATGGCCGTTCTATCCGGGAACCGGCGCGCGGAATGAGCGTGGCGCTTTTAACAACATCCTCAACATACCGTTGCCGGCGGGCCACAGCGGTCAGGCATTTCGGAATGCAACTATGGGAGAAATTCTTTCTGTTCTCACTACTTTTTCTCCGGACTTCTTGCTGATTTCTGCCGGTTTTGATGCCCATGAAAACGACCCTTTGGGTGGCCTCAATCTCAATGAGGATGATTTCTATTTTATTACCAAAGCCTTGGTTGATTTCGCTGCAAAGCAGTGCGGCGGACGGGTGGTCAGCACGCTTGAAGGGGGCTATGATTTACCCGCTCTCGGTGCCAGTGCCGCTGCTCATGTCAGGGCACTGATGTCACTTCCCCCGGTTGCAGGATTATAAAACCCCTCTTACAGAATGCTTGCAGAGCAGACGGCAGGCGCATTAAGGTCGCCTGCTCGGGCAAACATTCGTCTGCCCATCACTTTATTTCACACGTGAAAAATGGCCAATCCTGCCGCGCCTTTGCCTAATATTGCCACGATGAGCTTTGAGGATGCCCTCAAGGAGCTGGAAGGCATCGTGCGTGTGATGGAAGAGGGACGCGGCAAGCTTGACGAGGCGATCACTTATTATGAGCGCGGTACTGCTTTGCGCCGTCATTGCGAAGCCAAACTGAATGAAGCGCAGGCCAAGGTGGAGAAAATCACACTCACCGCCGAAGGCCAGCCGCAAACCCAAGCGATGGGTGACATATGACGACGTTGGAATTGGTTTCTCCGCCCGATCTCAAAAAAGCCATGGCCAAGACCGCCGAGGAGATCGAGGAAATTATCGGTGAATTGATCCCGCCCAGCACATTGACCGAGGCGGTGATCTTTGATTCCATGCGCTACGGCTCCTTGGGCGGCGGCAAGCGGCTGCGCCCATTTCTGGTGATCACCAGTTCGGATCTCTTCGGCGTCAATCATGAATGCGCCCTGCGGGTAGCGGCGGCCATTGAGCTTGTCCATTGCTATTCGCTAATCCATGACGATCTTCCGGCCATGGACAATGCCGATTTGCGCCGCGGCCGCCTCACGGTGCATAAGAAGTATGATGACGCCGTGGCCGTTCTGGCCGGCGATGGCCTTCTGACCTATGCTTTTGAAATTCTCGCCGACCCGGCCACGCATGAAGACCCGCATGTCCGCTGCAAGCTGGTGACGGCGCTGGCCAAGGGCGCCGGCGCGCATGGCATGGTGGGCGGGCAGATGCTGGACCTGATTGCCGAGCATCAGCCATTCGATATCGGCGCCATCACCCGCCTGCAACGCCTGAAAACCGGCGAGCTTATCGCCTTCTCCTGTGAAGCCGGCGCCATCCTGGGCCGCGCCTCGCCGCAGCAGCACCATGCGCTGCACGCTTACGCACATGATCTCGGCCTGGCGTTCCAGATTGTTGATGATCTGCTTGACCATGAAGGCAGCGAAGCACAGACCGGAAAATCCGTGGGACGCGATGCCGCCGCCGGAAAAGCCACTTTCGTTTCCATCCTGGGCGCTGAACGCGCGCGCGCGCAAGCTGCGCTGCTGGTCGAACAGGCCGCCCGCCATTTGGACATCTTTGAGGACCGTGCGGAGCTTTTGAAAGCCGTCGCCCGTTTCGTCCTTGAACGCCGAACCTGAAAATACAGATATAATAAGGAGACACGACCTTGATCCCCAATACCCAGACCCCCCTGCTCGACACCATTGACTCCATGGCCGATCTGCGCGCGCTGCCGCCGGAAAAGCTGCGCCAGTTGGCGGATGAACTGCGCCATGAAACCATCGATGCCGTTTCCGTCACCGGCGGCCACCTGGGCGCGGGCCTGGGCGTGGTGGAACTCACCACCGCGCTGCACTATGTTTTCAACACGCCGGGTGACCGCCTGATCTGGGACGTCGGCCACCAAGCCTATCCGCATAAGATCCTGACCGGACGCCGTTCGCGCATTCGTACCCTGCGCCAGGGCGGCGGGCTTTCGGGTTTCACCAAGCGTTCGGAAAGCGCGTTCGATCCGTTCGGCGCGGCGCATTGCTCCACTTCCATTTCAGCCGGCCTTGGCATGGCGGTGGCGCGTGATCTCTCGGGCGGCAAGAACAATGTCATCGCCGTCATCGGCGACGGCTCGATGAGCGCGGGCATGGCCTATGAGGCGATGAACAATGCCGGCTCCATGTCCAGCCGCCTGATCGTGATTTTGAACGACAATGACATGTCCATCGCCCCGCCGGTGGGCGCGATGAGCGCGTATCTTTCACGCCTCATTTCCAGCAAGAGCTACCGCAATCTGCGCCACCTTGCCAAGGATGTGGCCGAACATCTTCCCAAATCCATCGCCACCGCCGCCAAGCGCGCCGAGGAATATGCGCGCGGCATGGTGACGGGCGGCACGCTGTTCGAGGAACTCGGCTTCTTCTATATCGGCCCCATCGACGGCCATAATCTTGAGCATCTCCTGCCCGTGCTCACCAATGTGCGCGACAATGAAGAGGCCATGCCGGTGCTGATCCATGTGGTCACGCAAAAAGGCCATGGCTATGCGCCCGCCGAGGCGGCGCCGGATAAGCTGCATGCCGTCACCAAGTTCGACGTCATTACCGGCACGCAAGTAAAGCCCAAGGCCGGCCCGCCCAGCTACACGAAAGTGTTCGCGCAAGCCCTGATGGCCGAAGCCGAGGTTGACGATAAAATCATCGCCATCACCGCCGCCATGCCCTCGGGCACCGGCGTTGATTTGTTCCAGCAACGCTTCCCCAAGCGCACCTTTGACGTGGCGATTGCCGAGCAGCATGCCGTTACCTTCGCCGCCGGCCTGGCCACCGAAGGCTACAAGCCCTTCTGCGCCATCTACTCCACCTTCCTGCAGCGCGGTTATGACCAAGTGGTGCATGACGTGGCCATCCAAAACCTGCCCGTCCGCTTCGCCATGGACCGCGCCGGCCTGGTCGGCGCCGACGGTTGCACGCATGCGGGGTCGTTTGATCTCGCTTATCTCGGCTGCCTGCCCAACTTCATCATCATGGCCGCTTCCGACGAAGTGGAGTTGATGAATATGGTGGCCACCTCTGCCGCTATTGATCATTGCCCCAGCGCCTTCCGCTATCCGCGCGGCGAAGGCCTTGGCCTGCCCATGCCGGCGCGCGGCACGGTGTTGGAGATCGGCAAGGGCCGCGTCATCAAGGAAGGCACGAAAGTGGCCTTGCTGAGTTTGGGAACGCGCTTGCAGGAATGCCTTACGGCCTCCAATGATCTTAGTGCGCGCGGCATTTCCACCACCGTGGTTGACGCCCGCTTCGCCAAGCCGCTGGATGAAGAACTGATCCGCCGCCTGGCACTGGAGCATGAAGTGCTGATTACGATTGAGGAAGGCGCCGTGGGCGGCTTCGGCAGCCATGTGCTGCATTACCTCGCCAATTCCGGCGCGCTGGAAAGCGGCGTGA
>Ga0206872_10214_pt2 | contig 14798 bp, 11 predicted proteins | sample Alteio_BWOrgCont_34_FD_152906 | JGI IMG/M metagenome (GOLD analysis project Ga0206872, IMG submission 152906) | Enriched cells from forest soil in Barre Woods Harvard Forest LTER site, Petersham, Massachusetts, United States -... | ecosystem: Environmental > Terrestrial > Soil > Temperate forest >... | reverse complement strand
AGCGCGAGCGAGCGGCCGCAGAATGATGGTCTTGATCTACAGCCAAATCGCGATCACTTCCCCCGCGCATTCAACTCATCCAACGTGTGTTTCAGGTCGTCGAGTTTCTGGCCGGCTTCTGATAGTTTGCCTTCTGAGGTCAGGCGCTGGTAATCGGCGAAATCGTTACCGGCTCGCGTGATTAGCGCCTTTGTGTCGGCGGCGGGCTGGGCTGCGTTGCTGATCGATTTTGGAGCGCCGGATGCAGTGGGACTGCCGGGCTGCGATGGTTCTGCCTGGGCTATTGATGCGGCTTCAGAGCCGAATAGCGAGCTTAATGCGGCGTCGAATGTTGGACCGTAGGCGAGGCGATCTTGCAAGGCCAGCACTACGAGGCGCAACTCCGGCATGGGGCTGCGCTGGGCCTGCAGGTAGATGGGCTCGGCGTAGAGAATGGCCTGGCCGCAGGGGATGACCAGCAGGCTGCCGCGAATTACGTGCGATCCCTGCTGATTCCACAACGTTAGCTGGCCTGAGAGTTGTGCGTTCTGGTCGATGCGCGCTTCAATTTGCTGCGGGCCATCGACTAAGCGCGTCTTGGGAAAGTCGAAGACCATGGCGGTGCCGTAGTGGTCGCCGTCGCTGCGTGCAGCGATCCAGCCAATCATGTTGTTACGGCTGATGGGCGTGAATGGCAGAATTTCAACGAACTCAAGATTCTTTTCGCCGGGCAATGTCATGAGCACGAAGTTGGGGCTCATGGGCGTGGGCGCCTGATCGCCCTCCTGCTGCGAACTGTTTTCCGTGGCCACCGTCCACTGGTCTTCGCGGTTGTAGAAGACCTCGGGATCGGTCATGTGATAGAGGCCGTACAGCTCGGCCTGCAGGCTGACCAGCATTTCAGGGTAGCGGACATGGGCGCGCAGCCAGGTGGGCATTGCCGACTCGTCTTTGAACAGGTCGGGGAAAATTCCGCGCCAGGCTGCGAGGATGGGATCGGTTTTATCGAATACGTAAAACGTGACCGTGCCGTCGTAAGCATCGACCACGGCCTTGACGCTGTTGCGGATGTAGTTGACGGGCTGGTTGCTCAGGCTCGATTGGGTTGAAAAGGGATAACTCGACGAAGACGTGTACGCGTCGATGATCCATGAGAGGCGGCCGTCGTCGCCGACCACGACGTAGGGGTCGCGATCGAAAGTGAGGAACGGGGCGAGTGCCTGAACGCGGGCGACGATGTTGCGACGCATGAGCAGGCGGCTTGTGGACGACACGTCGTCGCTGAACGGCAGCTTGGTTAGGTCGCCGCGATTGAAGGCCAGCAGCACTCGGCGCAGAAATCCGCCAAGCTCAATGCCGCCGGTACCGTCGTAGCTTGAAAGATTGTTGGTTTGCCCATTGGGGTAGTTGAATTCCTGCTGATGGGTCTTGACGTAGACGTCGGTGTCAGTCAATTCGCCGAAGTAAATTTCGGGCCGCGTAACTTTCAGGTTAGGCACAATGCTCTGTACCGGCATGTTGCTTAGGAAGAGCGTGGGCAGGCCTTCGGGCGTGAATCCATTCACGGGATTCATGGTGATGCCGTAGCCGTGCGTGTAAATGAGCTTGTCGTTGATCCAGTTGCGGCTGCTCTCGGGCAGCTTGTTTACGTTGAGCTCGCGCACGCCGAGCATGACTTCGCGCAGCGATCCGTTGATGTTGTAGCGATCGATGTCGATGCCGGGGAAGTCGTAGTAGGTGCGGATCTCCTGCACCTGGCTCAGCGTGTCTTTGAGTGCATTCACGTCCCACAGGCGGATGTTCTGGAGCGTGGCCTGGTTGTGTTCGGGATCGGCGGCGGCGGTGGTTATGTCCGCGGGAAACTCGCGCTGCGTGAAAGTGTCGAGGCCGTAGGCCTGTCGAGTGAAGGCGATGTTGTCGGCGATATAGGGGCGCTCGCGATCGAGCTGGTTGGGCTTGACGATGAACGTGGTGACATACCAGCCAACGATACCGAAGAGGATGTAGCAGACGATTGCGGGAGCCGCCGCGCCGACCAGCCATCGTGCTCCTGGGCGAATGATGCCGCCAAAGATTGCAATCAACGCGCCGATGGCAAGCGCAACGCTGATGCAAAACATGCCGATGAGCGTAACGTGCGCATCGACGTAGGTGATGCCGTCGAAGATGGTGTGGTGCTCAAACAGCAGGCTGAACCGGCCAATGTATTCGCGGATGGCGAGTGTGAGCAGCAGAAGTCCGGCGGCAACCGAGACGCCGCGCCAGGGCAGGGTACCGCCGAATCGACCGTTGAGTGCGCGCCCGCTGCCGGCGGCGATGAAGAACACTACGGCAAGAATGGCGACAAATACGGCAAGCGAGAGGAGCCAACCCGAAATGAGCTGCCATGCTGGCAGCGTGAAGAGATAGAAGTCGAGCGGGCGGCCGAAGATGGGATCGGCGACGGCCTGGGCGGAGTGAGGTGCATTCCAGTAGAGAGCGAGGGTAGGCCACTGCGACACCATTGCGATGCCCATGGCCAGCGAAACAGCGAGGGCGGCGATGACCGAAATAATGCGCAGGGCTTTTACGACTGGGAGCTCAATGGCGCGCTGGCCGACGTAGATGGTGTGGGTTTCAGGCAGGTCGTCGGCATGTTGGCGGCGCAGCGCTAGAAATGCTGCGAAGAGAATGACGAAGGTGAGCGCGGCAAATGCGGCGAAGGTGCCCCACTCCAGGCTGAAGGATTTCCAGAAAACGCCGGCGTAGCCGAGCGAACTGAACCAGAGCAGGTCGACCCAGTAGGAGATTGCTGTGCTGCCGCCGAAAAAGATGAGGATGAGAACGGCAAGAATGAGGTAGAAAAAGGGATTCGTGCGGCGCGGTTTTTCGCGCGCTTTCCAGTCAATGATTTCGGGCATCTGCCACCTTGCTCAGGCGAAATTGTCCGCACTGAGCCACGCAAGAATTGTACGCTGATGGGCTTAGAGGGGATATTTGATTGGCGATCGTTCAGGAGACAAGCGCGGGCCTGGAGGCCCGCACTACAGCCGGTCAGGACACCGGCGGTACATCTCGCTAGATCAACTCGTCGCGGCCGGACTGGCTCAGTTCCTTCACAACCTTGCCCACATCCTGTGAGTGGTCGCGATGCACAATCAGCAGCGCGTCCTCGGTATCGACAATGACAAGGTTTTCAACGCCGACCAGCGCTACAAACTTGCGGGGGCTGAAAACGTAGTTGTCAGCGGCTTCAAGCGACAAGTGGCCGTTGGTATCGGCAACGTTGCCGTCGGGGTCGCCGCGCAGGCGCGAGTCATGCTGGTACTCGTAGAGCGAGGCCCAGGAGCCGAGATCGTTCCAGCTAAATTCGGCGGGGATGCAATAGAGGTTTGAAAGGTGTTCGCCCTTGGCCGAACGCGGCTCGAGGACCGCGTAGTCCACCGAGATGTTTTCGCACTTGGGATAGAGCTGGTGGAAGACTTCTTCAAATTCGGGAGTGCCGTAGGCAGCGGCGATGCTTTCAAGCAGGGGCGCAGTCTCAGGCAGGTGCTCGCGCACCGCGTTGGCCAGGGTCTTGGCTGACCACAGAAACATGCCGGAGTTCCAATAGTAGTTGCCGGCGGCCACGAATTCATCGGCGCGGTTCTGGTTGGGCTTCTCAATAAAGCGGCGCACGTGCAGCGCGGAGTCGTCCTTGGCCAGGTCGCCGGTTTCGATATAGCCGTAGCCAGTCTCGGCGCGCTGCGGCTCAATGCCCAGCACCACTACGTTATCGCCCGCGGCGGCAACCGTAATGCCCTTTTGCAGGGCCTTGAGGAAGCGTGGCTCATCGGCAATGACGTGGTCTGACGGAAAAACGCCCAGAACGGCATCGGGATTTTCGCGCTCGATCAAAAAGGCAGCCAGGCCGCAAGCCGGGGCGGTGTTGCGAGCGCAGGGCTCCTGCACGAGCTGCCGTGCGGGCAGGCCGGGAAGCTGATCGGCGATTTCATGGGCCAGGTATTCGTTGGTGATGATCCATGATTTCTCGAGTGAAGCAATGGGTTTGAGGCGCTCCATGGTCTGTTGAAGCATGGAGCGCTCTCCATCGAGAGCCAAAACCTGTTTGGCGCGGGCACGGCGGGAACGAGGCCAGAAGCGGGTGCCGCTGCCTCCAGCAAGTATGACGGGGCGAAAATCGATTGCGTTCGACATTGAAAAATCATCCTATAAGAAGAAGACGGTACTTGCACAGTGACGAATAAACTATTCTGCCAGATTTGGGTACGGGCGTGGGACGCGGGCGGAATTGCGGCCCCGGGGCTCGCTTTTACGGTTCGAACGCCGGGAATGGAGTAACCTATCTCCAATGCCAGCTTTACGTCAGGGTGCGATCCATTTGTTCCGCGTTGCGGGGATCGATGTTTTTCTTCACTGGTCCTGGTTTGTGATTGCGGTTTACGAGATTGGCGCCCGTCAGGGGCGCTACTCCAGCTATGCATGGAGCGCGGTTGAATATTTAGCACTTTTTGTGATTGTGCTGCTGCACGAGTTCGGGCATGCTTTTGCCTGCCGCTCGGTAGGCGGCACGGCTAACCGCATTATGCTGTGGCCGCTGGGCGGTGTTGCCTATGTGGATGCGCCGCAGCGCCCCGGAGCGCAGCTTTGGAGCCTGGCTGCGGGGCCGCTGGTGAATGTGGCGCTGTTGCCTATTCTGGGGGGAGCGTATTTTGCAGCGTCAGCGTCGGGCTGGGAGCATTTGCATCCTGACCTGTACAACCTGGCATATGGCGTGCTGGCCATCGATATCGTGCTGCTGGTATTTAACCTGCTGCCCATTTACCCGCTCGATGGCGGGCAGATTCTGCGCTCGCTGCTGTGGTTTCTGGTGGGAAAGGGCAACAGTCTGGCCGCAGCCACGGTGATTGGTTTTATAGGCGCGGCGGGGCTGGTGGGGCTGGCTATCGTATCGCACTCGACGTGGACTTTGTTGATTGCCGGCTTTGTGGTGATGAACTGCTGGGGTGGATTGCAGCATGCCCGCAAGCTGATCAAGATTGAAAAATTGCCGCGGCGGGAAGGGTTTGAGTGCCCGCAGTGTCACACCAAGCCGCCCCTCGGCTCGTTCTGGCGCTGCTCTAGCTGCAATTCGGCGTTTGACACTTTTGCCTGTCAGGCCGCTTGCCCATTCTGCGGGAGGGAGTTTAACACCACCGTGTGCCTCGATTGCGGGCGATCTAGCCCGATTGCTGCTTGGGCTAAGCCGAATCAGGGAGTGATCAACGGCGTGGAGGTTATTCCGCCGGGGTCGACTACTTACGGGAGATAGTTGGAAGTACAGCGCGGGTCTGGAAACTCCCGCTTCAACCACATCGGTTTGCAGATTCAAGCGGGGCGGCGCTCTTTGGGCAGTTGGCCAGCGGCTCAGTGATGGGAAAAATCAACGTAAAGTGCTAGAAGCCAAGCGCCGCCAGTAAGAACCCACCATAACCAACGTTTGGATTCCCTTTTGCGCAATAGCAAGACTCCCCATACGATGTTCACCAGGAAAAATACTCCCAACACGGGTAGCGCCGAAGCCCAGATTAAGGGTTCGCCTGTGACGGGAATCGCCCCTCCCTCTCGCGGATCTCTCCAACCGCCAGATGCGAGCTTTAGGTAAAGCCAGACCCCAACTGCATTGGCAGCCATCAACGCAATGTCCAACAGCCTAATAAAGCTGCCTGCATGGCGATCTATGAGGACCGGCTTGACGGACATGAGTATGTCGCCTGCGTTGACGCTAGATGAGCTTCCCCAGGAATTCCTTCATGCGCCGCACGCCCTCGTCGATGTTCTGCTTGGTGACAGGGTACGAGATGCGGATGTGCTCGCTGGTGCCGAAGGCTTCGCCGGGCACCGTGACCACGTGGGCCTCGTGCAGCAGGCGCGTGGCCAGCTCGGTCGCAGATTTCACACCGCCCTTGCCGATGAAGGCTCCGATATTGGGGTAAACGTAAAACGCGCCCTCGGGTTTGGTGCAGGTTACGCCGGGAATCTCGGCGAGCTTGGCCAGCATGTAGTCGCGCAGGTCAATAAACTCGGCGCGAAACTCGGCCACGCACTCCTGCGAGCCGCTGAGCGCGGCTACCGCGGCCTTCTGCACTACGGAGGTGGCGTTTGACGTCTGCTGTGATTGCAGCTTGCTGAGGTTCGCGACAATGGCCTTTGAGGCCAGTGCGTAACCTGCGCGCCATCCGGTCATGGAGTAGGTCTTCGAGAGCGAGCCCAGAATCACCAGATGCTCCTTGGCCCAGGTGTACGAGCCGCCTGAGACGCATTTGCCGGCATAGTTCAGGTACACGTAGCACTCGTCGAGCAGCAGGAAAATACCGCGATCGTGGGCGAGCTGGATGATTCGCTCCAGATCTTCAGCCGAGACCACCGAGCCCGCGGGATTCGACGGCGAATTCAGAATGATGGCCTTGGTGCGCGGCGTAATGGCCTTTTCAATTGCATCAGCCGTGATGCGGAAGCTCTCAGACTCCTCGGTTTCGAGGTAGACCACTTTGCCGCCGGCGTACTGGATGATGTCTTTGAAGCTGACCCAGTAGGGGACGGGCAGAATGACCTCGTCGCCGTGGTCCACCAGGATCTGGATGGTATTAAAGAGCGCGTGCTTGCCGCCGGTGGTGAAGATGGCCTCGTCGATGGAGTAATCCGACCCAAAGTCGCAGGCGTGGCGCTCAACAATGGCTTTGCGCACATCGGGAATGCCGGGCACGACGGTGTAGCGCGTGAAATTGGCGTCGATGGCGGCAATGGCTGCGTCTTTAATATGGCGCGGAGTGGGGAAATGCGGCTCCCCGGCGCCGAAATCGACAAGGTTAGCGCCCTGGGCGCGCAGCTTGGCGGCCTCGGCGGCTACCGCCATGGTTGCTGACACTTCAATGCGGCCGATCCTGTCGGCAAAGACTTTTGCAGGGGCTGTGACGGTCATGACAGTTTTATTGTTACAGATTTTGACGTGAAGCGAAACCAGCAGGATCTTTAGTTCGCGCCATTATTAATTCTCGCCCGCAGTCTCTTCAGCACATTGGGCGGCACCAGTCCGGTTACGTCGCCGCCGAAGCTGAAGACTTCTTTTACCATGCGCGAGCTTACGAACGAATACCGGCCGGCCGGCTGCAGAAATACCGTTTCGATCTCCGGCGCCAGGCGGCGATTCATGAGCGCCATCTGGAACTCGTGCTCGTAGTCGCTGATGGCGCGGATGCCGCGCAGCACGGCTGTTGCACCCTGCAGCCGCGCGAAATCGACCATCATGCCGTCAAACGTGGCGACGGTGACGTTGCCGATTGTGCTTGTAACCTCTTCCAGCATTTCAACGCGCTCTTCAACAGTGAACAGCGGGTTCTTGACCGGGTTGACCAGGATGGCGACCGTGAGCGAGTCAAAGATTTTTGCGCCGCGCTGAATCAGGTCCACGTGACCGTTGGTCGGTGGATCGAAGGTGCCGGGATAGAGCGCTTTAACAGGCATTTGCGGGCTCAATGGCGATTTTATCAGCCGGGCCCGCGGGCAATTTCTCAGGTGTGGGACGAGGCTGTTGCAGCCTCGGACTCCGCTGCCGGATTCATGGCGCGGCTGCGGTGGCTTTCGCGGCGTATCGCGCGGCGGCGGCCGGCGAGCAGTTCGATGAGGCCGATACTGCCGCATGGCTTTCCAGTTTGCCTGTCGATCACCGGCAGGGTGGCAACGCCGGAGACGGCCATTTGTTCGGCGACGCTGCGGCAGGTCTCGTCGGAGTAGGCAAAAACCTCGGGCAATTCTTCTGCGGTTCCTGTGCAGATTTCGTCGGCCTCAGGCAGATCTCGCATAACGTCGGCGACATAAACGGTTTCAAGCGGGTCGACGCCGTACTCGCGGGAGAGATGGTGACCGCGACGGGCGAGTTTCTCAGTCAGAATCGACCGCGGCATGAGCAGCGAAGTGACGAGGTACGCGCCCACGCACGCGGGGATGAGCGGCAAAAGCGCGGGCATGGCGTGGGTGAGCTCGAGCGAGAAGAGAATGGCGGTGAGCGGCACGCCCAGCGCGCCTGCCAGCATTGCGCCCATTCCCAATAGCGCCCACAATGCCTGCGCCTGAACGGGAAGATGCGCGAGCTGTGCGGCCGATTCGCCAAGGGCTGCGCCGATCATAAGCAAGGGAGCAAGTACGCCGCCCGAAGTGCCGGAGCTGAGCGCGAAGGCCCACATCAACGATTTTGCAGCGATGATGCCGATCAGCAAATATGCGGGAGCGTTGCCGCGCAACAGCTCGGCAATGTTGTCGTAACCAACACCGAGGCCGCGCGGAAAAAAGAACCCGCCGACGCCCACGCCAATGCCACCGATGGCTGGCCACCACGCCCAATGAATATGCAGCTTGCCGCCGATGTGCTCGAATGCGTCTTCGCATGCATACATCAAGCGGCTGAGGCCTGCGGCGACTAGGCCGATTGTCATTCCCAGAGGGCAGGCGACGACGAGTGCGCGGCCGACGGGGAAATTGGCCGGCAGAGTGACGGGGAAGATGGGCCCGGCGCCGAGCAGGACGATGCGCAGCGCCGCGGCCACGACAGATGCGGCAGCCACGGGAACGAGTGAGCGGGGTCGCCACTCAAAGAGAAGCAGCTCGACTGCGAGCAGAATGGCTGCCACGGGAGAGGCGAAGGTTGCTGACATTCCGGCAGCGGCGCCAGCGACGAGGAGCGTGGTGCGTTCAGCGTCAGAGAGGCGGAGCCATTGCGCGACGAGCGAACCGAAGGCCCCTCCAGTCATGATGATGGGGCCTTCCGCGCCGAATGGTCCGCCGGAGCCAATGGCGATTGCAGCCGAAATTGGTTTGAGCAGGGCGACCCTGGGTTCAACGCGCGCGCCGCGCAGCAGAATGGCCTCAATGGCTTCAGGAATGCCGTGGCCGCGAATTTTGTCGGATCCGTAATAGGCCATGAGGCCGACCAGCAGACCGCCAACGACTGGTACGGCGATCATGAGCAGACGCGGCAGATTTGAGCCGGCTGGCCCGACCATGGCGAGGCTGAGCCGGTGGTAGTAAAAGACGTTGGTGGCGAAGGCAATGGCGCGCAGCAGAAAGACGGCGAGCAGTGCGGCCCCCGCGCCAATGAAAGTGGCAACGGCAGTGAGCATCCACACGCGGCGATCGACGGTGAAATCGCGCAGAACTGAAAGACGAGATATCATGCGCGGTTGCCTGGGTTAGCGGTAGTGTGGGCCTCGACGCGCTTGAGTGTGCGCACCAGCAGCGGTGCGCGTTCGTTGAGCTCGCGGGCGTGGTCGTGGGTGAGGCGTGCGAGAACCTGGTTGCCCTTGCGGGTAATACGAAGGATGGCGCGACGCTTGTCGGCGGCATCGACGGCGCGGACGATGAGGCCTTCGCGACCGCAGCGGTCGACAAGCTCAACGGCGCTGTTGTGTTTCAGTCCGAGGCGTTCCGCGGCGTATGCGATGGTGATTGCAGTTCCGGCGGGAGCGCCGGCAACCTGCAGCAAGAGCTGATGCTGCTGCGGCTCGAGGCCAGCTTCGCGTGCGGCGGATTCGCTGAAATGGAGAAAGCGACGCAACTCATAGCGGAACTCGGCGAGAGTTTCGAGGAGAGGGCCGGAGACGGCAGCGGATGAGGCGATCTGCATAGATATATCGTATCACGATATATTTACTTAAGGAAACGGGAGCAACTCGGGATGACGAGCATTTTCAAAAGACGATATAAATGCGCCGGAATCTAGTTGGAGTACACAACTTCTTTGTTGCTGTGCTGCGCGGTGCGCGAGGCCACGTAGAGCGAGACTACGGTGATGTCGTCATTCTGGCCGAAGCGTTGCGCGGTCTGCGCAATGTAGCGAGCCGACTCGTTGCTTACCTGCTGGGTGCGCTCAAAGCCGAATAGCTCGCCATGCGCGTTGGTGGCTTCAACCACGCCGTCGGAGATGAAGACAAGCCTGTCGCCGTAGTTGAGCTGGAAGGTGACCTGCTCGAATTGAGTGTCGGCGATGACGCCCAGGGGCAGGCTTGGCGTAAGCGGCACTTCGCGGCCATCGCGGTAAGGGCCCAGGTGGCCGGCATTTGCGATGGTGGTGGCGCCGTCAGGATAAATTCTTGCGCAAAGGCAGGTGGCGTAACAGGGAGCACAGTCGAGATCGGGAACGGCGCCAGAGACCGGCACCGCGCCGATGAGAACGCGGTTGAGGTGCTCGAGCACGGTGACCGGTTCGTGGGAAAGCTCATTGCGCAAAGCGCCAACCAGCGTGCTCGAATTCATGGCAGCCTGCAGGCCTTTGCCGCTTACGTCTCCCACCACAATCAGCAGCGAGTCGTCTTTGAGGGGCAGGGCCTGAAAGAAATCTCCACCGACGCCGTTGATGGGGAGGTAGGCGCTTTCAAGCACGAAGTTCTTGTTCGACGGCAAGTGAGTGGGAATGAGCAGGGCCTGGACGCTGCGTGCGGCCGAGATTTCGGCGGCGGAGCGCTGCTCCACTTCGCTGATGCGCACAAACCGGTAGAGGATGACGGCAATGAGGCTGCCGAGGAAGACAGTGTAGGCCACAGTGCTGGTGCCAAACTCGATTGGGCCCAGATAGAAACGGTGAGAAGCGAATTCTTGCGGGATCCAGTGCCTCGACGCCGCGAAATTGAGCACTGTGTCAGCGGAGTCTGCGGTTGCGGCAAGAAAGAAGGGCAGCAGCATGACTCCGGCCTCGCCCTTGCCACGCCGCCACGCGCGGAAGAGCAACGCGCATACCAGGAGGCAAAAGACCACTTCAGCAGCAACCGAAAGACCGTCGTAGACCAGTTCGAGGTGAGTGTAATAGACAAATGGCAGCAACAGGACTGCGATTTGAACGCCGCGGACGAGTCGCCGCAATTCACTGGCCGTGAAACGCAGAATGAATTCAAGCGTGACGGCCATGAAAATGCGGCCGGTGAAAAGGGCGAAAACGCGGTAGAGGGGCAGTGATATTGTCGCCAGCCCGAAAGCGGCGTCGGCCGCGCCGCCCGCAGCCACCGAGAGGCACAGCAGCGTCAGCCACAGGTATTCAGAATGGTTGCGCTGGGCGAGGTAAAGGGCTGCTCCAAGACCTGCGACGCAGAGAAAGAGGAATGCCACGATCATTGCGGCGACGGCATGCTCGTTCCATTGCTGCCCGACGGCCATGGAGAGCCTGTCGGCCATATCGTCGCGCGGGCCCAGTTCGACTTTGTTGAGCAGGCCGCGGCCGATGGTGACGGTGGGGCCAGCCCAGGTGCGAATGGCAACTTCTGCAGGGCCCGACGTGGGAAGCGGAACGATAAACGGCGGCGATTGATATTCAGACAAGTTGTCGGTCATGCCGCGGGTGTGGCCGGAATCAACGCCATTTACGTAGACCGCAATCTGGCCAACCGAGTTTCCGGTGACGAGCAAGACGGGCTGCGCGTTTCCCTGCGGGCCGGCGAATTGCGAAATCAGCTCTGGCTGCAGCCGGATGCGATACCAGGCAAAGCCGGAATATGTGTCGAAACCCTGGTCGGTGAGCGACTGGCCAATAGTGATTGTTTGCCAGCTTGAATCATCGAACTTGGGATCGGCGTAACTTGGATCATCGCCGACGCGGAAACGCCATGCGCCGTCGAGCGTGATGATGCCGCGCACGCCTGTCGGTAGCGCGGCAGAAGTTGAGGCGGGCTGCGGGGCGATGGTTGTGGAAGGGCTTTGAGCGACCAGAGGCAATGCGGCCAGGCATAGCAGGGCCGGCAATGCGCAAACCGCGACAAACGGCCAGAACGCACCCAACGCCGACGTTCGCCCTATGGTCTTCATTTGATGATTCATTCTAAAGCAGAGGGAGTCCAGGCGATGTATTGCCATTCTTGCTCTTTACGGGCATTCAACGTTGGATGTTCCCTTAGATACCCCGGTAATCTACACGAGGTACCAGGCGCTCAACATTCTGAGCGGCTCAACCTTTTTTTCCGCGAACTACTTCTTTAGCTTCGGCATGGCCACCGGCCGGAACCTCGGGTACGTCGGCCTTGGTAGCGCCGATGCTAAGGTGCTTGCGCAGCTCGGCGTCCATCTTCGCGAAGAGTTCCTTATTCTCTTTTAGGAAGGTACGCGTGTTTTCGCGGCCCTGGCCGATGCGCTCGCCGGCGTAGCTGTACCATGCGCCGGATTTTTCGACGAGGTTATTGGCGACAGCGAGATCGAGCACATCGCCTTCGCGGCTGATGCCTTCGCCGTAAAGAATGTCGAACTCGGCTTCGCGGAAGGGCGCGGCTACCTTGTTCTTCACGATTTTGACCTTGGTATGGGAGCCGACGACGGTGTCGCCTTCCTTGACGGCGGCGATGCGGCGAATGTCGATGCGCACCGAGGAATAGAACTTAAGGGCACGGCCACCGGTGGTGGTTTCGGGGTTGCCGAACATTACGCCTATCTTCTCGCGGATCTGGTTGATGAAGATAAGCGCGGTGCGGGACTTGGACACACTTCCGGTAAGCTTGCGCAGCGCCTGCGACATGAGGCGGGCTTGCAGGCCCATGTGTGAATCGCCCATTTCGCCGTCGAGCTCGGCCTTGGGAACGAGTGCGGCGACCGAGTCGACTACGAGCACGTCGATGGCTCCCGACCGAACCAGTGCCTCAGTGATTTCGAGGGCCTGTTCGCCTGAGTCGGGCTGGGAAACGAGGAGGTTGTCGACATCGACTCCGAGTTTTTTGGCATAACCGGGGTCGAGCGCGTGCTCAGCATCGACAAAAGCGGCCAGGCCGCCGGCCTTCTGGGCCTCGGCAATAATCTGGAGGGTGATGGTGGTCTTGCCCGAAGATTCAGGGCCAAAGATTTCGGTGACACGGCCCCTGGGCACGCCGCCTACGCCGAGAGCTGCGTCGAAACTGATGGATCCAGTGGAGATAACTGCAATAGGCAGAAGGGCTTCACGCGAGCCGAGCCGGACGATGGACCCCTTTCCAAACTGTTTTTCGATTTGTGCAAGGGCAAGTTCTACTGCTTTTGAGCGCTCGTCGGCTACTGCCATAGGTGTTTCCTCCTCAAATTGGGCAATCCAGAATCTCTCCGCCAATGAATGAAGCGGAAAAAGTAAGAGCCTGGAAGGCAAGGCATTTCGAAGGGATTGTAACAGGATGAGATATGACATTGACAGCTAAAAAGGCGAACAAAGGGGAAATATGTGTACAGGAATTGGACACACCTGTGATGGGCGGCACAGTCGCGCATCAAGTATAGTTTTTGATGCGACATATGGTAGTAGGCATCATTACACAAAATGATGCTAGTAGTTAGTTATTGCATCAAATCTTAAGATGATGCAGAATTTGTCTATGAGAACCACGATCAATCTCGATGAGGATGTTCATGACATCGTCTCAAACTATGCGCGGGCGAAAGGACTTTCGCTGAGTGCTGCAATCAACGAAATAACCAGGAAGGCGCAGAACACACCGGAGCCGGAGCCGGTGATTCGGCGAGGACCGAACGGATTACCCCTTTTGCCCCGGTCCGGTAGAGTGATCACGTGCGAAATGGTGAAGGAGCTTTCGGAGGATGAGCTTGGGTAGGAGATACCTGCTTGACCTCAACGTCGTGGTTGCTCTCACTGACGAAGACCATTTGCACTTCGCAATCGCACAGCGATGGTTTAGCACTTTGAACGGAAAAAGCTGGGGTATGTGCCCGCTTTCTGACGCCGGTTACATAAGGCTGGCGACCAGTCCCGCAGCCCGCATCGGTTCTGGAAGTTTCAGCACAGCGATCGCGGTCCTTGCCGATCTATCCAGACGCCCTGGCTACTGCTTCTGGCCGATTACAGACGAATGGGCTAAGCTGACTGCACCCTTTGCAACTCGCATCTTCGGTCACAAGCAGGTAACGGATGCGTATCTGCTCGGCCTGGCAATCAAGGAAGACGGAGTGCTGGTGACGTTCGACAAGGCGATCAAGTACATGGCCGGCGCCCAGTTCAGCCGGAACGTGTTGTTGCTTCAGTAGCGCAGAGACGGTCCGAACAGGCCACGTCAGAATTCTTTTTGAGTTGTAGTGTTCCTACAAAAGTCATTCACTGCGCCGTGAGCCTGCTTTTCGAAACACATTGCGCATCTTAAGTAAAGACTACTGATTCGCATGCAGGAGCAACTCCAAATCGTAAATCCAGCAATTCAAGGCCGCCGACTCATTGGAACCGGTGAGATGGCCGAGCGTATGCGGGTGTTTGACTGGGATTCGACTGCAATCGGACCTGTTTCAGAGTGGACTGAAACAATGTTGGGCGCAGTGAACATGATGATCTCTGCGAGTTATCCCATCCTGCTGCTCTGCGGACAGTTTTTAGGTTTCTGGAGAATAAATATAGCCGATCAATCCGGGAGTGTCTCGAAAAATTGCGCTTTCACGGAAGGTACAAATCGACGTACTCATTCACCGCCATGGCGTCGAGCTGATGCGGGTCCAGCGAAACTTCCATGATGCGGTTTTCCCGTGCCTGGTTAAACCGGCGATGCGCATTGGTCCTGAACTTCTCAACCAGCAGCGGCAGGCCCTCGTCGCGACGGCGCTTGTGCCCGATGGGGTACTCCACGGTCTCTTCAATTATGCTGCCGTTCGCCAGCTCCAGCTTGAGTGAATTGGCAATTGAGCGCTTTTCGGGGTCATGGTAGTCCGCTGTATACGCCGGCTCCTCCACGCAGGTAATGCAGTCGCGAAGTGCGTCGATCCGCGGACCCATAAACGGATCTTTCGCAACCTTATCCTCGTAATCCGCCGCCGTTAAATGGCCAAACAACAGCGGCACCGCAATCATGTACTGGATGCAGTGGTCG
>Ga0206872_10257_pt1 | contig 14806 bp, 6 predicted proteins | sample Alteio_BWOrgCont_34_FD_152906 | JGI IMG/M metagenome (GOLD analysis project Ga0206872, IMG submission 152906) | Enriched cells from forest soil in Barre Woods Harvard Forest LTER site, Petersham, Massachusetts, United States -... | ecosystem: Environmental > Terrestrial > Soil > Temperate forest >... | reverse complement strand
GTCCGAGTCAAATGCCCTGCCCATCGCCGTGGCAAATTTCGACGGCGATGCCAGCCGGGTGCGACCCTCCATTTTGTTTGAAGATTCCGCGGGCCGGCTGTGGATCGGCACGGCCGCCGATGGCTTGTTCCAATTTGACCACACGAATTTATTCAAGGTTGAGACTTCCCAAAATAACATCCACACGCTCACCGAAGATCGCGAGGGAAACATTTGGGTGGGCACGGACGGCGGTGGATTGGATCGGCTGAACCCCAGCGTGGTCGAGCTGCATGGACGTGACGAAGGTTTGCCGTTTGAAACCGTTCGTTCGCTTTGCGAGGACAAAGCCGGTGATTTATGGATTGCGACCCAGGACGGCGCCTTGACTCGCGTGCCGCAAGGGAATTGGGAAAACAGCCAGAAAATTGAAAATTGGCCCGGCGGCCAGGCGCACTGCGTCGCCCAGGACAGGCAAGGAGACATTTGGATCGGGACTTATCAACGCGGTTTGTATCGCTGGAAGGATGGGCGTTTCTCCCGATTTGGCATACAAAACGGCCTGGCCGGGCTCACCATTCGCTCGTTGCTGGTGGATCGTCGGAATGATTTGTGGATCGGCCTTGAGGCGGAACATTTGGTGCAGCGTTTGCATGACGGCCGCTTTCAATCCTTCAAGCAACCAGCCAACAGCCGTGCCGTGCGCGCCATGGCCGAAGATGCAACTGGGCAAATTTGGATGGGAACTTTGGACGGACGGTTGTTGTGCGTCAACGGTGATAAGTTGTCGGAGGTGATACAACCAGCCTCCGAGTCGTCTCATCCCATCCGTTGTTTAAGCGCGACGCCGGATGGCAGCCTGTGGATCGGGTACGCCGTGCATGGCGTGTGCCGGTTGAAGGAGGGAAAATTTTCCCACATCGGCAAAGCCGACGGGCTTTTTGACGGGAACATTTGCGCCCTGATGCCGGATAAGATGGGGCGGATGTGGTTCGCCTCCGACCGTGGCATTTTTTATGTGAGCCTGGCCCAGATGAACGATTTTGCCGATGGCCGAAGCAAGCTCGTGCAAAGCATTTTCTTCGGGCGGGACGCAGGTTTGCCCAGTTTGCAGGCCTACTACGGTTACTGGCCGGGCGCGCTTTCCACCAAGGCCGGGGAAATTTTATTCCCGACGCACTCGGGCATCGCCATGGTGTATCCTGAACGGGTCCACGCCAGCGTCCTGGCGCCGAATGTCATCATTCAGAGCGTCGTCGTCGATGGGCGGGAAATTGCGCTTGACAGGAACGGCGGCGCGCCAAAAATCCCGCCCAACCACCAGCGAATTGAAATCACGTTCACCGCGCCGAGCTTTATTGCGCCCGAACAAGTCCGCTTCCGTTACCGGCTGGCCGGTTGGAACCAGGTATGGAGCGAAGCGGAAAGCGGGCGCACGGCGGTCTTCTCGCGCTTGCCACACGGCCAGTACACGTTTCAAGTCACCGCCTGCAACAGTTTTGGCGTGTGGAATGAGGCGGGAAGCTCATTCCTTTTCACTGTCACGCCTTTTTTCTGGCAAGGCTGGCTTTTCCGAATCCTGGCCGTGTTGATCTTCACGGCCATGGTCGTCGCGACGGTGCGCCACTTTTTGCTGCGGCGCGTCCGGCAGATGCTGCAAAGGGTGCAAGAGGAGGCCGCCCTGCAAAAGGAACGCACCCGCATCGCCCAGGACATGCACGACGAACTCGGCGCCCGCTTCACCCAGATTTCCCTGCTGGGCGAATTGTCCCGCCACGCCATCGCCGAACCCGACAAAGCCCGCGATTTTCTCGGCCAGATCAGCCGCGTGGCCCAGGCTGGGGTCAAGTCTCTCGACGAAATTGTCTGGGCGGTCAATCCGCGCAACGACACCTTGTCCGATTTGCTCGACTACACCGGCCAATACGCGCTCAATTTTCTTTCGTCGGCCGGCCTGCAATGCGCGCTGGATTTTCCCGACACCCCGCCGCCGCGCGAAATTCCCGGCGACATCCGCCACGCCGTCTTTCTCATCGTCAAGGAAGCGCTGCACAACGTCGTCAAACACGCCCGCGCCACCCGCGTGAAAATCAGTCTTGCGCCCGCCGCAACGGAATTGCTCTGGCATATCGAAGACGACGGCAAGGGCTTTGAGCAGATGCCGGACAACGCCCTGGCCGACGGCCTGCGCAACATCCGGCAACGCGCCGCCGCCCTCGGCGGAAGCGTGGAAATCAATAGCCGCCCCGGAGCCGGGACACACGTCACCGTGCAAATTCCCTTCCGAAAATGAGAGAAACACCTATGTTTTCCAGCGTATTTCCGCTATCATGGCGACTGGCGCTTTCCTGGCGAACAAAGCGATGAAAATCAAAGTATCCATAGTCGAGGACGATTCCGGCACGCGCGAGAATTTGTTGAAAGTGCTGCAAAGCGCGCCGGAATTAAATTGTCTCCACGGCTACGCGGACGGCGAAACAGCCCTGCGCGAAATTCCCAACGCCATTCCCGACGTGGTGCTCATGGACATCCGGCTGCCCGGCATGAGCGGCATCGAATGTGTCGCCAAATTGAAGGAAAAACTGCCCAAGGTGGACGTGCTCATGCTGACCACGTACGAGGAAAGCGATCTCATTTTTGAATCATTGCGCGCCGGCGCCACCGGCTACCTGCTCAAGAACATGCCGCCCGCCGAACTGATCAACGCCGTGGTCCAATCGCGCGCCGGCGGCTCGCCGATTTCCATGCGCATCGCCCGTAAAATCGTCGGTCACTTCCAAAACATAAAAACACCCAAATCCGACACCAGCAGCCTGACCAAGCGCGAGCAGGAAATTCTCTCCCTTCTCGCCAAAGGCTTTCTCTACAAGGAAATCGCCGATCAGCTCCACATCAGCATCAACACCGTGCGGGTTCACATCCAGAATGTTTATGAAAAACTGCACGTCCACTCGCGCAGCCAGGCCATTATGCGGTTCCTGGGCAAGTAACACGGTTCCCTCCCTTTCTTTACCTATGTTTTGCTTGCAATTTCGCGGCAACTGCATGATTTTCACGCTACTTGGATGGGGTCGTAGCTCAGTTGGTAGAGCGTCTCGTTCGCAATGAGAAGGTCAGGGGTTCGACTCCCCTCGGCTCCACCATCCTCCTAATGAAAACTGACGCCGGCACGGAAGGTTCGCGTTTGAAACAAGTGGAGCGCTTATTTTATTTCGGGTTGTGCGACTTCTTCGGGGTCATTCGCCGCAGCCGACGGAATCATCACCGTTTTTTCACTTTGAATGGCGGCAAATTTCCGCCACCACTCGTCGGCCGTCTCGCGCGTCCAGTCTTTCGCACTCTGGCAATGGGCCAGCGCGTCGTCCAGCTCGCGGGCCGTCGCCGGGCGCAAGGCTGGATCCTTGGCCAGACAGCGCATTAAAAGCTCTTCCAAATCCGCAGACACGACCTTGCCCAATCGGACGGAGGGCCTCACCGGCAGGTCTTTAACCTGGCGCAGCAATACTTCCCCCAACGTGGGGGAATCAAACAGGGCCTCCCCGGTGATGAGGAAATAACCCACCGCCCCCAACGAGTACAGGTCGCTCCGCCCGTCCATGTCACTGGAATGTTCCACGGCCTCGGGTGACATGTAGAGCGGGGTTCCCAGCGTGGCTTCGGCCATGGTCAGCCCGGCCTCGCCTTCAACGTTGCGTGCTTTAACCAGGCCGAAGTCCAGCACCTTGACAAAGTCCGCCATGCCGCCGCGTTGCGTCAGAAAGATGTTGGTTGGTTTTATGTCCCGATGCACCAAGCCAACGGCGTGCGCTTCCGCAAGCGATCCGCAGACTTGCCGAAGAATAGATATGACACGTCCCTCCGGCTGAGGGCCGAAGATTTTTACCAGCCGACTGAGGGTCAGGCCCTCGAGATACTCCATCGCGTAATAGAAAATTCCCTCGGGCGTGCTGCCGTAATCGTAAATGGTGATCGTATTGGGATGGGTCAACAGGCTGGTCAATTGCACTTCCCGTTCAAATCGCGCGGTGTTCGATGCGTTGAGTCTCTCCGCCTGCAACAATTTTACGGCGACGGGCCGGCGCATCAGCGCATGGTGGGCGCGATAGACCGTCCCGAACTGGCCTTCGCCGATCTTATCATCCAGCGCATACTGACCAAGGCGTTTGGCCTTCAAGGCTGCCTTGCGCGCGGCTCCTTGCAGCCGATTGGCCAGGCGCATCAACACATAGACCAGCACCGCTCCGGCAATCAGCAGTGCGAAGAGCGACCAGAAACCGATCCGTAAAATAAGCAAGGGCCGGAGTGCCTCGGTCCGGCCCATCTCGGTGACCACGCCCATGTCGAAATCGCTGACCCATGTCCACGCGCCCACCACCGGCTTGCCCAAGTAACCCCGGTAACCGTCGGCATCAATGCCGGCGTGGCCGTCCAGAGCGGTGCTGACCGTATGGGTAAACGGCAGTTCTGAGCGGCCCTTGGGCGACTGGCCTCCTTCGCTGAGATCAACCAGCGGATCGCGCAAGTCCAACGTCAGGATGGAGCGCGCATTGGGAGTATCTGGAATCAAGCCCAGTCGCTTTAGTTCGGGGTCAAATCGGCTTTCTGAAAGCTGTCTCCCATCGCGATCAAAGGCATACGTTTCGCCAGTTTGGCCGGCGCGAGCAGTGGCGAGGATGCGCGTGAAGTCCATGTCCGGCAGGATGCGCAATCCCAAAAGGGCAATGATTTGGCCGTCCAATGACCGGACAGGCGCGACGGCAAACATCGTGGGAACACCTATGCGCAAGTTTCCTTGCTCGTCCGGCAAGAGGGCCACGCTGGGAAACGGGCGCGTGACAAGGGTTTTGCCCGCCAACACGGGCGTCAGGCGTTCCGAATAGCCGGGCGGCGATGGCATGCCGATAAGTTGATCGCTCCCGGCGGCGACGACCAAAAAGTTCGTGTCCAGCACGACGAAACCGTCGAACCCCCCTCGCTTCAGCACGGGATTGAGACGGGCACGCAATGAGGCAAGATCCGGCGCTGCCAGCAAATCCGTTTTCATCTGCGGACTGGATTGTGCGCGGTGGATCAGGCCGAGAACAAGTTTGCGAACACGGTCATCTTCCGCGATGTTTTCGACATCCGTTTTCATGGTGACCGACCACGACCGCAGAGCCTGGATGTTGGCGTTGAGTACCATCTGGAGCATATCGGCCACTTGCTGTTTCGCGACGCTCTCCATTTTCTGGCGCAGCCACAGACCCATAAACACCAGAACCAAAGCCGCCACCAGCGGCCACACCCAAAATTGGGTGCCGAAGAACCCTTGCGTGCGCATCAGAATGCTGGCGACGCTCGAAGTGCGGGACTGGGATGGGTTGGGCTGGCTCATTTCGCTTGGCGGTTGCGCAATGCGGAACGAGGCGCGTCGAAAATTCGCGGTTCGGCATGGCCCTTGATAAGAAATGCAATCACAGCCAAATACTAGACTCTAAGTTAGCCCGTTTCCTATCAGGTGTTCCCCCCATGAAGTTTTGACTTGGAACCCCTCTCATAAATAGGAATGGGGTTTTAATCTTGAAGCGATGAAGTCCCTCCCCATATCAAACAATGAAATTCAAAAACTACCTTCGGCACTCCCCGCTTTTAAGCCATGGATCTCATTATTTCATTCTTTTGATACAGGTCTCAATTCACTTCACCCAGCCCTTTATTGCCAAAGAAAGCCGGATTTATTTGCTAGCAGATTCCATTTGTTGGGCTATAAAACCACCACACTTGGAATGGATAGTGGGTCTCAAATGAAAGATCAGCAAATAGAACAAATGAAACACCTGTGCACTCCCATTGTCATCGGGGTCACTGGGCACCGGGATATTCTCGATGAAGATATCCCAGCTTTGACGCACGCTGTAAGCCAGTTTTTTAAGCAACTTCAAGATTCATACCCTCATACAAAGGATTCCATTCTCGTTTTTTCCTGTCTGGCCGAGGGATCGGACCGAATCGTTGCCAAAACCGCGCTTGATTTTGGCTGCAAAGTGATCGTTCCACTGCCATTTGCAGTTGAGGAGTATAAAAAGGATTTTACGTCCGAGGCGTCCATGAAAGAATTCGACGAGCTATTGAAAAAGACGCATTCTTTCCCCATCCCATTGGCAGAAGGAAATACAATGCAGAATATTCGACACGATGGGGAGCACCGAAATCAGCAATATCTGGAGGCGGGCATCCTTGTCGCGCGTAATAGTCATATCCTTTTGGGTCTATGGGACGGCAAAGTATCGAAAAGCAAAGGGGGGACTTATGATTTGCTCCGCCTGCGCTTTGATGGCCTGCCTCCCTCGTCAAATCGCAGCAACATGGCTCTACGATGCATGGATCGAGGCCCCATTTACATCATCCATACGCCGCACAGAAAATGTCCGGCGCCGGTCGGTGTCGCTTTCACGACAAGGGAATTCTTTTTTTCCGATTATCAAAGAGACGAGCCTAAGGATCCAAAATCTAATGAGAAGCAATCCCAATACCTAGATTTTAGCGAAGTCATCAAGTTTTCCAAAATTTCTCATCCTGAGCTACAGAACCATGGCAAGTCGGTGTTCACCCATTGGAGGGAACAGGATGAATATGACTTGGACACGCAACGATTGGCTGAAAAACTGTCCCCCTTCTGTCTGAAAAGCCGGGAGTATTTGTTTCCTGAAGAGAAATTACCTCATCCGGCCATCTCGGAGAACACGAGGCGGCTTCGCGAACAATTTGCCATGGCGGATTCGCTGGCCTTGTATTTCCGCGAACGCCAGCGCCACGCATTGCTTGCTGTATGCATATTAAGTGTGTTTGCGATAGGGTTGCTTGCGGGTGTGGACACTCTAGGAGGAGCAATCTTCGAGCGCAAATGCGGGGTATTGTTCGGATTCATCTTGACGAGCTTGCTTGCTTTTTATTTGGCGAGAAAAGGGCGGTCGGACCACCAAAAATACCTGAATTACCGCGGGATGGCGGAGGGATGTCGCATTCAATTTTTTTGGCAATTGGCTGGTTTAGGGGAAAATGTAGCGGATCATTATCTACGCAAGATCCGCTCGGAGATCGACTGGATCAGGCAGGCTATCCGAGCGTGGAGCATCGATCACGAGCTATTGTCACTTGAAAGCACGCACAAATCGCCCGACTCAAACACCACTTGCAAATTTCTAAGGACATACTGGATCGACGATCAGTATAACTATTTTAAGTCCGCCTGCCAGAATCATGAAAAAAACCTGGCGTCAAAAAAAAGGGCTGCCCGAATCGTGTTACGGACCGGGATCGGTATCGCTGTAATTTGGCTGCTGCTGGCTGTGACAGAGTATGTCCCTTTTGTGAAGACAGAATACAACATCAGCCTAATCGCTTTTACCCTCACGATGGTGCTAACAATCGTCGGAACCATTCATTTTTATCTGGAGCGATTGGCCCTTAATATGCAGGCCAAACAGTACGGGATGATGGAGTCCGTCTTTTCTCAGGCTGGCGAGGCGATTGAAGCGGGCAAAAGCAATGCCGAGGAGGTCATATTAGAGCTGGGAAAGGAAGCTCTTTCAGAAAATGGAGACTGGATCATGTTGCGCCGGCATTTGCCAATTGAATCCAGGATTGGCTGAATGACCAACGCTAGTTGTGTAACCCTCCGATATGAAGAAGACTGTCAGAATTTTTATTTCGTCGCCGTCAGATGTCGAGGAAGAAAGGAATCGCGCCCGGCAGGTGATCGATGACCTAAAAGATAGGTATGACCCGTTCCTCCAACTCTGCCCGGTCTTCTGGGAAGACCTGCCGCTCGAGTCAAATATGCCTTTCCAACAAGGCATTGATCTTGTTCTGTCCAAGGACGGCGGTGTAGATATCGCCATCTTCATTCTCTGGGCTAGGATCGGCTCTCCGCTGGGAAAAACGATCTTGAAACAGGACGGCTCACCGTATCTGAGCGGTACTGAGCGGGAATTCGACCTAATGGTTCAGGCCAAGGAAAAATCGGGTGGTGAGCGGCCCAGCATTCTGTTCTATAACCGAAAAGATGACGGAAGCTTTGTCGAACGCCTGCGTTCCCGGGAAGCGCCGGAACAAGCCGAATTGGCCCTGCAAAAAATGCAAGCAGAAAACTTCATGGTCGAACATTTCCGGGATGGTGAAACCGGAGTCAACATGCGGGCGTTCCATCAGTTTGATCGTCCGGTCACGTTTACAGAGCGGCTTTACAAGCACCTTGAGACACTGCTGAACCAGATGGTCGATGGAACCGTTCCGGTCAACCTGTGGGACACCACCAAAAACGGAGCGCCCTTTATGGGCCTTCAGGCGTTTCAACCGATTCACGCAAAAGTCTTCTTCGGACGCGAAATGGAAATCCTGGAAGCTCGGCTTGCACTGAGAAAGCAGGCACAGAATGGCTGCGCTTTTCTCCTTCTTTCAGGCGCCAGCGGTAGCGGCAAATCTTCCCTAGCTCGCGCAGGCATACTCCCTTCCGTCATTCACCGGGAATTGGATTCGATCGTTGGCGAATGGCGCTCAATAATAGTCACACCCTCGCAACTCGCGCCGGAAGAAGGCGTCAAGGACATTATCACCGGACTGGTAGAGCAATTATTTAGTACTGCATGCCCGCCAGGGCTCTCCGTCGGTGCCCTCTCAGCCGAAGCCCTTATAGTCGGACTTAAGAAAAATCCCGATCTCACTTACGATCTCGCCATCAAACCGGCATTCACCGCAGCGGGCAAAGATGGTGCCCTCCGCGTTGTGCTATTAGTCGATCAATTGGAGGAGCTTTTTACCTCAGCCAGCATCTGCGCCGATGATCGTACCACCTTTCTGAGAATTCTGGAGATTTTTGCAAAAAAGGGTGATTTCTGGGTGCTCGCCACGATCCGCTCTGATTTTTATCCCCATATTCAGAACGAGCCGAGCCTTGTTCGATTGAAATCCGGCAACGGGCAGTTTGATGTGCTGCCTCCCAATGCGACCGCCTTGCGTCGTTTGATCGAGGAACCAGCACGCATGTCCGGTTTGAAGTTTGAGATTCAAGATGAGCGCAGCCTGATCTTAGAGATACTAAGAGACACCGGCGGACATTCCGAACTTTTGCCGCTGCTCGAATTTGTGTTGCGGGAACTCTATGAAAAATGCACGACCTCAGCCTCGGAATTATACTCGAAAAACACCCTCACATTTAAAGCTTATCGTTTGCTGGGGGGAGTCGAAGGTGCCTTAGCAAATCGCGCTGACGCAGTATTTCATGACGAGAAATTGCCCGAAGAATCCCGGCGCTCGCTCTCCACCGTGCTTACTGCTTTGGTCACGGTTGGCCACGATGGCAAGCAAAGCGGTGGTTCCGTAGGCGAATTGCCACTTGCGCGCCGGCGTGCTTCGCTTTGTACCTTCAAGGATAATCCCGCCGCTTCAGCCTTGATCCAACGGTTCATCGCTGCACGACTTTTCACGGCGGAAGGCGATGGCCAATCGGGCGATGGCAGCATCACCATTGCACACGAATCATTGATCCGCGTCTGGGAACCGGCAAAAATATGGTCGAAAGCAAATAGCGAACGCCTGCTGACCCGCGCACGCATCGCCGCACGCATGGAAGAGGGCAGCCCATTGTTGAAGGGCGACCCGCTGTTGGAAGCTGCCCGATTAGTCATGGGAAAGGGCTTCTACAATACGGATGAGCAGAAATTCGTTGAGCTCAGCCTCCTTAACGTACTACGCAAGGAATTTCACGAAGACCTTGAGACCGGCGAAAAGATGGATTTCGAAAAGATTCTGGCCAAACTTCAAAACAATTCCCGCGACTTGCAACCCGTTTTGAAAGCTGCGCTCGATTCCAAGGACGAAAACGCGATCAATAGCCGGATGAATGCTGTTTTGCTTTTGGGAAGATCACCCGAAGAACCACTCCAAACGGAATTGGTCAGGCTGGTAACACACGACCCTTGTGCATCCGTCAGACGCGCTGCCGCCAGCAGCCTTGTGCAGCTCAACAAGCCGGAATATTTTGATCAATTGAAAGATGCCTTGCAAGGCTCCGCGCGTTCGAGTGTCTTTCGCGCCATGGCGCATCTCCGCGCAGCGGTCGATTTAGTTGAGCAAAAATCCAGGTACGATGACGTCTTCAGTGGATTGAGCTCACGGGAACGCGCGCGCATCATAGCCCAGGCAAGACGCCAGCGGCTCGAGCGGGGATGGCCGACGCTGTTTTTGGCTTTGATTCCCGCGCTTGCGCTCTCATCCCTATTCTCCGCATTTTTCAAATGTGTGCCCGGATTCTTCAACTTTGCCTTGACGCAGGGGCAGGCTAGTTTTCCTGCTGCTTTTTTCCAATCGGTCATTGCCTGCGTGTTTTGGGGAGGGATCATTACATTTTTCATCATGTTGCATAAGGTGGTTTACCGGAGCGAGCAGGGGTGCAAATCAATTTTGCAGCCGTGGTCAGCATTGGTTGCCGGCATGATCGGCGGGTTCGTCAGCAGCGCCTTGCTGCTGGTTGTAGTGACGCTCGTATGCGACGCTAGGTCCACCATTGACTTAGGATGGACTGTGAGCGACTGGCACAAGGATTGGAATGGCTTCTGGCAGGATGTTTTGTGGAATACCCGAGGCGTGTGGTCTTATATGATTATGGGCCCGGCATTAGGCATCAGCATGGCAATGATGGCAAACGGCGTTTGGGCCTCGCCAACTTGGAAGCAGCTCGCGCAGAAGGAATCGGTGCTGACCGGCCAACGCGCCATCCAGTTGGTTTGGCCACTTTCCAAGCTCGTGTTACCTTTTACCTGGATACTTCCTGTTTGCATGCTGCTGGCGGATGTCCTTGCATTTTATCTAGTGCGTCACGCTCCGGCGGTACTGGGAAATGGTCTACACAATTTTCCTCATCCCGTGACCTACACCAATTTGAGCAACGCCCTGCTGGATGGCAGATCCACTGATGCCGCCACAGTTCTTGCCTGGAAGATGAGCAGTTGGGGCGAGGGAACCGGGATCCTTTTTGATAGCATTACACAGGCGGTAGGAGGATTTTTTTGTGTAGTCGGTATGGCGCTGGCGTTGATCGCCATCCAGCACGGTATCCGGATCGAACCTCGCAAAACGTGACGCCATTCAACCTTTACCAAACCACCATTGTTGACTGAAACAGTTCTTTATGGAGTCATGCCGGAGAAAGCGGTAGCAGCCATTAAGACACGTGGGGCCCGCTGGCAAACCGGCGACCGCTCTCCGGACGGGCGGAAGATTGGCCTCGTTATCGAAGGCGGCGGAATGCGCGGCGTTTGTTCAGGGGGCGGCGCAGTGGCTTTGGCCTCGATGGGCTTTACCGACCTTTTCGATGGCGTTTATGCCACTTCTGCGGGGGTTATGAACGCAAGTTATTTCCTTTCCAACCAACCCGAACTTGGAATCTCGGTTTATTATGACTGTCTTGCTTCGCGCAAATTCATCAACCCTTTCAGGCCGTGGAAGATTTTGGATGTCGACTACGTCTTTAACCACGTCGTCACCGTGGCCAAGCCTTTGGATGTGCAAAGCATTCTCGCTTCCCGCACAAATTTTTACGTCGCCTTGATGGACAAGCGCCAGGGTAAAGGTTTCATGATTGATGTCAAAAAAACACGCGCCCCTCTTCTCAATGTGCTGAAAGCTGCGACCGCCATCCCCGTCTTGTACAATCGAACGGTCCATGTGGACGGCATCGCGTGCATGGATGCCGGGCTCAGCATTCCCTTTCCAATCGAACAAGCTATCGCCGATGGCTGCACAGATCTGCTGGTTCTACTGACCCGCCCGCCTACCTTTGTTTGCTTGGCGCCGAACTGGATCAGTCGGATGCTGTTCAAGCTCATTTGCGGCTTGAACAATGCCGAGCTTTGCCGAATTTTTGCCGAACACGGCTCAAAGGAAACGTTCTTGCGCAACCTCGCCCTCGGAAAAACTCCCCCGACTCAAAAAGTGAACATTGCAACCGTTTGCACGGATTCCACGGAAGAGGCGTTGCGGACATCGATGGACCGAGGGAAATTGCGCGCCAGCGCTGTGCGATACGGACGAAAAGTCTTTAAAATATTTGGTCGCGCAAGAGACGATTGGGACTTGCCGCCCTTGACTGCAATCTGATCGATCCCGTTGAAGACTTCTTCCTATCTAACGTGAAATAGTGCATCGGGTGGCGTTATCCAAAGGCCACATGCGGTCGATTTTAATAGCGGGACGGGTTTGCCCGCGACTCTGAAGCCCCGGGTAAGAGTTTTTGTTTCGTGAAGATCGACCGACTACAAAGTTGCCGCGCCTCTGACGCTCCTAAAATGAGATGCTCCCGTTTCGTCGATGTGTCAGCAAGCTGGCTTCTAACGCATTTGCAGCACCTTGGTTTGCCCCTGATATTCCACGGTGACGTTGTCGCGCGCGATTTTTAGCACGCGTATGCCTTGCACGGTGTCGCCTTCCTCACACGTCTTGCCACCGAGCATAATCCACGGATGGGTTGCGGAATAGACGATGCCTTGAAGCCTCGGCGCATCGGCTGGCCATTGAGGCGGGGCGGGCTTTTGGACGGACGCAGTAGCAGCAGGCGCGGTGGATTTAGCGGGTGTCGCGGCGGCAGTTGCAGCAGGGCTGTTCGGCAGGCCAAGCCCGGCGGCCCTTCGGCATTGATTGGCCGCTTCGATCATGACGCCGGGGCCACCCTCCGCGTATCCCCGCTGTTCCCACAGGACCTTCCCGTCCGGTTTGATGATCAGCACGGTGGGAAAACCATGCACGGAATACTTCTTATACAAGGCGCGATTGGCTTCCTTGACGGCATCGGGCAGCGATTTGCGCTTGGGAAAATCGAGCTGAAGCAACACCAGGTTTTTGCGGGCATAGTCAATGAATTCCGATTTGGAAAAAGTTTCGTCATCGAGCTTCATGCACCAGCCGCACCAATCCGAGCCGGTGAAATCGAGCAGCAGCAATTTTTTTTCTTTCGTGGCTTGATCGACAGCCTGCGGGATATTGGTCAGCCAGGGGGCCTCGCCGGCGAATGCCCTGGCACCCATCCAAAGTGTGAATAGTAAAAACGTAATCGTTTTCATAAACCAATGTAACAAATTCCAAATCTTTATCGGCAGAAGAAAGCTTTTTATGAACTGGGAAAAGGCAACATGTAGCTGGTCCGTAGCTTTTCGTGTTGCCAGTTAAGTCATCGACTATAAGGACTTGTTGCCGTGTTGCCGATTTTCCGGACCAATGTATCAAATCGCTTTAAACTCCACCCAAACTGCCCAGCCGGCGCAATTTCAATATCGGTCCGCCCGACTTCCTGGACTCGCCCAAGTCCACTTCAAATTCCGCGACCCAGTCGTTGTGCTCTTCCGGGTCCACCAGCATTTGTTGCACACGCCAATGCTTTTTATCTTCGGACGGGACGACATAAGTGTGGCGAACGTTGCGGGCGTTGGGATCCAAACAGATTCGCTCGTGCTCGGCATGGTAGGCTTCCAGCGCCTGCTCCAGGCGCGCTGGCGTCCAGGGCTGGCCTTCGGCATCCGCGGGTGAATCGAGGCCGGCGATGGCGGCTTCGAAATCCCCGATGACCAGGCCACGCAAGAAAGTGAAGATGCGATTGCGGATCGCGGCGGTGAAGGCTTTGGGGTCCTGCGTGATGTCAGCCTCGCGTTGCTCCGCGCCGGGTGGGCGGATTTCCTTGGTCTCGGTGCGCTGGTAGTTTGGATCGCGCATTTTCTCCCATTCGTCCAGCAGGCTGGAATCGATTTGCCGGATCATCGTGGTCAGATAAAGTTCCATCTCGCGCACCTGATCGTTCTTGGCCGCGTCGGGCACGGTTTGCGCGAGCACCTTGAAAACGCCGTTGAGGTGGCGCAGCAGGACACCTTCCGCGCGCTGCAATTCGTAGTCGCGGATGTAATCGGAGAAAGATCGGAACGACTCAAACATTTCCCGCGCAATGGATTTGGGACGGATGTTTTCCTGGCCCACCCAGGGATGCCGGTCGGCGAAGGCATTGAAGGACGAATAAATAAATTCGCGGTTGGGTTTGGGATATTCCAATTTCTCCAGCTCTTCCATCCGCTGATCGTATTCCACCCCTTCCATTTTCATCTCCGCCATTTTTTGCGTTTTAACCTTGTCCAGTTGTTTGCGCAGGATGATGTCCGGATCATCCACGATCGACTCGACCAAAGTGAGCAGGACCAGCGCGTAATCCGGCTGTTGCGGGTCGAGCAAAGGAATCGTGTCCAACAAAAATAACGACAACGTCTGGTCCATCGAGAAATCATCCTGTAGATCGACGTTGACGCGCAGGGACGCGCCGGCTTCGGTCGGCGGAATGAATTCCACGATCTTCCGGTCCAGCAGGGAACGGAACAATTGCCACGCGCGCGCCCGGTGGGCCTTCTTTGCCTTGGGGGATTCGTGGCAATCACGAATCAACTTCTGCATGGCGCCGCAACCGTCCCCCTTCCGGCTCAGCACGTTGAGGAGCATCCCATGCGACACCTGAAAACGGGAAGACAACCGTTCCGGCGGCGCGGCCATCAAGCGGATAAAAGTGTTCTTGTCCCAGTTGACGAAGTTTTTTTCCGGCGCCTGGCGCTTGACGGTTTTCCGTCCGTCGCGCGCGGATTTTTCGGCGAGCTTGAGATTTTCGATGGCGTGTTCCGGCGCTTGCGCCACCACCCAGCCGCGGTCGTCGAATCCCTTGCGACCGGCGCGACCGGCGATCTGGTGAAAATCCCGCGCGCTGAGAATGACAGTCTTCTGGCCGTCGAACTTGCACAAGCGCGTGAACAGCACAGTGCGGATG
>Ga0206872_10256_pt1 | contig 14818 bp, 10 predicted proteins | sample Alteio_BWOrgCont_34_FD_152906 | JGI IMG/M metagenome (GOLD analysis project Ga0206872, IMG submission 152906) | Enriched cells from forest soil in Barre Woods Harvard Forest LTER site, Petersham, Massachusetts, United States -... | ecosystem: Environmental > Terrestrial > Soil > Temperate forest >... | reverse complement strand
AGCAGCCCTGCATAATGCTGAAACTGCCCGGCGATATAGCCGTCGATAGCCCCCAGGCGATGTAGTAGGTTGACCGTGCTGCGGTGAATCCTGAGCGACGTCTTGCAGGCGAAGATGACGACCGCGGCGGTGGCTGAGATAATGAACAGGGCGATGGCAAGCAGTACCCACTGCACGAGATGGATGAGGCCGGAGAACTGGGCCATCCACTGTTTGTGATTGTCGATATCCGCACCTGGCGCTATAGCGGTGATGCGGCTTTTGAGATCACTGAGATTGGGGGCGGAGCCGGGCGTGATCTTCGCCTCGATAATGAGCGGCAGCGGCAGGGAATTAAGCGCGTCGCTCTTGCCCAGCCACGGCTCGACCATTTCTTTGATATGGCTGGTGCTGGTAATGGCAGCCTCCGCAACACCCGGCGTATTTTTCACCAGCGTCAGCACTTTCTCGCCCGTATCGCTGCCGGCTTCGCCCGTATGCGGCAGATGGACGGAGAAGGAATCGACCTGGGCGTTATGGCTCGCCATGACGGTGCGATGCAGCGTAAAACTGCCTGCTAGCGTGAGAGCGGCAAGATAGACCATGAGCGCGATGATCCACGGCAGGAAACGGCTCGCCTCGTCGCGTGCGAGCGCAATGTCAGGTTTGAAAGCCTCAAGCGCCCAAAGGCGGCGGATATGATTGAGCAGGCTCATGCGGCAGTGGGAGAAGAGGAATTTTTCGCTCCCGCTTGTGTCGCAACCGTGACCATGGCCGGGCGCAGCAGGCGATCATGGAGCATATAGCCCGCCTGCAAAACCTGCGTCACTGTGCCGGGCGCTGCATCGGGGCTTTCAACCTGGGCCACGGCCTGGTGAAAATTATGATCGAACTTCTCGCCCAAAGGAGAGAGGCGCCTGATGCCGTTGCGCTCGAAGATGCCGAGCAATTCCTGCATCGTCATGTCGATACCTTCGCCTACCTGCTTCAGCACCTCGTTTTCAGCGCGCGCTTGCGGTGAAATACTCTGCGAGGCGCGGCCAAGATTCTCGACGATATTGACCATGTCGCGCGCGAATTTCGTGCTGGCGTATTTGGCGGTATCCTCGGCGTCGCGCTTGGCGCGCGTGCGCACATTCTCAGTCTCGGCCATGGCACGCAGATACATGTCCTTCAGCTTGGCGATCTCTTCTTCAGCTTCGGCCAGGCGTGTCTCGGCAGTCGCTTCGGCTGATACGCCCCCTGCCGGGGATTCTTCGGGAGTTAAGGGGGCTTCGGAGGTTTCAGTCATAAGTTCCAATGGATAGTTATAGAGTATGCGTTAGGCTAAATGGTATTTGTCACGCATAAATCAAGAGGTGCGCATTATAGAGGGGGATTTAAATAAAGCAAATCCGTCTTTAAGCCTTCCGGGGTGCGGATGTGCTAGAGACAGGCAGACTCACTTTTTCCTGCCACCTGAATTCATGCCTTTCTCTTTCTTTCATCCATTGCAGCAAATCTTCTTTTGCTATGTCCGCCTGGGCGTTGTCGGGATAATGTTTGTTTACTTCATTTTTTAAATCAAAAACGCCCTCTTTTACTTGGGTGGTAGGCGATAACACCGGCTCTACCAGCAAATAAGGGCAAGCGGTCACTATCTCCTGAACGAGTACGCCGGCGCCTTGCTTTATCACATCACTTAGAACGGGTGAAATTATTTGCGATTCACGTAAAGTGAAGGCGGTTGTATCTTCCACGCCGGGCTGCCACATCGTTCTGGTAAGTTCGATCATGCTTCCCACACCTTTAAAATAGCCTGAGAAAGTTATTCCCTGGGAGAGCGCTTCCTTTCTTGCATCGAGCATATGATACAGCAATATCTGTGCATGGGCTAATGCCTCCTTATGCATCGTTTCCCTATGGTTACCACTGGCCAGGCTATTTCTTTTGTCTTCGGCTCCATATCCCAGGAACGCTCCTCCCACACCCGCTATAAGTCCTTTGAAGAAAGTATCCCTGCCAAATTTTTCTGCCATTTTTTATATCCCTGATTTTCAATATAATTTTAAGTGGTATATCTTTGATAATAATTGAATGTTTATCAAGTTACAGTTTTATTACAAGTAGGTACCGTAGCTATAAATCATGATTATTGCTTCTTTGCAGCGCATATGATTATTTAGGGGATATGGTGAATATTCCAGTTAACAAGCCCCCCAATCAGCGGCAATTGCGTGTGGGCGAAGAAATCCGCCATGTGCTGGCCGGCATTTTTATGCGCGGTGAGTGCTATGACCCGGATGTGCTCAATGCCTCGATTACCGTTTCGGAGGTGCGCATCAGCCCCGATCTTAAGAACGCTACAGCGTATTTCATGCCCCTTGGCGGCTTAAACCGCGAGATTGTGCTCAAAGGCCTCATCCGCAATGCCCCAATCCTGCGCAAGCTTGTCTCCGACCGCATGAAACTGCGTTATGCGCCGCGTATAAGCTTCCGGTTGGATAATTCCTTCGATGAGGCTGAACGCATCGAAAAGTTGCTCAAGAAACCGGAAGTGGCGCGCGATCTGGAAGGAAAATAGGCAGTTGCACGGCTTTCTCATTCTCGACAAGCCTGCCGGCATTTCGTCTGCCAAGGCGGTAGGCGAGGTAAAAAGGTTATTGGCCTGTAAAAAAATAGGGCATGGCGGTACGCTCGATCCGCTCGCATCAGGCATACTTCCCCTTGCCATCGGCGAGGCGACCAAGGCATTCGACTATATCGCAAGCGCCGTCAAGCAATACCGCTTTACCGTGACGTTCGGCGAAGAGCGCTCGACGGACGATGCTGAAGGGAACATTACGGCAGCCACGACCAATCTCCCCACACGAGAGGATATAATACGGATTTTGCCGCAATTTATCGGCCACGTCATGCAGATGCCTCCCGTTTATTCCGCTCTTAAAATCGACGGCAAACGCGCTTATGCCAGGGCAAGGGCAGGGGAGCAGGTGGAAATGACGGCACGAATGGTGGAGATTTTTGCATTGGAGATGGAAGAGAGTTGCGAGTTGCAAGTTGCAAGTTGCATGGATATCTCACCTGCAACCCGCAATCTGCAACATGCAACTATAGCTTTTACTTTCGCCGTCACTTGCGGCAAGGGCACGTATGTGCGTTCGCTCGCGCGCGATATTGCAAGGAGTTGCAACAGCTTAGGTTATGTTTCGATGCTCCGGCGCACGGCAGTGGGTGTTTTTAAGGAAAACAAGGCGATTTCGCTGGATAAACTCGCCGGACTTGTGCATAATGCTGCCCTCTTTGAGGCATGGGTAAGCATCGAATTGGCGCTGGACGACATCCCGGCAATCGATGTGAACGCTCTGCAGGCAGGCAAACTGCGCCATGGACAGTCTATCGGGGTTGTGATTCCTGAAGGCAAAGTCATGGCGCTCCATCAGGGCCGGATTGTGGCTCTGGCGGAATCGTTGCATGGCATGCTGAGGCCCGTGCGTGTTTTTAACCTGGATTGAATAGGAGACTATACGATGTCGATTGCGCCTGAAAAAAAGACCAAAGTCATTAAGGATTTCGCCACCGCGAAGAATGATACCGGCTCCCCGGAAGTGCAGATTGCACTCTTGACCGAGCGGATTAACAATCTTTCCCAGCATTTTGATACTCATAAGAAAGACCACCATTCGCGCCGTGGCCTTCTCATTATGGTCGGCCGCAGAAAGCGCCTGCTCGAATATCTCAAAACCACCAATAATGACAGCTATCTGGCCGTCATCAAGAAGCTGGGCCTGCGCAAATAAAATACGAATTTAAGTTTGGATGGGCATTTCTCCCCTGCCTGTTTGGAATAGTGTAAAAAGGGGACGTTAGTTTAGAAGGATATATCATGTTTAAAATTGCCAAAAGACAAATTCAGTGGGGTGAACGCACGCTCACGTTGGAAACAGGGAAAATTGCGCGCCAGGCCGACGGCGCCGTGCTCGCCACTTACGGCGAAACCATCGTGCTCTGCACGGTCGTGGGCCAGAAAAAAGTAAAGCCCGATATGGATTTTTTCCCGCTCACCGTCAATTACCAGGAAAAAGCCTTTGCCGCGGGCAAAATCCCGGGCGGTTTCTTCAAGCGTGAAGGCCGCCCCACCGAAAAAGAGGTGCTCACCTCGCGCCTCATCGACAGGCCCGTGCGTCCGCTCTTTCCGGAAGGGTTCTTCAACGAAGTGCAGGTAGTCTGCACGCTGCTTTCGCACGATCTGGAAAATGATCCAGATATTGTGGCGCTGGTTGGCGCATCCGCAGCGCTCACCCTCTCGGGCATCCCGTTCATGGGCCCCATCGCCGGTGCGCGCGTGGGTTATGTGAACGGCCAATATGTGCTCAACCCCACCAAGAGCGAACTGCCGGAAAGCGCGCTCGATCTCATCGTCGCCGGAACGCAGAGTTCGGTCTTGATGGTCGAATCGGAAGCGAAAGAGCTTTCCGAAGAGGTGATGCTGGGCGCGGTCATGTTCGGCCATAAGCACTTCCAGCCCGTCATTGACGCGATTATCTCGCTTGCTGAAGAAGCGGCCAATGATCCCTGGCAACTGGTAAAAGATCCGCAGGAAGAGGACGTAAAAGCAAAGCTCAAGGCCGCAGGCGAAAGCAAGCTGCGCGAGGCCTTCGCCATCACCGGCAAACAGGCGCGCTCCAAGCGTCTGGATGAAATTAAAAAGGAAATCTGCTCGCCACTTACCGAGGCGGGCTCTTCTGCCGCACTGGTGAGCCGCATGTTCAAGGGGCTTGAGAGCGATATCGTGCGTCGTGATATGGTTGCGACCACCAAACGCATCGACGGGCGCGGTCCTGCCGATGTGCGCCAGATCGTAGCCGAAGTCGGTGTATTGCCGAAGGTGCACGGTGCGGCGCTGTTTACGCGCGGGGAAACCCAGGCGTTGGTCGTAGCCACGCTCGGCACCAGCATGGACGAGCAGCGTATCGACGCGCTGGACGGTGAATATACCGAAGCTTTCATGTTGCATTACAACTTCCCGCCTTACTCGGTGGGTGAAGTGGGTCGCCTGGGTTCGCCCGGTCGCCGCGAGATCGGCCACGGCAAGCTCGCTTGGCGCTCGATTCGCCCGGTCATGCCGGCGAAGGAAAGCTTCCCTTACACGATTCGCGTGGTCTCCGAGATTACCGAATCGAACGGCTCGTCTTCCATGGCCACTGTTTGCGGCACATCGCTGGCGCTGATGGATGCGGGCGTACCGCTCGCGCGCCCGGTCGCCGGAATTGCTATGGGGCTCATCAAGGAGAAAGACAAATTCGTCGTTCTCTCCGATATTATGGGCGATGAAGATCACTTAGGCGATATGGATTTCAAAGTGGCCGGCACCGAGCAGGGCGTCACCGCCTTGCAGATGGACATCAAGATTGACGGCATCACCGAAGAGATCATGAAAGTGGCGCTTTCCCAGGCCAAGGCGGGTCGCAGCCACATCCTGGGCGAGATGGCGAAGGCGCTCACCACCCCGCGCGGCTCGGTGAACGAGAATGCTCCGCGCATTACGACTATCACTGTTCCCAAGGATAAAATCCGTGAGATTATCGGCACAGGCGGCAAGGTGATACGCGAAATCGTCGAGAAAACCGGCGCTAAAATTGATATCGAGGATGACGGAACGGTGCGTATTGCCGCCGTCAATATCGATCAAGGCAAAACGGCGCTCGATTGGATCAACTCCATCGTGGCAGAAGCGGAAATCGGCCAGATTTACACCGGCAAAGTCGTGCGCATCGTTGATTTCGGCGCCTTCGTCAATTTCCTGGGCAGCAAGGACGGTCTCGTGCATATCAGCGAGCTTGCCGATCACCGGGTGAACAAGGTGACGGACATCGTTCAGGAAGGCGACACGGTGAAGGTGAAGGTCATCGAGATCGAGCGCGGCAAAGTGCGTCTTTCCATGAAAGTGGTTGATCAGCAGACCGGCGAGGATATCAGTGATCGCGTAAGCCCGTCCAAACCGCGCGGCGACCGCGAGAAAAGACAGGCTTAAGGCAATAAATAGCTGGGTGCGAAACGCCCTCACCCCGACCCTCTCCCATTGGGAGAGGGAGCGAGGCGTAAGCCTGGCGGGTGAGGGAACTGCTACTCCTTCTCCATTACGCATTGCAGCGGATGCTCGTGCTTGCGGGCAATAAGCACGGCCTGTTCTACCTTGGTCTCAGCAACGTCACGCGTGAAGACGCCGCATGTGCCGGCGCCGCGGTTATGCACTTCCAGCATGATGTGAATGGCATCGGCATGCTCCTTATGAAACACCGATTTTAGAATGAGCACCACGAAATCCATCGGCGTATAATCGTCATTGAGCAGCATAACCTTATAAAACGGCGGGCGTGCAGTAGCCGTGCGCGTTTTGGGTTCCGCCACCAATACAGCATCGTGTTTTTCGCCCGATCCTTTGTGCTCATCCTGCGCCATACTCTCCTTATACCGCATCTTGCTTTCTATGTGAAGTGTTCGCAGAACACAGCGTCAAACTGGCTTTTTACCGTTACAAGCGTTGCCAGCAGCGCCGCTTTTACTGAGTCGAAATTAGGTAATTGCAGTGTAGCCGCTACCCTGGATTTGAGCCCTTCCGGCGCTGTTTCTTCCTTGAACGCACTACCACCGCACAAACGCAGCAAGGTCAAAAGCGTGTTTAAAAAATGATTCGCTGCTATTAATGCTTGCCCATCTGCGGGATCGATAAGCTTATGTTGAATAAGCATACTCAGTGCGGATTCATTGAAGGGAGTCAGCAATGCTGGGATGGCATGTGCATGCAGCAATAGGAAGTATTGCACAAGGAAATAGAGATCCATGATGCCGCCATGCGCATATTTAAGATTCCAGGGATCGTCGTTGCCGAATTCGCGCGTTACTTTTTTGCGTAATACCCATATGTCCTGCACTAACACTTCGCTTGCACGCGGACGTATGAGTTGCTTTTCCAGCACGTCTTTAAGCCGCTCCTTTAAGGCTGGATTGCCGGTGATAACGCGTGCACGCGTGAGCGCCATGAATTCAAACGTCCAGGCCGACTCGCTGAAATATTTGTCGAAGGCGCTGACACTTATGGCAAGCGCGCCGTCCATACCGGAAGGTCGCAGGCGCGTATCGATGTCGTAAAGCCGCCCCTCCGGCGTAAGCGCGGTGATGGCGCCTATGAAACGCTGGCTAAGCTTGGTGTAAAGCCCGGCAGTGTTCTGAGCGCTGTCATCATAGACGAACACCAAATCAATATCGGAGCCGAATGTCAGCTCGCGCGCTCCTAAACGTCCCATGGCGATGATGGCAAGATTGCCGGTCTCAAGTTCGGGATGCTTTTCGCTGAAATTCATCTCCACCCGGTGCAGCAAGGCTTTGAGCGAGTTTTCCGCGATATCGCTTAAATAAGCATTGGCTTCTGCGCAATTAACCTGGCCGCGCAGCAATTGCACGCCTGCTTGGAATTGCCTCTCGTTTTTGAAGCGCCTAACGATATCCATCTCGTCTTCGAAATGGCGCGCAAGCAGCAGGGCGCTCGCCAATTCGTTAAACAGCAGATTTTCATCCGGCAATTCGTGGGAAAAACCTGAGGTCAGCACAATTTCGAGCAAGTGGGGATTCTTGCTAAGGCTTTCCGCTATAGCAGGGGCAGAGCCCATAATAACACCGATGAGATCGAGCAGATGCGGGTTCACGTTGAAAAGGGAAAATAACTGTACGCCTGCTGGCAGGCCCTTTAGAAACTCGTCGAAATGCATGAACGCCTGATCGGGTTCGGCGGTCGCGGCAAATGCCTTAAGCAATGCCGGCGTCAGCTCGGTAATGAGCTCGCGCGCGCGTTTCGTGCGGGTGGCGCGCCTGGTGCCGCGGTGCCAGCCCTGAATGATTTCCGACACGGAGGCGGGGTTGCGATAGCCCATCTTCGCAATCGTCTCCAACGTCTGCGGATCGTTCTCCACGCCGGTGAAAGAAAGCTTGCCACCTTCGCTGCCGAGGCTGCCCGTTCCTTGGAAAGACTGGGAGAAATTATCATGCACGTATTGCAGCTGCTCAAGCAGGGTCTGCTCGAAGCTTTGGACGTCGGAGAACTCCATGAAGGCCGCCAGCGCTACGCGCGCTTCTTCGGGTGCGGGGATAGTGTGCGTCTGGGCATCGTCTATCATCTGCAGACGATGCTCGACGCGGCGCAGGAAATGATAAATCTCTATGAGCTTTTCACTGAGCTCGCCATCGATGAGCCCGGCCTTGGCAAGCGCTTCCAACGTTTTGCAGGTGGCGCCGGTGCGCAGCGCCATAACGCGCCCGCCCCAGATGAGCTGATGAATCTGGGCAAAAAACTCAATCTCACGAATGCCGCCGATACCGGTTTTAATATTATGGCCGGGCAGGGCGATATGCGCACCCGTATGCGCATCCATCTGGCGCTTGATGGATTGGATATCGGCAATCGCGGCAAAATCAAGATGCTTGCGCCAGATAAAAGGGCGTATCTGCTCCAAAAACTGATAGCCTGCCTCAATGTCACCGGCAATGGGCCGCGCTTTTATGAATGCCGCGCGCTCCCAGTTCTGCCCCACGGTTTCGTAGTAAGTCAGCGCACCGGCCACCGACATGGCAAGAGGGGTGGAAGCAGGATCGGGCCGCAGGCGCAGATCCACGCGAAAGACATAGCCGTGTGCCGTACGCTCCTGGAGCAGGCGTACCATCTCCTGGGTGAGCTTGGAGAGGCATTGCTGCAGCGTATGCGCGCCGCTATATTGAATGCGCTCCTTATCAAAGAAGACGATGAGATCAATGTCGCTCGAATAATTAAGCTCGCGCGCGCCGAGCTTTCCCATGGCGAGCACGAACACCCCGCATTCGCGCATGGGTTCGCCCGGAAAGGTGAGGGTAATTTCCCCTTTCTGTGCCGCTTGTTTGAGCAGAAAACAAAGCGTCGCCTGCACGCAAAGCTCGGCTACCTGCGACATGGCCGCCGTTACTTCTTCAAGACTCCATAGGTTGGCGATATCGGCGATGGCGATAAGGAGCGAGGCCTTGCTTTTAGCGATGCGCAGTATTTGCATGAGATCGGCGCTAGAAGCTGGCTTTAACGCTTCGAGCGACGCTCTCAACTCAGCAAAACATGCATCCGCCCCACGCGCGCAGATCTCGGCGAAAAAATCGGTATATTGCAGGATAAGTCGCGTGAGGAAAGGCGAATGGCTGAAAACCGCCTCGAGCAGTAACCTTCCTTGCGGATGTGCGATAATGGCCCTTATCCTTGCCTCTTGCGCGACATCCTGCTTCATTTTGGCATCAAGCGCTCCCAACCCGCGCATCACATCGTCTTTACGTGAGCCGCAAGGTACGCTAGCAATGGAATCAAGGAAATAAAGTGGAAGCATCATTGCCATGCAGGACGAGGATTGCTATGCAATGGCTTACTGATTCTCATACCCCCCGGCAAGTAAAAGATGATATTTGGCAGATTGCATAAGCGGGTCATACGGCTGCTATTGATGATGGCGGCGCTGGTGCTGTTCGTCATGAATGCGGTGCTGGTGTGGATTGTCACCGCGCCGCGCTCGGTCGATGCCATTACGCCCTATATCGAGCAGGTTTTAACGCCGCCTAATTCCGGCTACCGGGTCAATATCGAAGACACCATACTTTTGTGGGATGGCTGGCAGCACCCCTTTGGCCTGCATGTAAAAAACGTCACCGTATTTCATAATAACGCTCCCATCGCCATGTTTCCCGATGTGGGGGTGCATTTTTACCTGCTCAAATTGCTCATAGGGCGGATTGATCTGAAATCGCTCGAACTTATCAATCCCACCGTCCTGCTCGTACAAGGCGATGACGGCAGCCTGTCATTCGAATTCACCCGCAGCGATGCAAAACCGGATAATGATGCCGCCACCAGCTCGCTTTCCACGGCGCTGGCAGCGTTTACGGCGGATGAAAGCGATAACCCCATCACCCACCTTAACTCCTTCATCATTCGTCATGCAATCCTGTCCATCAAGAAAGCGCATGCGCCGGCTTACCTGCAATCGGCCGATGCCTCGCTCGAGGTTGTGCGCAAGCAAGGCAGCGCCAAAGGCACGCTTACCTTACCACTGCAATTTGGCGCGAAAAGGGGTGAGCTTGATACGGATTTCAGGCTCAATAAAGAGAAGAAAACGGTCACGGCGGAGATCGTCTATACCGATATTCCTTCTTCCGTCCTGCATGAATTATTCCCGGCGCAGGGCTGGATGGACGCCATTCATATGCCGCTATCGGGCTGGGGAAACGTCACGGCGGACTTCGATGCTAACATCGACAGGCTGGAGTTTCTTGCGGAAGCGGGGCCGGGGACCATCGACTATCCGGCGGAATTCGAGGCGCCTTTGCAATTGCAACGCATTGAAGTGGAAGGCGCGCTCAGCGATAAATTAAACACGCTTACGCTTAAAAAAGGGTTGCTTGATTTCAAGACGTTGAAGCTCGCTTTCAGCGGAACGGCGCATAAAGTCGGCAGTGATTACGGTGTCGATGCCACCATCCAGACCGCCAATATTCCTATCGACAATGTGCATAGCTACTGGCCGCGCAGCCTTTCCTCGCATACGCGCAACTGGGTCATAACGCACGCGCATAAAGGCATAATCCATAAAGCTAGTGTGGCACTGCATTTCAAGCCGGGCGAGATGAAGCTCAAAGATACGCCCGATGCCGCCATCGCGGCTACCATAGAAGTAAGCGGTGCAAGCATGAAATATATGCCTGATCATCCGCCAGTCACGGATGTGAGCGGAACCGCCATTTTCACCGGCCAAACGATGGATGCCAAAGTGACGCATGCGCGCTATATGTCCGGCACGCATATTTCCTCCGCCCATCTGCGTTTTCCGAATTTGAACGAAGCCGATGTGCGACTTTTTATGGATCTGAATCTCGAGACGCCCGCGCGCGATGCGGCTGAGTTTCTGGCATTACCACCTCTGGATAAGGCAAAAAAACTCCATATCAACCCTGATGCCACCGGCATGATTAGCGGCAATGCCAAGGTGGATTTTGTTGCTTTCTCGGAACATGAAAGCAAATCCGCGGGCCATATTAATTATGCGGTGAACGCCAATTTGAGCGATGTTTCGCAAAAAGAGTTTCTCGATAAATATGACATCGCCCATGCCAATATGAAACTGAGCCTCAATAATAAAGGCTTAAAGGCTGAAGGCGAAGCGGTGGTCAATCAACTGCCGATGGCGATCGATCTGACGACGAATTTTACCCCCGGCAACGAAACCCGTTACGCGGTGAAGGTCGATATGCCCATCGCGCGATTGCCGGATTTCGGACTGCCGGCACTTGACTTCGCCAAAGGCAACATGGGAGTCAATGCCGATTTCGTTTCTTCCGATACGGTAGAAAAAGCCGACGCCGATCTCGACGTGACCCGCGCTTCGCTTAGCTTCCCCGATTACGGATTTGTTAAGAAAACCGGCGACCAGGCAACACTGAAACTCGCCACGGAAAAGCTGCCCTCGGGCAATACCCTGATTTCCTCCATGGCGCTTAACGGGCCGGATATGGTTGTGGTGGGAAAGGGGGAAATCGAGAAGAATAGCGGCGATATCCGCTCCCTTACTTTTAGCAAGTTACGCTACGGCGAGCAGAATCTCGATTATCTGGCCTATGAAAAAACCGCGCGAGGCATAGAATTTGCAGCCAAGGGAAGCGCGCTTGATGTATCGCCCTATCCGATCAAGCGCAAAGGAAGCATGACGGAGCAGCATTTCACCCTCGATATCAAAGCCGACCGGCTGATACTTGGCCCAAACCGTGAAGTGAAGGCAGCCTCCGTCAAAGCCGATTGCAGCGAGGAATGCCACCAGCTCAGCATTAATGTAAAACTGCCGGGTGGCACCCCGTTTAGCTACAGCATTGCGGGCGGAAAGCTCGATGCCGCTTGCGATAACGCCGGAGAATTACTGCGCGTGCTCGGTATTTTTGACAGTATCGAGGGCGGAAAAATGACGATGAAGGGAACGGATACGGGCGGGCATTTGGAGGGCCAAGTGCTGGCAAGCGATTTCACGCTTAAAAAAGCGCCGGTGCTCACCAAGATTTTTACCATCGCATCGCTCACCGGCATTTTGGATACGTTATCGGGCAATGGTATTTATTTCTCCAAGCTTTCTGCGCCCTTTACCTATGCACATCAAACCATCCTGCTCAAAGAGGCTAAGGCACACGGCTCGGCGCTTGGCGTTACGGCGGATGGCACCATCAATACCGGCAGCTCCATGCTCGATTTAAAAGGCGTATTGGTGCCGTCCTACACTATCAATTCGCTCGTGGGCAATGTTCCGCTTATTGGTGAGATGCTGATGGGAGGAACGGGGAAGGGGTTGATTGCGCTTAACTACAGCATCTTAGGCGCCATGAATGATCCCTCTATCAGCGTTAATCCGCTTTCCGTGCTTACTCCCGGTTTCTTGCGCGGCGTATTCAATATTTTTGATAAACCGGCCCCCGACCTCGACAAAATCCAGTCGCAGGCAGTGCAAAATAAAGAAAGTAAGAAAACTCCGACGAAGTAGGGTGGTTATTTTCATCGTCATAGCCTGTCTTCCCCGAGTTTGCGCAAGCAAACTATAGGGAAATCTACTTGATGGATCGCCCTATAGCCGCTCCCGCCTACGCCGAGGCTTCGGCGGGCGAATTGCGACTCGGGCGATGACGGCTACTCCTTCATCCGTACCAGTAAATGCTGTTTCTTGCCGGCGGAGAGCTTGATATAATTATCGGCGGTCATGTGAAAAAGCGTGACTGGCATGCGGGCATCGAGGATTTTTTCGTCATTGATGCGTCCGCCGCCGCCTTCGATGAGTTTGCGCGCTTCGCCTTTGCTGTCTTTCATGCCCGTCATAAAAAATAGCTCGTAAGCGGGGATACCTGCAGCAAGCAAAGACTGCTCAATGAAAAACGTCTGAAGCTGTTCCCCGGCGCCGCCCTCTTCAAAGGTTTTGCGCGCCGTCTGTGCGGCGGCAGCGGCAGCCTCCCTGCCATGGCAAAGCGCGGTCGCTTCATTGGCGAGAATCTTTTTGGCTTCGTTAATCTCGGCACCCTGCAAGGATTCCAGGCGGGTGATTTCCGCAAGCGGCAGCGCGGTGAAAAAGCGCAGGAATTTGCCGACGTCGCTATCCTCGGTATTGCGCCAGAACTGCCAGTAATCAAAGGGCGAGAGCATGTCGGCGCTGAGCCATACCGCGCCATTGGCGGTCTTGCCCATCTTCGCGCCCGACGCGGTCGTGATAAGCGGGGTGGTGAGGCCGAAAATCTCATCGAACCTGTTTTGCTTGCCTTGGTTTTTCTCGGCCATCAGGCGGCGATGCAGCTCGACGCCGTTTACGATATTGCCCCATTGATCGCTGCCGCCGAATTGCAGCCGGCAGCCATATTGCTTATGCAGGCCGATAAAATCGTACGCCTGCAGGATCATGTAATTAAACTCAAGGAAGGTCAGCTCCTGCTCGCGCTCGAGCCTCAGCTTGACGCTATCCATCGACAGCATGCGGTTGACGGAGAAATGCCGGCCGTAATCGCGCAGGAATTCGATGTAGCTGAGCTCACTCAGCCAGTCGTCATTATTCACCATCAACGCATTGCCGCCTTCGCCTTCAAAGGCGATATAAGGCTTAAAAATAGCCTTGATGCCTTCCATATTGGCGTTGATCTGCGCATCATCCAGCAATTTGCGCGCCTCGTCCTTGCCGGAAGGATCGCCGATTTTGGTCGTGCCGCCGCCCATAAGCACAATCGGCCGGTGGCCGCATTTTTGCAGCAGCCGCAGGATCATTATTTGCATGAGGCTACCCACATGCAGGCTCGCCGCCGTGCAATCGAAGCCGGTATAGGCGATGACCGGCTCTTTGCCCGTAAATAATGCATCAAGCCCCTCTAGATCGGTGCATTGATGCAAAAAACCGCGTTCGCGCGCGATAGTGAGAAAATCGGACTTGAGACTTGGCATGGAGTTACCTAAAGCTAAGGGTAGCAGAAAAGTTATAAAGACAAACACGGGGAACGCAAGATGCCTGAAACAACCTGGGCTCTGGGGCTCATGAGCGGTACGTCGCTGGATGGTATTGACGCCGCGCTCATCCGCACCGATGGTAATGAAGTCCATGAAATGGGCCCCTGGCTCACGCTGCCTTTTGACGACGCGTTGCGCACGCGCATCCGCGAGTCGGTCTATATGCGCGGCGATTTAGCCCGTATCGAGCAGGAAATGACGCTTGCCCACGCAGAGGCAGTGAAGGTGCTCCTGAAAAAAGCAGATCTTAAGCCGCGCGATGTAAAGGTGATAGGGTTTCATGGCCAGACCATTGCGCACCGTCCACATGAGGGCATTACCTGGCAGATGGGAAACGGTGCGCTGCTTGCGGAAAAAACCGGCATCGACGTGGTATGCGATTTCCGCAGCCACGACATTGCGGCAGGTGGGCAGGGTGCGCCGCTTGTGCCGTTATTCCATGCGAGCCTGGTGAAGCATATGGAATTGCCGGTGGCGGTGCTCAATCTCGGCGGCATCGCTAACATCACCTGGATCGGGCGCTCGGAAAATACTGGCGAAGACATTCTAGCGCTCGACATCATGGCATTTGATACCGGCCCCGGTAACGTACTTATCAATGAATGGGCGCTGCGCCATACGGGAGAACCGCTTGACCGTGATGGTAAACTGGCATTCGCAGGCAAGGTGCAGGATACGGTTGTTAAGCAATATCTCTCCGATCCTTTTTTCTCACTGCATCCGCCTAAATCTTTAGATCGCAATTACTTTACGCTCGATCCGGTGGAGAAACTCTCCAAG
>Ga0206872_10253_pt1 | contig 14934 bp, 12 predicted proteins | sample Alteio_BWOrgCont_34_FD_152906 | JGI IMG/M metagenome (GOLD analysis project Ga0206872, IMG submission 152906) | Enriched cells from forest soil in Barre Woods Harvard Forest LTER site, Petersham, Massachusetts, United States -... | ecosystem: Environmental > Terrestrial > Soil > Temperate forest >... | reverse complement strand
GGACTCGCGTTTTACCTCGCCCGTACGGCTAAAGGCCAGCAGACGTTCCGTGATGTTTTTGCAGCGGAATGCTTCTTCCTGGATCATCTTCAGATACTTGGCGTAGACCTCGATGTCTTCGGGCTTCACGCTGTTTTGCAACAAGCGCGTCAGGCTTTGCAGCCGTGCCTCCAGGGCCTCGCTGCAAAACGCGATGCTTGCCAGTGGATTGTTGATTTCGTGGGCCACGCCGGCCGCGAGAAAGCCGACGCTGGCCAGCCGTTCGGAGCGGACCAGCTGCCGGCTGCGTTCGTTGACCTGGCGTGCGAGGTCGCTGTAAAGGTCCTGCAGCTTTCGCATCATCTCATTGAAGGCATTGCCCAGCTCTTCCATCTCGTCGCCGCTGTGCAACTCGATGCGATGATCGAGGTCGCCGCTGGCGACGCATTTGACGCCCAGTTCCAGGTCGCGGATGGGGTTGAATACCCAGGAATAAAACGACGCCATGAGGCCGCATACAAGTAAGAAACCCAACACAGTCGCCGTGAGGGTGATATAAAGCGTGATCTGGTAGTGGCTGCGGGTGTGGTCAATGTTATCGCCGAGTTCCTTATAAATGCTATCGAGGAGGTCGCCAGTCGTCGTGTCGAGCTGGACGAGGCAAGCACCCACGAGCTTCCAATTGTCCTCCTCCTTTTTGACGTCTTTGCCGACGCTAAACTTGTCACCTTGTTTCTCATTCCATGCGTGGAGCTCTTGCTCCAGATCGCCGACATCGCCTTCGAGGTGGTTTGCGTAATGCAGGAACCGAAGGCCTTTCCTGCCTTGACCCGTTGCAATGCCTTGGGTAGAACCCAGCGCTCACTTGTGGGGCATCCAACCAGACAAACCGTCACACATTCGGCGGTGCCCGCACCATAAGGCGACGGGAATGGTGCCGCCAGCCAATTCGTGTTCAGGAGAACCGACAGTGAAGAAGAAAGTACTTTGTGCGGTCGGCGCGCTGGCTTTGGCCGCCTCGGTGATCGTCGGCACTACGCTCTTGGCTCAAGGCGCTCCCCCGGCAGCGCCGCCCGCCCCGACGGTGAAAATCGCCTTCATCAACCTGGCTTACGTGCTGAAGAACTACCACAAGGTCGACGCCCTGGCGAAAGACTTCGAGCAACGCTACAAGACGTACGAGGCCGACGCCAAGCAGAAGAAAGCCCAGATCGAAGCGATGGACCAGGAGAACACCAAGCCGGAAACCCCGGCTGCCAAGCGCGAAGAAAACCTTCAGAAAATCACGGTCCTGAAGCGCAACATCGAAGACATCAATGCCACTGCCCGGAAGGCTTTGGCTCCCCAGAGCGAAGCCAACACCGTTGGCGTCTACCTCGATATTCAAAACGCCGCGACCAAGTATGCCATGGCAAACGGTTTTGAAATGGTGCTGCAGTTCCAGGATGGTTTCACCAAGGACGACTACAACAGCCCGATGAACATCATGAACAAGATGCAGACTCGCGCCTGCATTCCGATGTTCTATCAGCAGGGCAACGACATCAGCTTGCAGGTCGTCAACGCCCTGAACGAGGCTTATGCCAAAAGCAACCCCGCCAGCGCGGCTGCTCCCGGCACGGGCACGGCCCCGAGCGGCCATTGAGAATCGACGCCAATCCCGGCCGGCGGTTAGCCAATCCGCCGGCCGGTCTTTTGCACGCACGGGGATGACCTTCTGGACAAGGATCAAGCAAACGTGAGACGGCAAAATTATCGTCAGCAGCGTACCATCGCCCGAGCTGCGGAGGTGCGCGGGATCGGTTTCTTGACCGGCGGTTCGGTGCGCCTTCGATTCGTACCGGCCCCGCCTGGCAGCGGGGTCGTTTTCGTGCGCACCGACCTGCGGCCCCGGGCCCAGATCCCAGCACACATTTGCAACGTAACCGGCACCCAGCGGCGGACGACGATCGGGCATGCGCCGGCTCAAGTCGGCTTGGTAGAACACGTCCTCGCGGCTCTCGCGGGGCTCCACATTGACAACTGCATTGTCGAGCTGAACGCGCCGGAGCCGCCTGGACTGGATGGCTCAGCGCTGCGCTTCGTCGAGGCCCTCGGGGAAGCGGGGATCGAATTGCAACCGGAGCGGCGCGACCTCTGGTGTGTCGAGTCGCCGGTGAAATTGCAGACAAATGGGGCCACGCTGTCGTTGCATCCGGTCGAAACGGCCGGCTTCGCGGTCAGCTATTTTCTCGATTACGGTCCCACTGCGCCTATCATTCGCCAGGTTCACACGCAAACGATCACGCCGGGCAGCTTTGCCCACGAGATCGCGATGTGCCGTACGTTTATCCTTGAATCTGAGGTCGAGGAGCTACGCCGGCTGGGCTTGGGCGCTCGAACGACGGCGGCAGACCTTCTGATTTTTGGCCGCCATGGCCCGATCAACAACAAGGTCCGCTTCGCCAACGAGCCGGCGCGACACAAAATCCTGGATTTGATAGGCGATCTGTCACTTTTGGGTGCGGACCTGTGCGGCCACATCGTTGCGTATCGCTCGGGGCACCCGCTTAACATCGAACTGGTGCGAACGCTCTTTCGTCAGATGACGACAAGCTCGGTCCGATGTGCGGCCGCGTGAGCGGAGCACTCATTGGCCAGCCGGGAGTGTAGGCGACCCGGCGAAAATGTACACAAAGAAGGAAGAAAGCGCATGAAGCGCCTCAAGGTGGGAGTTGTCGGCGTCGGACACCTCGGCAAGGAACACGCCCGCATCTTGTCTGGAATGGCAAATGTCGACCTGGTAGGGGTGGCGGACGCAAATCCCAATCAGGCCGAAATGGTTGCCCAGCGGTGCAGCACGCGCGCCTTTGCCAACCACCAAGCTTTGTTGCCCCTGGTTGATGCAGCCGTGGTGGTCGTGCCGACGCTTCATCACTTCATGGTGGCCCGGGACTTCCTCGGCAGCGGCGTCCCGCTGCTCATTGAAAAACCATTGGCCAACGACGTTTCGGAGGCGGAGGAACTGGTCGCGCTTGCCGCCGCGAACAAGGCCGTGCTCCAGGTTGGCCATATCGAACGCTTCAACCCCGCTTTCGAGGAGCTTCAACGGCGTCCACTGAAGCCCAAGTACGTCACGTGTGAGCGCTACAGCGGTTTTTCCGGACGATCCATCGACATCGGCGTGGTCCTTGACCTGATGATTCACGACCTCGATTTGCTGTTGAGCCTCGTTCGCGCGCCGGTACGCAGTGTGGACGCACTCGGTGTGGCCTTGTTGGGCGGCCACGAAGACATGGCTCAGGCCCGGCTTGTTTTCGAGAATGGCTGCGTGGCCAACTTGAGTGCGAGCCGGATCCATCCGATTCCAGCGCGGCGGATGACCGTCTTTGGACCGGAAGGCTGTGCGTCGGTCGACTTCGGCAAACGGCATTTGACGCTGATGCAACCGGCTCGCCACCTCCGCGAGGGACGCGTGAATGTGCGCCGGATGGATTCCGCGGCACTTGGTTTGCTCAAGGCGGAGTTGTTCACACGCCACCTGGAAACGCAAGAACTGGACTGCAACGACGGCGACCAGTTGACCAATGAGCTGCTGGATTTCGTGAAAGCAGTCCAGACGAAAAGCCAGCCACGAGTCGACGGCGCGATGGGCCGCGACGCCGTTGCACTCGCCGGCCAGATCCTGGACAGCATGCGACAGCACCAATGGGAAGGCGAAATGAACGGACCTATCGGTCCATGGGACTTGCCCAGGCCGCGCGGCCAGCTGTTTTTCTTGCCCCATACAGGGCAGGAAGCGGCTTAGCGAGGATCTCTTGCAACAAAGGGTCCATTCCCAAGCGGTTATTCCCAAGCGTCATTCCCAAGGGTCATTCGTTGGGGAGCAGCCCCAAACTCATGCGATAATCGGCCAGATGGGCCGGGTTCTTTGCATCCAGGGCGGACCATTCCAGGGCGACCGACTTCAGCCCGGCAGCCGCGTCGCTTTTTCCCGCCAGCACCTCCCGCAACGCCTCGACGAGAATCTTTTGGTGTGCGTCCTGGGTCGGCATGCGGAGGCGTAATGCCGGGTTGCGCAGGTGCGGATGAAGAATCGTCTGCCGAACGGCCTCTCCAAGGGCCGCGGTGCGCGTCGCGTCGACGTCAAAGGTTTCCCACACCTTCGGCTCGTCAAGCTGGCTAAGGCGAATCGGGCCGGTGTTCCACCGTCCGGGCTCCATCACAATCAAGCGGCTCGTGCTGCGACTGCACATTTCCGCCGCCAGAGCGAAGGCAGCCGCGGGTTGCTGGGTGCTTTTGGGGACAACTGTCAAATAAGCATGGGCTCCCAGGTATGGCACACGGTTTGGCTCGCCTTGGACCTCTGCTCCCGGTATCCGGCAGATGCCAACTTTGTCACGCACTGCCGATTTGCGTTTGTCCTGGAAGGCCACCAGCTGAGCCGCCTCAGCCAGGCACAACACCGCCTTGCCGGCAGCGAAGGCTCCATTGGGGTCCTCCGACGTACCCGGCGGCCGGCATGGCTGCAATCGGTCGCGCATCAATTTCAGGGCATCAACAAAACCAGGACCATCGATTCGTGGTCGGCCCGTATTGATGTCGTATTCAAAGGAATAGGTGTCTTCAGCTTTGCCGCCTTCGATGCCTGTGCCCTCAAGCGCGGCCCGCTTTGCGTAACATGCTGCGATCGTATAGAACTGCCGTGCCAGTTCCTCGTCGTCGGACGGCAGCGGCGGCAGACTCGGGCCAGGTTGGCCGGCAGGACCGTGCTTGTGAAAGTACTCGGCTATGTCTGCAAACTGCTCCCAGGTCTGGGGCGGGGCTAGCTTGCGCTTGTACTGCTGCTCAAAGGCAGCCTGGTGCCCAGGATTCTGGAACAGGTCATCGCGATAGCCACACACCGGAGCCTCGCCTAGCAAAGGGAAGGCGAAACGCTTGTGGTTCCATGCTAGCAGCTGTTCGCGGTACAACGGCAACAAGTCTGTCCAGTTGGCGTTGCGATCGCCCATGTATTCTTCCGGCAGTGTACGAAGCCGGTCTTCTTTCGCCAGGCGCGGCAATTGGACGGCGGGAATCACCCAAAGATCAGCGTCCGGCGCGTTGCCGGCAGATGGATCAAAGATGACTGTGCGCACTTCGGATCGCTGTCGATTTGCCCAGTTTTTCGAGTAGTTGTCGAGAAGTTCGGCGATCTTTCTGTCCGGACAAGCGGCGACCAACTTAGTGTCGGCGTGGGCAGGGGTCGTCGGAATGACCGCGGCAGGGCCAGAAGGACACCCGACCAGCCCCGCCAGCAAAGGTAGAAAAAGCACCCGCAGCGACCCTCTTTTGTGTTGCATGTCTTCATCTTTCCTGCTTACAATTACCAACACTGTTCAGCAGCCACTCATTCTACGCGGCCATCTCCCCGGAAGGACGGCCCGAAAGAGTAGATTTGCTGGGCGGCGTCGCCCAGGTGATTGCCGTGGCCCTGTTGCGTGGGGACAGCTTATCACCTCGCCCATCGGGAAAAACGCCCTCAACGTCGGTGCTGACTCGCGGATGCACTGGACATTGAGCGTCGGATCCCGATCCTCTCCCTTTCTCTTACGCAGGATGTCGGCCGGGCGTGAAGAAAACAGAGCTTTGCGAACGGCATGCAGGAAGTCCAAACAGAGGTCAGTGAGGTCGTCTCATGAAGTTGAGTCTGGAAGTCTTGACGGAGGGAAAACAGAAGGGAAAACTCCTTCCGATTACCCTCTCCCAGTTTCTGATTGGCAGGGACGCCCAATGTCACCTCCGGCCCGCAAGCCCGTTGATCAGCAAGCGGCATTGCGCACTGATTCAACGTGACGGGAAAGCATTTGTCCGCGATTTCGACAGCACCAACGGTACGTTTATCAACGAGCAGCCCGTGAAGGGTGAGGTCGAATTGAAACATCATGACCACTTGAAAATCGGGCCAGTTGCATTCAATGTCGTCCTGGAAACGGAGCCGGCAGTGAATCGCCCGACGCCCCCGCCTCCGACAAAATCGGTGGCAGGCAAAAAGCCAATGAAGGGTGCGCACGAAACGGAAATCCCGACAAAGAAAGACGCCGCACCCGCAGCGAATGGATCGGCGCGGCCTGCCGCCAAGGCGGAAGGTGCTGAGGGAGGCAGCGACGATGACGATGTAGCAGCAATGCTCCTCTCCTTGCAAGATGACGGCGAAGACGGAGCGACCAGCGGGTACATCCCGGAGGGTAGCACGGTCTTCGACATGCCAGCGCCGGGGATGCCTGGTACTGGCTCGCAACCAGAAAAGAAATTGACCGAAGCTGATAAGGAAAAGGAAAAATCCAAACTGCATCAGGGTAATACGTCCTCGGCAGCGAAATCGATCCTCGAAAAAATGATGCGGCGGCCGCGGACCTGAATCCGTTGGAGGCAGAAGCGCGAAAACATATCTCGCGTTTTTGCCTCCAACTCTCCGAATGGCTATCCCGTGACCGGGGCAAAGGGCATTCGTGTCTGATCGCCGTTCATCCCTTCCCACTGACCTTGACCCATTGCTTTTCAAATCCCGAATAGGATGGCTGCCACGCCGCCTTCTTGCTTGGTTCGCGCGCCATCGCCGCGATTTGCCCTGGCGCCGCGATCGCGACCCATACCGGATTTGGATTAGCGAGGTGATGCTTCAACAGACGCAGGTTGTCACTGTCATTCCGTTTTTTCTGCGGTTCATCGCCGCCTTCCCGTCGATTTCCCACCTGGCTGCCGCGGACGAGCAGGACGTGCTACGATTGTGGGAGGGGCTGGGCTACTACCGGCGGGCGCGGGACCTACACGCCAGTGCCAAACGCTTCGTCGCTGAGCACGGGGGCCGTATCCCTGACAATGCCGCTATGGTGAGCCAGCTTCCAGGCTTCGGGCGGTACACCTGCAACGCCGTCCTTTCCCAGGCCTTCGACCAGCGCCTGCCGATTCTGGAAGCGAATAGCCAGCGCGTCCTGAGCCGGCTACTCGGCTGGTCAGAGGATCCACGCCAGGGGGCGGCTCGGCAGCGGTTGTGGCAAGCTGCCGAAGCGTTGTTGCCCCGCAAGCATGTTGGCGAGTTCAACCAATCGCTCATGGAACTTGGGGCCCTGGTTTGCACGCCGGCCGCGCCGGGTTGTGCCCAATGTCCTCTGGCCGGCCGCTGCGTCGCCCGGCAACTTGGATTGCAGGAAAAGATCCCTGCGCGATCCCCTGCCGCCGAGACTGTCAACGTACAGGAAGTGGGTGTGGTGATTCGGCAGGGGGAAAAGTTGATGCTGGTGCAGCGGCCGGCGTCGGGACGTTGGGCTAGTTTATGGGAGGTGCCCCACGGCCCGGTGCAAAAAGGCGAGAGTATCAACGCGGCGGCGTCGCGAGTCGTTGTGGATATGACCGGCCTCAAAGTGGATCTTGGTACCGAAGTGTTGACGATTCGGCACGCGGTCACTCGGTTCCGCATTACTATGCTTTGCCTGGACGCGAATCACAGGGGTGGACGGTTCCGGTCCGACTTCTACCGCCAGGCGGCATGGGTAGCGCCTGGCGAACTCGCTGTTTACCCACTCAGCCGGCCCCAGCGCAAGTTAGCTGAGATCCTGAATGCACCACATAGGCAGGGGATGCTGTTTTGACGGGACCAACGCGGTTCGCCTGGAAATTGCGGGGTCGCATGCTATAGCCCAAGGACGAACAATTGTCTTTCCGAGGGACTCTCGATGTCAGCCTTGATGCGGGGCGGATTGTTGATATTGGCGGCGGCATTGGTGGCCGGCTGCGCGAATGTTAAATCGACAATAATGGGTCAGGCGGGCAAGGTCGCCCCAGAAATTGCCGGCGTCGACGCCGATGGTGTGGCTTTCAATCTCTCCGATTACCGCGGGAAGGTAGTCCTGCTGGATTTTTGGAGCACGAACTGAACCTACTGCACAATGTTGCACAAAGACGAGCGGTCGCTCGTCCAGAAGTTTGAAGGCCAGCCTTTCGTGATTTTAGGTGTCAACAACGACCCGGACCCTGCCACTCTGCGTGGCACGCAACGGGAACAGCATATTACGTGGCGGTCATGGTGGGATGAGGACGGGTCGATTACGCGGCAATGGGGCGTCGAAGGTTTTCCGACGCTCATTCTCATCGACCCAACGGGCAAGGTACGCTGGATGTCCCCCGGCAAGCCGCCTGCCGATTTGTTGCGGAAAAAGATTGATACGTTACTTCAAGAATTGCGGCCGACGACTTGAATCCAGAAGGCAGTCGGCAGGAGGCAGTTGGCAGTGGCTAAGATCATACTGCCTTCTGCTGCCTGCTTACCGCCCACTGCCCACTGCCTCCTGATTGACGCGACGAGCATGATCACTTTGCCAATTCCATCTCGAGACGAATGTCCGACATGGCCATCTCCGGCATCTGCAGGATCTTGTCGGCCAAGGACGTCTGCGTCTTGCTATCTTTCACCGACACCTTGACGTGGATCGTGTTGTCAGTTTTGACCGTCACGTCAACCTTGGCACTCTTGCCACAAACGCTCTCGACCTGGCTTTTTAGTTTTGCCGCGTGGGAACTCTTGGTAGCCGGCGCCGCTGGCAGCGTCGGCGCGGCAGGCGCTTCCAGGTCGTCGTCAAAAACGACAGCCCCAGAAGCGACATAGGACGCGTGGTCGATCTTCTCCAACGGCGTAGCCGCGGCCTGGCTACGGGCGGATGCCTTTGCGACGTCAGTATCAGGCACTGGGACCGGCGTGACCGCCGGCTTCGTCGCTAGTGGTGGCTGGGTCACAATCACCGCCGGCTTCGTCGCTAGTGGTGGCTGGGTCACAATCACCGCCGACTTCGTCGCCAGTGGCGGCTCGGTCGCAGTCACAGCCGGCTTCGTCACGACGACAGGCGCTGGCGGGAGCTTATTCTCAATCGAGGCGTCGTTGATGGTCACCGCTCCAGAGGCAGCATAAGGCAAGCGGATGTTTTTGTCTGTCTGTGCGGCGGGATACTGGCTTGTTGAGCCTTGGTACGAATAGCTAACGCTGCCGACAAGACTGGGCTTGGTTATGGCCAATGGTTTTTCGATCGAGGTGTCGTTGATGGTCACCGCTCCGGAGGCCACGTAAGGTCGGCGGACGTTTTTGTCAGCCGGAGCAGAAGACTGGTGGCTAATGGTTTGCTGCGTAGTGTCCAGATTGTCAGGGGCCGAGACAGGCTTGGCTTTGATCGTCGTTTGCCGCTCGTCGCGCGGTACGGCCGGGAGTAACAGCTGATTTACCACGGCACTGCACCCATCGAGCTGGCGTAGCTTGCGGCTGACCTTTAGCTTGTCTTCCATGGACTTGACGACGCCGCGTATTGTCACTTCCCCATCGTCGTGGGCCGCGATCTTCAGGCCGATGATCCGGTAGTTAACGTCGGCGAGCAACGCCTTAGCGCGTTCGGTCAATTCTTCCGTAGGCGCTCCACTCTTGGGTGAGACGATGTTTGAATTGATCGTCACCAGATCAGAAACAGGTAACGAAGTATGTCGACTCGCAAGCTTCAGCGCCGCTTCCTTCACCCCTTGATTGGGCACAGTGCCGGACACTTCCAGCTTGTTGTCGGCAACATGGGCGACCAGAGCGTGGCGGAACGTTACTTGGCTTCCCAGCCAGGCCAGTTCAACCTGCATCTCTTCCACCGTGGCCTGCGACTCGGATACGGTCTCGGATTTGACGAGCGGCGTTGCTGGGCCGTTGACGAGCGCATGGGTAGTCTGGGCCAACACCGGGCTCACGAGGCCGAGGGCTCCTGCTGCCACCAACGCCTTGGCGGCACTTCTAAGTGCCCTGTGCATGGGGATCTCCCTTACACGACAGAAGAAGCGATTGTTCGGCTGCTTGGCGAGCCGGGAGCGTGAGCGACCGGAGGTCTAAAAGTTCCTCCGGTCGCTAACGCTTCCGGCTCGCTATGCAGCAACCTATCCAAGATGCGGTATTTCTAATACCCAGACAGATCGTGGCTGAAGCCGCGCTGGGCGTCCTGCGAACCACACGGCAGCGGGTGGAGATGGTCCTTGTCGATGTATACGACCTGGACGCGCGGCCTGCGGCTGCGGAATGGGAACGGGTAGCCGCTTTCCTTGGTTTCCACGTAGTAGATGGTGCACTTATAGTGGCAGTGGTGGAGCTGGGCGGGCCCGAGGAGTGGGAAGAAGCGCGGTGGGTCGATCTTGTCCACCATACGCTCCGTTACAATTTGAATGTCGTCGCGAAACTCTTCATAGAAGTACGGCACGCCACGAACGATTGGCGGCATGAAGCGGAGCACCTGGGCCTCGTCTGGCGGATCCTCGCAGACTGGCGGCGGGAAGCCCTCGCGGATCGGCAACAGGATCGGAGTGCGGTGGTCGTTGGGGTAGCTGTACTTCTCTTCCATGTTTTCCGTGACCCACGGCGGCACCGGGATGGGCGTAAAGATGCCCATCGACAGCGGGAAGCAGCCGCTGAGCCCCAGGGGCGCTACCACGGCCGCGGCAATCAGCACCAGGTTACGCACCTTACGCATGCCTCTCTCCCTTCCAGCCTGAAATCTGATCCGTGGCCGCCCAAAAGGGCACGACGGACGTTCCGGCCCCTGGACGGCACAACCCGCCCGCAGCCCGGAATCCCCGCGACCTGCCCGCAACCTATTAAGCGAAATCAGAGTCACGTTGTAAGAAAGATCGGCCTGCGGCGCGGCAAACTTTAACGGATACTCCCAAATTGTCGATGGTAGGAGGCAGTCTGCGGGGGGCCGTGAGGCGTGGACCGTGGGGCGTGGACCGTTGGGCGTGAGGCGAGTTTTGCCTCACGCCCAACGCCTCACTTCCCTCGCCCCACGCTCCACGCGTCACGCCCCGCGGTCCACGCTTCACGCCTCACGGTCCACGCCCCACGGCCCACGCACGGATTCCCGATCTTCACCGAAAATAAACTTCCACCTCTCTCAAGAATCGTGACAATAGCCACACTGGGAATTTACATGTGCTCCCCCCATTGGCTCATCTGGAGCGACACCGTATGTCATCGCGATTATCATTGATTGCCCTCCTGCTCGCTGCTGTCGTCGGGCTGAGCGCAGTGGCCGAGGACAAGAAGCCGCTAACCGCCGGGCCCACCGAGAAGGGCTTTCTTCTCCCCAATGGCTGGACCCTGACGCCCGCCGGCCGGCATGTCACGCTCACCGACCTGCCGCTCAACATCATTCCCCTGGCCGACAACAAACACGCCCTCGTCGGCACCAGCGGCTACAACAAACATGAACTGTCCCTGATTAACCTGGAATCCCAGAAGATCGAGGACAGCCAAACGGAGCGTCAGAGTTGGTACGGTCTCGTGCTGGCTCCCAAGGAAGATCAGGTCTGGTGGTCCGGCGGCGGCGCCAACACACTCCACACTTTCGATCTGCGCGACGGCAAGCTGACGCGGACCAGTCCCGCTGAAGGCGACGCGAAAAAGCCCGCGAAGGAAGGCGCCGAGAAGGCGGCCAAACCTGCGGCGGACGAACCGGCCCGGGATAAGGGATTCAAAAGCGGCCTGCTGCTGGATGCCCCGAAAGAGACGCTGTACTCCCTTAACATCAACGCAGGCACCCTTTCCGCCATCGACCTCAAGACCGGCGAAGTGAAAAAGACCGCGCCCTGCGGCGAGCGACCCTACGATATCGTCCGTGGCCACAACGAAGCACAGTTGTTCGTTTCCGACTGGGCCAACAGCACAGTCCTCACCGTCGATCCCGAAACGCTCCGCGTGGTCGGAAAGATCTCCACCGGCGAACACCCCAATCAGATGGCTTTGCATCCCAAGGAAGACCGACTGTTCGTTGCATGTGCGTCCAGCAATTGTGTTTCGGTCATCGACACGAAGCGCGGCGTCGTCACGGAAACCATTCGCACGTCCCTGTTTCCCAAGGCCCCGGAGGGTACGACCCCGGACGCCGTGGCCATCGCCCCCGACGGCAAGACGCTTTATGTCGCCAACGCGGACAACAACTGCGTGGCCGTCGTCGACATTGCCGAGGCCAACGAGAGCCAGGTGAAAGGCTTCATTCCCACGGGCTGGTATCCAACGAGTGTCGCGGTCACGCCGGACGGCAAAAACATCCTCGTAGGCGTCGGCAAAGGCAACCAATCCAAGCCGAACCCGATCTACAAGGACGAGGAAAAGAAGCAAACGGAGACGAGAAAGGGACTGCCCTGGCCGTACATCGGCACGACCATGTCCGGCGCACTCTCCGTTGTTCCCGTGCCCGACGAGAAACAGCTTGTTGCCTTCACGGCTCAGGTATTCCGCAATTGCCCCTACTCCGATAAGCTCCTGACAGCAGCCCCGCACCCCGATAAGACGGCCATCCCGACGACGGTGGGCGACCCCTCGCCGATCAAGTACATCATCTACATCATCAAGGAGAATCGCACCTACGACCAGGTGTTCGGCGACGTCAAAAAGGGCAATGGTGACCCTGCCCTGGTGATGTTCGGCGAAAAGGTGACACCCAACCACCACAAGTTGGCCGAGGAATTCGTCCTGCTGGACAACTTGTATTGCAATGGCCAGGTGTCCCGCGACGGCCATCCTTGGTCCACGATGGCCTATGCGACCGATTACATCTCGCGCGACTGGCATCTGACCTATTCCGGCCGCAAGGGAGTGGACGACGACGATGACGCCAAGCTGCAAAAAGCGCCGTCAGGCTATCTCTGGGACGCCTGCGCCCGCGCCAAGTTGAGCTACCGTAGCTACGGCGAATACGGCAAGCGCGTCAGCCAACCGGACGGTTCGAACAAAATGGAGGGCAGCGTCCCGGGCCTCATCGGCCACATGTGCCCCGACTACGCCATCAGCAAGGTCCAGGGCAAGCGGCCGCGCGACACCGACAATGTCGACACCTTCCTCAAGGAATACGAGCAGTTCACCAAGGACGACAAAATGCCGCGGTTCATCGTCATGAGCCTGGGCGAGGATCACACCGACGGTACCAGGACGGGCTCCTACACCCCGCAAGCCTGCGTGGCCAGCAACGACCTGGCCCTGGGCACGCTGGTGGATGCGGTGTCGCACGGCAAGTACTGGAAAGAGACCGCAATCTTCGTGATCGAGGACGACGCCCAGAATGGACCGGATCACGTCGATGCTCACCGCACGGTGGGGCTGGTCATCAGCCCGTACACCAAGCGCAAGGCGGTGGATAGCACACAGTACAGCACGGTGAGCTTGATCCGCTCGATCGAGTTGATCCTCGGCCTGTCGCCGCTGAGCCAGTACGACGCGGCCGCCCGGCCCATGTTCAACTCATTCACGGACAAGGCCGACACCGCGCCGTACACCCACGTCGAGGCCAAGATCGACCTCAACGAGAAAAACGTTAGGACGGCGTATGGCGCCGAGCGCTCGAACAAGATGGATTTCAGCGACTACGACCTGGTAAACGACTTCGAGCTGAATGAAATCCTGTGGCGCAGCATCAAGGGCGTCGACGCGCCGATTCCGGCCGTGGTCCGGCAAGCGATTGCCAACCGGCCGGCGGATACGCGATCAAAGTAAGTCTCGGAGTCTTGCTGAACTCGACAGGACGAGGCGTCGCCCGAAAGGGCGACGCCCTCTTCTTTTGACATTCTGGAATCTCCCATCCCAGGCTGGCACGCGACAGCGCTCATCCACCCTTGCCAAATTCTTGCGCTATGGCAAGGGTGACCACGCGGCCCACGCCTTCAATGCAATGGCGATTTCATAACGTATTTTCAGAAAACAGTTTGCGTCACACCTGACGAGACGCCTCAACGTTGCCAAAATCCATCCTTGCCAAAATGTAGGGCCAACTGTGGCAAGGGTAAATCAGGGACGATTCGTGCCACGCCCTATTTGGGGCACCGTCGCTGTTGCCGGTATGCGATTCCGGTCGCCGACGCGATGGTCTTGCTTGAAACTACATTGGCGGCGCGGGTAGTTTTCCATATCGAACCTTCGAGGACCCCTCGGCACGACGATTACCCTCCCGGAGTAGTCAACTTGCGAATCCCCACGCCCACGGCAGGTCGCACTCAGCTTCAGCCCCGCGTAGCCATCACGATTGACCTGCATGAAAGTGACAGTCCAAGCGACATTACCTACGCGGCAAATTGGTTAGCGGGTGTCGGAATCGCTGCGACCTTCTTCGTGCCCTCTGCAATGTTCGACTACGCGAAGTACGCCGAGCGTTTGAAAGATCTTCACGATTACGGCCATGAAGTCGGCAGCCACACTCACAATCACGACTGGACCGAAACCCAAGCCTTGATCGAGGGACCGCGCGAGCGACTCGGGTTCCTTCGCGTTTCGAAGAGCACTTTCGAAGACTTCTACGGGCGCAGCCCTCGTTCGTTCCGGTCGCCGGGGTGGTGTGTTCTGGGACCGGCGGCCTTGGACGAGTTGGAAACGCTCGGCTACACCGTTGATTCGAGTGCCACTCCCCAACGTTTGAGCATTCTCAGCTCGTTGCCATACCACGGCGCGTACACGCTGGCCCCGCGCCGGGTGCGCCGCATCCGACCGGGGCTGCTTGAGGTGCCGACGAGCACGCTGTTGGTCCCCGCTGCATCGCCGACGTTTCTGATTTTTCGGCACATGCTGTCATTGGCGTTCGTCAGGATGCTGTTGCTCGAAGCAACAGCCCTTATGGGCCGGGTCCTCACTCTCCAGTTCCATCCTGAGGACTTCAGCCCCGTGGCGCCTGCTTGCACCTCCCGCAGCAGCTTACGCCTAGAAGACTTCTGGCTTCGCCGCTATGGCGGGTTGACGTTCAAACATAAACTCAAGTGCAACCAAAGAGCGCAAATCGTCCGAACTACCCGCGCGATAATCGACCTGGTCGGGAAACAACGCCACTCCACGTTGGCTGCGATTGCCGCAGAGTGGGCAATCTGACTGTGGTCGCCAGCATTCTCGTTTTGGCTAGCACCATAGCCAATCGGCTAGGATTATTCGCTCACATGCAGTCAAAC
>Ga0206872_10249_pt1 | contig 15050 bp, 7 predicted proteins | sample Alteio_BWOrgCont_34_FD_152906 | JGI IMG/M metagenome (GOLD analysis project Ga0206872, IMG submission 152906) | Enriched cells from forest soil in Barre Woods Harvard Forest LTER site, Petersham, Massachusetts, United States -... | ecosystem: Environmental > Terrestrial > Soil > Temperate forest >... | reverse complement strand
GACTGCTGGCAATATTGCCACTGCAACAGTTTATATCAGGCTGGCATCGTCAACAGTTGTTGGCAACTACTCGGGCAATATTGTGCTTAGCGGCACGCCGGCGGCAAGCGTTAATGTCATAATGCCCCAAAGTACAGTCACGCCTGCCCCGCTAACCATTACAGCCGATGATAAAGCCAGGCTTTATGGTGCGCCGAACCCTGTTTTAACCCTAACCTACCATGGTTTCGTAAATAACGATTCGCCCTCGAACCTGACCGCTTTGCCCCAGGTAAGCACGACGGCCGTAATTACCTCGCCGATAGGGCAGTACCCTATCACCGTAACGGGGGGCGCATCGCCAAACTACTTGATTACGGATGTCCCGGGGGTGTTAGCCATTTTACCGTCGCTTTTTATACCGAATACCTTTACACCGAACGGGGATGGCATAAATGATAAGTGGGACATTCAGCAACTTAGCGATTTTTCAGATTGTACGGTACAGGTATTTAGCCGGTATGGTCAACCCGTATATTCGTCCGTCGGCTACGGGACCCCCTGGGACGGTACTTATAAAGGCGCCCTATTGCCCACAGGTGTTTATTACTATCTTATCGACCTGAAAAACGGGAGTGCATTATTATCCGGCTTTGTAATGATTATAAGATAAATAATTAGAATTCAACAGAAGACATCAAAGCTAAGGCCGTGCGGGCGGCCGGAATTGGAACCAGGATTGTATGGCCCTGTGCTGTCGCTGCCCTCACCCTGACTGCCTTTTGCAGCTAACTGCCGGATTTTGGGGCATAACGGTTTATGTACATTATTTGCGCGTTTTGGGGAATTATTTCCCACCTGGTAATCTTAAAACGCATAAAATCCAAAAGCCGGAGTCGACCCGGCATCATAAACTACGGGTAAAGCGTTTTTTTTTGCATTCAATAATGGGAAAAAAGACTACCGTTAGCCTTTTTTGCAGTGGTTAATGTGCATTTATGTTAGTTAAAAGCAAACTGCGCGATTATTGAAAAATATTATTTAATACTTTGGTTAAGCTGGAACCAGAATTGCATGATTGTTGCAGATTTGATAAATTATTGATTGATATAACCTCTTGTTAGTTGAACTACAACTGATAAGACTTCTGCCTTCTGTAATTATTTAAATAAATATATTTTTTAACCCGCAGTAAAAGGGAATAAGTAACATATCGTAAACTATTGTTGCCGGAACACAATATGAAGATAGTCTTAGTATATTTATTTGCGATCATTAGCCTCACATTTATTTCGAATATTGCTTGGGCGCAGGCGCCTCATATCAGTTACACAACATCCAGCATAGTTTTTACCGACGGTACAGCAATATCTCCATTGTCACCGTCCAATTCCGGCGGCTCAATAACCGGCGGCTATAGCATCCCCGCAAATTTTGCCCCTGTACCCACTCCTTATGGCGTGGTAACCGACCCAACCGGAACTATTTATGCCATCGACAACGGCGATGCAGTCCTATACAAAATTACTTCTGCAGGCGCTACCACCAAGTACAACACAGCCACCACCTATACGCCTGTGGGGATAGCCATTGATAATAACAACGGATTTATATACATAACGGATAGCGCCAGGAGCCGTGTTTACCCGATAATAACTTCAACAGGGAAATATACGGGCACGGCAATCAGCAGCGGCAATATCAATGCTCCCTGCGGTGTTGCAGTTGACGCATCAGGAAATATCTACGTTGTAAACCGTGGTAATAATAAAGTTACCAAAACAGTTAAAGGCGCCGCATCGGCATCAGTCATTTTAAGCGGGTTCAATAATCCATACGGCATTGCGATCGACGGCTCAGGAAATATTTTTGTTTCTGAATATGGTTCTAACAGTATTATTAAAATTGTCAATGGTACAACCGGCGGAACGACCAAATCAACATTCGCCACAGGTTTCAATAAGCCCAGCCATTTATCTTTTGATGCATCAGGTAATTTGTACGTAGCCGATAACGGAACGAATACGATTAAGGAGGTAACTCCGGCGGGTGTTGTCAGTACTTTTTTGTCATCGGGCATGAATTTACCGCTGCAGGTGGCTTTTGATTCTTCAAGCCCGCAAATAGTATATGAAGCAGATAATGGCTCCGGTTATATTAATAAATCATTTTTTACCAATTATTCAATCAACATACCATTACCAACCGGCTTAAGCTTTGATACCTCAACCGGAATCATAAGCGGTACGCCTACAGCGCCTTCGCCGGTTACGGCCTATACCATCACTGCTTATAACGGTTCGGGCAGCAGCAGCTATACAATCAACATGAGTGTGTTTACCCCACTGCCGGCTATTAGCTACACCCCTTCAACAAATTCCTATTTCGTTGGTAACACCATTACCACTTTGTCGCCGGTAAACACGGGCGGTACGGTGCACTCGGTAAGTTTCAATGCCACCGGTACACAACTTACCGGCGCCAACTTGCAGTCGCCATGGGGTATGACCATTGACCCCAGCGGCAATATTTATGTCGCGAATGCCAGTAACGGCACAATAAGTAAATATAGTTCTGCCGGCGTTTGGATCACAGATAGTTTCGGGGGCACCTTTACAACTCCCTCCGGTTTGGTTTTTGATTCATCGGGTAACGCGTATGTGTGTGATGAGGGCGCCGGTACGATCTATAAGGTTACTAAATCAACAGGAGTAACCTCAGCCCTGATCACGGGTTTGTTTAACCCATGGAGCATTACGATCGATGCATCAAATAATCTTTATGTAGCTGAAAATAGTAATGAGGATGTTTTAAAATTCAGCACAAACGGCGGTTCCGCCTTGCTTACCATTAAAGGTGGCAGCGGTAACGGGCCTACAATAACCGGCCCGGTAGGTGTTGCTACTGACCCTACCGGCAACATTTATGTATTAAACTTCAACAGCAAACAAGTTTTCAAATATAATTCCATCGGAACTTACCAAACTACCGCTGTAAATAGTGGATTGAGCTTCCCGCTCGCCTTAGCCGTAGACGACGCGGGTAACGTTTACGTAGGTGACCAAAGCGCCAATGGTCATACATCACTTACCGGTTTTGTGAACGTTTACAACCAAAGTGGTGTGTTGTACACCACTATCACCGGCATTAATGATCCTGAAGGACTTGCGATTGATGTTTCGGGTAATTTGTATGTTTCCTCGCAAACAAATGCTACAGTGTATAAGTACACGCCTACGCAGGGTTATTTTATCAATCCGTCATTGCCTCCGGGTTTAATCTTCAACGGCAATAATGGCCAGTTTTCAGGCAAGCCAACTACTTCGTTCCCTCCAACCAATTATACAGTAACGGCCTATAATACTTCGGGCAGTGGTTCCACCGTGGTAACCTTGTCCTGTTACCGGTATTTAAGCTGGGTTGGCAGCAGTTCAAGCACCAATTGGGCCTTAGCCAGCAATTGGAGCCCGGCGTTTGTGCCAACCAGCGCAGATACGGTTCGTATTGGCTCCACTGCGACCTTTACCAAGGGTTTCCCGGTTATCAGTTCGGCAGCGGCGGCGGCCTCGGTCACCTTCGGAACCCAGGGAACGCTTGCTGCCGGAATAACGGTGAACAGCGGATCTACCTTAACAGTGTTGGGTGCGATAACCTACCAAAGCGACTCCAAATCGAACCAGGGATTTACAGCCCAGCTTACAGGGGCCGGGACGATAACAGCCAACAGCATAAATGTTATTGCCAATACTACATTGACAGGCCAGCCCTATACGGAAGCATTATCCTCGTCAATAACTAATCTTAATATAACCCAGAATATCGCGTTAACTTCAACAGAAGTGGGATCCGATATATTTAACGCGTCCTTTAACATTACTGGTGGAACAGCGCTGGTGGGGGGCGCCATACAAACCACCAATACTTCCGGGGCTACTTCATCTTTCACGGTTACCCCCACAACAACAGCCACACTGCAGCTGGGGGGGGCATCGGCACTTTCCGGCCTTTCGTCATCCGGGGCCAATGTGGTAACTTTTAACAACCCCGGCACCACAATTGAATATTCAGGCGCAGCCCAAAAGGTTTATACCGATGCAAGTATTACCGGTTTGGCCGGCGGGATAAGCTATACAAATATCAAGTTCTCGGGAACAGGTATAAAAACGGCATCGACGGGTAACCTGAATATCAGCGGAGACTTTACAAACACACTTGCTAATGACGCCGGTGATTATGTGGATTTAAGCAGCCCGGCGGTAAATTTTAATGGTATCACTCAAAACCTGGCGGGGGGATCCGGCAGCGGAACGACCCTTTATAATGTGAATTTTAGCGGTTCAGGAACAAAAACTATTAACAGCGGAAATGTAAATGTTGCCAGCAGCGGTGTCCTGACGATGAGCGGCACGGCTGCCTTAGCCACAGGTGGTTTTTTAACTTTAAACTCGGATGCTACCGGCTGCGCGGCCATTGCGCCGATCACTTCGGGTGCACCCATCACCGGAAATGTGAATGTTCAACGTTATATTTCAGGTATAAGGGGCTATCGCTTATTGTCCTCGCCGGTTTATTCAGGGACTGATGTGCATGGCAATAATGTGTACAGTTTAACTAACCTAACAAATAACCTGTATGTTACCGGCAGCGGCTCCGGATTTCCTTACCCCGGCAACCCGACTATATATTTGTATGACGAGGGTTTTGTGCCGCAATTCAGCACCTTTCTCAATAGCAATTTTATTGGTGTGGCTACACTGCCTGGCGGCAACACACCGGCGTACGGCTTAAATGCCAATGGCGCAGGGCTGGCGGGTACTTATACCGTACCGGTTGGAAACGGCTATGATTGTTTTTTCAGGGGCAACTTGCTTACACAAACCGCCGCGGCACTCACTACCCCGGCGGCTGCCGGCACGTTCCCGACTGAATCCGCTGCGACCACCACTGCGACAGGCACATTAAACCAGGGCCCGGTAACCTTTAAGGACTGGTACACGCCATCAAGTACCACCCTCGGCAGCGTAAGCCAGTTATTTAACCTGGTTGGCAATCCCTATGCCAGTGCCATTGATCTGAACACCATGCAAAGTGCGTCTACAACAACAGGCATTTATGCAACCCCGCTTAGTGGCGGCAGCGGTATCACCAGTTTTATTTATGAGCTAATTCCAACGGGCACCTATGCCGGCCAGTACGGCGTTTGGACCGTTGGCGGTACATCAGCTACGGCCACAGGCGGCGCATCGCAGTTCATAGCCAGTGGCGAGGGGTTTTTCGTTCAGGCCACCGGTACTTCAACGCTGATTTTCAACGAGAGTGCAAAAGCTACATCGACCAATGCAAATTCCTTTGGGGTTATGGCACGCAGGCTTAATGCTGCGGCAATAAATCCGGCGATTGCGAGTCCGCTGCTGCGGCTAAAAATGGCATTGGATACCACTTATGCCGAAGAAACGCTTATTCAATTTAAGCCGGCTGCGAGCACGAATTATGTATTCAATGAAGATGCCCCGCACCGTGCCGGTTCGGGGCCGGTACACTTTGCCAGCCGTTCGGCCGATAGCATCGCGCTGACTATCAATTCAATGCCGCTACAGATCAGCCAAACCATTCCGTTGAACGTGTACGCCCAAAACGACGGCGTTTACACCATCAACATGACGCAACCGGCGCCCCTTCCGGCACTTTATGATGTTTGGCTGATGGATGGCTATAAAAAAGACTCGCTGGATATTAAAAACAACCCCACCTACAGTTTTGATATTTCAAATGCGGACGCCAATAGCTACGGTTCCGGGCGATTTACTTTGGTTATAAGGCAAAACCCCGCGCTAATGATACACTTGTTAGATTTTACGGCGGCAAAAACATCCGGAGGCGCACAAGTGGTTTGGCAGACTGAGAACGAACAAAACTATACCAACTTTACCGTTGAACGAAGCACAGACAATGGCGCAACCTATACCGATTTGGGGGGCTTTGCCTCGGATGCGGCGGGCTCATACAGCTTTCTAGACAAAGCCCCGCCGATTGCCGCCGATCAATACCGCCTAAAGATCAAGGACCTTAACGGAACGATCAGTTATTCGCCGGCGGTAACGCTTATGTACGCAAATACAAGTAATTCAAAGTTTGTTAACCAGGTTAATGTCTATCCCAACCCTACCGGCGGCACAATAAACCTTTCCATAGTCCAAAATACTGTTACTGCGTCGGGTGTATTTAACGTTACCAATCCTGCTTATAATATTGTTATTACCAACAGTATGGGTTCTATCATTAAAACGGCTACATCAACACAAACCCAATGGAATGACGATGTAAGTACGCTGTTGCCGGGCGTTTATTTCGTCCAGGTAGTAAATGCCAATGACAAAACCGTAATCGGAAAAACCAAGTTTGTAAAGCTGTAAATTGGCACGAATGTTTCATGTTCGTGCCGTGAATCGCGATGCTGACAGCAAACCTTAGTTTTCTGCCGCTCTTCAATTCCGCCCCGGACCAAAAGTTTTCACCATGCAAGCCCGCGTTGTTTAATAAAAGCACACTACCTTTATCAAATCATTAACAGCATATGGAAAAGAAAGAAGCCTACACATTTACCAGTGCCGATGCCGAAAATTACGATTTTTATCTCGGCCCGGTAATTTTTGAGCCTTACGGCCAATACCTGGCCACCAATATTGATACCACCGGGCTGAAGCACGTACTGGAACTGGCCGGTGGCACCGGTCGTGTTACACGACATTTGCGCAGAGCGCTTCCGGCGTCGGTGGAGCTGTGGGCCACCGACTTGAGCAACGATATGCTGGCCATTGCCAAACGCGAACTGGGCGAAGAAAACATAAATTTTAAGGCTGAAGACATTCAGCAGCTTTCCTTCGCCGATAACACCTTCGACCTGGTGGTATGCCAGTTCGGGATGATGTTTTTGCCCGACAAGCAGCAGGGATTTAATGAAATATGTCGCGTATTAAAACCCGGCGGCAAACTGATGTGCTTTACCTGGGACAGTACGCTGAACAACCCGCTTTTCCGCCTGCTGATCAATGAACTGATGCTGCCGCATTTTGAAGACGAGGACACTGCCCGCTTTTTTACGCCATTTTCGCTCCATAACCCCCAACAGCTTAAGGGTTGGATGAAAAATGCCGGCTTTAAAGATATAGTGGTTGATACAATTAACCTGACATCTGGTACCGCTTCGATGGAACACCTGGAAACCGGGGTATTCCGTAAACACCCGCTCGGCAAGGCGGTGTTCGATAAATATCCATCAGCTTTTGAAGCTGTGGCGCAAAAATTCAAAGAAGGAATTGTTGAGCGCTGGGGCGATGGTGATATTTCATTCCCCATGTCGGCGTTATTGACGATTGGGATCAAGTAGGCTTATCCCGGAGCCACCGCAAGAAAAGTGCAAAAAAAAAATTTTTACCCAACGTTTTGCTGTTCTGATCCGAAGATAAAGTAGAGCACTAACAAAACGTTTAATCTTAACACCGTCAATTTTAATGATCTTCGGCATTCAATTTATCAAAAAATTAGTATTGGCAGCCACACTGGTTTGTCTTTTTTCTATTACGCAGGCACAGGTGGAGGTGGCACACCTCACGTCAAAAGGTTTTAATGCAACGGGGTTCGGCGGCTTTCTGAACCTGGCTATTCCCATCGATGACAGTAATGCGGGCATAGTAGAGGGCGCCGTCTATGTTTTCAGCAGCGACGGCAGCCATGCCGCGGTGGCGCCGGTAATGATTGGTTACAGGCATTTATTGTCGGACGGCGCCGACTATGGCTTTTATGTGGAACCGGTAGCGGGTTATACTTTCGGCGCGACCGATATCCAGGCCTACGATGCGAACGGTAACGCCCTTTCACAACCCAACGGCGACCAACTGGACCAAAAAGTGGCAGGACCTGTCGGCGGACTTGGTTTTGGTTACTTATTCCCGGAATCCGGGGCTATCCGATTCAACATCAGCCTGCGTTACGAGCATACTTTTGTTACCGGCGGCTATCCATCGCTAAATATTGTTGCCTTACGTATTTCGCACAGCTTTTCGTTCTGATTATTCTGCTATATTGAGCAAATGTTTTTATGGGCAACGACGGTTAACAGGGGCTTGCGCTTGGAATGAATTTTACAAAAAAGCAAACGCAGAAATTAGTTAAGGCATGTATAAACAATGACCGCGGTGCCCAGGAGGCGCTGTACAAGCTTTACTATGCCGAAATGATGCAGGTTTGCCTGAGTTACCTGGCTGATGAAGAGCTTGCCGGCGAAGCATTTAACACGGGATTTCTTACGGTATTTGAATCCATCCAAAATTTTGATGCCGCAAGGGGCGGCCTGGGCGCCTGGATCAGGAAAATAATGGTTTATTCGTCGATAGACTTATACCGGTCGGAATTAAAATTTGAGAAGGTAAGCGATGACCTGCCCGAACTGGAAACGGAATTTATGCCGCCGTCGGTTTTGGGTAAACTTTATTATGAAGATATCCTGCAGCATATACGAACGCTGCCTTATGCCACGCAAACCGTGTTTATGTTATCGGTGCTGGATGGTTTTTCGCACAGGGAAATAAGCGAACAGCTAAACATTAGCGAGGGCACCTCGCGCTGGCATTTGTCTGAAGCTAAAAAACAATTGCGCAGCCTGCTGACCGGCAAGCCGGCCGCGGCCTTGCCAACAGAAAGAAGGGGGGAAAGAAAATGAAAAAGACATTTAGCTACCCTGAACTTTGGCGGGAAAAACAGCGTGAGCTGCCTCCAAAAGGCAACCCGCATACGGAATGGCTTAAAATGCGCGCCGTGCTTGATCAACGCATGCCAGCTGCAGGTATCGTAAAAAAGACAAACCGCCTAAAACTGCCGAAATGGGGGCTGAAGGTACTGGTGGGCGTTTCGGCGGCGGCGGCCTTATACATGGCGGGGCGTTTATATCTTGCAAAAACACACCACGAGGCGGCAAAACCTATCGAACTGCAACATCGCCGTGATTCTTTGCCTTCACCCGTTAAAAGTATCATACCGGCCGCAAATACCGCCGCCCCGGTAACTCCCGCCGCTGCCCCGTTGTTGGTCCCGCCAATGAAGCCTGATAACGATACCAGCATGCAACATAAGGCAAGGGCAAACCAATCCGTTAACAGGCCACCCGCGTTAAACACCCCCGTGCACCGCGACAGCGTAATTGTGCCCGTGGAAGCTGCCCCGCTTAAGCTACCGGGCGATTCTACAGGTACGGTGGATTTAAAAAAAAAGGATATTCAGAAAGACACATCGAGCAACAACAAAAAAAATCCGAAAAAGAAAAGAAGGTCAAAGGTGAGCGTGTTTTTTTAAAGTTACTGTTGCAGATAAATGAGCAAGTCAACCGCCCGATGCATCAATTGACCGGAGTTCCGGCAGAATTAAAAACAAATATTTCCCTTTAAAAGTTGGCCTCAAAGGTCCATTTATCCTGCTCCCTACGATCCCAAACCATCCTCAATTCATCCATTTGTCAGTTTTCAAAATAATTCTATCGGATTAATAGGAATTAGGAAATATTTCTATATTTGCCGAAAGAAAATCATGATAAATACTTTTTCACTATCTGAATTTACTTTTTCCAGGGTCCCGGAAAAGACGTCTGCCTGGCGAATGTGCTGTTGTTGATTAAACTCGCCTTTAACATTTATTGTAAAACGGTCGCCCGCCCCCTGCCGGGCCTGCCGCTTTTTGTCCAACTAAGTAATTTACGCAAACTTTAAACTGCCCCGCTATGAGATAAGCTAATTATAAAAAAATGAACCGGCAAGGAAGCCTTGCCGGTCATGCAGGATGACAGGACAGCCGTAACGCCAATCACTTCTGTCCCTCATCCCCTGGTTTTACGAACGATTTATCATTAACATAAAACATTTAAAGATATGGAATTATATCTCCATGAAAAATATCTGCTCAAGTTTTTACGCGCCCTTATCTTCCTCATCCTTCCGGCCGCTGCCATGGCGCAACAGGAAAGCCCGCCCATCATCAACTCAAAGTTAGAAGGTATTGTAACCGACAGCGTCACAAAACAGCCAATAGCCGGGGTTACGCTCCGGATAAAAAGCATTACCCACTCAGTAGTTACGGGGTCCGATGGCCGGTTTACCTTCATCACCGGTCAAAAATTTCCGTACACGCTGGTGGTAAGTTTTGTGGGTTATAAAACCAAAGAAGTTGTGGCCGACGGCAGCCCCATCGCCATACAGCTTGCCGAAAACCTGACCGCCCTGAACGATGTAGTGATAGTGGGCTACGGTACGCAGAGAAAGAAAGAGCTCACCGGCTCTATTTCAACGGTTCCCAAAGAAAACCTGGCCGCGGCCGCGTCGTCGGTTGATAACCTGCTTGAGGGGTCCGTGCCGGGCATACAGGTCACCCAAAGTTCCGGACAGCCCGGAGCTTCAACAACAGTAAGAATAAGAGGCGGCAACTCTATCACCGCCGGCAACGAGCCCTTGTACGTAATAGATGGTTTCCCGTTTTACAATGACAACACTACCACCCAGGGAAGCATCAACCCTAACAGCAGCGCCCAGGGCCTTAACGCCCTGTCGACGATCGACCCCTCGGAGATCGAGTCGATTGAAGTGTTAAAGGATGCATCGGCCACGGCAATTTATGGTTCACGCGGTGCCAACGGGGTCATACTTATCACCACAAAAAAAGGGAAGCGCGGCCAAGATAATGTGAGCTACAGCACCTTTGCAGGCCAGCAGCAGGTTCGTAAGGATTTATCCCTGTTAAACGGCAGCCAGTTTGCCGACCTGACTAATGACATACAAGCCAGCCAGGGCTTGTCCGCTTACTATACCCCAAGCCAGGTTGACGCATTTGGCCAGGGTTCCAACTGGCAAAGCGCCGCATTCCGCAATGCACTGATCCAAAACCATACCATAGCTGTTTCGGGTGGCGATGAAAAGTCAACCTATAATATCTCCGGAAATTATTTCGACCAGGATGGCATCATTCTCAATTCAGGTTTTAAACGGATTGCCGTTCGCACCAATTATGCACGGGATGTGTCGGAAAAATTTAAGATCGGCCTAAATGCCACAGGCAGCCAATCAAACCAGTATGGCAGCTCAGGTACCAATATCTCGTCAATCCTGTTTAATGCACCCACTGTTCCGATAAAAAACCCGGATGGGTCATATAACCTGAACAACCCGTTTTCGGCAACACCCGGCAACCCGATAGAAGACCTGCTGGTCACCATAAATCAAACGGATGCCTTCAGGGTGATCGGCAATTTCTATGGCGAATACGAGATTATCCCCGGTCTTAAAGCAAAAGTGAGTATCGGTACCGATGTGATCAGCACCCGGCAAAACCAGTATTCGCCTTCAAATTCCTCTGGCGGCTATGCCACCAATGGGCTTGCCACCATTGGCGATAACAAGGTTGCGACCTGGGTAAACGAAAATACGCTGTCGTACAGCAAAAAGCTGAAGAATCAATCATTCGGTGCCCTTGTGGGCTATACCGCGCAAACCTCGTCGGGCAATTATTTTACCTCCGGCTCCGAGAATTTCATTTCTAACCTCACTACCTACAACAGTTTGCAAAGTGGTTCGGTACCGTTGATCCCTACTTCGGGCAATGATAGCTGGAGCCTTGATTCATGGCTCGCCAGGATAAATTATACGCTATTTAACCGGTACAATTTTACGGTCACCGGCCGCGCCGATGGTTCCTCGCGCTTCGGCACCGATAACAAATGGGGCTATTTCCCTTCTGCAGGCTTTTCCTGGAATGTTAAAGAGGAAAGTTTTTTGAAAGACGAAAAAAACATTTCCAATTTAAAACTTCGCTTAAGCGCAGGCACAACGGGTAACCAGGAGATTGGGGAGTACCAATCACTGGTGACCCTGAGCCCGACCAACTATTTTTTTAATAATGCTGTGCAAACTGGTTTTGCGCCGACCAGCTTGGGCAATCCCAATTTAAAATGGGAAAAAACGGCGCAATATGATGGCGGCATCGACATAGGCTTATTGGACGACCGGATAAGCATCACCGCTGATGCTTATTATAAAAAAACCACCAATTTGCTCATCAACGTTCCGGTGCAACTGTCTTCCGGTTTTTCGGCCGAGCTTGAAAATGTGGGCAGTGTTGAAAATAAAGGCTTCGAGCTGGCCATAAATACCAGCAACATCGAGTCTGAATCGTTTAAATGGAAAACAGATGCCACCTTTTCGCTAAACCGTAACAAGGTTTTAAGCCTGGATGGGCAGCAATCGTTTTTTGCTCAAATACCCGATGCTTACAGCGATTTGCTATACAAGCTTAGCCCGGTAATTGTACAGGTAGGTTTGCCGCTCGGTACTATTTGGGGATATAAATCAAGCGGTATCATTCAGTCGACGGATAACCTGGGCACCACCCCGCAATACGGCACCGAACAAGCCGGCGACCGCAAGTATGTGGACCTTAACCATGACGGGGTAATAGACGCCAACGATAAAACGAACCTGGGCAATGTGCAGCCGAAATTTCTTTACAGTTTTTCCAACACGTTTACCTGGAAGCGCTTTGATCTGTTTGCTTTTTTCCAGGGATCTTATGGCAACAAGGTATACAACCTGCTGCAGGAAGAACTGGAGTTGACCAACCTGGGGCAAAACGCCTCATCCGCGCTGCTTGACCGGTGGACGCCAACCAACCCAAGCAATACCATAACGAGGGCAAGTTATAGCCCGGTTGCGCAGGTGGTGGACCGCTACATGCAGGATGCCTCGTACCTGCGCCTTAAAACCATTTCCCTGGGATATAATTTAAGCCCGGAGCTGGCGCATAAAATACTTGCCAAACAAGTGCGTATTTATGTGTCTGCGCAAAATCTGCTCACCATAACAAAATACTCCGGCTATGACCCCGAGGTAAACACATTCGCGCAAAACAACCTGTTGCAGGGAATAGACTACGGCGCTTATCCAAGTGTCAAGACCTTCCTGGCCGGGCTAAACATCACACTTTAATCACACCACCATGAAAAAGATCCTACTTTTTTTACTGATAGTATTTGCATTGGCGTCCTGCAAAAAGCTGGCAGAAGATCCAAAGTCGATCATCGTGCAAAATCAGTTTTACAAAACGCCAAATGATGCCATATCCGCCGTTACGTCGGTTTACAGTTCGCTTAATACCGACCCGGGAGGAGACTTCCCGATGTATGGGCGGCAACTATATTTTATGGCCGACTGCGCAACCGACGACGAAACAGTTGGCAACTCGGCCACCAACGCAGATGTGAGGGCGATGGGCAGCATAACCTATATCGCAGATAACAACCGCATTCAGGCCAACTGGACGCAGCATTACCGCGGTATCGACTGGGCAAATGTGGCCATCGATAACATATCAACCATGCAGTTTGATACCGTTTTGCAGAACAGGCTCATCCGCGAATCGAAATTTATAAGGGCGCTTTTATACTTTAACCTGGTACGTCTGTTTGGCGATGTGCCGTTGGTGCTGCACCAGGCCGCTAATGTTAGTGCGACAACGGTGTCAAGAACCGCTTCGGCCGAGGTTTATCAACAGATCATCGCCGATTTAAAAGCTGCTGAAAGCCTGCCGGCCACTTATTCCGGAAATGACATTGGCCGGGCAACCTCGGGCGCGGCAAAAACCTTACTGGCAAAGGTTTACCTCACGCAAAAAGACTGGAAGGACGCAGAGGCTAAATGCCTCGAGGTAATAAATGGGCCTTACGGATATGGCCTGTTTGCAAACTTTGCCGATGTTTTTAATAAATCGACCAAAAATGGGAAGGAGCATATTTTTTCAGTGCAATTTCTTTCCAACTCAGGCGCGAGCAATAGCCGGGACCGGATTATGACGGACGTATTTTCTGGCTTTGGCAGTAAAGTACCGCCTGATCTGCCGGCCGATAGCAGCTTATATAAATCCTTTGCCCCCGGTGATACCCGCAAGGCGGTAACCTACTACACATCGCTGCTAAACCCGGCAACGGGCCTCCAGTTTAACTTTAAATATATCGGGCTAAGAAAATTTATTGATACGACCCAATATTTAACATCGATTGAAGACGGCATTAATTTTCCGGTGCTGCGTTACGCCGACGTGCTGTTGATGTACGCTGAGGCTGTAAATGAAGATATTGGGCCTACCACTGATGCGTACAATGCCATTAACCAGGTAAGGGAGCGGGCAAAGGTGCCTGATATTACCCCCGGGTTATCCCAGTCGGATTTCAGGAATGCCGTTTACCAGGAACGACGCTTTGAATTTGTAGAGGAGGGCCAGCGCTGGTTCGACCTGGCCCGAACGGGCCGTGTGGTTTCGGCCATTAGCACCGTGGCGGCAAAATCCGCGGTGAGTACAAAAAATAATTTATTCCCCATTCCGCAGGCCGAGATCAACGTCAATCCTGCAGTAACACAAAACCCGGGGTGGTAAACCAGTTTAACATAAACACACAAACAATAATGAAAACAATTTTAACATCAACACGTATCCGGGGGCTGTTGCTCGCGCCGGTCTTATTGCTGCTGGCATTTGTAAGACATGCCACCGCGCAAACCGATGACACTTTTAAAGGCAAAATAGGCAAAACATATAGCGAGTCGCAGGAATGGTGGCCCGAAAAAAAACACGCCCCGAAAGGTGCGCCCAACGTTATTATTTTCCTGATTGACGATGCCGGCTATGGTACATCCAGCGCCTTTGGCGGGCTGATGGAAACCCCAATGCTGGATAGCCTGGCCAATAATGGCGTGCGTTTCACCAATTTCCATACAACCGCCATTTGCGGGCCTACGCGCGCGGCCTTGTTAACCGGCCGCAATCATCACTCGGTACATATGGGTTATTTTAATTACAGCGCGCTTGGCTTCCCTGGGTATGATGCTCATATGCCGCCGGACAAAGCCACCATTGCCCAGATATTGCACGAAAACGACTATAACACCTATGCGGTGGGCAAGTATCACCTTACGCCGTTAAATGAAATAACACCCGCCGGCCCGTTTGACAGGTGGCCTACCGGGCAAGGTTTTGACCATTTC
>Ga0206872_10248_pt1 | contig 15057 bp, 10 predicted proteins | sample Alteio_BWOrgCont_34_FD_152906 | JGI IMG/M metagenome (GOLD analysis project Ga0206872, IMG submission 152906) | Enriched cells from forest soil in Barre Woods Harvard Forest LTER site, Petersham, Massachusetts, United States -... | ecosystem: Environmental > Terrestrial > Soil > Temperate forest >... | reverse complement strand
AAATACCAGTGTTACCGTTAACTATTTAAAAACGGCTTATAAAATATCCGACACCCTCAACGTTAAAAACAGTGTAATAAATATTGAAAATATGCTGTTCCAGGACAGCAAAAAAGGGGTGGGTATAGTTAATGGCAAGGTTGATTTGAATGATCCGTCGAACCCGAAAATTGAAGCTGTGCTGATGGCAAAAAACCTGATGACGCTGAATACCACATTTAAAGATAATCATATTTATTATGGTACTGCTTTCGCGACAGGGAGGTTTAGCTTCAGCGGGCCGGTGGATAATATGAATATTGATATTAAAGCAAGGACAGATGCAGGCACGATATTTAATATCCCGCTAAATACTTCTTCGACTGTGGGTGATTATGATTTTATAAAGTTTGTCAGTCATAACGATACCACCAGGGCGACCGGGCCGACAACGAGGGCATTTAACGGGGTCACCTTAAATTTTGACCTTACGGTAGATGAAAAAACTACCTTAAAAATCACCACAGACTATGGCGTACTGGAAGGCAGCGGAAAAGCTACCGACTTACGGCTGAATATAAACAGCCTCGGCGATTTTGATATGTTTGGCGATTTTTTAATTACCAGCGGAAAATTTGAGTTTACAGCAAAAAACTTCATCAGTAAAAACTTTACCGTAAACCAGGGGGGCACCATACGCTGGACGGGTAACCCTTCAAACGCCACCATTAACCTTAATGCCATTTATGAAGTAAGGACAGATATTTCACCCCTTTATACTGCCGCCGGTTCTCAATCACCAAAAGGCAAATCGCTGGAGCTGGTGCAGGCCGAGCTTATATTAACTAAATCCTTATTATTGCCGGCAATAGATTTTGAATTTAACTTCCCGCTGGACCCATCAATAAAAGATGACCTGAGCAATTACCTTTCAGATAATAACAACCGCAGCCAGCAGGCACTGAGTATTATAGTAAGACGCCAGTTTTCAAACGGCGCAAACAACAACTTAACAAACCAGGTGTTAGGCACAGCCGGCGAAGCTGTAAGCGAGTTTGCATTTAATAAGTTAAATAGCTTTATTTCGCAATCGAATATTAAAAATTTCGACTTAAATATCCGCTCATTTAATGATTTCAGCGCTTCATACAGGCTGAAGGACCGCCTTGTTTTTAACGGCAGCTTGTTTAATACCTATTCGGGCACCAGCGACTTGTTTCAAAGCAGCAGCACTTTATCATCGAGCTTTAATCAGCTTACCTATGACTTTGACGCGCAATACAGAATTCAGAAAAATGGAAACCTTAATGCAAGATACTCTTATCGTGTACTAAACAGCACCACGCTAAGCACCCTTAACAATCAGTTAGGTGTGCAGTATGTAAATGGGGTAGGCCTGGTTTACCAGCGGGACTTTGATAGCTTCGGTGAATTTTTTAGAAATATTTTCAGGAAACAGGAGAAAAAACAGCCTGTAAATCCCGCACCCGTACCAACATCGGGTGTTTTAAATTCTAATTCAAACAAAGAAGAAGATGATCAGTGATCGCGCATAATTGCATGATCCATTTTATCTCTTTTGGTTCTCAGGTACACTTCGTTATGCGGGTTCGAGGCGATTTCAATGGGTACATTTTCGACCACTTCGAGACCGTACCCAATAAGCCCGGCCCTTTTTTTAGGGTTATTGGTCATCAACCGCATTTTTGATACGCCCAGGTTGCGCAATATTTGGGCCCCGACGCCGTAGTCGCGCTGATCCATTTTAAAACCAAGTTCAATATTGGCTTCAACCGTATCCCGCCCGTTTTCCTGCAAATGATAAGCCTTGAGCTTATTGATCAAGCCTATGCCGCGCCCCTCCTGGTTCATATATATGATGACACCCTTGCCTTCGGCATTAATCATCTCCATTGATTTATGCAGCTGCGGGCCGCAATCGCAACGGCACGACCCGAAAATATCCCCCGTAACGCATGAACTATGTACGCGCACAAGTACAGGTTCGCCGGGTTCCCAGCTGCCTTTTACAAGCGCTAAATGGTGCTCGCCATTATCAACCTGGGTATAAGCAACCATGTCAAAATCGCCCCATTGAGTAGGCAGTTTTACGGAAACATCCCTGTTCACCAACGATTCAGTGGCTAAACGGTATGCTATCAGGTCTTTTATCGAAATTATTTTAAGGTCAAATTCTTTGGCAATTTCCAACAGATCGGGTAAACGGGCCATTTCGCCGTCGTGCTTCATTATTTCGCAAATTACACCGGCGGGTTCAAAACCGGCCATAACAGCCAGGTCAATAGCTGCCTCGGTATGCCCTGTGCGGCGCAGTACCCCTCCGTCTTTTGCAATCAGCGGGAATATGTGCCCCGGCCTGCCCAAATCTTCTGGCTTTGTACCGGGGTTAATAAGCGCCATTATGGTACGCGAACGGTCCGATGCCGAGATACCTGTAGTGCATCCTTCCAGCAGATCAACAGATACAGTAAAATTGGTTTCGTGCGATGTTGTATTGTGGGTGACCATCGGTTCGAGATCGAGTTCCTTTGCACGTTTTTTTGTAATAGGTGCGCAAACCAGCCCACGGCCATGGCGTACCATGAAATTAATGGTTTCGGGGGTTGCATTACGTGCCGCGGTTAAAAAATCGCCCTCGTTTTCCCGGTCTTCGTCATCAACCACTATAATTGTATGGCCATTTTTTATGGCTTCTATAGCTTCTTTTATTGTATTTAGCATTTCTTTTTATGTGATTAGAGATTGGAGGTTAGAGACCAGTCGATTTTTGCCGAAAAGACCGAAGCCCGAAAGAAAATGAAACTAATCCCAATCTCTAAACTCCAATCTCTAACCACTTTCCCAAAATTCTACGCAAATTTACGCGATAATTAAATCATTCAGGTCGGCGCTTTGTAAATTAGTACCGGATTAATCTTTAAATGGTTGCCTTTGGGGTGAGTTGGTGAGTGGTGAGTAGTGAACGGTGAGTAATGAGTGTCTTCAACTTGCTATTGACTACTCACCACTGACCACTCACTTAAACAGCTTTTCTTTTAAATAACCTGCCAAAGAAACGTTTGTACAAATCCACATCAAATATGGCGGAATCAGTGGCTGCTTTGTACGACAGGAATACCCCGATAGGAGTTATGATTACAATGGCGATCCAGGAGCCGATTACCGGCGACAAGTCGCCATCTTTAACCGATTTTTCGCCGATGGTTGAAATAATATAAAATATCAGGAAGAAGATGACTGAAACAACAACGGGCAGGCCCAGGCCGCCTCTCCGGATGATTGCCCCAAGCGGCGCCCCGATCAAAAACAAGGCAATGCAGGCTGCCGACAGGGTGAACTTTTTTTGATACTCAAGATCAGCCCTTTGCACATTTTTTTTCAGCTCCACATGGCGCTCGGAACGACCTTTCACAAGGTCCTGCACTGAGTGCGCCTCGCTTGTGGCATTTTGTAATATGCTCCGCTCATCATTGCGATTTAAAGCTGCCAGTGTATTCTTATTGTAACGAACATAATTTTTAACCCCTGCCGAGCTTGAAGGCATCGAAAAATATTTCATGTAACCTGTTATCAGTTTATAATTTACTTTAACTCCGCTGTCAATCTGCCGCAAAGTTAGTGCTTCATTATTCTTCAATTGCTTCAGGTCCATCATCTGGTAGGCCGTTTTGAACTCGCTTTCGTCCGTACGATGTATTTTAAGGTCTGAGATGTCAAATTTCTGTTCTGTTTCTTTGAAACGGTAGCGTGTTAGCCGCTCGCGCGCATTAAAGTTATTTTCACCTGGGGTTTCCATATACTTTACTCCGTTTTTAAGCTTTAATACCAGGAACTGGCCATTAGGGGTGCGGTACATTTTGCCTTCCTGTGCAAGTAATACATCGGTATTATTTTCGGCCTGGTTTTTAAAATAGATCATTACCCCGTGCAGCGTCTGCCCATCGGCGTCTTTGGTTTTTACGCGGATAGAATATCCCGGAAAACTACTGCTGAATACGCCTTCGGGTAAAAAATTTGCTGATTTTTGCTGTCGTGCGTCATACAGCAGGGAATAGTATTTAAGGTTAGCCAGCGGCAGCATATAATCGGAAAATATAAAGGCCGCTACGCTTAAAATTGTGATGATAACCACCATGGGGTACATGGCCCGCCGCAGGGATATGCCGGCTGCTTTAATTGCAACGAGTTCGTAATTTTCGCCCAGGCTGCCATAGGTCATGATGGACGACAGTAAGACCGACAAGGGCAAAGCCATGGCAACATTAGTAGCTGAGGCATACAGCATCAGCTCGAGGATTATATACCATTCAAACCCCTTGCCAATAAGGTCGTCGATGTATTTAAACAAAAACAGCATCAATAACACAAACATTACAATGAGGAAGGTAACAAGAAAGGGGCGTATGAAAGATTTGAGTATTAAAAGATGTATTTTCTTCATCAGAATTACCTGTTTTGTATTGGCGCTAAGCCCGCCCGTATACGGAATGCTCCCATTTGCGTATTATTGGAAAGTATAACGCAGCATACCGGCTTTATCATACAAAAATAGGGATAATTATTTTATCGGGTGAGGGAATCAGCGTTACACGATAAGCCAATGTACCAGGACAGCAGATAACACTGCAGCAATTATTGACATCAGCAACAACGTCAGGCTTATGGTTAGCCCTATGTTTTCATTTAAGCTAAAAGCCCGGTATTTTGATGATGCAATAAACTCATAACGCTTTTTACGAATGTAAATATATTTCAATACTGTTATTACCAGCATCACGGTAATGAACATTCCGATTACAAAAAAAGGAGAATTATCCGATAAATCGGTATGGAAAAATAGCGCTGTGATAATTTCTATAATTGCCGAAAACCAAAGGCCGAGCAACAAACCAACTATATAAACAGTTCTTTCTACAAAACTGTCAAAATATAAGTTTCCTTTTATTCTTTTAAAATATAGTGTTGATATATAATATACCAAAAAGTCGATTGGTCTCAATTTGAAATTAAAAGTCGATATATCAGAATAGCCGAAAACGGTGCAATTATCATTGACAGCAACAATAAAATTAGGCATATTACTAAGCCAATATTCTCACTTAAGCTAAAAGCCCGAAATTTTGATGATGTGATAAGTTTGTAACGCTTTTTACGGATATAAATATATTTCAATAGCGTTATTACCAGCATAACTGTAATAAATGCCGCAATCACAGTAAAAAAAGAATTCTTCGCTAAATCGACATGAAAGAATAAACCGAAAACAACCTCTATAATTGCCAAAAAATAAAAGGAAACCGCAATACCTACTAAATAAACAGTCCTTTCTATCACGCTGTCAAAATATAAGCTCCCTTTTATTCTTTTAGAATTTAGTGTCGACACATAATATACAAAAAAGTCGATTGGACGCATGTTTGCTGAAATTATTTCTAATAGGGTGGGAGGTAGTCGAAAGTCGGTAGTCCAAAGTCGGACATCTCAAGTATTTAGTAAAAATATGACTTAGGACTTGAGACTCACGACTTTTGACTCAAACTAAGCTCCTAAAACGCTGATTAGGTATTCAACCTGGTTGTTCCAGATCAATTTACGTTCGCTAACGGCATCTTCAGCGGCAAAATCTGTGATACTCAGGGCCACGTCGTTGGTAAGTTCGTCCTGCATAATTTCCATTTCAAAATAATATTGGGGGTCGTCATCCATCCACCTGAACCTCACCACTTTATTTTCTTTTACATTTAAAAGCTTTGCCTTTTGCTGCTCGCCATCCCAGGTAAAGGTGTAAACCTGGTCCCTAACGCTTACATCGTCGGCAAACCATTGAGTTAATCCATTTGGCTCGGCTAAAAAGCTATACAGTATCCGTGGAGATGATTTTATTTCATACTCAATATTAAATTTTTTCTTTTCAGACATGCCGGTTTATACTTGAATACTTGTAAGCTGTAAATGTTAACATTTTTTCTAAAGAAAACTAATTTCTGCTATATTTGCAAACCTTTTTAAGAAGGGGGCAAGTTTAGTTTGCTAACATAAGTATTTAATTAACAAAGCGGTTGCTTGTTGAAAAATATAAACGGCGGGATAGCTCAGATGGTTAGAGCGCAGGATTCATATCCGCTGGTAAGCGGACGGCAGTTCTGGAAAAGATTGTTCTTAAAAATATTAATCCGCTATATAGCGGATAGCTCAGATGGTTAGAGCGCAGGATTCATATCCGCTGGTAAGCGGACGGCAGTTCTGGAAAAGATTGTTCTTAAAAATATTAATCCGCTATATAGCGGATAGCTCAGATGGTTAGAGCGCAGGATTCATATCCGCTGGTAAGCGGACGGCAGTTCTGGAAAAGATTGTTCTTAAAAATATTAATCCGCTATATAGCGGATAGCTCAGATGGTTAGCGCGCAGGATTCATATCCGCTGGTAAGCGGACGGCAGTTCTGGAAAAGATTGTTCTTAAAAATATTAAACCCGGCGGGGTAGCTCAGATGGTTAGAGCGCAGGATTCATAACCCTGAGGTCGGCAGTTCGATCCTGCTCCCCGCTACAAGGCAACACCAATCGGTGTTGCCTTCTTTATTTTAGGCCGATGTTTACCGTTTACGTATTATATTCCGCAAAATTCAACCAAATCTATATAGGCTTTACATCCGATCTCGTTAATCGTTTCCTTTCCCATAATGAATTGGCAACCAAGGGGCACACTATAAAATACCGTCCCTGGGTCATTGCTTACACTGAAGAATACAAGACAAAATCGGAAGCCATGAAAAGAGAAAGTCAATTAAAATCCGCAAACGGACGGAAGTTTATTTGGGAGATTATTCATCAAAAATTTGGCAGCTCAGATGGTTAGAGCGCAGGATTCATAACCAAATCCCCATTCAGTTAAAAGTTTGATTTTATTAACTTTGCCAAATGGGCAGTAAACATGAATCTGAAATTCCGGGGTTGAATATTGAATATCTGAAACTGAAAGGTTTTAACGTCCACGAACTGCCCGCATCCGTAGATATCTCAGTTTCCAGTGGCGGCCACAATTTTCATAAAATGGACCTGGGTAACCCTGCAGACATTGCCTATTCCACTGGCTTTGAATACCCCACCTGCTTCAATAACTATTTCAAGCGGGTGACCGGTACTACCCCAAAATCTCTTAGAAAATAAAAAGTTTGAAAATCATACTTATTGGTTTGATTCCCGTTAGCAGCCTGCACTGTTTTTATCGGAACTTTGCATTATAAATTTTAAGTAAAATCAGATGGAAATTTTAGTTACAGGCGCTACCGGAAAAGTAGGCAGCAGATTTGTTCCACGCCTATTAGCAAAGGGCCATGACGTTCGTATCCTTGTGCGTGATGCGGCGAAAGCATCAGCATTAGCTGAGCTTGGCGCCAGGGTTGTTGTCGGGGATTTAAGTAATATAGATACTCTGCCCGCCGCTGTGGAAGGTATCGATGCGGTTATACACCTGGCTGCATACTTCCGTACATTTACGGATAATGAGGGTATTATCAGGACTAATCATGCCGGAACTGCAGCACTTGCAAATGCGGCAATCGCAGCAGGCGTAAAAAGATTTATTTTTGTGAGCACCGGCAATGTATATGGGTCAGGCTACCAACATCCTGCCAAAGAAGATGATCCTGTTAACATTAATGACCCCAGGGCATACTCGTCAAGCAAAATTGCAGCAGAGCAGGAACTCATATCGCTTCATAAAAACACCGGCTTTGATGTACGTATACTGCGCTTAGGTTTTGTTTATGGCGATAATGACCCGCATATAGAAGAGATAATACCGCTGCTGAAAAAAATGAAACGCCATTCCGGGTCGAGAATGCACATGGTACATCATTTGGATGTTGCCCAGGCGTTAACTTTACTGCTTCATACTGACGGTTTAAATGGAGAAATATTCAATCTTGCAGATGACGCGCCCATTACCTTGTATGAACTTGCTGATTCTTTTGGTCGCGCGGCTGATGCTTTTGACCTGGCTGAAGGGCCGCTGAACGATCCATTTGAAGGCATAATGGACATTTCAAAACTCAGGAGCAGGGCTGGCTTCAGGCCGCTTGTGCCAAGTTATTATGTGGCGCGTGATTTGGACATTCTTTAAGTATCATACCGTAACTTTTTATAGCAATCGGAATTTCGGAGATTAACCGATAAGTTTTTCGGCAGCGGGGTGGCTTTTTTGACGGCGTGCCGCAGATTGCAAATCTCTAATTTTAATCCACACTATTGTTAAGTCAACAGTCTTTAGTCGGAAGTCCTAAGTCAGATTTTGTCCTTTTTTACTTAGAACTTAAGACTTTCTACTTCAGACTAACCGTCAATTTATGAGTGACACGACACTAGTATCACTTATTTTTGAGTTAGCCATGCTGTCCATAGTTTAACTGATTTTTCTGTGATGAAATTTGTTGTAGCACACCCATATTTTAATATCAAAATTATGCCCTGTCGAACCTATAATCTTTATTTTACGTTAAAACAGGTACATTTAAAGTCAATTTACCTGGGGCATGCACAAGTCGTTTTTGTTTAAGATCAATTTAAGCCTCCTTTTACTGTTTGTTTGCGCAGGGCTAAAAGCCCAGGACAGCCAAATAAAACCCGCATTTGATTTTCCGACCAAGGATATATATAACCTCCTTGTAGACAAACATGGCTTTTTATGGATAGCCAGCGATTTTGGTATAGCCCGGTACGATGGTATCAACTGCGTTCATTTTAGCAGTCCGCGTCAAGTTTCGTTAGGGTGTACCAATTTACTGGAAGACAACTATGGTCGTATATGGTTTACTAACTTCACGGGGCAGATCTTTTATATCGATCATGAAACCGTAACGCTGGCCGAAAGCTATAACTATAAAAATGAGGCCAATTTCCCAAGGATGGTGCTCTTTCACGACCAGCTCCTGGCAACGTCAGACAAAGGCCTTTTCGTGCTGGATACAAGAAACCTAACCGGAAAATATATCAACCTTAACACCTATGCAACAAGCCTTGCGGTATTAAAAGACCAGGTATTGGTCCATGGCAGAAGGACGTGGTATTCGTATAAAAAGACAACAGGGCTAAAAAAGATAAATTATATCGGCGACGAGGAAATTGGAGGCAATAGTTACCTGCTGGCCAACAATACCTACCACGATACGGTGTACATGATGTCTAATCCTTCGGGTACCGTTAAAAAGTTATTGGTGCAAAACGACACGGTAAAACAGTATCAGCAAATAAAGTTTAACAGTTTTATAAATACGCTCTCCATAACACCAGGCAACCAATGGGTAAATACTAACGATTGCAGCTACTCGTTAAAAAATGGCGAACAAATAAAAGGGTATAACTTAACTGATATCGTAGCTGATGCTGAAGGCAATACATGGTTTAGCAGTTTGTACCATGGGCTGTTGATAGAACCCAAAAAAGATATAACTGATAAAACTATCATACCTGGCTTAGATAATGACGACCTGGTAGTAAGTACTGCAAGTTATAAAGACAAGTTATTGTTTGGCACTCAAAAGGGCTTTTTGGTGCTTTACGATCCGGTTTCAAAAAATACAATTTTTAAGATCCGGATACCGCCTAACCCGGATGCCATATACAAGATCACTGCTATTGGTCAGGATGACTATATTGTAGCGTGTTTCCCTACCTTTAAGGTGAATATACCCACCAAAAAGGTTACAGAGCTGGTTGACATTAAAACAGCAAAGCAGCTATGTTATGATGACAAAGCCACTTATATCGCATCAACAAGCGGCCTTTTTGTGATACCGCATGAAAGATCTGACCGGTTAAACAGGCAGATCATGGATGCATTCGGCCATGTGTTTAAATACAACCCGGTTGATAATTATTTTTATCTGAAGGTACGAAGCCGCGCAATTTCCTATTTCCCTGAACAGGCAGCATTGTTTGTGACCTTTAAAAACAACTTATTCAAAATTGACAAAAACGGCATGAAACCATTTTTGTTCAATAACGAACAGGTTTACGCCGCCTCGTTAGCCTATGTTGATCACCGGCTCTACATCGGCACCATCAGTAACGGCATGTTGATCGTCGAAAAAAACGGTATCAAACATATCTCTGTTCAAAACGGCCTGTTTTCAAAATCGATATTCAAGATCAAACCTATCGGTGAAAATTTATGGATAGTTGGGTCGGGGCCGTTACAGATATTTAACACGCAAAAAATGGCCTTAGTTGACAATTACGAGTTTCCCGACCGTAATGTATCGCAAGTGTTTGATCTTGACGGAACGGGCCAAATGATCTTTTTAGCTACCTCATCGGGGCTGTATAATTTCGCCCTGGTAAAAAACTCAGTTGATAAGAAGGTGAAGAACTACCTGTTATATGTTAAGGTAAACAATGAAATAGCAGCCGGAAATAGCAGCCCCCATTTATCTTACGCAGAAAACAACGTAGTATTTGGCATTGGAATACCAGCTTATTTAAGGGCCAAAGACATTTACATAAAATATTGCCTGGCAACAAAAACCGATACAACCTGGCTAACAACCGAACCTGGTGAGCGGACCATCCGCTTCTCGTCATTAATGCCCGGTACCTATACCTTTAAAGCCATTGCCGTTGACCCCGGCCTGGGGATGGCAAACACTATTGTAAAATATAATTTTACAATAGCAGAACCCTGGTGGGGCGGAATAGCCTTTAAAATTGTTTTAGGTTTTGTTTTCCTGCTCTTCGTTTTCTACGGTTATGTACTCATGCTGCGTAAAAGATTAGCCTTAAAAAAAACATTTGATACCCAACAGCAATTGATCCTGGCCGAACGACAACGGATAAGCGCCGAAATGCATGACGATATCGGATCAGGGGTATTTGCTATTCAGTCGTTGGCTGCTGCTGCCAGCAAGCACGAAAATGCGAGCCCGGAGATCGCGGATATAAAAAACATGGTGAACGATCTGTCTGTAAAAATACGGGAGGTTATCTGGAGCACCAATGTGGGTAACGACAACCTGGAAAATTTGCTTTATTACACTTATGCCCAGATCAATAAATTGTTTGAACATTCTGAGATAGATTTCATTTCAGAATTACCCGATGATATCATTGACCTAAAAATCACTGTATTAAGCCGGAGAAATATCTATCTGTTAGTTAAAGAACTGGTGCACAACGCCATTAAACACTCAAAAGCAACCACGATAGAATTAAAAATGTTCACGGACGAGCAAACGCTGTATCTTGCCGTTAATGATAACGGCGTAGGGATAAATCCAAATAATGCCCGACCAAACGGTATGGGACTTGGAAATATAAGGTCGAGAGTTGAAAAATTAAATGGTAATCTTTCAACAGAGAATAATGAAGGCGCCCGCATAAGCATTAAGATACCGCTTAGTGCGCTGCAAGTAGTTGAGTTTGATAAAAAGCTAAGCAAATGGCAGTTATTTATTACAAAGCTCTTGAATATTCAATCAGATCCACAACAGGATAAATAAAAATTGAACATGTCCGCCTTTTGAATTTTACCCTATTTTAACTCATCTAAAAGCATTAAAATAAGTAAGGGACGTTCAATCAAAACTTATTTTTATTAACAACATCCATAAATCGTTCCCTGAATTTTTCACTAACCGGTATGCGTTTTTCAGCTATATAAATATGGTTATCTTCTATTTTGCTCAATTGCTCATAATTGATAATGTAAGAATTATGTACCCTGATAAACGGGGATTTCAATTGCTCTTCCATGTCTTTTAAGCGGCGGTATACCAGCATTTGTTCCCGGGCGGTCACCAGTCGTACATAATCTTTCTCTCCTTCAAAATACTGGATGTCTTTCAATAAAATCTTTCTAAATAGTTTTCCGGATTTCACGAAAAAAAATTCCGGGCCATGTTCAGCATTTGGCAGATATTCCGGCGCGGGTTTTAAAAAATGCTGCTCTATTTTTTCGACTGACGCCAGGAAACGCTTTAAAGTGATGGGTTTAAGCAAATAGTCGATGGTCTGAAAAGAATAGCTGTCAACAGCGTATTCGGAATAAGCCGTGGTAAAAACAATTTTGGTGCGGGGCGGCAATAAGGTTGCGAGTTCCATCCCTGTAAGCTTTGGCATATTGATGTCAAGGAAAATAAAATCAACCTGGTTGGTTTTTAAAAACGCCAGCGCTTCCAGTGCATCATAACATTTCGCTTTCAGCGCCCAGGTTGTAGTTTGCTTTATCAGCAGTTCCACCAGGTCGATAGCATCAGGCTCATCATCAATAATTATACAGCTTAAACTCATTAAAGCGGAATTTTTAAAAACGCAGTGAATAATTCTCCTTCATTATCAATAGTCAGTTCAAATTTGTCCCCGTATAACATCCTGAGCCTTTTGGTTAAATTAACAATCCCGAATCCGCCTGGTTGATCGCCAGGTTCCGTATCGCCCTTATGGTTACTGGTTTTAAAAAGCAAAAAATCATTTTGCTGGACCAGCGAAATAGTCACCCGGTTTTGCTTTCGTGATTTGTCGATCCCATGTTTGAAAATATTTTCAACAAAGGTCATGAGGAGCATAGGTGGAATACGGAGTTCAGGGTTATATGCTTTCTCGAAATTAACGGAAGCCCCGTGCCGGATACGAATTCTTTCAAGCGCAATGTAGTTTTCTATAAATGCCACTTCTGTGGATACCGGCACTTCATCCTTTGGGCTTTCATCAACAAAATAACGCATAATATCCGCCAGGCGTTCTATCAGGCCGGCTGATGGCAGATCAACTTTATAAACCCGGTAATAAATGCTGTTCAGCGCATTAAAAAGAAAGTGCGGTTGAACCTGTGATTTGAGTAAATTAAGCTCGGCCTGGCTTTTTTGCAAAAGGATTTCCTCTGTCTGTTGTTTTAAAGTGAAATAAGCAATGGCAATGCGAAAAACCAGGCTGAGGACATAGATCAGGATACCACCGGGAACATAAGCCAGTAAATCAAGCAAATCGACCGGGCCTGTTTTTACCAACAGAACATGCCTGGCGATGATAATTTCTGCGTAACCCTTTAGCATTCCTGTTAAAATTAAAAAGAACGCTACCGAAATACCGTACAATACAAACCTTTGCTTTTGATAAAATACCGGGTATAAGAACAGGATATTCCCATAAATAATGATTGCATACGATATTGTGTTTACCACCGTGGCTATAGCTGATTTCAGCAAACCCTCCATCGGTAACACTGAAAAAAATAGCAATAACGACACGGCCGTCCATATCAGCACCTGGAGCTGAACAATACCGGGTGCTTGCCTCCCTATCTTCATGTTCAAAAATACTAACCTTTTACGTTTTGATACGCTGTTTTATGCGGTTGGGCTATTATTTTCTGCAATTGCCCTGAAAACCAAGACGGTTGGGTAAAAAACCCAAAAAAGCCCATACGTCGAATAAATAGCATTCTCCGTTGGAAATAAAACCAACCTCGTCGAATAGATTATTGAAACCGGTTTGTAAAAAACACCTTTGATCATCAAAAATTAAAATAACCCAATCATGAAAAAAGTATCACTATTGTTTACAGTGCTGGCATTAATTTTTGTCGGCAGTTCAGTATTTGCCCAATTTACGCAATCACAAATGGTAGCCGAATGGCAGCGGGCAAAAATGTACACCAAATCCTACCTGGATGCTATGCCCGAAGATGGTTACGGTTTTAAACCAACGCCTGAGATCCGCTCGTTTGCGCAGCAAATGCTTCATATAGCGGACGCAAATTATGTATTAGCTACTGTAGCAAGTGGTAAACCAAACCCTATTGGTGAAACATTTGCCAATGACGGTATGCTTGAAAAAACCCCGTCACCGACGAAGGAAGCGACCATTAAAGTGGTAATGGATAGCTACGATTGGGTAATAAGCACACTTCAAAATATGACGCCCGATCAATTGCAGGAAACCACAAAGATTGGCAAGCATGAAATTACAAAAAGCGGGTTATACGCCAAAATATTTGAACATCAAACCCATCAACGGGGCCAAACCACCATTTACCTGCGGTTAAAAGGCGTAACGCCGCCAGCGGAACAGCTGTTTTAGTTAATGTGGCCGAATGTTAGCACGTAGCGGAAGAATAAGATGTTTAGCTGTAACCGGGCAGAGGTGTCCTGTTACAGCTTATTTACGTGTAGTAGAAGGGCACTGGTTTATTGTAAATGTCCTTCGGGACTTAAAAACTAAATATGGAAACGTCTATTATTGGCCCCGTTGGGCAAAACAAACGCATCGTTATCGTCGACATACTAAGGGGCTGGGCCCTTTTAGGTGTGGTGTTAATGAATTATACTGCTATATTTTTGTTCGCGGGCAGCAAGCCCAACCCCGATGCTTTCAACAATTTTTTATTTGGATTTGGCGCAGTTGTTTTTGATTCTAAATCATGGACAATGCTTAGCTTTTTATTTGGCTACGGTTTTGCCGTTTTGATGGATAATGTAGCTTCGAAGGGAATCAGCCCGGTACGCTTTTTTTTGGGAAGGATGTTTTGGTTACTGGTGATAGCTTTTATTGACAGCGCTATATGGTTCGGGGATATTTTAAAGGATTATGCTGTATTGGGGATGTTATTGCTGCTTTTTCGAAACGTTTCGGCAAAAACGGCTTTTTATATCAGCCTGGCATTACTGCTTGTCAACCCGGCGCTTACTGCTTTTATCCTATCGTTTAAAAATGATGGATTTCCCCTGGCATCACCCGATTTTCCGCTGTACCACAGCCACAATTTGTTTGATGTTTTAAAAAGCGGCCTTATATGTACGTATAAGTATGAGATACTTTGGCCATTTTATTCAGTTGTTTTCCATGAAGTCGTTCTGTTATGTTTCCTGTTAGGACTGGCCGCACAAAAAATCAATTTCTTTGGCCGTTTGGCAGAAAATAAAAAATATATTAAACGGACTTTTTGGCTAAGTCTTGGGATAGTCCTGGTATTGTGGGTTCCGTTTGCATTTCCGCAAGCACCATGGTTAAAAGAAGCGCTTAAATATTTTAACCCGCAGCTTTGGCTCATTTTAAGTACAATGA
>Ga0206872_10247_pt1 | contig 15063 bp, 11 predicted proteins | sample Alteio_BWOrgCont_34_FD_152906 | JGI IMG/M metagenome (GOLD analysis project Ga0206872, IMG submission 152906) | Enriched cells from forest soil in Barre Woods Harvard Forest LTER site, Petersham, Massachusetts, United States -... | ecosystem: Environmental > Terrestrial > Soil > Temperate forest >... | reverse complement strand
AAAAGTGCTTAACACGTTCACTCCTCCGGTCGGTTCCGCGTGGCATCTGCGAATGGCGATCGTGGCGGCTCAGATGATCCGACCCAACTCGAACCGCGCCGAGCTGGCCGCGGTCCGGCCCGAAGAGCTGTCGGCGGCGGACCTTCCCTGGTATTATTTCCTGGAGGGTCAGCTTGTTGCGGCCGAAAAAACCCCGGACCTGAGGCGAGCGGGCGATCTCTATCATCTCGCGGAACAAAAGGCGTCGACCGATCTCGAGCGCGTGCAATTTCTCATCGCGGAAGACAACAGCGAGCTGCGGCGCGGCAGCGTGAAGCAGGATCTCATCGATCGGACCAGGCAGGCCGCCGAGCAGTTCCGGGGTACAGCGACCGGCTACGATTCGAACCGGGCGTATGCGGTCATGCTCAACAAGGTCCTCCGTCGGGGCGAGGCCATCGGGGTGATTCAGCGCCAATTGACGATGCTCCCGCCCGAGGAAAAGGTTCGGCGCGACGAATTCCAGCTTCTGCTCGGGCTGATCGCCGGGGCGGTGGAGGGCCCCGGCAGGATCGCCCTGACCCAGCTCCTGGAATCGGGAGCAAATCCCGACCAGCAGCGCAAGGCGCTCGAACTGCTCGCTTCATCCTCGCTCGAGGGCGCTGCTCGGTCCTCCTTCCGTGCGGAACTCGACCGGCTCGCGGCCGCCCCCTCGCCGCACCCGGTGCTCGAGGACATCCTGGCGTTCCGGGCGGAATTCGCGCTCGGCGACAAAGATTTTGCGCAGGCCGACGACGACGCCCGCGCGCTGCTCGAAAAGTTTCCCGCCTCCCCGCGCCGCGTCCAGGCCCTCGAGGTCCTGGCGGGAGCGGCCTGGGAGCAGCTGCGTTTTCGGACGGCGGCCGACTACGCCAGGCGGGCGAGGGAGGCCGCGCCGCCGAGTGACGCCAGCACGCGGGCGATGCTCGGCGTGCTCGTGGCCGAGGCCAGGTTCCGGGCGGGCCTGCACGATGGCGACCCGGCCGACTTTCGCACCGCCGAGGACGCCTACGACGCAGCCTTGAGCGAGCCGCACCCGGGGATTCCCGCCGAGGAACTCATGTTTCAGCGGGTGCAGGCGCAGATCGAGGCGGGCGATCCCGGAGGGGCCGAGGCGACGCTGGACCGGTTCGTCCGGGATCCGGCCTTCGCCTCCTCGGTCGAGCGATGGGAGGCGGAGTGGAATCTGGCCCGCGGATTGCAGCTGTCGGGCCGCAGCGACGAGGCCTATGCGCGGGTCAACGGCCTGTTTGCTCCTTCGGCCGCGGCGCCCGCCCTGGCGCCTGAGCTCAAGGTTCGGATGAAATGGCTGCAGGCGCGCCTCTCGCTCGATGCCCGCGAATTCGACCAGACCCTGGTGCTCGCAAAGGAGCTCGGAGGCTCGCTCGACGCGCTTTCCCCGGACCTGCAGGGCGAGATCGCGAGCAATGCCGCGCTCCTCGAAGCCCAGGCGGACTTCGCCCTGAGCCGCGAACTCTCCGCCCACCAGGTTCTCGAGAAGCTGCGCTCCGAGTTTCCGGACAGCAAAGCCGCCATCTCCTCGTACATCGTCGAGGCCGACCACTACGCGGGCCAGGACCGGGTGGTCGACGCCCAGCGGCTGCTCACCCAGCTGGCCGACCGCTTTCCGTCGAGCCTTTACGCACCGTACGCGCTCTACCAGGCCGCGCTGCAGGCCGAGCGGCTCGGCCAGCAGAAGAATTTCGAGGAGGCGAACAAGCTCCTGGAGCGGCTCGTGTCCCTGGTCGAACGCTATCCCGCCAGCGACCCGGCCGACGACCTCGTGTTCTACGCCCGGCTGCAGCAAGGGGACCTCATGCGCAAGATGAACCAGTACGCGCTCGCCGAGCGCGACTACGACTACGTGCTGAACCGCTACCCGCAGCGGCCCGATTCCGTGCTGGCGCAGCTCGGTCTGGCGGAGTGCTACAACGCGCAGAACGACGCCTCCCACGCGGAGCGCGCGATGAATCTCTTCAGCCACCTGCGCGACCGGATCGACGCCCCGGCGGACGTCAGGGCGGAGGCGGGCTTCAACCTGGGCTACCTGCTCGCCCGCCGCGGCCGGCCGGAAGAGGCCCGGCAGATCTGGTGGCGCGACGTCGTGACCGCCTTCCTGCTGGATCCGAAGCTGGCGGCGCAATTGGGCTCGACCGGGCGGTATTGGATGTCGCGGACGCTGGTCGAACTCGGCGATCTGGAAATCCGGCTGGGGCAGTCGGAGGAGGCGAAGCGGGCGTGGCGCCTGATCCTGGACAAGGGGCTGCCCTACGACGCCATCGCCAGGGAAAAGCTTGCGCCCTTCGGCATATCGGAAAAGGGGTCGGGCTCATGAAACTCACGATGCTCGCGTTCCAGTTCAACCTACTCGCAAGGGGCGGCCCGATGATGGTCGTGCTCCTGCTGCTGGGGGTGATGGGCGTCGTTCTCTTCGTCGAACGGGTGCTCTACCTGCACCGGAGCCAGATTCGATCGACCGCGTTCATCGATGGGATAAAAAACATCCTCGCGAAAAGGCGGCTCGTCGAGGCGCTGACCGTGTGCGAGGAGACCCCGGGCCCGGTGGCCGCCGTGGTGAAGGCCGCCTTGCTCCATGCCGACGACTCCGCCGAGGCCATGCGCTTCCACGTCCAGGAGGCGGCCCTCGTGGAACTGCCCGCGCTCGAGCGGCGCCTGGGCGCCCTCGCGGCGATCGCGCAGGTCGCGCCGCTCGTCGGCCTGCTCGGCACCGTGCTCGGCATGGCGACGACCTTCCTCGCGTTCCAGCGGGACTACATGACGGCGAGCGCGCTGGCGCAGGGGATGTGGCAGGCGCTTCTCAGCGCGGCCGGAGGGCTCATGCTCGCGATCCCCGCGCACCTCGCCCATCACTTCCTGCGCGGCCGGGTCCGCGCGATCGTCCGGGACGTGGAATGGTCGGCGAACGAGATCATGAGGTATCTACTTGACGAATACAGGAAGGCCCCGGGAGAGGCCCGCCCGTGATCACCCGGCCGCTCGACCTCGCGTCCCGCCTGCGCGCCGAGCCGCGCTCCTTCGACGTGCTCTTTTACGTGAACGTCGGGGCCCTGGCCCTGTTCTTTGCCGTCTTCGGCTCCCGGTTCGTGCTCGCGCCGGGCTTCGGTGCGGAGTTTCGCCTGCCCCAGGTCGCGGGCGCGCGATCGGGCGCGATGCCCGCCCGGTACCACCTGAGCGTGCTCAATTCCGGCCAGATCTTCACCGAGGACGGGCTGCTCGACTGGAGGCAGCTGGGCCGGTGGCTCAAGGCCAAGGCGGTCGCCGGGGACCGGCCTTCTCTGCTGATCCGCGGCAGCGAGGGGGTGCCCCTGGCCACGGCCGAGAGGATCACGAGCATGGCCTACGCGGCGGGATTCGGCGACGTGATCTGGAGCGCCGAGGAGCCCGCGGCGCAAACGCCCCTCGACGGAGGTCCGTGACATGTCGGGCGCGGGATCGCAACGCGTCTGGTTCCCGGCGGTCGCGGCAGGCCTGGCCGGGGTCGCGCTGACCGCGGTTTTGTTCCGAATGCCTCCCGGACCGTCGGCGAGCGGCGCCTGGGCGCCGCCCCGGCCTCCTCTCGGACTGGCGGGAACGGCAAACGAGGGGATCCGTCAGGCGACCGAGCTGTTCGATCCGACGCCCTTGTTCCTTCCGACCCGGTGGAACAGCACCCAGAAAGCGGCTCCTCGGCCCGAGCCGGATCCGATGCGCGCCTACCCGCCGAAACTGTCGGGCGAACTCCCCTTGGGCTTTCCGGGGGCGGCCGGCGTGCCGGAGCGGCCCGAAGACCTCCTGTCGTCCGATCCGGCCGGCCGGCCCTTCCGGGGCTTCGGCCGGACGCGCGACGCGAGTCCGGCCCTGCCGGCAAGGCGGGCGCTGGTCGAGATCACCGCCGTGGGCACCGGCCTGTTGGTGCGCAGGCTTTCCGTGGAAGATGCGGCTCCTCCCGCCGCTCCGGGAGGGTGGTGGCGCCCCCCGGAATTTCTCGCCGCCGTGGACTCGGCCGGCTTGGTCGGACCTCTCGTGCTCACGGCCGGGTCGGGCGCGGAAAACGTCGACGACTACTTCCGCAGTTACCTCGAAGAAAGCCTCCGGGTGGGGGATAGATTGCGCCCCGGAATCTACCGTATTTGCGTCGGTCCGTAGGTTTTTCGCGCCGGAGCAAATTTGCTGTTGACCATGGATTGCGCCAAGGGCACTTTCTCTACTCTTTTTCGCTTTTTGATCGCTGCCCAGGTCTGCCCAGATAGCTCAGTTGGCAGAGCACGTCCTTGGTAAGGACGAGGTCGCCGGTTCAAATCCGGTTCTGGGCTCCAGGTCAGAAGACAAAAGAGAAAACGTCGGCGACGCACCGACGCTAAGCAAAAGCTCCCAGAATCTCTTTTCTCAAACGCTAACCCACCATCTCAAACCAGGTCTCCCTCCTCCATGGCTAAAGGAACATTCGAACGCAAGAAACCGCACGTCAACGTCGGCACCATCGGCCACGTGGACCACGGCAAAACGACCCTCACGACTGCCATCCTGGCGGTGCAGGCGAAAAAGGGCCTGGCCGAGGCCAAGGCCTATGCGGATATCGCCAAGGGCGGCACGGTGCGCGACGCATCCAAGATCGTCACGATTTCGGTCGCCCACGTGGAGTACGAGACGACCAAGCGCCACTACGCCCACGTCGACTGCCCGGGCCACGCCGATTTCGTCAAGAACATGATCACCGGCGCCGCGCAAATGGACGGGGCGATTCTCGTCGTTTCCGCCGCGGACGGTCCCATGCCGCAGACCCGCGAGCACATCCTCCTGGCCTACCAGGTCGGCGTGCCGAAGCTCGTCGTCTTCCTGAACAAGGTCGACCTGATCGACGACAAGGAACTTCTGGAGCTCGTCGAGGAGGAGATCCGCGACCTGCTGACCAAGTACAAATTCGACGGAAAGAACGCGAAGATCATCCGCGGTTCCGCCACCGCCGCTCTCGAGGGCAAGCCCGAGGGCGTCCAGGCCATCAGCGACCTGATGGACGCGATCGATTCCGAGATTCCCGAACCGGTTCGCGAGATCGACAAGCCCTTCCTCATGTCCGTTGAGGACGTCTTTTCGATCACCGGCCGCGGCACGGTCGCCACCGGGCGCATCGAGCGCGGCAAGGTGAAGATCAACGAAACGGTCGAGATCGTCGGCCTGAAGGATACGAGCTCCACCGTCGTCACCGGCATCGAGATGTTCCGCAAGCTCCTCGACGAGGGGCGCGCGGGCGACAATGTCGGGGTGCTGCTCCGCGGCATCGAAAAAGAGGGAATCGAGCGCGGCCAGGTCCTGGCGGCGCCGAAGACCATCACACCGCACAAGAAGGCGAAGGCCGAGATCTACGTCCTGTCGAAGGACGAGGGCGGCCGCCACACGCCCTTCTTCAACGGCTACCGGCCGCAATTCTACTTCCGCACGACTGACGTGACGGGAGTCGTCAACCTTCCCAAGGGGGTCGAGATGATCATGCCCGGCGACAACATCAGCATCGACGTCGAGCTGATCGCGCCGATCGCGATGGAGAAGACCCAGCGTTTCGCCATCCGCGAGGGCGGCCGCACGATCGGCGCCGGACGGATCACCGAGATCACCGAATAACCATCTGCAAACTATCAATTTAACGAACCGGCCGAGGCTCCGGAAACGAAGCCCCGGCCGCATCGTCTCAAGGAGTAACGGATAGGGGTGTAGCTCAATTGGTAGAGTAGCGGTCTCCAAAACCGTCGGTTGGGGGTTCGAGTCCCTCCGCCCCTGCCACCTCCCGATTCCCACCATGAAAAACCCATTTCGCAGCACCCGCGTCTTCTTCGGGGAGATGATCGGCGAGCTCCAGAAGGCCACCTGGCCGACCTGGACCGAGCTGCGCGATTCGACGATCGTGGTGATCGCCGCCGCCCTGATTCTGGGGCTGTTCACGAGCATCAGCGATTTCTCGCTCCTTGAGGTCGTCCAGACCTTCACCCGCTGGGTCCGCTAATTCCCATGTCCGCTTCCTCCACGTCAGCCCCTCCCGGCGCCCAATGGTTCGCGCTTCACACGCTCTCCGGCCAGGAGACGAAGGTGAAGAATTACATCGAGCGGTTCAAATCGGCCGAGGAACTTGGCGACGAGATTTTCGAGGTGCTGCTCCCGACCGAAGTCGTGTCGGAGGTCAAGGCCGGGAAGAAATCGACGAAGGTCCGCAAGCTCTACCCGGGCTACGTTTTCATCCAGATGCGCCTCTTCGGCGACGACGGCAAGTTGATCAACAAGCCCTGGTACTTCGTGAAGGAAGTCGCCGGAGTCATCGGGTTCGTCGGCGGCGAGCATCCCGCCGCCCTGCGCCAGTCCGAGATCGACGAGATCCGGGCGAGGATCGAGGCCGCCAGCGGCAAGGAGGTTCCGAAGGTTCAGTACGGGGTGGGCGAGGAGGTCCGCATCAACGACGGTCCTTTCGCCAACCTGAACGGCAGGATCGACGAGATCGATCCCGAGCGCGGCAAGCTGAAGGTTTCGGTGTCGATCTTCGGCCGCTTCACGCCGGTCGAGCTCGAGTACTGGCAGGTCCAGCGCAACACGGAATAGCCACTTCGCTTCCCCACTTACATGGCCAAGAAAATCCAGGGTTACATCCGACTCCAGCTTCCGGCGGGCGCCGCCAATCCGGCGCCTCCGGTGGGACCGGCGCTCGGCGCGCAAGGCGTCAACATCATGGCGTTTTGCAAGGAGTTCAACGCCAAGACCAAGGACCAGGGCGGCATGATCCTGCCGACGATCATCACGGTCTATTCCGACAAGAGCTTCACGTTCATCCTGAAGTCCCCGCCGGCGTCGGTGCTGCTCAAGAAGGCCGCCAACATCGCGACGGGCTCGGCCAAGCCCAACCAGGACAAGGTCGGCAAGGTGACCCGCAAGCAGCTGCTCGAGATTTACCGGCTCAAGCAAAAGGACCTCAACGCCAAGGACGACGAGGCGGGCATGCGCGTCATCGCCGGCACCGCCCGCAACATGGGGATCGAAGTCGTCGACTGACGGACCCCGAGACAACCATGGAAAAACACAGCAAACGTTACCGCGGCGCCCAAGCCTCCGCTGACCTCGCCAAGGAATACCCGCTGCCGGAAGCCGTCGAGATTCTCTCGCGCTTCCCGAAGGCGAAATTCGACGAGACGATCGAGCTCTCGCTCCGCTTGGGCGTGGACCCGACCGCCGGCGAGCAGATGGTGCGCGGCACGACCCCGCTGCCGAACGGCTCGGGCAAGAAGGTCCGGGTCCTGGTCTTTACCGACAACCCGAAGGCGGCCCTGGATGCGGGCGCCGACTACGCGGGCCTTCAGGAGATGATGGCCAAGATCAACGAGGGCTGGCTCGATTTCGACGTCGCAATCGCCACGACGGAGGCGATGAAGACCGTGCGCACGATCGCCCGGGTGCTCGGCCCCAAGGGGCTCATGCCCAATCCTAAGAGCGGCACCGTGACCGACGACATCCCGGGCGGGATCAAGGCGGTGAAGGCCGGACGGGTGGAATTCAAGATGGACAAGACGGGCAACGTCGGGGTCGGCATCGGCAAGCGCTCGTTCGCCCCGGGGCAGATCCTGGAGAACGTGCAGGCGGTGCTCGACGCCGTGGGCAAGGCCAAGCCCGCCACCTTCAAGGGGAACTACATCAAGTCCGTCGCCCTTTCCTCCTCCCAAAGCCCCTCCGTCCGCATCGCGTCCTCGGAGTACAGCCGCTACTGACCGAAACCGCCCCATGAGAGCCGAAAAACAATACCTGATCGCCGAGGTGGAGAGCCACCTGCGGAAGTCCGATTACGTCATCCTCGCCAATTTCACGGGAATCACGGTATCCGAGGTCGCCGAGCTGCGCGGCCGCCTCGCGGCCGAAAAGGCGGAGTTCCACGTCGTCAAGAACAGCTCGCTGCGGGTCGCCGCAACCTCGCTCGGGCTTCCGGCCCTGGACGGAGCCCTCGCGGGCCCCACCGCGATCGTCGTCGGCGGAAAGAACTCGGCCGGAGTCGCAAAGATCCTGAAGCAGTTTTTCAAGGACAAGCAGAAGATCGAGGTCAAGGCCGGCATCCTGAGCAAGAAGCTGATCACCCCCAAGCAGGTGGAGCAGCTCGCCGACCTGCCTTCGTTGGAAATTCTCCGGTCGCGGTTCCTGGGCCTCTTGAACCAGCCCGCGGCCCTGTTCGTCCGAGTCGTCAACGCGGTGCCCCAGGGCATGGTCAACGTGCTCCAGGCCAAGGCGCGCGCACAATCCTAAACTTTTAACAAACACCCACGCAGCAGGTTAGGGGATACGTCCCTTAAACGCACCCCCGGTCGGGGCCGCTAATCCGCCGCAAGGAGACCAAAATGAGCAACATCACGAAAGAACAAGTCATCGATTGGCTCTCGAGCCAGTCGGTTCTCGACATCGCCGGCCTCGTCAAAGACCTCGAAACCAAGTGGGGCGTTTCCGCCGCCGCTCCGGTCGCCGCCGCCGCTGCGGCCGCTCCCGCCGCCGCCGCCGCCGCTCCCGCCGAGGAGAAGACCGAGTTCACCGTCGTCCTCGTCGACGGCGGAGCGAACAAGATCGGCGCCATCAAGGAAGTTCGCGCCATCACCGGACTGGGCCTCAAGGAGGCCAAGGACCTGGTCGAGGGCGCGCCCAAGCCTGTCAAGGAAAGCGTGTCCAAGCAGGAGGCCGAGGAGATCAAGAAGAAGCTCGAGGCGGCCGGCGCCAAGGTTGAGCTCAAATAACCACCGTCGCGAAGCGACTTATGTATCATGACGCTAGGGCGCCGCTTGGAGGCGCCCAACTCAAGTAAGCAAGTTGGAGCTCTCCATTCCACAGTCTGCGCGCCCCTGGGGCGCGCCGACACCCGCCGCGGCTCCCTGCCGCGGCGGGCGCATTGCCTTTTACCGAAATGTCGCTTTGATTACCGACCGCGGGGGGTCCTAAGCGACGGGTAGTTTTTGTCTCCCGCCATCCGTCTTCACATCATTCCCATGGCCGATCGCACTCACACCGAACGCATCAACTTTGGCCGCCTCCGCGAGGTCATCCAGCCGCCGAACCTGATCGAGATCCAGATCAATTCGTACCTCGAGTACCTGCAGAAGGGCGTGCCCGAAAAGCAGCGCAAGCCCCACGGGCTCGAGGCGGTGTTCCGCGAGGTCTTCCCGATCCAGTCGTACGACGAGCGCCTCGTGCTCGAGTACGTCTCCTACACCCTGGGAGATCCGAAGAATTCCGAGATCGAATGTATCCGTGAAGGCATTACGTACTCGGTGCCGCTCTACGTGAAGCTGCGCCTGCGCGAGGAAGACTTCATCAAGGACGAGGACATCTACATGGGGGAGATCCCGATGGTGACCGAGCGCGGCTCCTTCATCATCAACGGCGCCGAGCGCGTCGTCGTCTCCCAGCTCCACCGCTCGCCCGGCATCGCCTTCGAGGTGACGCCCCACCCGAACGGCAAGCTGCTCCACTCCTTCCGCATCATCCCGGACCGGGGCACCTGGCTGGAGGTGCAGTTCGACAACAACGACCTGCTCTACGTGTACCTGGACCGCCGGCGCCGCCGGCGGAAGTTCCTCATCACGACGCTGCTGCGCGCCATCGGCTACAGCGCTGACGTCGACATCCTGAATCTATTCTACGAGATCAAGAGCCTGAAGGTCTCGAAGGCCCTCGACATGGAGAACGTCAGCACGCTGGTCCTGGTCGAGGACGCGATCGACGCCCAGAAGGGCGTCGTCCTCGCCCGCGCCTTCGAGCCGCTCACCAAGCAGATCGTGCGCACGTTCGAGAAGCACGACATCGCGGCGATCCGCGTGATCGACACCGCGGTCGACGAGGGCGCGATCATCCGCGCGCTGAAGAAGGACCCGACCCGCAACGAGGAGGAGGCCCTGAAGGAAATCTACAAGCGCCTGCGTCCCGGCGAGCCGCCGACCACGGCGAACGCGAAGGCGCTGCTCAAGCGGCTTTTCTTCGATCCCAAGCGCTACGACCTCGGCCGCGTGGGCCGCTACAAGATCAACCAGAAGCTCGGGCTCAAGACCGAGCTCGACCAGCGCATCCTCGAGAGCGCCGACATCGTCGCCGCGACGAAGTACCTGGTGCGCCTCAAGAAGGGCGAGGGCGTCGTCGACGACATCGATCACCTCGGCAGCCGCCGGGTGCGCACGGTCGGCGAGCTCCTGGCCAACCAATGCCGCGTGGGCCTCGCCCGCACGGAGCGCCTGGTCCGCGAACGCATGACGATGTACGACCAGAGCGTCGACTCGATCACTCCGCAGAAGCTGATCAACCCCAAGGCGCTGACGACCGTCATCCGCGACTTTTTCGCGCGCAGCCAGCTCTCGCAGTTCATGGACCAGATCAATCCGCTGGCGGAAGTGACGCACAAGCGGCGCCTGTCGGCCCTCGGGCCCGGCGGCCTGAACCGCGAGCGCGCCGGCTTCGAGGTGCGCGACGTCCACCCGTCCCACTACGGGCGCATCTGCCCGATCGAGACCCCGGAAGGCCCCAACATCGGCCTGATCAATTCCCTGTCGACCTATGCGCGGGTCAACGAATTCGGATTCATCGAGACGCCCTACTGCGTCGTCCGCGACGGCCGTGCCACCGATAAGATCGAATACCTCACGGCGGACCAGGAGGAGGCCAAGGTCATCGCCCAGGCCAACGCAGAGATCGACGACAAGGGCCATTTCATCGGCAAGGTCACGGTCCGCAAGGACGGCGAGTTCCTCGAGGTCAGCGCCGCCGAGGTGGACTACATGGACGTTTCGCCGAAGCAGGTCATCTCCATCGCCGCCGGCATGATCCCCTTCCTCGAGCACGACGACGCCAACCGCGCGCTCATGGGCTCGAACATGCAGCGCCAGGGCGTGCCTCTGCTGCAGGCTGAGGCGCCGTTCGTCGGCACGGGCATCGAGGAGCGCGTCGCGCGCGACTCGAAGATCGTCGTCGTCGCGGAGGAGTCCGGAATCGTCGCCTCGGTGGACGCCAAGCGGATCATCATCACGAAGGACGGCGAGATGCCCCGTCACCTCAAGAACGACCCGAAGAACCACGTCTACGTCTACGAGCTGCGCAAGTTCATGCGCTCGAACGCGGGCACCTGCTTCAACCAGAAGCCGATCGTGCGCCGCGGCCAGCGGGTGAAGACCGACGAGATCATCGCCGACGGGCCCTCCACGGACCACGGCGAGATGGCCCTCGGCCGCAACGTGCTCGTCGCCTTCATGCCCTGGAACGGGTACAACTTCGAGGACGCGATCCTCATTTCCGAGAAGGTCCTCAAGGAGGACATCTTCACCTCGATCCACATCCAGGAGTTCGAGGTCACCGCCCGCGACACGAAGCTCGGGCCCGAGGAGATCACCCGGGACATTCCCAACGTCGGCGAGGAAGCGCTGAAGAATCTCGACCACAACGGAGTCATCCGCGTCGGCGCCGAGGTGAAGCCCGGCGACATCCTCGTCGGAAAGATCACGCCCAAGTCCGAGACCGAGCTCGCCCCCGAGGAAAAGCTCCTGCGGGCGATCTTCGGCGAGAAGGCCGCGGACGTGAAGGACACCTCGCTGGTCGTGCCCTCGGGCGCGAGCGGCATCGTGATGGACGTCAAGGTGTCGAGCCGCATCGACAACCAGCAGGAGAAGCTCTCCCCCTCCGACCGGCGCCGCCAGATCAAGCAGATCCAGGAGGACTACAAGACGCAGATGGACAAGCTGCGCGAGGGGCTCACCGAGGCGCTCTCGAACATCCTCCTCGGCGAGAAGATCCCGCTCGACGTGATCAACGGCGAGACGACCGAGATCATCATCCCGGCGAATCGCAAGATCACGAAGACGCTGCTGCGCAAGCTGGCGGCCGTCTCCAAGCACGTCCAGATCGACCCCTCTCCGGTCAAGATCAAGATCATGGAGATCATCGGCTCGTACCAGACGAAGTTCGACGAGCTCGAGTCGGATCGCGAGCGCAAGATCGGCGCGGTCGAGGCGGGCGAGAGCTCGGCCGACGGCGCGATCAAGCAGGTCAAGGTCTACATCGCGACCAAGCAGAAGCTCGAGGTCGGCGACAAGATGGCCGGCCGCCACGGCAACAAGGGCGTCGTCGCGAAGATCGTCCCGGAGGAGGACATGCCCTTCCTTCCGGACGGCACCCCCGTCGAAATCTGCCTCAATCCGCTCGGCGTGCCCTCGCGCATGAACGTCGGACAGGTGCTCGAGACGCACCTCGGCTGGGCCTGCAAGAAGCTCGGCCTCAAGGTGGCGACGCCCGTCTTCGACGGAATCTCCGAGAAGAAGGTCCGCGAATACCTGAAGGAGGCCAAGCTGCCCTCCTCGGGCAAGAGCGTCCTCTCCGACGGCCGCACCGGCGAGCGCATCGATCAGGAAGTCGTCGTCGGCTACATCTACATGATGAAGCTGAATCACCTCGTCTCCCACAAGATTCACGCCCGCGCGGTCGGCCCGTACTCGCTCGTCACCCAGCAGCCGCTCGGCGGCAAGGCGCAGTACGGCGGCCAGCGCTTCGGCGAAATGGAAGTGTGGGCGCTCGAGGCCTACGGCGCCGCCCATACGCTCCAGGAGCTGCTCACCGTCAAGTCCGACGACGTGCAGGGTCGCACGAAGATCTACGAATCGCTGGTCAAGGGCGACAACACCCTGTCGGCCGGCACTCCCGAATCCTTTAACGTCCTCATCAAGGAAATCCAGTCCCTCGGACTGGACATCAAGCTGCAAAAGCGCGACGCGCTGGCGCTAGGGGCCTGAGTCCCGTCTCCAAGAAAGCATTCCCATGATCCAACCCGCCGAAACCGCCTCCCGCCGCGAGGAAGCCCGTGCCGCCATCGGCCTCGATGAGAGCCCGTTCGACTGTGTGTCCATCTCGGTCGCCTCTCCCGAGACGATCCGCAAATGGTCCAAGGGCGAGGTGAAGAACCCCGAGACGATCAACTACCGCACCTTCAAGCCGGAACCCGGCGGCCTATTCTGCCAGAAGATTTTCGGCCCGGTGCGCGACTACGAATGCGCCTGCGGAAAGTACAAGCGGATCAAGTACAAGGACGTGGTGTGCGACCGCTGCGGGGTCGAGGTGACGATCGCGCGGGTGCGCCGCGAGCGGATGGGCCACATCGAGCTCGCCGTGCCGGTGGCTCACATCTGGTTTCTGAAGAGCATGCCGAGCCGGCTCGGGCTGCTCCTCGACATGACGGCCCGCTCCCTCGAGCGGGTGATCTACTATGAGAACTTCCTGGTCGTCGACCCGGGCAAGACACCGCTCGAGCCCCGGCAGCTGCTGACCGACACGGAGTACCGCCAGGCGATCGACGAGTACGGCGACGGCTCGTTCACCGCCAAGATGGGCGCCGAGGCCGTGCGCGACGCCCTCGCCAAGATGGACCTGGAGACGACCGTGGCCGAGTTGCACGAGCAGATGCGCGCCACCCGCTCCAAGCAGATCAAGAAGAAGCTCTCCAAGCGCCTGAAGGTGATCCAGGGCTTCATCCATTCCCGTTCGCGGCCCGAGTGGATGGTCCTCGAGGTGCTTCCCGTGATCCCTCCCGACCTGCGCCCGCTCGTCCCGCTCGAGGGCGGCCGGTTCGCGACCTCGGACCTGAACGACCTCTATCGCCGCGTCATCAACCGCAACAATCGCCTGCGGAACCTGATGCAGCTGAAGACGCCCGACGTCATCATCCACAACGAAAAGCGGATGCTGCAGGAAGCGGTCGACGCGCTCTTCGACAACGGCCGCCACGGCCGTCCGGTGACCGGCGCGGGCAACCGTCCGCTCAAGTCCCTTTCCGACATGCTCAAGGGCAAGCAGGGGCGCTTCCGTCAGAATCTGCTCGGCAAGCGCGTCGACTACTCGGGCCGTTCCGTGATCGTCATCGGTCCGGAGCTCAAGCTCCACCAGTGCGGCCTGCCCAAGAAGATGGCGCTCGTGCTCTTCGAGCCGTTCATCATCCGCCGCCTGAAGGAACTCGGCTTCGTCCACACCGTCCGCGGCGCCCGGAAGATGATCGAGAAGAAGTCGCCGGAGGTCTGGGACATCCTCGAGGAGGTCACCAAGGGCCATCCGGTGCTCCTGAACCGCGCCCCGACGCTCCACCGGCTGTCGATCCAGGCTTTCGAGCCCGTCCTGATCGAGGGCGAGGCGATCCGCATCCATCCGCTCGTCTGCACGGCCTACAACGCCGACTTCGACGGCGACCAGATGGCGGTCCACGTGCCGCTGTCCCTCGAAGCGATCATGGAGTGCAAGCTCCTGATGATGGCGACCTCGAACATCTTCTCGCCCTCCTCGGGCAAGCCCATCCTGACCCCCTCCCAGGACATCGTCCTCGGAGCCTACTACCTGACGATCGAGCCGCGCCGCAAGGCGGCCAAGGACCAGCGCGTCCCGCTTCTCGCGGGTGCCATGGAGGTGCTCTTCGCGAAAGCGGACGGCGCCCTGCGCATGCACGACTGGATCGACGTGCCCAATCCCGATTTCGGCAAGGACACGATCTTCGGCGTGAAGGAGAAGAAAATCCTGCGCACGACGGTCGGCCGCGTGATCTTCAACCAGCTCTGGCCGGCGGGGATCGGCTTCGTCAACACCGGGGTACCGAAGAGCATGCTCGGCGACCTGATCCTCAACACCTACAAGGTCGCGGGCGACGTCGTCACGGTCGAGGTCCTCGACAAGCTGAAGGAGCTGGGGTTCACCACGGCATTCCAGGCCGGAATCTCGATCGGGATCGACGACATGATCATTCCCGAGGCGAAGAAGGACATCGTCTCCGAATCGCGCAAGAAGGTCACCGAGGTGGAAGGCCAGTTCAACAAGGGCATCATCACCGACGGCGAGCGGTACAACAAGGTGATCGACATCTGGACCAACGCCACGGACCGCATCGCGAAAGAAGTCTTCGCGAAGCTCGAATCGAACGAGGGCAAGGACGAGGTCAACCCCGTCCACATCATGATGGTCTCGAACGCCCGCGGCAACAAGCAGCAGGTGCGCCAGCTCTGCGGAGCCCGCGGCCTGATGGCC
>Ga0206872_10246_pt1 | contig 15090 bp, 15 predicted proteins | sample Alteio_BWOrgCont_34_FD_152906 | JGI IMG/M metagenome (GOLD analysis project Ga0206872, IMG submission 152906) | Enriched cells from forest soil in Barre Woods Harvard Forest LTER site, Petersham, Massachusetts, United States -... | ecosystem: Environmental > Terrestrial > Soil > Temperate forest >... | reverse complement strand
ACTGCTGAGTCGTTCGATTTCTACCTTGCGTGTTTATTGCACGCCACTCAGATCAGCCCGCTCATGTACACGCTTTTACTTTACCCCTGCAGAACGAGCGGCAAAGGGTAGGCACCAATTTAAATTCAACCGCAAAGGACTCTGCCGATATGCACTCCTCCCGTATTGCGGTGCTCGCCGGTTTTGGCGCGCTCGCTCTTTCACTTCCGGCCTTTGCCGGAGTCACTGTGAACTCCCCGGCAAACGATACCGACGTCTCTTCGCCCTTCAACTTGTCAGCCGACGCCTCCACCTGTTCTTCGCAAAACGTTAATGCTATCGGTTATTCATTCGATAGCAGTTCCGATACAACCGTATACAACAGCAAGCAGTCCATCGACGCCTCAATCGAAGTTTCTACTGGCACGCACACGCTGCACGTAAAGGCGTGGGGTCCCAATGGCGCCTCGTGCGTCACCGACGTCACCATCAATGTCAAATCTTCATCGTCAGCCAGCAACAATTACGAAGTTCCGTCCTCTGCCATGAAAGTCAGCAGTATCCAGGCGCAATCCGGGTGGCAGGCCGCACACGATTCCGGCGGACAGGGTTCTTCCACCGGATCATCGTCGAGAGTTAGCTCACCCTCTCTGTACGGCACCACACGCCAATTTCAATCTTCGTTCTCAAATAGCGGCGACGAGCGCTTTTCATTCGCGTTCTCCGACGATGTCAACTCAAAGAACTTCTTCTACGATGCCTATGTCTATCTCACCAGTTCGGCAAGCCAGCTCGGCAACATTGAGATGGACGTGAACCAGGTGATGGCCGATGGCAAAACCGTATTGGTGGGTATCCAGTGCGACGGATATACCGGGCACTGGGCCTATACCGTCAATAAAGGATCTGCCTCAGACGTAAAGCCAAGCTGGGTCAGCAAGAGCGGCACAAGCTGCAATCCGCGCAACTGGACTCGTCACACATGGCACCACGTGCAGTTCAGTTTCTCGCGCGACGACTCCGGCTGGATCCAATACCAGTCAATATGGCTTGACGGTGTCGAGACGGCGCTCAACGCTTCGGCATACGGCGCAGCCGATCTCGGCTGGAGCCCGATCATCAATACACAGTTCCAGCTCGATGGAATGGGCTCCGGCAGCGTGACTGCCTACGTAGACAATCTCACCATCTCAAGGTGGTAAATTCGATCGGAACTGAGGCGGCTCGCGCGCACCGTAGCCCTACGCTCGCGAGCCGCTGTCCTCATCCGCAAACAGGTAGTTCCGGCGTTCTCTAAATTCAGAATGCCCGCTCGGTTGAAGATCGCACCGGGCTGTCAAACCATCCCGGAGCGAGCAGCGGCCACGGTGCTCCTGAATTACAGCCCAAACATTCTTCAGCCTCCAGACCGGGGTAGGGAACTCAATCCCCTTCAAAACCCGCATCAGTCAGGGCCCGCCTCATCCAGCAGCGTCGGCACTTGAACTGAAAACCTGGTCCGAACGGGTAACTATCTCGACCCGCCTTCAATCAAAGGTCTGCAGTAAACCCTCTTCCTTGATCGCTGTCACTGCTGAGTTGCCCGGATCGGGTCTATACTCTCGGCTGGTAGGTGATTATGTGCAAGACACTGTGCCTCCTTATTGCCCTTCCTTTGTTAGCTCCTGCCCAGACTCCTCAAACAACCGAACCAACAATCCGCACCACCACCAGCGAGGTGCTGCTGGACTTCGTCGTTCGCGACAAGAGCGGCAAGATCATTCATGATCTGAAGCCGGGCGAAGTCCAGGTCTTCGAAGATGGCATACCACAAACGCTGCGGCACTTCGAGTTTTACAACGGGCAACTTGGGGCGCCCGGGCCAACGGCGGAGGTCACAACTCAGACCGCCGGCACCATTCAAACAAGCGCGCCTTCCGCGCCAATGACCGTAAACGAATTGCGTGACTTGAGCGTAGTGTCGATGGTGATCGCGAATCTGGATCCAAGAGAGCGGGAGTTGACCCAGGACGCAATGCACGAATTTGTGAAGAACGAGATGGGGTCCAACGTATACGTCGGTGTCTTCCGCATGGGGATCAACGGACTCGAGTACGTTCAGCCTTACACCAACGACGGCGAGAAGATTTCACGAGCAGTGGCCGCAGTGACCAGCTCCGCAATGTTCGGAGGGGCCAGTCCAAATTCCGGTAGCAACGATTCAGGGCGCACCATGGCAGACGTCCCGGGATCCGCTGCCGGGCCTCTAACCAACCCTAAACTCGGTCCCGGCTCCGGAATTGAATCAATCTTGACCGGAAATTGGGTGAGGGAACTCCAGGACGTTTATTTCGGCAGCATCGCGGTGCTGGCGCCGCTGCACAACTTTGTTGAGGCGCAGGCCGCCATTCCAGGGCGCAAGGTCGTGCTCTTGTTCATGACCGGACTTGCGGTGAGCCCCGACACCGTCGAGGCGCTCAATAGCATCATCAGCGTAGCCAATCGCGCGAACGTAACTATTTATGCAATGAGTCCATCCATGGGATATGGGAGCCTGAATTCGGGCCAGACAATGTTGCAGGCCGCCGCAAACTTGAGCAAGGGGAGGCAATTGAGCCAAGTAACAGGAGGCGGAGGGGAGGTTTCTCCCAATGAGGTGGAATCTTTCGATATGGCTGAGGCTTCCATTCACGCGAATCGCATCGGCAACCTGGCTCAGTTGGCCGAGGCCACGGGCGGGGCCTTGTTACCTGATACTCTCGACATGCGCCGTCCCCTGCGCCAGGCGATGGAAGGGGCGCGGATGCACTATGAGCTCACCTATGCGCCCAGCAACACGTCGCTTGACGGCACTTTCAGAAAGATAGAGGTCAAGGTCACACGGCCCGGCGCAACGGTCTTTTCGCGGAGCGGATACTTTGCCGTTCCTTTGATGAATGGGCGTGAAATCTACCCCTTCGAGGTTGCCACACTGAAGGCGATAAACACCACGCCGGATCCGCACCAGTTCGACATGCGCACCGCGACCATGGAGTTTCGGCCCGGGAAGGAACGGAATCAACTGGCATACGTCTTTCAGGCTCCAACAAAGGATCTGATTGTCATCGAAGATAAACAGCGGGCCATGGTTCACGTGTGCGTGACTGCGCTGATCAAAGATCGCAAAGGCCAGGTGGTAACCAGGATCAGCAAAGACATCCCCTACGATGTTCCGCTTAAGAAAAAGGCCGAACTGGAACGTGGCGCTGTGAGCTTTACCGCGCCGTTCTTTCTGGCGCCGGGACATTACACCATTGAGACAGCGGCTGTTGACCGCAACAGCATGAAGGCGAGCGTGAACCGGGCGGCGCTTGATGTGGAGCAGGATTCGGGATTCTCAATGAGCGATGTTTCGGTGGCGCGAAAGATCGAGGGCATCCCGGGACCATTGAACGAATTCGATCCGCTTGAAGCGGGCGAGGGAAAGGTGACACCGGACCTGTCGGATGTCGTGGTTCCCGATGCGAAAGGCAATTTGAGCCTCTTTGCCATCGCCTATCCGCCCGGCCCGGCCGAGGAGCCGGTGACTGCGAGTCTCGAACTCTACCTGGACAGGAAACTGGTGATGAAGAGCCCTCCAAGCCCAGTGCCTCTGGATTCAAACGGCGCAGCGTCAATGCTGGCCAGCGTGCCGTCCGCGAAACTGCAGCCCGGGCAATACGAGGCTGACGTAACGTTCCAGTACAAGGGCGAGATCCTGATGAAGAAGGTCGACTTCACGCTGACCGCAGAAGCACCGAGCCAGGCGGCAGGTCGCTAAACCTTGAGCCTCTCGCGGACCATCCTCGTCCGCGCAATGCGATTCTGCGTTTAAACCCACATGCTCAGAATTAGCAATATATGCAATGTCCGATAACAGATATTCTGTATAGTGAAACCATAAAATCCACAAACATCCCTACTCTTTTGCTATTAAACGAGATTAACGAACGGATCCCCCGGCCTGCTCCCTCCCAAGCCAGCCCTGTTCCTATTCAAATACGAAGAATTATGCAGACCCTTTCAACTCACCCCAACTACATCTTGTACGGTCCAAGGTCCTCGTTGTTCAGTCCTTCGAGCCAGTTGCGGAGTTGCTCCGCAGTCGGCCCCTCGGCGGCGCCATTGGGATTCAGCTTCGCGCTCGCCATCACATGCTCGGCTACATATATTGGACAATCGGCCCTAAGCGCCAGCGCAATCGCATCAGATGGTCGTGCATCCACCGCAATCTGCTCACCGCCCTGCCTCAGCCATAGCACCGCGTAGAATGTCTCATCCTTAAGCTCTGAAATAACTATGCGTTCCAGCTCGCCGTTCAAGTGCTGCATAAGATTTCGAGCCAAATCGTGCGTCATGGGCCGCGGCGTAGCCATCTTCTCAATCTCAATGGCAATGGCGTTGGCCTCGAATATCCCCACCCAGATCGGCATCACCGCGTCCGAGCCAACGTCCTTGAGAACCACGATCGGCATGTTCGTCGCCGGATCCATCATCAACCCGCGGATTCTTACCTCAACATCCATGGCTCTCCTCCTTCGCCCAACAGTCCCAAAGTGCCTAGCCCCTAATGCCTAGTCCCTAGTGCCTGCTTTTTAGACTTCTACTCCCGTTAAACTATTGGGAAAAGCCCCGGTAATCTTCACGTTCAGGTAGTTGCCTGGCGCCGGTGAGATCGGAGTCTTCGCAATAAAATTCACCGGCTTGTTCTGGCTGCTGCGCCCTGAAACCTGCCCGCGCGCTGGATTCAGTCCCTCAACCATTACCTCCATTACCTGCCCTATCTGTTTGGAATAATTGATTCTCTGAATCTCTCGCTGCCGATCAAGCAATACTTGAAGCCTTGTTGATTTCACCAAATCTTCCACACCGTCAATCATCACCAGCGCCGGCGTATTGGGCCGCGCCGAGTATTTGAAGGCGAAAACGCAATCGTACTCCACTTTCGCCAGCAGGTTCATGGTCTCGATAAAATCGTCCTCGGTCTCGCCCGGAAACCCAATAATGATGTCTGTCGAAAGCGAAATCTGCCGCTTCGCAGCTTTCACCCATGAGATGCGCTCCAGGTACCAATCCGGGGTGTACTCCCGCGCCATCAGCTTCAGCATCCGCTCCGAACCTGACTGCACCGGCAGGTGCACATGGTCGCACAGCGTCGGATAAGCATCGATCGCTTCCACAATGTCCCGCGTAAAGTCCCTGGGATGGCTGGTCGTAAACCGCACCCGCCTTATACCGGCCACTTGTCCAACGTCCGATAATAGTTCCGCGAAAGTCCGTTTCCCTTCCGGATCGCGATAGCTGTTCACGTTCTGGCCCAGCAGTTGAATCTCGGTAAAGCCCAAATCGGCAATCCGCCGTGCCTCCGCCAGCACTGAAGTTGACGTCCGGCTCCGCTCCTTACCCCGCGTATAGGGCACAACGCAATACGAGCAGAACTTGTCGCACCCCTCAATTATGGTGATGTAGCCCCGGTACGGGTTCTGCCTTGCCGTGAACTCGGTCTCGAAGGTTTCCTCGGTCTGCCGGTCATCAAGGCCGGTAATCCGGTTTTCGCCGGCCTCCAGCCGCGTAAGCATCTCGGGCAGCTTGCGATACGACGCCGAACCCGACACCAGCGACACGTACGGCGCCCGCTCGAAGATCTTCTCGCCCTCCTGCTGCGCCACGCAACCCAGCACCCCGAACCGCTTGCCGGCCTTGTGCAGCTTTTTGTAATCGTTCAGGCGATTGAACACCTTTTGCTCGGCCTTATCCCTGATCGAGCAAGTGTTATACAGGATAAGTCCAGCTTCTTCTTCGGTTTCCACCTGCAGATAGCCCTGGTTCAGCAGCGTGCCAATCACTTTTTCGGAGTCATGGGCATTCATCTGGCAGCCGAAGGTCTCAAGATAGAATGTTTTTCCGGTCGCCATAATAACCAAGTATACCGTGATGCAGATTACATCGACCGCCGAGAAAATAGACTCCACACAAGCTACGGGCACCACATCCTTCAACCAGCCTCATCCATGCGCGCCGTAGGCGTTCGCCGCGGCGAATTAGCCCCGTGCTTCCGCGTGGGGTTAGCAGTCCAGATAGACACCAGTCCCGTAGGGGCGACGCAATTAGAGGCTGCGGAAAAACTCGTTCACGTCTGGGCAAAGGGAGCTTCGTATCAGGGCACGACTTTAGTCGTGCCGATAAGGCCAGCAAAATGACGTGGGCTTTAGCCCCTGCTATGTCGATGGTTGAGAAATTGCTCCGCTCAATGTGTTTTTCCGCGACCACTTTATCCATGCCAATCAACCCTCAAAAATGAGTAGGCGTTTTAACCCCTGCGGGATGCCTTTCTCCCATCGAATACCTACTCCTTCCGAATCCCCGCATGAAGATAAGCAATCACCGCCGCCATCTGTTCCCTGCTCATCTGGTACGCAAACGGCGGCATCATCCCTTTACCTTTCATCAACACCTGCTCCACATTGGCATCGGTAGCCGGTCCCCCGCCAGGCAACGTAGCCTTGTCGAACACCCCATGCAGATCCGGAGGAACCTTCTTCAACTGCAGGTCATTCTCCTCATGGCAATGCGCACACCCCACGTTATACAACCGCTTCCCCTCCGCCTGCTGTGCAGTAAGCGCAGCTTTGCCCCGGCACCCAGCCATCAACAAGAGCGCTGCCGGCAATGCAAAAGAGAAACGCCAAATAAAAGATGTGGTCGCGCTCATAGGCAGGTCAAAAACAACACGGGCCGACGGGAAACCGACATGACCAAATCCCCGCAAACCCTCATCCGCATTGTAGGCCCCGCCCCAGTTATCCTATTCCCATGCAACTCCCCACCCGAGACGAGATCCGCTCCGCCCGCGCCCTCGTTTACCGCTTCATGCCGCCCACCCCGCAATACACCTGGCCGCTGCTCAATCAGCGCCTCGGTACTGAAGCATGGGTCAAGCACGAGAACCACACCCAGAGCGGCGCTTTCAAAATCCGCGGAGGCCTCGTTTACCTGAACTGGCTCAAGGACCAGCACCCCTCACTGACCGGCGTTGTCGCAGCCACCCGCGGCAATCACGGCCAGGGCATCGGTCTCGCCGCAGGCTTCCTCGGCCTCAAAGCCGTCATCGTCGTCCCCCATGGCAACAGCCCTGAGAAAAACGCAGCCATGCAAGCTCAGGGAGTCGAGCTCATCGAGCACGGCCACGACTTTCAGGCCTCGCTCGAGTTCGCCCGCACCCTCGCCGCCGAGCGCTCCTTTGAATTCGTCGACTCCTTCCACCCGCAGCTAGTCCTCGCCACCGCCGGCTATGCAATGGAGTTTTTCGAGTCCGCGCCTCCCATTCACACCATCTATGTCCCGGTCGGCATGGGTTCTTCCATTTGCGGAGTAGCCGCAGCCCGCAACGCCCTCGGCCTCTCCACTGAAATCGTAGGCGTCGCAGCCGAGCAGGCCCCCGCCGCCGCCATCAGCTTCCGTGAGCGCAAGGTCGTTGAAGCTCCCGCCAACTCCATCGCCGACGGCCTCGCTTGCCGCCGCCCTAACCCCGAAGCACTCGAAGTCATGCTCGCAAACGTAGCCCGCTTCGTCGAAGTATCTGAAGCTGAGATCAAAGACGCCATGCGCGCCTATTACACTTGCACCCATAACCTGGCCGAAGGAGCCGGCGCAGCCCCTTTAGCCGCAGCCCTCCAGCAAAAAGACCAGCTCCAAAACCGTTGCATCGGACTTGTTCTCACCGGCGGCAACGTAGACCGCGAAGTCTTCGCCAACATCCTCACCGCCGCCGAAAACCCACACTCGCACTCACTCACGGAGCCCGCTTGACCACACCACTAAACGACCCCACCCAGCAGCTAACCCCATTCGCCCATCAGGCCTCCAACCGCTGTTTCGGCTGCGGCCCCGCCAACCCCTCAGGCCTCCATCTCGAATTCCAGCTCGCCGCCGACCTCTCCGTGGTCTGCATCGCCCAGGTCTCAGAACACTTCACCGGCCACCCCGGCTACCTCCACGGCGGCGTCATCGCCACTCTGCTCGACGAGGCCATGAGCAAATCCGTCCGCGCCCGCAACGCCCTCGCCATGACCCGCGAACTCCACGTCGAATACCTCCGCCCCGTCCCATCTTTAACCCCCATCCGCATTGAAGGCCGCATCACTAAACACGAAGGCCGCAAATTCTGGGCTGAAGCCGCAATCCTGAGCGAGCACAGAACCCCTCTCGCCCAGGCCACCGGCATCTTCATTGAAATCAAACCCAAATCAGCCTGACCCTTACGCGCCAACCCAAACCATCCGAGCGCAAAGCCGCCGCCTGTGTTGATGTCCGCCAACTCGCTGCCCCCCATCGTCTTTTATAGAGCCTTATAGCTCAGACTTCCGTTGTGATCCCCATCATCCTATTGATAGGTTCATGAATCCACATGCGCCGCTGGTGCAGGAAAGGTGACTATCCCACCGCTGTTCAGCAACCATGCTGCTCTTCTCGATCCATAGAGCGCATTCAGGAAGAGGCCATCCAAATGGATGGAGCAATCCGCGCATCCTTCAACATCCAGACTTACCTCTCAACGGTCGGCGTCGGCCGAACCATCGGCCGATTCACGGCACGGCAAATCTTTTTCCTTCAGGGCAGTCCGGCTGACGCGGTGTATTACCTTCAGACTGGCCGAGGTAAAGTCTCTGTTGTTTCCAAAAATGGAAAAGAAGCCACAGTAACGCTTCTGGCTGCCGGTGATTTTTTCGGCGAAGAATCCATGGCGGGCTCCAACACGCTGCGAACCGCCACCGCCACCGCAGTTACTGCCTGTCAGGTCCTTCGCATCTCGGCGGAGCAAATGCAACTATCTCTGCATCAAGAGCATACGTTTTCCGATTTCTTCCTCAAGTTCATCATCCTTCGAGGCATACGCACTCAGGAGGATCTGGTCGACCAGCTCTTCAACTCCAGCGAACGCCGCTTGGCTCGTACCCTGTTGCTCATGGCCGAATTTGGCAGTAATGGTCAGTCTGAGGTGTTGCTTCCTCGCATCACGCAAGAGACCCTCGCGGCCATGGTCGGCACCACGCGGTCGCGCGTCAGTTTTTTCATGAATCGCTTCAGAAAGCTCGGCTTCATCGACTACCACGGCCGCATCCGCGTCAACACTACACTGCTGAATGCTGTCCTTCGCGATCAGTTGCCAGAACAAAACGCTTCAAGGCCCGTACTCCTCGATCCGCCACCCACTCGCGCGCGCACAGCCAAGCGAAAAAAGCGAATCTGAGAAGCGCCGCAACGGTTTGAAGTTTGGGCGCCCACCCTCCGGGTCCCCACGACAATGTCGTCCAGGTCGTCGTTTGTGGGGTCCATCTGCGCCGCGCCTTTGTTTATGCAGCGAGGGTGGGTTCGCGATAAAGCAAAATGAGAAATGCTCTAATGCACCACGAAGGGCTCATTGCTCTTCAGCGTACCCTTCGTCGTGGTCACAGTGATGTAGCCGGTGGTGGCGCCCGCAGGCACTGTAGCCTCGATGTAGGTGGATTGAATCACAGGATTCACCGCTGGCACTCCGTTGAAAGACACAACGCTACTGGAATCGAAGTACTGACCCAGAATGTCCACCTTCGCGCCAGCCTCGCCATATACATTCAGGAAAGTCACAAACGGCGCCAGTCCCGCATCGTATTCCCATATCGTCCCGTCGTTATTGTCGCCGCCCGCATGCGCCGTCCCATAGATCTTCCCAGTCGTATGCTGCATAGGGGTGCTCTGCGAATACCAACCAGTCTCGACACGAAAGTCGTGAAGCTTTGTAAAAACCCCGGCAGGCGTCAAGCGGTAAAGAGTCCCACCCCCAGCCGCGCCCCCCTGGTTAAGCGTGCCATAGAAATTACCGTCAGTAGCCAACAGTAGACCAGCTTGTGGCTGATATCCATCCTGGCCACCTGCGAAGCTGTAAATAATGGTCACGGCTCCGGCCGGCGTAATTTGTACAACTCCACCGTTGTTCATGTAGTTGGGTCCATAAAAGTTGCCGTCGCTGGCCTGTATGAACGGTCCCGCGCTACCGCCATCCGCGCTGCTGAAGTCGTGCAGCACTGTAAACTCTCCCGTCGAACTGATGCGGAAGAACGTTCCAATCCCGTTTGCACCACCGCTCGATGTGCTGCCGTAGAAGTTCAAATCGGCGCCCTGCATCAATGGCCCGGGCCCCCTTCCGTCGGTAGTGGTAAAGAGATGCAGCACGGAATAATGCTGCGAAGTATCAATCTTGTACACCGTGCCGGCATAGGCTGACGAGGCACCAACGGTAGTTCCGTAAAATGCTCCATCCGCTCCCTGAATAGGCGCTGACTCTGGGTAACCCCCGTCCGCGCCACCTTCAAAACTGTGCTCATATACGATCGAGCCTGAGGGCGAGAGCCTATACACCGCCCCGTGATTACGCGCGCCGGCTGCGTTAATCGTTCCGTGATAGCGCTGATCGGTGCCGAGAGTCACACCACCCAGCGGCCATGCGTACTGCGTAGTGAATGTCTGCAGCATTGTGAAGTTTGCTCCCTGGTAGCCGATCTCGTAAGTCGCCGGCGGATGTTCGCTGACGTTGTCGGAGCAGGAACTGTAGTTTGAGCTGACCAGGTTGCCTCCAGGTGACTGCGCAATGATCTCTTCCGAGGGGCACGAGGGGGTTCCGTAAGCGCCAAAGCTGTAAATCGCCTTGAACTGCGCGTACACGGGTGTGAGCGATGCCAGAACAATGGCAAGGGGAAGGAAACGAATTGTTTTCATGGGTTCTCCGTGGCCCCGGGGAACCCGGCGGCATTTGCTATGGGCTATGATGCCGCTCGTCGCCCCGGCAACCACGTGCAGTCCATCGCAGTTGTTTCCACACCATAGATATATTCGCTCTAATGGAAGTGCGCGTGAAGATGCAGCCGCAGCCGCCAGGCGGTATAACTCAAAATCTCATGCGCAATCCGTTCAGCTTCGCCCATGCCGCCGCCCATTTGTGCGCGCGTCCGCGGAGAAGTCAGCACATCTAGCCCATCGGCCGCGCAAATCTCGTGAATGCGAAACAGGTGCGTGCCGTCGCTCACCACCACCAGCCGGCGCAGCTTATTGGTTCGCGCAATCACCGCAATCCGGTGCGCCTGCTCTTCAGTGTCCCGGCTCTCCGTCTCTGCAATAATTGCGGCCTCAGGCACCCCCAGGCTAATCAGGTAATCGCGCCCCACTGCGCCCTCGCTATGTACAACTCCGCTGGCGCCCTCAAGCACGCTCGTGCCCCCAAGCGTAATAATCAGCGGCGCCATCCCGCGTTTGTATAGTTCATACGCGTGGTCAAGCCGCGCTTTGAAAACAGGAGAAGGTTCTCCATCCCACTCCGCCGCGCCCAGCACTCCTATCGCGTCTGAAGGCGCAGCCTGGTCCAATCCCGCATAGTTTTCAATCTGCACATACACCCAGCACGACCACCCCGCAAACCCAATAATCAAAATCAGAAACAGCCCCGCAAACACGCGCAACCCCCAGTTGCGACGCCTCGGCCTGGGCTTCGGCTTAGGTCGGTCCTCCATCTGCACCATCACAATCCATCAACCACCGGCGACTCCGTCCCGCGATGGATCAAACTGTGCCCCATCCATCAAGCGTCTTTTGCTTGATGGGTGGGATACCACCAAGCCCCGGCCGAACTTAGTTGGTTTGTTTTGTATCAGGGCATGAGTTTACTCGTGCCGCAAACAACTCAAAAATAGCGTGGGCTTCAGCCCCTGCTATCTCTACCCTCCGCAGCCCAACTTCACCGCGTGGAAAGCGCGGGCAAATGCAGGTGCAGCCTTTCGCAGATGTAGAGAAGCAGGATGGCGCCCAGCGTCGAAAAAATCAGCCCGGCCGGATGATACCGTTCATTCCTCGGCCGAAACAGCATGTGGGTAATGCCGCCGCCAACAATCGACCCCACCACGCCAAGAATCATTGTCCAGGCCAGCGTCATGTGCACATGCATCACCGATTTCCCGATGAACCCAGCCAGCAGCCCAATAAGCAAGTACCAAATTATGTGAAACATCCATTCCCTCCACATTCTGCCTTGGGCCCGAATGACGATCAGCGGCAGATTAGCCTGAAGAGTATAGATGCGGGGAAAGATTAAATGGTCAATTCTATACAGGCGGGTGAATGACCGGGCCATTCCGGTGCGCGCCTACCCCAAGCACCCGGCGTGTTGGACGAAATCAAGGCCAAAGCGACGTGAGATCAGGTCCCGGTCTACGGGCGAAACGAGTAAGTTCGGGGAATATCGGCGGGAAGATGCGCGGGCAAGCTGCCGATGAGCGCTACGCATTCCTCCGCATCATTTATCGCATCTTTAACTTCTTCGGAGAGTCTATGGTACTCAGCCCTATAATCCGCTTTGACCCTTCTTCTCTTCATGCGCGGCCCGACGGCAGCTAACTTCTTGCACGCCGCGTTGTTGTTTCTTCCAAACAACTCCCAGAGGAGATCGTGGCTGCTGCCATCATTCGGCGAGCGGTAAGAGTTAGCTATAGCTCGAGCCATCGCCAAGTTGAATGCACAATAGTACGACCGACTCACCGCTGATCGGAGCGAAGCTTCATCAGCAACGGCGGCGGAGAGCGACTTTGCTAGTTCTAGATAACTCTTCCAATTGAAGCTCATCAAATCAGCTCGTAATCGAAAACGATTCTGCGACCCGCTTTGCCTAGATTGTCCATCCACCAGATTTCGTCAAACCTGTTCAGCGCGGCCCTGGATTCGCTTGCGTCTCCGGCCCAAATCGCAAGTGCATAAATGGCGGTCGCAGGGCCATCCTCAAACGCAATTTCTAGCGCCAACGGCGTATCGACCCCAAAACACTCCCTTAGGGGAGCCGTGGCTTCAAGCAATACCGAAGCTAGGGCGCGGTGGGCTTTCAGAAAGGACCGGACAGGTGCGGCGTTGACAAAGATGAATTCCCTTCTCAGCCTCGTAACCGCATCTGCAAACTCCGACTCTTGTTGTGCCATTTGATGCTCGAGGCTTTCGAAAACGGAATCCTCATCAATTGGAACTATCTCCACGCCGGGCTGAGTACGCTCGTGGAGCATGACGTCGCCTGGCTGACTCCAGCGATCGCCCGAGGTCTGATCCGAAAGCAGCGGCCAACTCATTGTTCTTCCTCCGCGACGTCGAGCAGTGCAAAAAGCTCAGTTTCGTCAGCCCTCAATTGTTCCGCGATCTCTGAATAGCTCGCCGAGCCCTCGAATTCTCTTTCGAGGCGGACGAAAACAGCGTTTGCCAATTGGCCAGAGCCATCTAATGTAATGCGCCGCTTGTCCCATTTCACTACCGTCGCGACGGCTTTCACCGGGGGAGGCTCGAGTCTCACTAACTGAGGGGGAGCGAATGGCTTCAGAATATCGACAAAAGGCGTCGTCTTCGGCTGGAGATGCATCGCGATGCCCGTTTTGTAAGCGCCTGGGGTAACTTCCCCCAATTCGGCAATAACGTCCCAGCCAGCGGCGAGAATTGCGATTGTTTCTTCCGCAGAGGGCCAGTCGGCCGCGTCGCGATTGAGCTTGCACGAGCCCGCACCAAACATGAACGAGGTCCGCTTTTTGGGAATTTTGAATTTGACGCCCTGATCGGAGGGCTTACCTTCATTGATGACTTCTACGTCATCTATCTTCATGTTCCAAGGGGAGAAAGCCTCAAAAAGCCGATCCACCACTTTTGCCCTATCTACCAAGAGCTTCATGTTCGGGCGCGTGTATTCGATCATGACTTCGAAAAGCGCAATCGGGATAGTAATCGGATGCGGCATACCCACTCCGTTTTGAATATTAATCTTATATCGGCAAGGCGGCGATCTCTCTTTAATTCGTTTAATTTTGCCCAATGCGATGTTCGATATCCGGCCCCACCGCGGAGTTGAACTATTCAACTGCACAACAGTCTCACTCGCCTTCCAGCACGCTCTCCTCCGGCGCATCGGTAGGGCTGGAAAACTCCATCCGATACCCATCCGGATCAGTCAGCCCAACCACCCACAAACGGTTTCCCACAAACGGCCGCCCGCGCATCTCAACTCCGCGGCTCTTGAACTCGCGATAAAGCGCCAATGAGTCTTCGCACGAAAAACAGATATTCACTCCGGTTCCAAGCGGTGCTTCGGGTTGGCGGCCGGGCCAGAACTCCTGAAGCATAATGGCCGCAGACCCGAGCTCAAGCCAGCACCACCGAATTCTCCCGTCAAGCTCAACGCCGGAATGATCTGAGGCTTTATCGGGAATCCAATAGTTCGTCATCTTGAACCCCAGCCCCTCAACATAGAACTTCAGCGAAGCCTCCATATTGGTGACTCCAAAAAACGGCACCGCCTGTTTCACATTCACAGTCATAGCTACCTCCGCGGTCATGTCGTGAGTTTCAAAGATGCGCTTTACAGTCTGCGGAAAAACCCGGTCCCCATCCCGTTTTGAAAGGGCACGGATTCATCCGTGCCAATTGGTCCAATGGAAATATCCCGGCTTTAGCCGCTGAGGGATGGTTTTGTTCGCACCCACACAGATGCCGGACTTTTTCCGCAGCCTGTTTAGCCCTGACTGCGATAACCGTTCTAAATCGATTGTGGTTTTAACACCGGAGGGAAAGCTGTTTGGAACTTAAGCCGCACCTCACCCGATTTACCGACTATCCTAACCCAAACCGCAACCACTTCACTCACTAGCAACCGGCAAGAGCACCCAGCCCCGAACACCGCCAACTCCGCCAACTTCCCTAACACCGCTAACCCCGCTAACTCCGCTACCCCCCATCCCTTGCGTGCAATTAACCCAGTTCGCGCTATATTGGAATCGGAGCAGCAGTATTCCGGCGACAGTGACTTTAAACCGGGGCAAAACGTCACCCGTAAGCCCTTTGTTTAGACGATTTTGCGCCGCAAGTCGTTTGGTTTGAACCGGTTACGGCAAAAGGTAAAAGGTTGAAGTGTCTCAATCTAAATCACTTAACCCCGAAAAGGGGGGTATACCCCCCCCCCTCGTATTCCCTGCTCCGCCGCGTCACTTTTCGCTTCCCTCGTCTCGCCGCCTTTAGAACGTGTCAAGCATGAACACTGAAATCCTTCGCTTCAACGGAACAAAA
>Ga0206872_10243_pt1 | contig 15134 bp, 15 predicted proteins | sample Alteio_BWOrgCont_34_FD_152906 | JGI IMG/M metagenome (GOLD analysis project Ga0206872, IMG submission 152906) | Enriched cells from forest soil in Barre Woods Harvard Forest LTER site, Petersham, Massachusetts, United States -... | ecosystem: Environmental > Terrestrial > Soil > Temperate forest >... | reverse complement strand
CTTCGCGCTGATCGTGCAAGAAATGCGCGCGCAAAAATTCTTCTGCCTTCAGATGTCCGGGTCCGGTTGGCCAGCGTGGACCAATGGCAGCAAATTCTCGCGCATATTCGTAGGCCTTGGCGCCGTCGAAATGCTGGGCTTGAGCGACCTGCGCTGAGACGGTCAGAACCACAAGAAGTACTATCGAGACGAGCGCAATCCCAGGTCTAAAAATCGAGACCTGGGGCACCCGATTTAGAGGAGCGAGAAACCTCACGCCTGCGCTGCCTCCTTCTGTTTTTTACGCGCGGGATGCACCCACCACGCAACTGCGATCCCCACGAGATAAAGCAGCATCATAGGGATCGCGTAGATGCAGACGGTCCAGATGTCGGGGCTGGGGCAAATGATGGCCGCTACCAAGAAGACTGCCAGAATTGCGTAGCGAATGTTCTTCCACAGGAAACGCGGGCTCACGATTCAGAACAGCGCAAGGAAGAAGATGAGGATCGGCAATTCAAAACTGATGCCAAGGCCAAGAATAATCGAGAGAAAGAACCCCGTGTACTCCTCAATGGTGACCATGGGGTTGAAATTCTTTCCGAATCCGACAATCAGTATCTTCAGCGCGCCGGGCAGCACGAAGAAATACCCGAATCCCGCCCCCACAAGAAACAATCCCACCGTTGCCGCCATGAACGGGATGACGAACCGGCGTTCCTTCTGGTAGAGTCCCGGCGCAATGAACAGCCACACCTGGTAAAGGATGAAGGGCGAGGCGAGTATCGCGCCGCCGATGAGCGATACCTGCAGATACAGGTTCAGCGGATCCATGGGGTGCGTGTAGTTGAGCTTGATGTGCAGATCGGAGAGCGGCTTCTGCACAAAACCGTAAAGCCTTTCGTGGAAGATGTACGCCACTACGAAGCCAGCTATCAGATACAGGGCCGAGTGGATAATGCGCTTGCGCAACTCTTCAAGATGCTCCATCAGGCTCATGCCCGGGAGATCCGCGCGCTCGCTTACTGCTTTTCGCGCCTTGTCAATTGCGTCGCCGGGGTCATCCATGATGGCTATCCTGCTCCGTGGCCTCGCCAACGGGTTGTTTGGCGGCTTCGTTAACGGCTCTCAGTTCTGCTTCGTATGCGGTTTCTACGGGTTCGGGCGCTGCTGTCGGCTCCGCCGTTGATTCGGGCTTGGTCGCGGTCTCGGGTTCCTGGGACATCCGCACGGGCGGGGCCGAAGGAATCTGCTCTCCGGTCGATGGAGGCATAATGCGCAGCCCTTCACTCTCGCCAGGGGTGTCTTTGGGTTCTTCGGCGGGGGCGTTCATGTATCCGCCGGTAAACGGCTGCGGAGGCGGCGGGGTTTGTCCAGCGGCCAGCGTCTTTTGCCGCTCGGCCTCTTCCTTTTTGCGCCGGTCAGCATCTTCCGCGTTCCGCAACTCTTCTTCCATCTGGAATTTGAAATCGTTGGAGGCCTTGCGAAACTCGTACATGAGTTTGCCGATTTGGCGGCCAATCTGCGGCAGACGCCGCGGACCAAATACCACCAGCGCCAGCAGCATCAGAAAGATCGAATCCGACATTCCAAAGCTGGCGATCTGAATTGTTGGTGGAATTGCCATGAAGCTCAATCATAACTGCCCGCGGAAGGTGGTCACAAATGCCGCCCGGAGTCGGATTTACGCGGATTTACCAGCTATCCCCGCCCGAGGGCGGCGGCCACACGCCCAGCAATTGCCGCAACAGCACGATTCGGCCCAGGTGATAGGCATTGTGCGCGGCCAGATTCTGCAATTGTTCAAGCACGGTCATGGTCCGCGTCGGCTGGCCTGGGCGCGAAGGGCAGCGAACCTCGCGATCATGCATCGGCCGGTCATTCGCGGCCTCGACGGCTGTTTTGAGGCCGCCGAAAAACCGTTCGCAGAGTGCGCCGAACGACTCCTTCTCCATGTCGAGCACCGTCGGAAAACCGTCCAGCGAGCTCTGCGGATACGGCGTTTCGAGGCCGCTAATCCAATCCAGCGTTATTTGCTGCCAGAAGACCACGTGCCACAGTTCCTCATAAATTGAGTGCGGAGCCCCGGACGGCATTTTATGGGTCAGCGAATCGCCGGTCTCCGGACTGGCAAGCCCTTCGAGAATCCTTTTGGGTGGAGTGGCATAGCCGTCTCCGATCAAAATCTGTGCAAGTTCGCTCATGCGCGCACCTCGGGGCTGGAATGTGGCTTTGAACAGGGTACAGGGAACAGCCAATAGCCAGTAGCCAATAGCCAGTAGCCAGTAGCCGGAGCTAGAAGCTAGAAGCTGGTAGCTGGTTTCTAACCCTGTTCCCTGTTCTTTCCATTTCTCGTATCCTATGTGCAGGCCACTCCATGAGGACTTTCACTCTCGACGAAGCGCAATCATTGCTTCCGGTGCTTGAGTCTCTGCTCAAGCGCGCCATTGACGGCAAGCACTCGGCCGAGGAGGCGGAGTCTGATCTCGCGGGCCTCGCCCAGCGCATCTATCTCTCCGGCGGAATGCGAGTGAATCCGGCGACCGTGGCCCAGCAGCGCGCCGAGTTGGAGTCGCACCTGACCAAGGTTAAGGAGAGCATTGCCGAGATTGACGCCATCGGCGTCCAGGTAAAGGATCTTGATGCAGGCCTGCTCGATTTCCCTTTCAAGTTGGAAGATGAGGTGGTGTTGCTCTGCTGGAAGATGGGCGAGGAGTCAATTGAGCACTGGCACACCGTGGAATCAGGGTTCGGTGGCCGCCAGCCGGTAGATGAGCGCTTCCGCCGCAAGCCTGGGTCGGGAATCAAGCCGAACTGATATGAGCGACCTGAGCTTGCCGTTTGAGTCGGCGCAGCATGAACTCTGCCTTCAGCACGGAACACCGCACACTGAGACTAGTGGAGACTCCATCCTTGGCTTCGCTACAACGACTAAAGGCTTGCTGCTCGTTAACGGTCTGCGGCACCCGCTTCAAGGCAATACCTGCGGTTGGTACATCTGGTGCGGAGAAAAATTCTCGGAAGATCCGAAGTTCTTCGCTCCATTGCGCGCGAAACACTTTTACGAGGGCTATCCGGAGGTTGCTCGGTTTCTTGGTTTGCCGCCGGGTTACAGATTCCTGGTCGCGGGAGATTACGTTGATGTCTGGTATGACCAGAAGCTCTTAGAAGCTTAGCGAGAACGAATCGGGCTGACTTGGTGCACTGCCGTGTCTTGCTAACAACGCAAACAACGCTGACTCCGCTAACTCCGCTAACATCCCATCATGTACATCCCCGAGCACGAAGTCCGCGCCGTTCTCAGATATGGGGCGCTGATCCCCGCAATTCGGCAGGCGCTTATCGACTACTCGCGCGGAAATGTCGTGCAGCCTGCACGCACCGTTCTCCGCGCCGGCAATGCTGAGGGCCACGCGAATGGGTGGTTTGCAGTGATGCCGGTTATCGCCGGAGACATGATGGCGGTCAAAACTGTCACTTTCTATCCCGTCAACGCCGAGCTTGGCTTGCCAACGCACATGGCGGTCATCGAACTGCTCAGCCGCGCCACAGGACAACCACTCGCCGTGATGGATGGCGGCCTGATTACCGAGATGCGCACCGCCGCCGTCTCCGCAGTTGCTCTCGATGCCCTCGCGCGACACGACGTCGGCAGCCTGGGCATTCTGGGCAGCGGCGTCCAGGCTCGGTCTCACCTTGAAGCTCTGCGCATGAGTCGCCCTTCGCTTCAAGACATCCGCATCTGGAGCCGGACGAAGGCCAACGCGCAAGCCCTCGCCGATGAGGTTGGCGCTCAGGCCGTCGCAATTAAAGAGGCTGCCGCGGCCGATGTGGTGCTCGTTGCTACGTCGTCGCCTACGCCTGTCCTTGAAGGCCGCTGGCTCAAGCCTGACTCGGTGGTAATTGCTGTGGGCGCTATTGGCCCGCATCTGCGCGAACTCGACGACGAAGCCATGCTTTCAAGCTGCGTTATTGCCGAGGCACGGGGCCCGGTCGAAAGCGAGTCGGGAGACGTTCGCCTCTCCGGCGCACGCGTTCATGCGGAGATCGGAGAGGTGCTGTCTGGCGCGGCACAGGCCCCGGCCGACGCGCGCATCGTATTCAAATCAGTCGGGATGGCTATTGAGGATCTGACTGCGGCACGGCTGGTGTGGGAAGCGAGGAAGGCAGGGAATAGGGAACAGGGAACAGCGCCGTGAGTTCTCTAAGTCCCTAGCCCCAGCTCCCTTGCTCCCTAGCTCCCTGTTTTGAGCGCCGAACTGGACGCCTGCGTCTAATTCCATACTGGTTGCACTATTCTGGACTCTGACTAAAAGCAGCATCGCCGTAGATAGTGGCGCCCCTGGTGGGCGCATTCTGAGGAGTGACGATGAAGGTGGTTGGTTGGGCCCGGCTACTGCCGGCTCTTTTGCTGGTTCTGGTGCCTTTTCTCGATGGTTGCGGCAATTTCTGGCAGGCTCCGGGCGGCGGCTCCGGCGGCGGTGGCGGGACCACCCCGAGTACGCTTAACAGCGGCGTCTTTTACGTCCTCAATCAGACCAGCAAACAGATTGTTGCCTACCAAATTAACTCAGGCACCCTGAGTACCGTCGGCACTTATTCGCTCAACGCCGCGCCCTATTCCATTGCCATCGGTCCTGGTAACGCGTTTCTTTACGTCAGTACAGTGACCGGAATCTTCCTCTACACCATCGACTCCTCCTCGGGCGCGCTCACCGTCGGTAACAGCGGCGGTGCGATTTCAAGCGATTTAGCCACTGCCATGGCGGTGGATACCTCGGGACAATGGCTAATTGATGCTGAGAATTCCCAATCGGGCGGCATAATTGTGAACGCGATCTCAATTACCGCGAACGGCACCCTCAACAGCACAACTGAAGAGTCGCAAGGCTTCAATGTGGCGAATTCGTCGGTTGAACAGATGGCGCTCTCAGGCGACGATGCCAATATTTTCATAGCGGCTGGCGAGGGCGGCACGCTGGTGATTCCATTCACCGCAACCAATGCGAACCCTTTTGGGAAAACAGCCTCCACCATTGCTACAGTCACAACGGGCGCGTCTGCGCTTTCGGTAGCCGTCGATCCCGGTACAACTCCTCGCTTGTTCTACATTGGCGAGACTGAAGCCTCATCAAGTTCCGGCGGAATACGCGCATTCAATTACAGTTCGTTAGGCAGCAGCAAGTTGACTGAAGTTGCCGGCTCCCCCTATTCCTCTGGCGGTCTGGCGCCTCACGCCATTTTGCCTACGTCAGACGGCAGCTACCTCTATGTCGCCAGTTGGCAGGGCGCTACCAGCGACGGCGTTCTGCAGGGCTTCAACATCGCTACCTCCACATCTGGATCAACCACCACCTATACGCTTTCATCCATTAACAATGTCGCCACCGGCATTGAGCCCTCGGGTCTGGCTGAAGACAGCGATTCAAACTTCGTGCTGGCCGTTTCTTCGGGCGGCAGCTACGACCTTCAGGCATACATCTTCGACACCACCACCGCAGGCAAACTTGACGACAGCATCAACTCCATTACCGGGACCGATCCAACCGGCGCCGTGGCTGTCGCCGCTCAAGCTCCCTGATTGCCCTCGCGAACCTTCGGCCGGTTCGCAAAGTGCTATTCTCAAAGTGTCCGCGACTGGCCGTGTTAAAAATCTTCTCCATCTTTTTTCGCCCAATCCGGCTGCGCCTCCTTTCTTCAGCGGTTTTGTGCATTCTGCCCGCGCTGCTCATCACTCTCGCCGGTTGCAGCCGCTTCCATCCTATTAAGAAAGAGATGGTCTACCTTGCGGCGCGGCAAATGTTTCTCCACGACCGGGTTGCCGCGGTTTCAAACATCGTGGCCGAAGTGAAGAACGGACAGCAGCTTGAAGTTCTTGAGCACGGCCGCCGATTCCTGAAAGTCAAAACCGAAAAAAACGAGATCGGCTGGATCGAAGAACACGCCGTCATTGATGAAAAGGTGTACGACGGTTTTACGCAGTTGGTTGACCAGCACAAGGACACAACCGTAGCGGCCACAGCTACCCTGCGCAACGATCTCTACATGCACCTGATGCCGGGCAAAGAGACTACCCATTTCTACCTGATTCCCGGCAATACCAGGGTCCAGCTTCTTGAGCGCGCGTCCGTCAAAAAGGCGCTGGCGCCCGGCTTTGCACCGCTGGCGCATCTCGCCGAACCCGCAAAGCCGGGATCTACTTCCGCGCCTGGCGCAGCAGCGCCCGAGCCGCCTCCGCCCCCCGCCATGGAAGACTGGTGGCTGGTGCGCGATCCGCAGGGGCATGTGGGTTGGCTTTACGGCAATCAGCTCGACGTGGACGTTCCCGATGAGATTGGCGAGTATGCCGAGGGCATGCGCTACGTTGGCGCCTACGTGCTCACAAAGGTCGACGACCCCGGCGCTAATACGCCCAACCACCAGGTTCCGGAATATGTAACGGCGCTGGCGCCGGACAAGTCAGGCCTGCCATTCGACTTCGATCAAATTCGCGTCTTTACATGGAGCAAGAACCACCACCGCTATGAAACGGCCTTCCGGCTGCATCCCATTCAGGGGTTCTTGCCGGTCAAACTGTTTACTGCGCAGACTCCGCGCGGCCCTGTGCCGGCCTTCAGCTTTGAGCTAAGCAGCGGGCCTGACATGGTGACCGATGCCGCAACCGGAGTAACGCGGCCTGCATCGCCGCGCACAATCAGTTACGAAATGATCGACACCGAGGTCAAACGCATCGGACCAGACATGGCGCCCATCACGCTTGTTCACGACAAGAATCAGCAGGAAAAGAAAGTTAAGGCGCAGGCGAAGCACGGCAAAAAAGGGCGCTAGCATTGCGGCTCGCGCAGCCCTTTGAGTGCCTCAGGCGGCGTGCAGCGGGATCGACCCGTCGACAGCCTGCATATCTGCAAATTCCAGCCGGAATGACTCGCCTTTCACGGGAATCAGCGACATCTGCAAGCGCCCGCTGCGTGTTTTGCCTTCAGGCTCCTTGGCTTCGAGCCATGCGCTCAGGCGCGGATCTGAAATTTGCGGCTCATTTAGCCAGAAACCCGGCTGCAGGTTGCACCGAATGAGCAAGTGGCCAAGCTCCAGATCGACGCTCTGGTTGCTTTTAGGAAAATACCGCCGCACATTGCCCGAGCCTATATGAAGTCCGGTGACACTGCGACCACTGCGCTGGATTTGAACCACCATGGCACACCTCTCCCAATGAAGTAAATTGTCAGCGGGGAAGCGAACCCGATGCAGCGACGATCGCAAGAAATGTTAGAGGCGTATCAGCTGGCGCATCGATTGCCCCGATCTCTCGCCCCTCAAAAGACACCAGTGCGAATCCCGGGAGTCATTTTCCTGAGGCATTTTTCCTGAGAGATATCGATATCTTGATCTTGTTGCTATTGGCGCGCGAAGTCAAGCGATATGGAGCAACGGTTGGTTAAAAGGTGATGGATTTTTCAAATGAATCGATTTATTGACGCAAGGGCAACTCTCATGCGCGCTTGCGCAGCGCCAGCTCAACCACGCGCAGCATTTCGCCTTCCGGCGCAGGCTTTCCGGTCCAGATCTCGAATTGCCGCGCGCCCTGCTGCACAAACATCTCGATGCCGCTGATCACGGCCAGTCCGCGCGAGTGCGCCAGCTTGAGCAGCGGCGTGTCGAGCGGGTTGTACACCATGTCGAATACAAGCGAGGCGTTCAATTCATTTTCCTTGATCGGCATCGCCTGCTTCACGCCCGCCATGCCGCAGGGCGTGGTGTTGATGATGGCGTCAAAGCGATTCTTCGCGAGAACATCGTGTTTCAGCGACTTAGCATGCGCCTTGCGCGCCAGCGCAACGGCCGTCTCATGCGTGCGATTGGTAACGAAGACCTCGGCGCCCTGTTCCACCAGCCCGAAGACTGCTGCCCGTGCGGCCCCGCCCGCGCCGACGACCAGAATGCGCGAGCCTTTGAGTTTCATCCGCTTCTCGAGTGGACGAATCACGCCTGCCACATCCGTGTTGAATCCGTAGAGCTTGCCGTCGGCCCCGGTGCGCAGCGTGTTGCAAGCGCCAATGCGCGCCGTCAGCGGATCCATGTTTGCAAGGTGCGGCAACACCTCCTGCTTCAGCGGCATGGTTACCGCAACACCGCTCAAAGGCAGCTCGCGCGTCAGCGTCAGCAGGTCGCTCAAGGTCTTAACTTTCAGTGGCAGCATGACCGCATTTACGTTTTCGCGTTTGAAGGCCGTCGAATGCATCAGCGGTGACAGCGAGTGCGAAATAGGATTGCCGGCAACGCCAAAGATGCGCGTCGCCTGGTCAAGCTGCTCAACGCGATAGAGGTCAATGAGTGAACGCGCGCTGGCCTGTCCGGGAGCGGTTTCTGCTCCATCGCCTGCCGAGGCAAAGGTGAACGCCGCCCCTTCGCGAGGCCCCAGCACGCGGCTCACCAGCCCTTCTTCGCCCATAGCGATTCCCACCACGTGCGCATTCAAACTCTGGTTCTCAATCATTCGGAGCACGGCCAGGTTGTCTGCCAGCAGGCGCGCCGTCGAAACCACCTTTACGTAGTCGGGCTCAAATGCCTTGATGCGCGCAGCCGCTTCGTCCAGGCCTTTGGTCCGGCTGAAGTCGTGGTAACTCATCAGCAGCGCTGTGGTTGCCGCACGCAGCGCCGCCCTGAATCGCGCTAGCTGCGCCTTGCCCGCCTGCTCGGCCGACTCCACTTCAAGATCCACAATCTGGCATCCGGCCTCGGCAGCCTTTTGCAGAATTTCAAGCTCGGCTGCGAGGGTGCCGGTAAAACCGCCGCCATTGGGTTTCCGCCGGCAGGTGGCAATCGCCTGCACGTCCCGGTGCCGGTGCAGGAAGTCCTTCAGCGCCGCGATACCTGCGGCAGGCTTGGTCAACAGATCGAGCCGGAACTCCAGGAATCGCGCGTCCTTGAGCACCCCCTCGGCGGAGACCATCATCTCTGCCGGAGTTGCCCCCTGCACCGCTACGCAGAGCCGGGGCAGGCGCAGCCGCGGCAACCCGGTGGGCGGGGCTGCAACTGGTTCAACCGGCTGTGGGGCAAGGATAGGCATCACGAGTCAATTGACGCATCTTAATGGCCTTTAGCGTCTTATGCAACAAAAACAGGGAACCAGGGGACCTTGGAAGCCAGTTGCCGACAGCCGGTAACTGACCCGCATCTACCGGTCGCCCCGCCATTATGTTTCACACTTATCGCCTGTTCTCACTTCGCGCCCGCCTCCCCAGTTGTCAGTTGTCAACCAGTCAAAAAACTAATGCATTTCAATTCAGTCATTTAGCGCCGATTAAGTTTGCGGATAAATTTCGGCTCCTGCCGCAGAATCTAAATAGGAAAGGATTGGCGCAGGACCATGAAGAAAAGCAACATCCCGGTCGCCGTCTCGGCAATCAACTTCGGCCAATTCTCCCCTCAACTTGCACTCCGCCAAATTAATCCCCCAAAGCACGCAGAATCTGTGCATCCGCGATTAGTCACCATAGAATCAACAGCTTGGCACAAGAATCCCACACAGATTTCACACAGAAACCGCACAGAACCCGCACAGAATCCACACAGAAACCGTGCAGATACACACTGAAACTGTGGGGATTCGCATAGAAACAGCGCCCCTGATCCCTTCACCCGCCGTGAGAAATGCATGCTTGCAATTGCCGCCCAAAGGCCGGAAGTCGAACTCCCCAAACCTCCCCGATGTGGCAACCTAGTGTGTGGAGGATTCAACCGCAAATGTCTGTCGATACGGCGAGTTTGACTGGAAACGAAGAGATTCATGCATGGGATGCGGGTGGAGCGGTCTCGGCTGAGGCGCTTTCAGCCTGGGTGACAGAACGACTGGCTGCCCACGAGGCGGCATTGGCCGCATTGCTGGCCGTTGAAGGCCCCCGAACCACGGCAAACTCCCTTACCCTCTTTGACAAAGCCATTGGCCAGTTGAATCTGGCCGGAGCCCAGGCCGGGGTGCTCAACTCTGTCGCCGCCGACAAAGCTGTCCGCGACCAGGCACAGATGGAGGCACAGCGGGTTTCGATGGCTGGAGCGGCGCTCAGCCTCAATCGCGAGGTCTACGACGCCCTTGCCGCCATCAGCCTCGAAGGCGCAACCCCAGCCACAAAACACTACGTCGGGCGCACCCTGCTCGGTTATCGCCTCTCCGGCGTCGACAAGGACAAGGAAACCCGTGACCGCCTCCAGGCCCTGCAGGACAAAGCCACCATGCACTCGCTCGATTTCAGCCGCAATATTCAGGAGGGTGGCAAAAGCATCCAGGCCCGCCCCGAAGAGCTTGAGGGCCTACCCGCCGACTTTATCGCGCGCCACCCCGTCGACGCTGACGGCAATGTGACCCTCACCACCGACCCACCTGACATGCAGCCGGTGATGACATTTGCTTCGAATGCCGGTGTTCGCGAGCGCATGTTCCTGGCCTACAACACCCGCGCTTATCCCCAGAACGAACAGATTTTGCTCGACCTGCTCGCGACACGGCAGGAAGTTGCGTCGGTTCTCGGCTTCCGGAGCTGGGCCGATCTGGCGACTGCCGACCAGATGATGGGCTCGGCCGCCAATGTCCGCATCTTCCTGGCCAGGCTCGACGAAGCCAGCCGCGACGGTGCAGTCAACGAGCACAACCAGGTTCTCGAATTCGTTCGCCGGCAACAGCCCGATCTGAAAGAAATCGACGTCACCAGCCGTGGCTACTGGTACGAGCAGTTCCGCCGTTCGGCCTTCGACTTCGACTCCCAATCGGTGCGGCCCTATTTCCCTTACGCGCAGGTCGAGGCCGGCGTGCTTTCGACCGCAGCCCAGCTCTTCAAGGTCGAGTTCCGCCCTTCAACAGCCACCGCCTGGGACCCCAGTGTCTCAGTCTTCGACGTGATTGAAGACGGCGCGCACGTTGGCCGTTTCTATCTCGACATGCATCCGCGCGACGGCAAAAGCAAATGGTTCTCGGCTGCGCCAATCGTGACCGGCGTGCGCGGCGGTGCGCTGCCCGAGGCGGCCCTCATCTGCAACTTCCCAGCGGGAGACGAGAACGATCCGGGGCTGCTGCAATACTCCGACGTCGTCACGTTTTTCCACGAGTTCGGCCACCTGATGCACGCCATCCTGGGCGGCCGCACCGAGTGGATCGGCCTCTCAGGCTTCGCTACCGAAGGCGACTTTATCGAGGTGCCGTCGCAGATGCTTGAGGAGTTTTTCCGCGATGAGAAGCTGCTGCAGGCTTTCGCAAAACACTACCAGACGGGCGAAACGCTGCCTTCAGAGATCATCAGGAAAATGAAGCTGGCAGGAGCATTTGGCCGCGCCGACTGGATCCGCGCCCAGCTCTACTACACAACACTGTCGCTGGACCTGCACGATCACGACCCTGCCGGCCTCGACCTTTACGAGACTGCCAAGAGCCTTTACATCAAGATGCAGCCATGGACGTGGCTCGAAGGCAGCCGCATGTACGCCAGCTTCGGCCATCTGACCGGCTACTCGTCGAACTACTACACCTACATGTTCGACAAGGTGATAGCTCTCGACTTTTTCGCGCAGTTCGACCCCGCCGATCCGCTGGGCTGCGATGCGGGCACGCGTTACCGAGAGAAGGTCCTCGAGCAGGGTGGCTCAAAACCGGGAAGGGAACTGGTCCGCGACTTTCTGGGCCGCGAAGAGGACTTCGGCGCATTCACCAAGTGGCTCAATGAGGAGTTTGATGAGCAACTGCTGGCCCCTGGCGCCTGAGACAAAAATACAATCGCCGCTGTGCACAGGCATGAACCTGCGCGGCTGAATCCCGCATGGTTGAGAGTTACGGTCCTATGCCGCGCTGGTTGCCTCGCCCGGGTTCACCAAGTCGCGGAGTTCCTTTGAAGGCTTGAAGTAGGGAACCTTCTTAGCGGGAACTTCCACGCGCTCGCCGGTCTTGGGGTTGCGGCCAATGCGGGGATTGCGCTGGCGAATGCGGAACGAGCCAAACCCGCGAATTTCGATCTTGTCGCCGGTCTGCAGGGCTCCAATGACAGAGCCGAAGATGGTTTCTACTATCACTTCGCCGTCGCGACGGGTAAGGTCGCCCAACGCGGTTACTTTTTCCACCAGGTCTGCTTTTGTCATGTACGGTTCGCCTCCCAACCAAGAATAACCGGATTGTGCCCCTCGGTGCACGAAAATGCAAGTCCCTTGTGGATTTTAGCTCTTATCCATCAGCCATTTGGGCGCCGTGCGGGCACGATTGTGAGGGCCGTCAGGCGGGGCCGTTAATGCTGTATGATGGCGGAAGCCTGCCCGCCGTAGCCAGAAGGGTCACTGAAGTTCCGGGCTCAACTCCGGCTTTCGCGACGGTACCAGGCGCAGAAATGATGTTGAAACCGTCGAGCGGCGATTCCATCAAATCGACAGCCACCCGGCCCGAGGCCTGGAAACCCGAGAGCGCTGAAGAATGTCTTATCCGGCCTATAGCATCGTGATTCCCGCTTACAACGAGAGCGGACGCATTCCTGCCACGCTACGTTCGGTTCTTGATTGCGTACACGCGCACCAATGGAACGTCGAGATCATTGTGGTGGATGACGGCTCGCGGGATACGACTGCGGAAGTGGTGAGGGCGATTGCGGCCGAAGCTCCGGAGGTGCGCCTGGTGCAGAACCCCGGCAACCGCGGCAAGGGCTACAGCGTGCGCAACGGCATGCTGCAGGCGCTGGGCGAGGTGGTAATGTTCACCGACGCCGATCTCTCCGCGCCCATCGAAGAAGCCGAGGGGCTATTCGCCGCCATCGCCGACGGCGCCGATATCGCAATTGGCTCGCGTTGGCTTGAGCGCAACCGGCAGACCCACCGCCAGCCGCTCTACCGGCAGATTTTCGGGCGCTGTTTCAATGCGGTTACGCGGATGATTATGAGCTTGCCGTTCGCCGATACGCAGTGCGGGTTCAAGGCCTTTACGCGCAAGGCTGCGCAGACTGTATTTCAGCTTCAGATCATCGAGCGGTGGGGCTTCGATCCTGAAATACTATTCATCGGCCTCAAGAGAGGCTTCCGCATCGATGAAGTTCCGGTAAGCTGGGCCCACGACGAACGTACCCGCATGAGCTACCTGAAAGACGGCATGCGCATGCTGCAGGACATTGCCATCGTGCGCTGGAACGCCATGCTGGGCCGTTACAACCGCGACGTGGAACGCATTCACCGGCCGAGGCTCGCGAAATAACCTTTCGTGTCCTCGAAAGGAACAAGGAATGGCAATGAAAACGACCACTGAAGATATTGCAAATTATTACTGTTGCCGATAGGGTTTATAGCGTTCGCACCCCAGAGATCTCCATTGCCTCCTAAACTGAACCTCGGGCCCCGCTGCTCGGTTTTTTCCCGCTCCCACAAGACCGTGAGTACAGATACTTGCGCTCCTCTGCAAGCACATGCAGGCAGTGTGCGTGCAGAGCATACCAGCAACTTTAATTAGATAGTTCTAACGACACTTGCATCCCTGAACGGCCCAGTACGTGCAAAAAACAAGCCAGATGTAAGGCAGGCTTGGGACTAGCCTCGAACTCGTCTGCATTTGCATTCGTGGGGCCAACTTTTTGATCTGGCAAGTGAAAGGATTGGAAAACACAAATCTCAAGGAATGGAATCAAACGGTCGAAGAATCAGGAGACAGTTGAACTCAGCGCTCTCTCTTTTTGCCTCCGCTCCGATACAGGCCTGCTATAGAGAGTTGAAATCATCACTTTTCTTTCATCCAAAATGGCTTAGGCCACAACTTTCGTCAGGTCATGGTGTCTTTTCACCAGAAGCAAACAGGAAAGTGAAAATGGAGACTTTTCCAGTGACTGAAATGCCTGGGCAGATTCGCGACAGCCGCCCTGCCGTTGCCTTACACGTTGAACAGATCGCCCCGCCCACGGTCTTGATGGACAACGTCAAGATTCTTACTTCCGACGGCATGTACCTGGAGGGATTTGCAGCTTCGTCTATTCGGTACACGGTGTTCAAGCGACTCATTGACATTGCCGCTTCCTGTTTTCTCATAACCCTTTTTGCGCCGGTGTTGCTGCTCATCGCCTTGCTAGTGCGCTTCAGTTCTCAAGGTCCGGCTCTTTACAAGGAACGGCGTGTGGGCCGATTTGGAAAACACTTCACGATCTATAAATTTCGCTCCATGCACACCAGGGAATTCCTGCAATGTGTTCTAAACTATCGTGAAAGTGAGCACGACGAATTAAAGAGGCGGCTTTCACATAAACACGTCCACGATCCGCGCATTACCAGGGTCGGAGCGGTATTGCGGAAACTCAGCCTTGATGAATTGCCGCAATTGTTCAACATTCTTAAAGGCGACATGTCATTAGTCGGTCCTCGTCCAGTGGTGGATGCGGAGATCACCAGTTACGGGAGCTATGCCATCTTCTACAAGCTGGTGGTCCCAGGCTTGAGCGGGCTCTGGCAGGTTTCGGGCCGCAACGATGTCAGTTTCAAGACCCGGGTTCGGTTAGACGTTACTTACTGCAGAAGATGGAGCCTGCTGCTCGATCTAGCCATCATCGCCAGGACTATCCCCGCTGTTCTCAAAAGGAAAGGCGCTTACTGAACTTTCTCATCCCTGGGCCGGTTGCGGTGGCCCAGCGTTTCTCCCGCCCAAGGCACGGATTTTCATTGGGAAAATTCCGGCTGGCTAAACTAATTCCAACTGATCTCCGTCCCTGTGTGTGTGGTCCCGGCAGCTGCGGTCTGTCGTTGCCGGGACCGTACACCGCGACCTCCGCAGGTTTGAGCGAAGGGGAGGCGCGCGAGGAGGCAATTCAAATGATGCGTAAATTCTTGCTCGCCGCCACATTTCTGGCGATGGGCTCAATGGCTGCACTGGCAGCGGACTTGAACGGAAAATGGTCTGCCACCGTAGATGGAATGCGTGGACCGCAGGCCATCTCTTTCAACTTCAAAGCGGATGGCGCCACGCTGACCGGCACCATCACAACGCCGCGCGGCGACACGGATATATCAAACGGCAAAATCGACGGCGAGGCTTTGAGAGGGATCGAAACGCATCCACTTGGAGTCATCGAAATCAGCTTGCGCGTATGCCAGGTCGTCGTCCGCTTTAATCAGCCACGTCATGCTCAGGTCGGTCGGCTGATGCAGCGTTGTGGCGT
>Ga0206872_10202_pt1 | contig 15170 bp, 13 predicted proteins | sample Alteio_BWOrgCont_34_FD_152906 | JGI IMG/M metagenome (GOLD analysis project Ga0206872, IMG submission 152906) | Enriched cells from forest soil in Barre Woods Harvard Forest LTER site, Petersham, Massachusetts, United States -... | ecosystem: Environmental > Terrestrial > Soil > Temperate forest >... | reverse complement strand
CTCCGACTGGGTGGCGTGGTCGATTTGAATTCGGGTTTCGCTCTCGGATTGGTTCGCCAATTGCGTAATAAGAATCTTGACCGAGGCTCCGGCTTGACCCTGCACCTGGATTTGCGTCCCCACGCCGAATGGCAGAGACATGATTTGCGCGGCGGGACCGGCCTGGTTTTTGTAGAAGGCGATCACCTTAACTGCGGAGTCCGAGGTGCGGAAATGAGCGCTTAGCACGGTGATGGAGCTCATAGTTGCGATTGAGCCAAATTTCTCGGGAACGGCGCCCGGATAGATTGCAATACCCAGATCCTCCTCCTTGATCTGATTGGAAGGCACAGTTTTAATCGACCCAAAGGGTGAGCTTAGCGTAGTTTGACCGTTTGCATCCTTGTGAGCGGACTTGACGATGTACCAGCCCGCGAAGCCAAGCAAACCAACCACCAATATCCCTAAAACGACGAAGACTCCAACCACGATCAGAATGACTTTGGTAGCGCTCATGCCCGATTTGGCTGGGGCACCAGGTTGCCCAGAAGACGGTGGCCAATTGGGCTGTGGAGAGCCGTAGGACTCCGGTTGATTGGGAGGCAAATCAGACATGGCACCTTCCTCACTCGAGAGCCGCCGGTATGTGGGTCGAGTGGCGAAGTTCTTGAGTTGCAGACACTATACCGCAAAATGCGTTTGAAGGAAGTGATTAAAGGGTCGTGGAGACTGGTTACCCCAAAGTGGATTCCATTCCCGAAAAGCACGCTGCGAGAAAAAGGGTGTGTGCGACGGCGGAAAGCGGGCCGCTCAGCGCTTGTACCATGGAGGGGTAAGCAGAGAGCGGCATAACAATGAAGATGCGTCCAGGATCGCCTACGGGATTTTTGCTGTGCGGCAAAGAGTGGATTGAAGGTGAAACGCTCGAGGTGCGCTCGCCGTGGGATCAGGGGCTGGTTGGCCGCGCGACCATTGCCACGCGGGCCGATGCGCGCCAGGCGGTAAATCACGCGGCGGCCTGCCTGCGGCGCACGCGGGCACTGCCTCGCTGGAAGCGGCGCGAGATTCTTGAAGACGTGGCCGCCGCGCTGATTGAGCAGAAGGAGCGCTTTGCGCAGTTGATTGTGGCAGAGGCGGGCAAGCCGGTGCGGATGGCGCGGGCCGAGGTGGACCGCTCGGTGCTGACATTCAAGACGGCCGCGGAAGAGACGATAAGGCTGGGCGGCGATTCGATTCCGCTGGACATTACAGAGGGCAACGAGGGCCGATGGGGATTGGTGCACCGGTTTGCGATGGGCCCGGTGCTGGCGATTACGCCATTCAACTTTCCGCTGAACCTGGTGGCTCACAAGTTGGCGCCGGCTATGGCAGCCGGATGCCCGGTGATTCTGAAGCCAGCGCCGCAGACGCCGTTTACAGCATTGGCGCTGGGCGAGGTGATTTTGAAGGCAGGATGGCCCGAAGAGGCACTGGCGATTTTGCCGCTCACGAACGACGATACTCGCTGGCTGGCGGAAAAAGAAGACAGGGTGAAGCTGCTGAGCTTTACCGGCTCAGCGAAAGTGGGCTGGGATTTGAAGGCGCACTCGAGCCGCAAGCGGGTGCTGCTTGAACTGGGCGGCAACGCGGCGCTGATTGTGCACAACGATTGGGCCGATTTGGATGAGGCTGCGGAGCGCACGGCTCATGCTGCGTTTGGTTTCGCAGGGCAGTCGTGCATCAGCGTACAGCGGGTGTTCGTGTCGCGCAGTATTTTTCAGACTTTCATTTGGAAGGTGGTTGAGTGCGCGGCGAAGATGGTGACCGGCGACCCGGCCGATGAGGCGACCGAGGTTGGACCGCTGATAAGGCCCGAAGAAGCCGACCGCGTGGAAGAGTGGATTAAAGAAGCACTGGCAGGCGGGGCCAAACTGGTGGGCGGCGGAGAGCGCAATGGATCGGCAATTACTCCCGCGATTTTGACGGGGACGAAACCAGGCATGCATTTGCGCGATGAAGAAGTGTTTGGTCCGGTTGTAGTGATTGAGCCCTACGACGACTTTGAAGATGCGCTCGCCGATGTGAACCACTCGAAATATGGGTTGCAGGCAGGACTGATGACGCGCGATGCGGGCCGCATATTGACAGCGTTCCGCGAGCTTGAAGTGGGCGCGCTGATTGTGGGTGACACGCCATCATGGCGGCTCGACCCCATGCCTTATGGCGGCGTAAAAGATTCAGGCCTGGGGCGCGAAGGCATTCGCTGGGCGATTGAGGAAATGACCGAGCCGCGCATGCTGGTAATGAGCGGAGTGGGACAGATCTAAACCACTAACTCAAGCGATAGCTACTTTGCTTTACCCTTGGCGCGCTGAGCGGCCCAACGCTTGCGCTGAGCATCTGCAATGCGCTTGCGTGCTTCGGGGCTCAGGACGCGCTTCTTTCCGGCTTTCTTAGCGGTCTTTGTTGCGGCTTTGACCTTGGTTGCAGCCGGCGTTGCAGAACCCATACTGGCAAGGAGAGCACGAGCCTGAGTTAAACGCGCGATCTCAGCATCAATTTCAGCAAGAATCGAATCAATTCCCATAGGTACAGAATATAGGATGATTGAGCATTTTGACTACGGACGATGATCGAAACCAGCGATCGAGTTGAAGGAATTTGTAATCGGGCTCGGTATTAAGTGCAGGTTGCGCGGGCATGTTTCTTCTTGATTTCGAAAGGCAGAAAAGGGATGGCTTGTGTGAGCCATCCCTTTTGATTTTGTTAGTTAGAAGTCGAACTATGCAGGGCCGGATACATGACGCGAACATAAGTGCCCGGGCGAACTTTAGGTGAGATACCTGGCCGAGGGTTGCGAATCTCGACTGATTCAATATCTGGATCAGACGCTGACCGCGGCCTGAGGACGGCGCCAGGCATAAAGCGGGAAGTGGTTGGCAAGCTCGGCCACTTCGCCGCGGATGTGTTCGAGTGCGGCATCGTCGTTGCGCTGCTCGAGCGCTTTGGCGATCCACGCGCCGATTGTTTGCATCTCCGCCTCTTTCATGCCGCGCGTGGTGAGCGCGGGAGTTCCCACGCGAATCCCCGACGGCTTGAGCGGTGGATTGGTATCCCAGGGGATGGAGTTTTTGTTGACGGTGATGCCGGCTTTGCCAAGAGCTGCTTCAGCTTCGGAGCCGAGGATGCCTTTCTCGAATACATCGACGAGCATGAGGTGGTTGTCTGTTCCGCCAGAGACCAGGCGATAACCGGCAGATTGAAGCGCTGCGGCAAGTGCCTTGGCGTTGGCATTGATTTGCGCAGCATAAGTGCGGAACTCGGGACGCAGCGCCTCAGCAAACGCAACGGCCTTAGCGGCAACGATGTGCATGAGCGGGCCGCCTTGCTGGCCGGGGAAGACGGTGCGGTCGATCTCCTTGCTGAGCAGGTTATCGGGTTTGGGACCGGTGGACATATCTTTGCCGACAATGATGAGGCCGGCGCGCGGTCCACGAAGAGTCTTGTGGGTAGTGGTGGTAGTGATGTGCGCGTGCGGAACTGGCGATGGATGCACGCCGCCCGCGACCAGGCCCGCGATGTGGGCCATGTCAAAGATGTAGTAGGCGCCAACTTTGTCCGCAATCTGGCGCATGCGTTCAAAGTCCCAGAGGCGGGGGTAGGCGCTGCCTCCGCCGATGATGACCTTGGGTTTTTCCTGGAGCGCAATCGCTTCCATTTCGTCGTAATCAATTTGCTCAGTGTCGCGGCGGACGTGATAGAAAGTGGTGCGATAAAGCTTGCCGCTGAAGCTTAGTCGATGGCCGTGTGTGAGATGGCCGCCGTGCGCGAGGTCGAGGCCCAGGATGGTGTCTCCAGGTTGCAACACGGCCGCGTAAGCTGCGGCGTTGGCTTGCGAACCGGAGTGGGGCTGCACATTCACATGATCGCCGCCAAAGATTTGGCGGGCGCGATCGCGGGCAAGATTCTCGACTACGTCGGCGTATTCGCATCCACCGTAATAACGGCGGCCGGGATAGCCTTCAGCGTATTTGTTGGTGAAGATAGAGCCGGCTGCTTCAAGCACAGCTTCAGAAACAAAATTCTCACTGGCAATCATCTCCAGCCCCTCGTGCTGGCGGAGGGTTTCCTGTTCAAGGGCGGCGGCGACATCAGGATCGGCTTGGGCGAGGGTGAGCGACATGCGGTCAGTCATAAGAGAATTTTACGGCAAAAGCGCGACGGCGCAGTCGCGGGGACAAACAACCATTTATATTGAGAGAATTACCTGCATTTTCCCGGAGATCAGCTGATTCATAAAGTACGATTCCCCCCTGGCAACCGATCAAGGCACGCGATTGCGGTGTCGCTGCAAGCGCTGGTCCTGCTGAGCCTTGTTTTCCTGGTGCGCGGAGTGCGGGCGCAATCGCCCGAGATGTCGATGCGCGAGTTTGCCACCAGCCAGATCAAGAAGGGTTCGCGGTCAATCGGGTTTGGCGGCGACGGCGCCACCTGGGGCAACTACAGCATGGTGTTGAAGGATCACGACACTGCCCTCGGCGACTTTGGACAGACACTCTACACAAACGGAAACAGATTTCATTTTGAGGCTGTGGGTATTACGTCGCCAATGCTGTGGCGGCGGCTGGTCATCTACGAAATTGTTGCTGCTGAAGAAACGAACCAGGTCGGATTCAGCGCGAAGTCACCGGCGCTGGGATCGAAGGCTGTCAACGTGACGGGAACCGGATCGGACCTTGGCGAGTTTACGAAGATTGCTGTAACGCTGCCCAAAGACGTGATCTTTGGCGTCCTTGTGGTCCACGAAACTTCGAAGTTCGATGTTGCAAGCGACGCAGACCCGAGCCAGACCATCCATTACCAGACGCACTGGCGACCCTCAGTGGGTGTTGGCGTTACGTGGCAGCCGAATAAGTGGCTGCTCTTTGGATCGCGCGGATTATTCAACAACGACCACGAAGAACGCACTGACGGTCTGGGTCCCGAATACGGCATGGTGCGCTCGCGCGAAGCGCGGTGGGGTGGCTCGGCGCTGTTGTGGAAGGGGGCGCTGGTTGATGGCGCGGCGACGCGATTGTTCAAGAGCAATGGACTGGCGGGAACGCGCACAACTGCGATCCATCCAAATCTCGGATTCGAACAGGCATTTGCAGATGGGCGCTATGCTGTGAGATTTGGCCGCGATGAAACTTCGCCTACTGCCGGCGCCACGTATCGGCATGGCCGGATGAAGTTCGACGGCGCCTACGTAAACAATATGGGCCAGAGCCGGGTTGGCACATTGTTCGGCAGCCACAGTAACAGCTTTGTTCTTACACTCACGATGGATTACAAAGAGAAGAGCACCAAGTGATCGCAAAGCTCGTGCCGTTGCGAAATTGAACGGCAGAGGCTTGGCGCTGGATCCCAGGTGAACATGAGACAAGGACTTTGGTTAGCTGCTGTCTTATTTGCGGGTTGTGGTTTGTATCTCCCGGCACAAACCGAAAGCGTGGCTGTTCAGATCGATCCGGCTGTGCGGGTAAAGGCCAATGCTGGCGACGCGGCGGCCGAGGTTCAGGCGGCCGATACTTGCGCGTCTGGCCACGACTATAAGCAAGCGGTTGAGTGGTACACGATGGCTGCGAGCCAAGGTAACATTACTGCCGAACTCGACCTTGCGAGTCTATATCGCGATGGCCGCGGTAAGTTGTTTGCGCGTGATGTAGATCAGGCTGCGGCGTGGTATCGCAAGGCCGCCGAGCAGGGTGACCCGCGCGCGCAGGGGGCGCTGGGCATGCTGTACACACTGGGACAGGGCGTGCCGCGCAGTGATGTTGAGGCTTATTACTGGCTCGATCTTGCCGCGGCGGTCAAGAGTCCAAGTCAGGACCAGTATATTGCGAATCGGCAAAATGTGGGCACGCGCATCACGGCCGACGAGCTTGAAGCTGTTCAAGATCGCGTAGCTGCGTGGAAGGCGAAGCATCGGAGGGCGGAGTAGCGCCAGGCACGATGCTGTAACTTGCGGTGTCGCAGATAGAAATCAGCTTTAGACGCGTCAGTACGAAATTGGTTTTAGAAAATTTTGCGAGTAAGTGCAACTTTCAAACTCTCCCAGGGTTTTGGTTTGACATGGGCACGAGGTCGAAGCCAAGGCCCCAAGGAGAGGAAAATGAATCGGATAGCACTTACGCTTGCTGTGGCCGCTTTGACAGTTACAGGCTCGGCCTTTGCTCAACAGAATCAACCTACGCCTGCGACACAGACCGCACCGAACAAGCCGGCGCCTACTGTAAATGAGCGCCGCGAAAACCAGCAGGATCGTATTGCCAACGGTGTGCAGTCGGGACAATTGACCGCGGGAGAGACCAAGAATATCGAGAGCCGCGAAGCCAATGTTAACCGCGAGATCAAGGACGACCGCGCTGCGGACAATGGCAAGCTGACTAACCAGGAGCGGCAACAGGTGGATAAGCAGCAGAACAACCTGAGTAAGTCAATCTACACTGACAAGCACAACGCCAATACCGCTCACTATGGAAACAACGAAGTAGGCGCGCGGCGCGAGAACCAGCAGGACCGCATTGCGAATGGAATTCGCAGCGGCCAGATGACTGCTGGCGAGGCGGCGAGGACTGAGAACCGCGAGCAGGGTATCAACCAGCACGACAGGGCTGACCGCCAAGCTAACGGAGGCAGGCTGACCGGTGGTGAAAAGCAACAGCTCAACCAGAAGCTGAACGGCACAAGCAATCAGATTTATCGCCAGAAGCATAACAACAAGGTCGCACCTAAGTAAGTTAGCTTTCCCACTAATCTGCGTTGCATTCATTGAGGGTCGCCTTTGGCGGCCCTCATTTTATTGGTGTGAAGATGCATCGTTAGAGCATGCGACACGGAGCAGCAATCTTCGCGCGTATGCTGAAGCCATGCGGTTAATGACTATGGTCTCGATGAGTGTTGGAGCATTCGTGGCGGGAGCGCTCTGCGCCGCTGCGGCTGGGGCGCAGATGCAGGCGAGCGAAGTGGCACTTACCCCCGCGATTGTTTTGGCTGGATCGCCGGAACTGATTCGTGTTGAGGCCCATCGCGCGGCAGAAGTTGATGGCGAGTGGCTGGGCAGGAAAATTGAGTTTTTTCGCGCGAGAGATGGACATGCATGGGTGGCGCTGGGGGGTGTGGACGTTGAGGCGCCGGTTGGGTCTTCAATACTGCATATCACGGTGAAGAGCGCGAGTGGAGAGACGCGTGATTTGAGCGAGCCGGTTGAGATTCGTGCGGCGCATTACCGAACCGAGACGTTGAACGTGGAGCCGAAGTTTGTTGAGCCGGGCCCAGATGAGGTGAAGCGGATTGAGGCAGAGGTGGCGCTGAAGGATAAGGTGTTTGGTACGAGCCTGGCAGAGGCGGCGTGGAGCAGGGATTTTATTGCGCCGGTTGGTGCGCGGCCAACTGACAGTTTTGGCGTGAGGCGGACGTTCAACGGCAAGCTGGCGAGCGTTCACAAGGGGATGGATTTTCGTGCGGCATCGGGCACGCCGGTTCATGCGGCTAATAGCGGCGTGGTGGTGCTGGCCGCACCGCTTTACTACGAGGGGAACTGCGTGGTGATCGACCACGGGCTGGGGCTGTTCACCATCTCAATGCATTTGAGCCGCATTGATGTGCACGAAGGAGAGCGCGTGGTGAAAGGCCAGCGGCTGGGGCTTAGCGGTGCGACCGGACGCGTGACTGGGCCACACCTGCATTGGGCGGTGCGATGGCAGGGGGCGTATCTCGATCCGGCTAAGTTGTTGAAGATGGATTTGGAGTCGGCGCGTTAGATTTTGGCCAGAATGTGTGCTAGCATCCCTCAATTGATTCAATGCCACATCATCCCGGGGTGGGAATTATGTACATTATTGAGAACCGGGTATTCGCGGTAATCATCGGGGCGACGCTTTTGGTAGCGCCATGGTTCCTGTGGCAGTTCCTTTGCGTGTCAGATCGAACTTCAAATGTGGACCCGCAGGGTGCTCTAGGTGGATGCGAGTTCTGCGTTGGGTCGCAATTATTTGTGCCTTAGTGCTAGTCCTGCTCGGTCTAGTCAGAAATGACTTTCGCAGTTTTTTCTTCTACGCGCTCGGATTAGGGGGATTTTCAGCCGGACTGACACCTACGGAGCGTTGGTTTAGGGATAAAGTCAACGAGCCCTCGTGAGGCGTGTCGGAATTCCTGAACTAGCGCGCGCCAACTTCTTCTTCGATTTCCGCAGGCTGCGTGGAAGATGTGGAAAGGCCGGCGGCTTTCTCTTCGCGCAAGGCCTTGAAGGCGCGATAGACGAACGAGCCCAGGTACCAGCCGTCAATGAACTTGAAGGGCGTTTCGCCGGTGGTGTAGTGGCCGCAAGGCAGGACGCGCGGTTCGAAATTCACCCCATAGCGGCGGAATGCGTCGACGACCATTAGCGAATACTCCCTGGGAAATGTAAGGTCGTAGTCGGCGTAAACCATTAGCACGCGCTTCCGGGGTCCGCCGGCTTCAGCGCCGGCGAACTTTGAGTAGTAGTAGCAAGGGCTGGCGGCTGCCCACAGTTCGCGCACGCGGTCCTGGGTAAGGCCTGCCTCTTCGAGCGCCTGCTTTACGTGACGAGTACTTTGGCCAGCCCAGGTTACGTCTCCAAAAGCTGTAGATGCGTGGTTGAAGGCGTTGACGCGGAGGCGCGGGTCGTGGGTACTGGCCAGGAATCCGTAGCAGGAGCCGAGGCTGGTGCCGAGAACTCCGAAGTGCTCGTAGCCCTGGTCTTCAAGCCAGTCGAGGCAGCAGCGGATATCGACTACCGCCTGGCGGCAGGCGGAGAGAGAGCGGCCGATGTTGGAGCTGACGGCGTAATCGGACCGCTCGAGCTCACGTGGCCGGCGAATATCGTGATAGGGCTTGGAGAGACGCAGAGCCGAGATGCCCATGCGATTGAAGATTTCGCAGAGCGCGTTGTGGCTGAAGGCGTCGGCGTTCCATTGCGGCATGACGACGATGGCCTGGCGCGGGCGTTTGGGGTCTTTGTGCTCAGGCGCAGGATACCAGCGGGCGTTGACCAGGTCGTTTTCAGGGTAGGGCGTGCGCTCGGGCGAGGTGAAGCGGAGGAACTGCGCCTTGGGGATTTTGCCCTGCTCGGCTAGCGCGCGCAATTCGGCAGCCTGTGCCAGCGTTTCAGGCCGGACGTTGGTGGGGAAGAGCTCAGGGTAGCGCTCTTCAAGGCGGAAGTCCGTGGGGCGCTCATAGCCGAAGTACTTGTCACTGTGGCGGATGAGGAGCTGGTTGATGCGGACCATGGCCGCTTCAGCCGCAGCTGGGTCGCGCTCAACTTCAGGCCCGGGAATGGCGGACGCGAAGCCGTGGGCTTCAAGAAAGGGCGCGAGCCACTCGAATCCCCATTCGAGCGGGCGCACGACGCGATTTTCATCGCGCGTGGTGAGTCGCGTTTCCCACTTGTACATCCAGCGCGCGTACCAGCCAGTTTTCATGTTCCTGATTTGAGTTTATCAGGGGCTATGATGCGAGGGATGTGATGATGGACGCGGCGAATGTGCAGGCTCAGGCTTTGGCTGCGGCGCGCTTGAGGGCGAAGTAGTCGGCTGCAAGCCAGGCGAGGCTGAGCAGCAGCATAACGGCGACGATTCCCTGGGAAATGGCGCAGTAGAGACACCAGACTTCAAGCGCGTATTGCTCGATCATGGAAAGCCGGAAGGCGAATAGAAAGCCGGCGAGCGTGGCGAGCAGATTGATGAAGCGCCAGCGAGCGAAGGCCAGGACGGCGAGGAGCACGTAGCCGGCGATACCGATGGCGGCGACCGGGACGTGATTGATGAGCGAGAAGCGGCTGTGATTGACGATGCCGCAGTCCCAGTGCTCGTTGATTGAGCAGGGCTCGGTGCCAGTGTCGTAGTGAACCTTGAGAGCCATTGCTGAGACGACGGCGCCCGCGAGCGCGAGTGCAAGAAGGACATAGCGCATGAGTCCGATTTTAGCGGAGCTAAGTGGGTGAGATTTGGCGGAAGGCGGGGTGCGGGCTGTTGACGCTGCTAGGATGTGGGGATGAATCAGGCGAGGGTTACGGAGCGGAGGGTGGCATTCTTTGGGGGAAGTTTTGACCCGCCTCACCTGGGGCACCTGGCGGTGGCGGCGGCGGCGCGCATCGGCCTTGATCTGGACACTGTACTTTTTGCTCCGGTGGGGGCGCAACCGCTGAAGCGGCGCGGGTCAACGGCCAGCTTTGAAGATCGCCTGGTGATGACACGGCTGGCAATTGCGGGCGAGCCGGGGTTTGAGATTTCGCTTGCGGATGCGCCCAATGAGGCTGGTAAGCCGAACTACTCCATTGAGACGCTGGAGCGGTTGCGTGTGGAGCTGGGCGCCGGGTGCAGGTTGTATTTTCTGATGGGCGCCGATTCATTCCTGGGACTTAGGAAGTGGCATCGGGCAAGCGAGATTCCATTTGCAGCACCGCTTATTGTTGCTTCGCGGCCGGGCCAGCGGCTTGAGGGCGTAAAAGCCGCATTGCCTGCCGGATTGACAATTGAGGCGACGCCGGAACGTGACCGGAGGACTGGGAGCATTGAGGTTCGCGCCTATGAAGTGCGGAACAGCGCCGGCGGGAGTACGGAATTCTATTTGCTGCCGGGGCTGGATTGCGACATCAGCGCTACGGAGGTTCGGGCGAAGATGCGGGCGCAGGAAGAGGCTGGGGAGATTGAGGGCGGCAGCGAGCAGTTGGTTCCCGAGGCGGTTGCACGCTACGTGCGGGCGAATGGACTTTACCAATGATTCTCGGTTATATGGAGCGGATTGTTTACCGTTTGCGAACGGGCGCGATACGATTGAGCTTGGAGAATGAGCAGAAAGCATGACAAGCACATCGGCGCACGAAGAAACGCGCAAATTGGTTCAGGCCGCGGCCGCGGTCTGTGAAGACAAGAAGGGCGAGGACACACGGATTCTTGAGCTGGACCCGATCGACTCAGGCCTGGCTGACTTTTTCCTCGTTACATCGGCGCTGAACGATCGGCAGGCGGTGGCGATTGCCGACGAAATTGAATTCCGCCTGAAGCGCGATTTTGGCGCTTATGCGAATTCGGTTGAGGGACGGCGGCTGGGCGATTGGATCCTGCTGGATTATGTAGATTTTGTCGTGCACGTATTCCAGAAGGAGCGGCGTGCTTTCTACGATATCGAAAGGCTGCGTAAGTCGGCGCGACCGATCACTCCGGCGGAGTTCGATGAGGAGTTGAAGGCTGCGCTGAAGGACAAGACGCGTGCTGCGCGAGTGAAGGCGCCTGCGAAGGCTGCTGCCAAGTCAAAGACGAGCGTGGTTGTGGCGAAGAAAAAGGCCGCAAAGAAGGCGCCGGCTAAAGCTGCAGCGAAGAAGTCGGCGGTCAGCAAGCCAGCGGCTAAGAAGACAGCGGCTAAGAAAGCCAAGACTGGCAAGTAGAGCACAGTTTCTGTGTGGATCTGCACGGTTTCTGTGTGGTTTCTGTATGGTTTCTGTATGGTTTCTGTATGGTTTCTGTATGAAATCTGTGCGGTTTTCTTGTGCCAAACTGTTGATTCTATTTGGGTAACCGGCGGATGCACAGTTTCTGCGTGCTTTTGGGGATTAATTTGGCGAGGCGCTGGTTGAGGCGAGCCTTGGCCGAGGCCGATTGCCGGGCAGGCGAGCGAGCTGATGCTGTTCTTCATGATTCTGAGCCAATCGTTTCTTATTTATGATTGTGCGCCGTTGGCCTGAAAATAGCCGCAAAAACAATCATCGCTAAATGCTTGAAATAAAATGCGATGAATTTATCCCTGGTTGACAACTGCTTTGTGGTATCCCACTCATCGAGCAAGAGGCGTTTGAGTAAATCCCCAACGTCCGGTTAAACGGTAAGACGCCCAGGACGCCAGTCCCCGGCGCAAGAACATTTCCCAAGCCCGCCCTTCGTTATCGATCCGCGAGTTCAAGGAATTACAACTGTGGCGTCTCCTGCTCAAATTATCAAGAATTCTCTTGTGAATACAATATCGAGGGGTAAACTTGACCCGGGCGTAAGCCCACGATGGGAAATTGACGACTAAGGAGAATCACTATGATCGGAAAGATTCGATTTGCCTTGCTTGGCTTGACATTAGCGGCCTTACCAATCTTGGCCCAAGGTCAATTCCAGGTTAGACCGAGCACGTATTCAAATCCGGCAGGAACTGCATATAACAACCCAACCTATGCCTACGACAACAGCCCTTCGAGTTATTCGTACATCAACTTTGTGCAGACTGTTAAGTCGATACGCCTCGCAGTAGAGCAGTGGTCCGGCTTTCCATCTGCGCCGCCCGGAGCTACTAGCATGTCGCTTAACATCTCCTCCTCTGCCTCGATCTCTGGGAATGGATTCGCCGATGTCGAAATCAAGTATTCGTTGGATGGAGGGACCACCTTTACCACCCTTTACGATCTTACGAGCGGGTCGACAAGCAGGGTTGACTCAATTCCGCTGAGCAACAACCAAGACTTAACAAAGATAGTTGTAGAGGGATGGGTGCAAGCTTCGGTCCTTTCTGCAAATACATCGGAGGACACTTACCACCAAATCAACGACATATGGGTATCCGGACAGTGAAAGGCACTCACTGCCCGCTTCGCCATACGGAGTTGTAAGCAAGCAAAACGGGGAACCGGAAATCCGGTTCCCCGTTTTGTTTGTAGCTGGTTAAAGGTTAGAAGGTGAGATGTGCACCGAGAATGATATTTCTCGGCACCTGGTATCCATAGGGCTTGCCGTACAGGCTGTCGACGGTGATCGGGCCAGAGCCTGTACCGTTCAAGCTGCCTGTGTTCATTTCGCCGAGGTAGTCATACTTGCTGGTGGCCGCGGCGTAGAAGGGCAAACCTTGTGAGATGCTATATCCATTGGGCAGAATGTAATTGTTTGCCTGATTGAGCGAGTCGATTTCCTGCCAGTACTCGACGACGTGATGCTCATTGAGGATGTTGGTGAAAGTAGCGTCGAAGCTCAGCAGGCTCGCTTCGCTGATCTTGAAGCTCTGCTTGAGGTTGAAGTCAGTGTCTGTGTACCATGGCGTGCGTTTGGTGTAGGGTGCACTGGCGGTGATCACGCCGGTAGTGGCATTCTGCGTCACGTCAATCCACTTGCCGCGATTGACGATGTCGACTGGGAACACTGGCAAGCCGCCGTTGGGGTAATTGATACCTACGTTGAGTTCGCTGGTAAGCGGTGATCCGCTGTAGGCAAACTGCGTGATGCCGAAGTCAGTAACAAACTTCCTCAGCCACGGCAGGTCGTAGTAAGTATAGCCCTTGAGAGCATTGGGCCGGTCGGTAGGCAACAATCCGCTTGAAGAGCCGCCGTTCGCATTGAACTGGAAGTACGGTTCATCGAAGGCGCGGCTGTTGTTCGGGGCGTTGCGGCCGCCGCCGCCGTCGCCAAGGTCGGAGCTGGTAAGGCCGGCGTAGTTGCCGCGGAAGTTGCTCCATGTGTAAGAGAACATTCCCATCCAGTGCTGGCTCATGTTCTTGTTCAGCCGGATTTCCAAGCCATCGTAGCTGCGCGCGGCAGGTGACTGTTTTTGCGCTGTCGGGCAGGGTCCGTTATTTACACAGTCAGGAGGGACGCCGTAGAGGAATGTGAAGTAACTATTGAAAGTGGTATCGACACCTTCGCCGGGGTTGATGATCACGAAGGTTTCGCCGACACCTGGGTTATAGATGGCCGCGTCTTCGATGGCGGAATCGAGGCGCCGACGGTCCCATCTCGCTTCAATGCCCACGTTCGGGCTTATGAGATAGTCCACGCCCAGGCTGCTGTCGTGTTGCGCATAGGGCTTGAGGCCGGGAGCCGTACCCTCTTCAGTCAAAGAGCAGGTGGAGCAGGTGGTTGGGTTGGCGCGGTTATTGATGCTCTCAAGGAAGGTTATGCCTGAGGGCGTAGTGCCGCCTGCCCAGTTGACGACTGCGTTGGTTCCGGAGCCGATGCAATACTGGCCCAGAGCGTTAAAGGCAGGATCGATGTTGGCATAGGTCGTCTCCATCAAGGCGAAGTTGCACTGCTCCCAGATTTCGCCACCGTAGGAACCGATGGCCAGGTTCAACTTCATCTGGTCGAAGTACTTGCCGTAGCCGCCGAAGACCTTCATTTTGCCGTTCTTGAAGACATCCCATGCCGCTCCGATACGAGGAGCGACCTTCGCGCCCCAACCGAAGTTGATGGGCTTGGTGAATTTCTGCGTCGAGGGCTGGTTCTCAGCGGGCAGGTACTCGCGCTCGAGGCGGACTCCGGCATTGACGGTGAGACCCTTGCCGATGGTCCAGGCGTCCTGAACATAGAAGCCGTGGTTCAGGGCACTTGCCTGACCAGTGGTTCCGTAGTCGTTGACAACCACGTTACCGTAGGTGCCACTGCACTTGCTATAGCCGGTTATTGCTTCAACGGATGCGCAATTCCCTTGTCCAACCGGGCCGCTAGGGCTGTAAGGTTGGGTAGTTCCCGGATAAATCTGGACATCCGGCTCACTGTAGCCCTGATTGATGCTATTGAAGTTGCGATGCAACTGGTAGCCGAACATCACGTTGTGCGTTCCGCCCCTGCCGCTGTGGAACCAGGCCATGCCTTCATCGAACTGGGTAGCCTTGCTGGCGTTGAAGTGGGTGAAGTTCTGGCTGATTGCTCCCGAAACAAAGCCGCTGTTCTCGGCCAGCGCGGGCGCCGATGTGGCGATAGGCTGTCCGTTGGTGTCGGTCGCGGTAGTTCCGTTGGAGTCGAATTCGTAGAAGACACCACCGGTTGGGTAGCCTATGTCGTGGTAGTTCTCAAAGAAGTAACCAAACCGCGTGGTCGATACCAGGTTGTTGGTCAACGTGATATCCGCACCAAAATTCAAGGTGGTGTTGGGAGATGCGAATCCGAAGGTGTGCGAAAAGGCCGAGGGATTGATAAAGTTGCCGCCGCAACTGATCGAGGAGCCGGTTCCGGAGCAGTCCGTTACCGCGTTGTAGAGCCCGTTCACCGAGTCAGGAGTTGGCAGCGACTCTCCCCACTCCTTCTGCCCCTGAGAGAGCCATGAGGCGAAGAGACGAACTTTCGACGACACTTCAGCATCGATGCGGGCGTAGGCGTAGTCAGTGTGTGTGTTCTGGCTGAAGGGAATCTTGCCGCCGTAGGGCCCGAAATTCAATGTTCTTTCGTAGGCATTGAAGTCAG
>Ga0206872_10174_pt1 | contig 15185 bp, 7 predicted proteins | sample Alteio_BWOrgCont_34_FD_152906 | JGI IMG/M metagenome (GOLD analysis project Ga0206872, IMG submission 152906) | Enriched cells from forest soil in Barre Woods Harvard Forest LTER site, Petersham, Massachusetts, United States -... | ecosystem: Environmental > Terrestrial > Soil > Temperate forest >... | reverse complement strand
GGCTTGAGCACACGATAGAGTTCATCGACAAAGGCGCGGGGGTCGCTCAATCCGTGCAGCAGGTTATTGACGCAAGCGACGTCGATGGAGGCGGATTCCAGGGGAAGTTGGGTTGGCTGGGCATGAACCATCCGGGCGTGTAATCCGCGCAGCTCAAAGTTCCGCTGGACCATTTCCAGATGCTTGGGGGAGGGACTGCATGCGATTACTTCCGCTCCGTGGCGCGCATATTGCACCCAATCGGTACCGAGCCCGAAACCGATCCCGAGGAGTCGTTCGCCGCCATGCTTGGCAAACTCCAGCAGCCGCGGCAACCATTTGCCGTAGCGGTAAAGGCGGGCGTTTTCGGCGGCCAGAAACCATTGCAGAGTCAAGGGTTCGGCCGCTTCGCGCGGCGGGCCGTCGCTGCCCAGGGCCTCTCGGGCGTAGAGCTGGTCCATGTCGGTGCGGTCAACGGCCAACGGCGGAAAGGTGCTTGCGGCGGGCAAGGAAGGGGATGACCCCGTTGCCTGGGCTGGCAACCAGCCTTCCCAGACTCTCAACGTTTTGGGGATGGGGTCCGCCATTCCGATCATCCTTGATCTCATTGGGGGGCTATCCGCCCGTGTGCCGGCTCCGAGTTCGTTTAGGGGCGGCATTATTGCAATAGCCCATTTCAAAAATCCGGTCAAGCCGGCCTCAGTCCAGTCGGCAGTGGGCAGGAGGCAGTGGGCAGTCGGCGGGGGTGGGCAGGAGGCAGTTGGGAGGAGGCAGTCGGCAGGGGGGGCGTGGGCAGCGGCGGGGAAGGCAGCAGTAAAAGCATGGCTGCCTCCTGCCTCCTGCCCACTGCCCACTGCCCACTGAATTTGGCTGTGTACAAAATAGAAAAGGGCAGGTACCGTATCCTATGCAAACCACCGAAGCGGACAGCAAGGCGGCCCCCCGCGCCGCGGAACGGCATGGCATGTTTGAGCAGATCATGGGCATGTTTTCCCGCGCTGACCGGGAAAAATTATTGCAGGAGCGCCTCGATAAACTGCGCCACCGCTTGCCGGTCCCGCTCTTTTGGCTGTTCGGCAAAACACAAACGGGCAAGACGTCCATCATCAAATTCCTGACCGGCGCCGATCAGGCGGAAATCGGCAAGGGGTTCCAACCCTGCACGCGTTTTTCCCGCCAGTACCACTTTCCTTCGGCTGAAGCTCCGCTGATCTCGTTTCTGGACACACGCGGCCTCGACGAACCCTCGTACGACCCGACCGAGGACCTTGCACGCTTCAATCAGGAAGCCCACGTGGTGCTGGTCACGGTCAAGGTGCTCGACCACGCTCAGGAGCACATCCTTACCCATTTGCGAACAGTGCGCAAGGCGCAACCCTCACGGCCCGTGATCCTGGTGCTAACCTGCTTGCACGAAGCTTACCCTCAACAACAGCATCCTCAGCCCTATCCATTTGTTGGGGACGGCGACCCCATCGCCACCGAACCACCGCTGCCCGAGGATTTGACGCGCAGCATCGCGGAGCAGCGCCGGCGGTTCTCGGGATTGGTCGACAAGGTGGTACTGGTGGACCTCACGCAACCGCAAGAGGGATTCGCCGAGCCAAACTACGGCGGCGCTCAGTTACGAGAAGTGCTGCTCGACCAATTGCCAACCGCGCTTGGGCAAACCTTGCGAACGCTAGACGTCGCCACGCGCGAGTTGCAAGATCTTTACGCCCAGCAGGCGTTGCCGCACATCCTGGGCTATGGCCTCCTGGCAGCGACGGCCGGCGCGGTCCCGGTCCCATTCGTGGATTTGGTTTTGTTGTCAGGCATCCAGACGCGAATGATCTACCATTTGGCTGATCTCTACGGCCAGCCCATGACAGGCAAGCGTTTCGCGGAGATAGCGGCATCCCTCGGTCTGGGTATCATGGTTCGGCAGGCCGGGCGCGAACTGATCAAGCTCATTCCCTTCGTTGGTCCCGTGGTTGGTTCGGTGGCCGGCGGCGCCCTCGCCGGGGCGTCGACTTTCGCCCTGGGAAAGGCCTTTTGCTATTACTACCGCGTCGTCCATCAAGGCCACATCCCCAACACAGCAGACCTGCGCAAGTACTACAAGGAGCAGCTTTCACTCGCGGAAAAGGCATGGTCGCAAATGGTCGTGGACACTGCAACGAAGAAGGAAGAGGGAGCTTAATTTCCTTCGAACGCATTGACCTTTGACGAGCCGCCGGGTTTATCCCGGCGGGCGCCGCACGCGGCTGCTCGTGGGAGAACCGTCGGATGAGCCTATGGCGAATTGGTGTCGTGGTGGCGCTGCTGATCTTGCCCTTCGCGGTCCTGGCGGGCGTGGGATCCTATTACCTCTGGCAGATCGGCTGGGGTTTCTGGGTCTGGTGGCCGATCTTTCTGTCGCTGGCGCTGGGTTACGGGCTTGGTTGGTACTGGCAGCACAAGCGTGTCTTGCTTCGGCCGGTGATCTCGCACGCGCTTCCTCACTGGACCGAGCGCGACGCCGAAGCATGGAAGCGCATTGAGGATCGGGCCAAGGCCGGCGTGAATTTTGACGCCGATCAGTTGAGCGACATTGAGTTCTATGTCCAGACGGGTAAGGACATGGCCCAGGACTTGGCGGCGTTCTATCGCCCGCATGCCAAGGATCCGATTGGTAATCTGACCATTCCCGAGATTCTGGCCGTGGTCGAATTGGCGGCCCACGACATGGCGGAGATTGTCGATCGCTATTTGCCCGGCGGTCACCTCCTGACGGTCAACGATTGGCGTCGCGCCCGCGTCGCGACGGACTGGTACCAGTCCGCGAACAAGATCTACTGGCTCATCTCGGCGCTCTTCGAACCCATTGGCACGACGATTCGCTACGCCGCGTCGAATGTTGGCCTGTCGGCACCGTTGCAGATGTTGCAGCAGAACTTGCTGCTGTGGTTTTACACCGCCTACGTGCATCGCCTGGGCAACTACCTCATTGAACTGCACAGCGGCCGGCTGCGCGTCGGTGCCACACGCTACCGCGAGCTTCTCAACAAGTTGCCGCCCACCGCCGAGGGCCAGAAAGCGCAACCTGGTCCCCTTGCGCTCCAGATCGAGCAGCTTGCTCCGAAACACGACCCCGCAGTGGATCAAATCAAGCAATTGACGGTGACGCTTGTCGGCCAGGTCAAGGCCGGTAAATCGAGCTTGATTAACGCCTTGCTGGGCGCGCAGTTGGCCCGCACGGACGTACTGCCAGCGACTGCCGGCATTCAACGATACGATTTGCAGACGCCGGGGATCCCGACACGCTTTGTGCTCCTTGACACGGTCGGCTACGGCCACGCAGGCCCCAAGGAAGACCAATTGCAGGCCACGCGGGAGGCTGCCCGTCAATCGGATCTGGTATTCCTCGTGGTGCATGCCACCAATCCCGCTCGGCAGGCAGACCTGGATACGTTGAAAGACCTCAAGGCCTGGTTTGCTGCTCATCCGGACTATAAGAAGCCGCCCCTTTTCGCCGTCATGAGCCACATTGACTTGCTGTCGCCATCGCTGGAATGGGCGCCGCCCTACAATTGGGAGCACCCGTCGCGTCCCAAGGAGCAGAGCATCAGGCAAGCCCTTGCCGCGGTCTACGAGCAACTCGGGCCCTACGTCGCCGCCATCGTACCGGTCTGCACCAAGGCAGGAAAGGTTTACGGCGTCGAAGAATGGCTGCTGCCGGCCATAGCCCAGAAGCTCGACGAAGTTCACGGTGTGGCGTTCCTGCGTTGTTTGCATGCCGAGGCGGACGCCGGCAAGATGCAAAAGCTTTTCCACCAGTTTCTCACGGTGGGCAAGGAAGCGGCGCTGATCGCCTGGGAAAAGCTTGCCAGCGTTTGAGGCAGTGGGCAGTAAGCAGTGGGCAGTGGGCAGTGGGCAGTGGGCAGGAGGCAGGAGGCAGTGGGGCGGGCAGTGCGGCTCGTAACTCCTGCCTACACCTCTTGCAGGCTACCGACTGCCCACTGCCCACTGCCCACTGCCTCCTGCCCACTGCCCACTGCTTACTGTTTGAAAGGCCCTCATGGCTCGCGCAAGTTCGCGCATTGTCCTGACCACCTTTGGCTCATTTGGCGATCTGCATCCCTACATTGCGATCGCTCAAGCGCTCCAGCAGCGCGGCCAGGACGTGGCCATCGGAACCTCGGCGTATTACGAGCCGAAGCTCAAGGCCCTGGGTATCCCGCTTGTTGCGATCCGCCCCGACTATTCCGATCCAGTGAAGCAGGCGGAAATCATCCGCAAGATCTTCGACCTGCGCAAGGGACCGGAGTACGTAATCCGCGAATTGTGCATGCCGGCCTTGCGGCAGAGCTATGAAGACCTCGACGCCGTGGCCGACGGTGTCGATTTGTTGGTTTCTCATCCGCTGACATTCATGACGCCATTGGTTGCGGAGAAACGCGGTATTCCTTGGGCGTCTTCGGTCTTGGCACCGATGAGCTTCGTGTCCTGTTACGATCCTCCGGCCCCACCTGCTGCGCCGTACCTGGTCCATTTGCGCGTTGTTCTCGGCCCCTGGTTTTTTCGTTTGTTGCTGGGCTTCATGAAGAAGTCCTTCGATTCCTGGGTCCAGCCCTGGCACGCGCTGCGCGCGGAGCTGGGACTGCCGCCGGCCGCCAATCCGGTGTTCGAAGGACAGCATTCTCCCCATCTCGTCTTGGCTTTGTTCTCGCACTTTGTGGGTGAGCCGCAGCCAGACTGGCCGCCGAACACGTGTCAAACCGGATTCCCTTCCTTCGACCAGGATGGCGAAACCCATCTATCGCCGGAATTGGACCATTTCCTGGAAACGGGGCCGGAACCGATCGTCTTCACCCTGGGGTCCTCCGCCGTAATGGACGCCGGTAGCTTCTTCGAGGAAAGTCTGAAGGCCGCGAAGCAGCTCGGCCGTCGCGCGATTGTCCTTGTCGGCCGCAACGCTCAGCCGCTACCCCGAGATTTGCTCGGCGAAGATGTATTTGTCGCCGATTACGCGCCGTTTTCGGCGTTGTTCCCGCGGGCAGCGGTCATTGTTCACCAGGGCGGCGTGGGCACGACGGGCCAGGGATTGCGCTCGGGCCGTCCTGTTCTGGTCATGCCGTGCGGCGTTGATCAGCCCGACAATGCGCACCGCATGCGTCGACTGGGTATCGCGCGCATCATCACGCGCCGCCGCTATCGGGCGGACCGGGTTGCAAAGGAATTGAAACGGTTGCTCGAGGATCCCGTTTACGCGCGAAGGGCCAAGGAAGTCGGTGTCCGCGCCCAGACCGAGGACGGGGCCGCGGTGGCGGCCGAGGCGTTGATTGCACTTCTCCGCCGGCATGGGACTCAGGTTTGAGCGCGGGCTTGCAATGCCGGCCCTTGAGTAAATCGCTCTTTCGCCGAGGCGATGGCCTCATCATTTCCCGCCAGCGTGGGCGGTTTGCCGTCGCCCGTAAGTCCACCGGGATACATCGGTTGATGGTAACCGGCGTAGGCCTCCATTCGTAGGTGCGAGAGCATGTGGTGGCCGCGGCGGCGTTCGCGCTCGGCGCGCAAGGACAAAACGTCGATTGGTGCGAACACGATTTTCTCGCCCGGCCCGGGATCGGCCTGGCTCAGGATTCGGCCATCGAAGTCGACGATCATGCTGCCGCCGGGCCAGGTGAACGGCGGATAATATTCAGCGCGGGCGCCCTGGTTGGCGGCCACGACAAACGCCAGGTTTTCCAGGGCACGGCAACGATTGATGAGCGTCCACCAGTCCATCGGCGGCGTCGCGCCCCAGGGGTCCATGTACGCCGAGACCCGCACCAAAACCTCGGCTCCGCCGAGCGCGAGCTGGCGAATTGCTTCCGGAAACAGCCAGTCGTAACACGTTGCCGCGCCGATTTTGCCGATTTCGGTATCCCCGACCGGAAAGAGCGCTTCGTCGTAGCCAGGGAGGTCGTGAGGACTGGTGTGCACCTCCCACGGAATCCACGGATGCACTTTGCGATAGCGCGTCAGGAGCCCGTCGGGACCGATCAGGCAGGTCGTATTGAACACATGGCCCGGATAGCGTGCGTCCTTCTCGAGAAAGCTGGCGGTCTGGATGTAGACGCCGTGCTCCCTGGCCTTTTGCTGGTATCGGTCCGTATGCTCATTCGGAATCGGAACGGCAAGGCGGTCGTGCAGCTCCTCCACCGTCAGGTAAATGGGTGCCGCGTGGCCAAACTCCGGGAAGACGACCAGCCGCACCGGAGCAAAGGGCGCATAGCCGATGACGGCACGGTCGATCATGCCGAGCATGTGGCCGACAGCATGGTGGATGCCGGCCCGGTCCTTGGGATTGGGCAGATCCGTCTGGCACGCCGCGACGGCAAAACGCAGGGAAGTCGCACCAATGCGACCGTTGGCAGCAGGCATAATTAGGTCTCTTGTCAACCAGTGGCTTACCGGCCATTGATCTATCCGCTGCTGTGTCCCAAGGCAACCCGCCCTCCCGCCAGCCGGCGCTCAAAACCCCGCGAGTCCACCGCGCCAAGCAAGGACGAGCCGCCCGGTTCCCGAAGATTCGCGCTGTGGCCGGTCTCCGACCGAGCCACCCGGCCCGACCGAAGGTCTCCTTTTTCCCCAACGCGTGAGTAGTGCTGCACAACTGATATTCGTTTCATTCACAGCCCCCCCCAGGCACCCACCTGAACGAATCCAAGTTGAAACGTTGGCTGCCGGCTTGGTTTGCCAATCGGCGCCACTGCTAGACCATCGTCGAGCCGCACAACGTCAAGTGCGGGCCCATTCTCTGGCATTCAACTACAATTCAAATAGCCCGTTTGTAATCGGTGTGGCCGGGCAATTGCGTGCAGATTATTGCGGACCGACGCCAAATCTGTTGGTGACAATCACGGTAGATTCTTGTCACGGGACAAATAAGATGTGTCCCCTCACGTTTCCTTTCATGACGTGCAAAACATTATTGCGTATGCTCGATTCGCGGTTTACCGATGTACTTTCCTCAAGACGACCATGATGCGTTCGGATCCTCTCGCCGTTCGGTCCAACAGAAAGTCGGAAACTATAGTAGTGGCCATGCTTAAAGCGACATGTTAGGATCGCGATCAAGATCCATCTGGAGCATTGGCAATCCGATGCACGTTTTCGTCGATCTCGAAGCTGGGATCCAGCGATGCATCTTTTCGTCTGCGAGGTCAAACTCTCTCCGGCGACTCGCTCGCAGGGGCGGCACTTGCCATCTTGCCGGACTGCTACAGTGTGACGGCCGACGCTTAATTGGCGATCGATAAGATCGGCGACGTGGTGAAACTTCGCATGAGCCTACCGCTTCCCCCGAGGCCGAGTTGTATGAACTACCAACCGACAACCACGGAACAGCACGTCCTCTGGATGCTCATTGCAAACTCTGGCGAGGCATTTTTGGGAGATCTAAAGCTCAAGGTAAATCCGGGCGTTCGTGAATCACTAGTTCGCACACGCCTCATCGAAGTCGAGAAACGGCAAAGGCCGTCGAGCAGGAGGAGAGTGCAATCGATTTATCTGCGCCTGACCGACGCAGGCTGGGCTTGGTGCAATCGGGACATGTCTTGGCAAAAGCCGCGGGGTAATGGTGAAAAGTTACTAAACGCGTTATTGCAGCGACTCAAGGTTCTCTTCGAACGCCCGGCGACCGTTTCGTCTCTGGCCGACTTCATCAACAATAGTACTCCTGCGGCGCTCGACGGCAGAATCCGTGCCGCCTGCCTCGAACTCGGCGGCGGGCGCGATGCCGTGCGAATCCGGATCGCGGATCTCCGCAAGCGCCTTGCCGATGTCCCGAACGTCGATTTGACCGAGGGAATTCGCGAACTCTCCCGCCGTCGCGAACTGACCCTTTACCCCCTGGACGACCCCCGGCAAATCACGCCGGAGGACGAAGCCGCCGCCATCCAATCCTCGACCGGTGTCCCTCAGCACATCCTTTATTACGGAGGCATTGCCTCATGATCGCCCCCTTGCCCGACCTTTCCCTGCGCGCCTTCCGTGACGTCGACTTTAACTGGGCAGTCAGGCTCCAGGACATTTGGAAGCCTGCCGTCGGCGACGTTCCCGACATGCATCACAATGCCCGTCGGCAACTCCTAGAGGAAGCCGAGCGGCTGAAAGAACGACCCGACGACGGCAATCCGCTCGGTTGGTTCCTCACGGGCAGCGGCGGAACCGGCAAAACGCACCTTCTTAAGGCTATTCAGAACCAAGTCGTCGATCAGGGGTTTGGCTTCATCCTCGTCGACATGACCGACGTCCGCGACTTCTGGGAGACCGTTGCGCAAGGGTACATCACCTCTCTCCAGAACGTCCTCACCGATGGCCGGCTGCAGTACGCCGTTCTCATTGATCGGTTCATCGGCCACCTGAGCGCCAGTGCCTCAAAAGCGGAAAACAACGTTCGTCTCCTAGCTCACAGAAAGTCTGCCAAGTTGAAGGACGACCTTGACGAGGTACTCAGGGCCCTCGCCAAGAAGCATCAGAAGCAAGCACTCTCCTTTCAAGACACCATTCGCGCCTTGATCTGCCTGAACTCGGACGACTTCGAGATCGCGAACGTGGGAAGTTCTTGGCTCCAGGGACTCGATATTGATGAGGCTTTGAGCAAGGAACTTAGATTCCAAAAGCACAACCAGTCGCCGATGGAAATCGTGCGGTCGCTATCTTGGCTCATTAGCCTGACCGGCCCGACCGTTCTCGCCTTCGACCAGCTCGATCCTATTGTCCATCAAGTCGCACGGCAGACCACGATCGAGAACATCGAGGAGCAGAACACTGCCCGCTGGATCATCGACCAGATAGGCAACGGCTTCGGCGCGTTGCGAGACACTACCACCCGAACCATGGTGCTGGTGTCCTGCATCGAGGAAACTTACGCGATCCTCACGCGCGAGGCGTTAAGTTCCACCCTAGCGCGATTTCATCCTCCCATTCGAATTGGGAAGCCCACGCCGAAGGAACTTAAGTCGCTTGTGCGCAGCCGGCTGTCGGTAGCATACTTAACTCACCGCTTCGAGCCGCCGTACCCGACGTGGCCCTTTGCAACGGAAGCGTTCGAGACCGTTGAAGAGGACACGCCCCGGCGGATCCTCCAATTGTGCGACGAGCACCGCCGACGGTGCATCCAGGACGGTACAGTCACGGAACTGAAGTCGTTCCGACCGCTTCCGCAGCCCGCCAAATCACCGCCCGCCAACTTGGAAGACATCGACCGTCAGTTCGCAGAGCTTCGTGGCAAGCCAGACATTGCTACTCTCTTTGACGAACGAAAGGAGGACGACGCCTTGGCCCAGCTTTACCAGGTGGCGATGCAATGCCTGGTTCGGCAATGGGGACCACCGCCCACTGGGCTGGACGCCATCGTCGAGACGGAGTTTGGCGGCGGAAAGACGAACCGGCCGCTCCATGCCCGCCTACGGCTAATCCTGCATAACGACAACGAACGTGAGGAGCACTATTGCGTTCGGTGCATTCAAAAGGCCAATCACGCGGCCTTCAAGACCAGGCTGAAGGCGGCAATCACTCACGCGGGTATCGACCGCACACTTTCCTTCCGCAAGCTGACCATCGTTCGGCGCGGTCCGTTTCCCGGCGGCAAGGAGACCCAGAACCTCATCGCCGAATTTCAGTCCAAGGGCGGGAAGTTCCACAACCCAGCCGATGAGGAAATTCGCATCCTTTTTGCGTTGAATGGCCTGCTCCATCACAACGACCCCAGGCTGACAGCCTGGCTAATGGCGCGTAAGCCTCTCGATGCCTTGCGGCTGGGCGAGATTCTCGCAAATGGCTCGCTGTTCGCAAGCATTGCCGAGACTACTTCAAACGTGAAGCCCGGCTCACCCAAACCACCAAATCCAGAGAAGGCCAAGACCGAATCTGTCGAGCCTCGTTCAAACTCAACGCCAGAATTAGCATCATCCGCCAGCACGCTGACGACGCAGAAGCCGACAATAGTGCCGAGTCCGGTGGGTTCCACGACGAATCCCACTGCACTGGCGGTCGACAATTCGGTCCTGATTATCGGCCAGAAGATTATCGGCCCGGACCGCTACGGGGAAGGCGTCGGCCCACCGCTTGCTTCGCTTGCCAAACATACCGTCGTCCTCGCAGGTGCTGGCTCAGGCAAGACTGTGTTGCTCTATCGGCTTGTGGAGGAGGCGGCGTTGCGCGGCATTCCCAGCGTCGTGGTGGATTGCGCCAATGACCTGTGCTCGTTCGACGAACCGAAGGACTCGTCGCCCCACTGGCAGCCTGGAGACGAAATCCTTGCCCGGCGTTTTCGCGAATCGAGCGAAATGATCCTCTGGACGCCGGGCAAAGAGAGTGGCAACCCCCTCACCTTGCAACCGCTTCCCGACTTCGATGCTGTGAGAGGCGACCCCGAGGAACTTCAGGACGCCCTTCTTATGGCCAACGCGTCGCTCTCAGAAATCGTCGCGAAAGGGGCGAACCAGAAATCTGACATGAAGCGGGGCATTCTTCGGAGTTCGCTCAAATTCTTCGCTCGAAATTACACCGACGGCACTCTCGCCGACTACACGGAGGTGCTTAAGGAGTTGCCCGATGGTGCGGGGCCAGGCGTTAGCAAGGAGAAGACGCTCGCCGTGGAAATGTCTGACGCCTTGCGCGCTCAAATGACCACGAATCCGCTGTTGAACACCACCGGCACTGCGCTCGACCCGGCCGTGCTTTTTGGCGACGATCGACCGCGGGCCGCGACGCGGATCTCGGTAATCAGCCTCCTCGGCCTGCCGACCCTGGACATGCAGCGAACGTTTCTCAACCAGTTGGCGATGATCCTGTTTTCCTGGATCAAGAAGAACCCAAACCCGCCCGGCCGCCAAATTCGCGGTTTGCTGGTTGTCGACGAAGCCAAGGACTTCGTCCCCGCCCAAAAAGCCTCGGAATGCAAGGAGAGCATGCTCCGCCTCGGCGCTCAGGCTCGGAAGTACGGCCTCGGGCTCGTCTTCGCTACCCAACATCCCAAAGACATCGAACACAAGCTGATTGGCAATAGTTCGACGCACTTCTACGGTCTGAACAACTCCCCCGCCTCGCTTGCGACCTTACAGGAACAAATGAGGCTCCGGGGCGGAAGCGGTGACGACATTGCCCGCCTCAAGGTCGGCCAGTTTTACTTCAGCTCCGCCGGCGTGGCCCAAACTTCGCCGCTCAAGTTGAAGGTTCCCGACTGCCTTTCAAACAAACAGTTGCTGGAGGAACAAGCGATCCTTTCGAAGGCCAAAAAGTCACGTCGTCTTATCGAAAGCTACAAATGAGGAATGTCGCGATTGATGTCCGGTCTGATGCTCTCGCTTACTTACCGTACTCTGCCGTCGCAAAACAGAAAATTGCAGGCAACCCCATGTAAGAGCCGGAAGGGTATGCGACGATTATTCGTTCTGTCCCTAACGCTTCATGTTCAACGGGCACCCGTAAATCGCTTGTAAGGCGCACCCGCCTGGGTTAAAAAGGACGAAGGACAATCGTCCAAACGCATTCTTTGAGATTACGACGTGATTCGGAGCATTCCCGGAAACGGCCGCCGCCTGCACGGCGCAGTGGGTTTCGTCCTGGCCTTACTGTGCGTCGCCAGTATGCCGCGCGCATCCCGCGCCGGTTGCGGGGACGATGTGTACCAGATGCACTCCGAAAGAGGGGTTTCAACCCTATCTTTGCCGGTCCCGGTCAAAACTCCCTGTCATGGGCCGTTCTGCTCGCGAAATCAAGGCAAGGATCTGCCAACTCCCGTCATACCTTCACGATCACTCTCGCCCAGCGACAATGCCTGCGTATCTCTGCCGCTCGCGATTCGAAGAACCGACGGCGGTGCCTCCTGGTGTGAACGCTGGGCCGACTTGCATGCTTGCCGTTTCACAGCACCTCCCGATCCCCCTCCGCGCCGCGCTGCTTCGTCGGAGGAATAAACGAGCGGCGGGGTTTATCCCCGCCGGGACAAGCCCGGCGGCTCGTCAAATCGCTTTTTTTCTGAGCGCTTTAAGCTCAATCCCGGCTGGCGGGCGAAGGTACGTCCTTCCACCCATTGTCGGCGCGCTTTTATTTCTCTCCATTGCAGTCTCGAGGTGGTCGGCATGAGCACGTCTTCCGTTCCCGTTGCCGGTGGGCAGGCGCCGCCGCGGCGAAAGAAACCAGCGCCTTACGAACCTGCGATTGGTCCCTCTTTGAAGGTGGTGCTGCTTTTCCTTTTCCTGTGCATGGCCTTGCTCGGGATTACGGGAGTTTATTTGCAAGCCCTGCGAATCTTTGAGGGCGTGACCGCGCAGACTTATACGAAACAGTTCACGCTGTGGATGTTCCTTGCCCACATCGCCGTCGGGGTCGTCGTGACCGTGCCATTTTTGGCGTTCGGAGCGGTCCATTGGTGGACGGCACGAAACCGACCAAACAAGGTCGCAGTCAATCTCGGCATCGGTCTTTTCACCGCTGGAATCGTGGTTGTGGTCAGCGGGCTTGCTCTGATCCAGCTCAGCGGACTGCCGCAATTACAAACCGGCAGTGTCGCGCGCTGGGTCGTTTACGGTTTGCATGCCGCCGTGCCTGTCTTGATGGTGATCCTTTACGTCAAGCATCGGCAAGCAGGGCCCAGGATTCAGTGGCGCTGGGGCTATGGCTGGGCCGCGATTGTCGTCGTTTTCGTGGGCGGCATGGTTTATTGGCATGCCCAGGATCCGCGGAAGTGGGGATCCGCGGGCCCGCGCGACGGCGAGAAATACTTTGAACCGTCCAAGGCACGAACCGCCACCGGCGATTTCATCCCGGCGCAGGCGCTGATGATGGACGAATACTGCCTTAATTGCCACGCTGACATCTACCAGCAGCACCAGCACTCGGCCCATCGTTTCAGCTCGTTCAACAACCCGCTCTACCGTTTTAGCGTAAACGAGACGCGCAAAGTTGGTATTGAGCGCGATCACAACCCTCAGGCCTCACGCTGGTGTGCCGGCTGTCATGACACCGTGCCGTTTTTCAGCGGCGCGTTCGACGATCCCAAGTTCGACGACGAACACCACCCGACGGCCAAGGCGGGTTTGACGTGCGTGACTTGCCATGCGATCACCAACGTCAACAGCACGATGGGCAACGCCGACTACACCATCGAGGAGCCCGAGCAATACCCCTTCGCCTACAGCGACAATTCCCTTCTCCAATGGGTCAATCATCAACTCATCAAAGCCAAGCCGGACTTCCACAAAAAGACATTCCTCAAACCGCTGCACAAATCGGCCAACGGCGACATGGCATCGGAGTTCTGCTCGACGTGTCACAAGGTCAGCATCCCGGTCGAGTTGAATCACTACAAGGAATTCCTGCGCGGCCAAAATCACTACGACACGTTTTTGCTGAGTGGCGTCTCCGGCCATGGGGCCCGCAGCTTTTACTATCCGCCGGTGGCCAAGAACAATTGCGCCAATTGCCACATGCCCTTGCAGCCCAGCTCCGATTTCGGTAGCCGCGATTTCGACGGCAGCGGCATCCGCAAAGGCCACAGCCATGCTTTTGTGGGAGCCAACAGCGCCATTCCGTGGCTCATGAGTTTGGACCCGAAAAATGCGACGGACGCCAGCGCGTTTCGCGACGCTGCCACGGCTCACGAGGAATTCCTGAAAGGCGGCGACCCCCAGGGCCAGAAGTTGCGCATCGACCTGTTCGGCGTAAAAATGGGCCCGGGCATCGACGCGGAGCTGATCGCGCCGCTGCGGCCCAAACTGCCTGCCCTGGAGCCTGGCAAGACCTACTTGATCGAGGTCGTGGTCCGCACCGTGAACATCGGGCATCCGTTCACGCAAGGGACGGTCGATTCCAACGAGGTGTGGGTCGATTTCACCGCCAAGTCCGGGGACCGCATCATCGGCCGGAGCGGTGCGCTATCCGGTCCTGACGACACGGGTGCGCTGGATGAATGGGCCCATCGCCTGAATGTTCTCATGCTCGACAAAGACGGCAACCGCATCAACCGCCGTAACCCTCAAGACATTTTCACGCCGCTTTACAATCATCAAATCCCGCCCGGTGCGGGCCAGGTGGTTCACTACAAACTGACCGTGCCGCCCGACGTCACCAGGCCAATCGACATCGACGTGCGGCTGCGTTATCGCAAATTTGACGATGAGTACATGAGGCTGGTTTACGACAAGGGTCCGGTGCCCAAGTTGCCGATCGTGGATATTTGCCAGGACCACATCACGTTGCCCGTGGTGGGCGTGGCCGAAAAGGTGCCGGAGCAAACTTCGCCAATCAAGCCGGAGCTGCAATGGCAGCGCTGGAACGATTACGGCATCGGCTGCCTCATCGAGGGCGGCCCCGGGTCGAAAAAAGGCGAGTTGCGCCAGGCGGAGCAGGCGTTCAAACAACTCCTCGATCTACCCAAACCTGCGCCCGGACACGGGCACCTCAACCTGGTACGTGTTTATCTCGATGAAGGCCGATTGAAGGAAGCCGTGGACATGCTGAACGAGTCGGCGAAGGATCCGCCGCCGTATCCATGGGTCCACGCCTGGCTCAGCGGCGAGGTCAACCTGGAAAACGCCGGCACTCGTGCTGAGTTTGACAAGGCAATTGCCAGCTTCGAAGCGGTGTTCGCACCCACGTCGGAGACAGCGGAGAAGCACTTCGATTTCGGCAAGGACTATGTCGTCATCAACCGCCTCGGGACCGCGCTTTTCCAACGCGCGCAAAAGGAGCGCGAGATCGGCGCTCGCGCCCCCTTCTTGCGACGCGCGATCGAGCAGTTCAGCAGGGCGCTGGCACTGGACAAGGAAAACGTCGACACCCATTATGGTCTGATGCAGTGCTACAAGGACCTCGGACAACCGCGCGACGACATCGAGGTGACCGGCGCGCTCACCACCGACGAGGCAAGCCTGCTCGCTCTGAGTGCGACGGTCGGCGACGCTAAGCAGCCGTTGGCAAGCCGGTTGACGGCGGCAGACCGACTAGCGGCTTCGCTGGCAAAGCTCGCCGAAGAACCCGAAACGCCGAACGAACCGAAGCGTTTCCGATTCGAAAAGCTGATCCGCGATTTGAGTCCGGTCTTCCTGCAAACGGACGACAAGGATTTCAGCGCAGCAGTGGCCAACGCGCTCGCCCAGGCCCATCGCGTCGCCCATTCGGTTTTCAAAGTCGACGAAAATGCCACGGGGCGAGCCACGAGCAAGTATCGTGAAGTTCACCCCGCCGCCAAC
>Ga0206872_10239_pt1 | contig 15263 bp, 11 predicted proteins | sample Alteio_BWOrgCont_34_FD_152906 | JGI IMG/M metagenome (GOLD analysis project Ga0206872, IMG submission 152906) | Enriched cells from forest soil in Barre Woods Harvard Forest LTER site, Petersham, Massachusetts, United States -... | ecosystem: Environmental > Terrestrial > Soil > Temperate forest >... | reverse complement strand
GTTGACCCCAAAGAGGTTTGCTGCATCAGTATTAAATCTATATAGGCATGATAACCTTCATGCAAAAATGTTTCCGCTAATTCCGCTATGGATATTGTGGAAACTTGATTACTGTCGAACGTAGTTGTTACATTTTTCGGATTATTGGAATCGGTTACAGTTATTCCCGTTGCATTTACACCCGTTGGCATTGGCCCAACTTGCAGCACTAAATTATAAGTGTTACTGCTTGTAAAACCTTTAAGCAGCCCCTGGTAAACGGTATTATTTTGAAGGTTATTGTAAACGCATTTTGTATAAGGATTATTTAGCACGGATGTTGCTGTTAACGTGGCGATAAAAGGTTTTGGCGGCACAACCGGCGTAACCACGGGGCATCCCGCTATAGATTGTGTAATCCTGCCGGCGGAGCTAACTACCGTACTGCTCGGACAGGCCGGCGTTGAACCTGAACTTCCGCTGGTGCCACCTCCTCCGCCGCTAACGCCGCCAGCTGTTCCTCCTCCGCTGCTGCCTGATCCACCAATAGAGCCCGAATAACCGCAGACCTGTACATAGCCCGTAGTATAAGATATATATACTTCATTCTGCAAGGCGTCTTCCGTATCAAAGCCTATATAAGTAACAGATTCAGAGATGCAGCTATATATCAGATCAATAGCCTTGGATTTTACCGATTGCGTGGTTTGCGTGATTTGTGAAGAAGCGCTTCCCGGTGACAAAATTGTAATAATAGCCCCGTTTTGCCAGCCAAAGCCGTTTATAAATTGCTTATCGAGCGTAAAGTAGAATATCTGCCCGTTAAATGCAGATGGAATTTGCAAATAATGTAACGAGTCGATCACCGAGGGGCTTCCGGGCGCCGGTAAATCTTCAATTACTTTCATAAAAAAGCTCATTTGCAATGTGTCATTTTTTAAGATAAACACGGCCCTTGTCCTGTTATTCCATTTAACGGAATCACCCTTGCTGGCAGCCCCCAATATAAACAACGAAGTATCGTCGGGCATTTTAAATTCAACAAATTGTGTGCTGTCGCTAAATGTTTGAATGGTATAGCTTGTCCAGTCAACATTAAGCGTACCAACCATATTAGCTAACGTTTGCTGGCTTACATCTGTTGTTTTTAATTTGATTTTTGCTATCCCCTTTGCATAGGCTGCTTTCAGCATTGCAAAATTAAGGTTGTGAACAGTTTTAACAGCGGCAGTTTCGTTTTGCTTTGTTAAATTGTCTTTATGGCAGCTAACAAAAGCTACGACTAATAACGCAATACAAATGCTTAGGTGTTTAAAAGTGGTTTTAAAATTAAATGGGCTCATTGTGACAGGGTTTAAGCAGGCGTTAAATTAATAACTTTGTATAAAGATAATATCAATTATCAATATTTGCAACCCCTATCTTGTTCCTTTTTATTAAAAGTTTAAACCTCCTTTTCCAGCACTATCAATTCAATGGGCTGTTTTGGGGTGCCAAACTTTGTGCCTGTGTGAAAGGGTTCAATTTCACCGGTTGCTTTAAAACCGCGGCGCTCATACCAGCTGATCAACTCGAGCCGGGTGCTGATCACCGTCATGGTTAGGGTATGGCAATTCAATTGTTTCGCATAGGTTTCGGCGGCAAGCAGCAGGTCCCTGCCCGTGCCTTTATTTTGCAATGTTGGCGAAACGCTGAACATGCCCACATATAATTTTGGCCCGCGTATCTCCAGGTAAACGCTGCCTGTTATTTTCCCGGTTTCACCGGTGTTTTTAAGGATGATGATGTTTGGATCTTCAAAATATTTAATGAGGGTTGCTTCATCAATCCTTAGGCCGTCGAGCAGGTTGGCCTCGGTGGTCCATCCTTTTTTTGAGGTTTCACCGCGATAGGCACTGTTTATTAAAACGTTGAGTTCGGGAACGTCAACCTGGGTGGCTTTTGTAATTGGCATAAGTTATTCCTGAAAAACACAAACCTAAACTTTTTTTGAAATGGTGTTCAAAATATTTATGTCCTCTTACGAAGTTTATATATTAATCCCGGTGCCGGCTTCCATTGTAACATTGTGATCACTTGTTTAATTATAAAAACATTCTTATGAATTCATGGTTCAATTATTAATCATCTTATAAATAAAATTATGAAATACTTAAAAACACTTCTAATTATCATGCTGACCGTGTTCACTTTCGGAAGCGCGATGGCACAGGACAGGCCTGGTCAGTCTGATCAACATCCACGTCATCATCGTCATCACAGGCATCACCATCACGATGCTGATCGTCATTAAATACAAAAACAGCCCTGCTAAACTTAGCCGGGCTGTTTTTGTATAGGGATCGGCGAACTATTACGACATTCATTTCAGTTAGTTTTTTTTAATTAATCAATAAACCTTTTCGAAAATCCACAGTTTAATTTGTAAGAAATAAAATTTATCCCGGATTTAAAAAACGAAAGCCATGAAGTACTTAAAAGCATTATTGGTAGTTATCGTTGCCTTATTTACTTTCGGCAGCGCAATGGCCCAGGCGCCATTCCACCATTATCATCATCGTCACTGGCATCATCGCCATTGGCGCCATCATTAAAATAAACAGCCCTGCTACTAAATGTTGCAGGGCTGTTTTGCTAAAAAACATAAACATGTTTGGCCGGGTAAAAAGTCAAGGTGCTTTTAAGAGGCTTAATAAGTATGCCGTTAGTTTTTAATATGAAACATTTGTGCGAACTGATGGTTGACTAAATAACAATTTTCAATTATTGAAAATTGAATTCAATTATCAAAAATCATGAAGTATTTAAGAGCATTTTTAATTGTTATGCTTACCGTGTTCACCTTCGCTGGCGCTATGGCACAGCAAGTGGTAGTAAAAGCAAGGGTTGGCGGCCCCGATCATCCACGCCACTGGCATCATCGTCATTGGCGCCATCACCACAGGTATTAGTATTGTTAGGTAAACAAATAGCCCCGCTGCAATAGCCGGGCCGTTTGTTTGTTATTCTATGCTGAATTTTATACCTTATTTGCTAAATATCAATGAAATATAATTATCACCGCTGTTTGCAACAACAATATCCATTTTCCCATCGCCATTCAAATCAGCTATAGCAACACCGTCGGGTTTTGCCCCGACCGGCACAGTAAAACTTGACATAACACTGTGTTTGTTCATTAAAAAGACCGTAATGCTGTTGCCGTTATAATTTGTAACCGCAATATCCCCGATGCCGTCTCCATTTAAATCGCCAATGGCAACGCGGCTTGGAGATTTTCCGGTTGTAAAGGGCGATCCCGGCATGACTGTAAATTTCCCTCTCCCATCGCCAAACAAAACAGTTAATCCATCGCGGCCGGTATTTGATGATGTTATGCTTGGCGAATTAATAATGGCAAGGTCGGGATTGCCATCGCCATCAATATCGCCGATAGCTACGCCAAATGGCGAGTCGCCGCATGGGAAGGGTGAACCTTTTGGCTCACGGAAATTACCTTTTCCATCCCCCAGCAAAACAGTAGCATTATTGCCATCGAGGTTAGTAGTGACAATATCCAATTTCTCATCCTTATTTAAATCGGCAACCCTGGCCCTTTGATAAGGGTGTTTACCAACATTAATGTATTTTACCGGCGAAGTAAAGCCATGCCGGCTATTGCCAAACAAAATTGCCAGCTGGTTATTTCCCCAGCTATCAGTAAGCAGGTCTAAATTGCCATCGCCGTTAAAATCACCAACCGCCACGCCGTGTGTGTGAGGTCGTACTTCCACCGCAAATGGGGAACCTTTAAGCGGCGTAAAACCCCCTTTGCCGTCACCTGCAAGTACAGTAAGGTATTTCTTAGTGTGGTTAGCGAAAGCGAGGTCGGGTTTGCCATCTTTATTAAAATCGGCAATCGCGATATCGTTTGGCATGCAGCCGGCGGGGAAGGGCGAGCCTTTTGCTTCCCTGAAATTACCGTTACCCGTGCCGAGCAATATCGTAACGCTGCTATCTTCGGCGTTTGCTATTACAAGGTCTTTAATTTTATCGCCGTTTAAATCGGCGATCTCAACACTGTACGGCTTGTAATGCAAGTTGATTCTACTGATAATAAATGGCGAGGCGCTGCTTTTTATTGCGGCATAATTATTTGTGCAGGCGTTTATAAAAACGCAAAGGCCAACAGGCAGGATAAATGCAAATAATTTTTTCATATCGGTATTTTATGATGCTTTAATTAAAATATGAAGGGCTATAGCCGGGCTGATAAAATGATCATATTTAAAATTCCCGGTTGCAATATTCCAATCGCGGCGGTTGATATTCACGTCAGCCCGGGCGATAAGTTCACTGGCGCTATTTTTTAAAATGGCCGCTTTAAAATCTATTTGCTTGGTAAGGCCGTGCATTGTTAAATTCCCGGTAATGTTGGCGGTTGTGGCACCCTTTTCAGGATAATCTATCCTGGTTATGTCAAACCTGGCAACGGTAAAGCGACCAGTGTCGAAAAAGTTATCGCCTTTCAGATTATTTTCCAGCTTTTGTTTGTCGGGTTGGGTGAGGTCGGTTACATCCAGGGTATTCATGTCAATCACTATCCAACCTCCTGTTATTTTTTTATTTTGAACAGTTAATTGGCCTAAAAATACTTTAAGGGTTCCCGCGTGCGAACCCGTCAGCTTCTCTATATGCCAGCTCACAAGGCTTTGGGCGGCGTCTACTTTTAATGTGCTTACCGGCCATGTGTTTTTGTTTGGGTGATAATTTGTTTTCTTGTTCGCTATGCCGTTATTCACTAACAACAGCATGGATAAAAGCAGTGTTTTCATATTATTACTTTTTGATTGTGAAAGCAAGATTAGCCGGATACTTCATCACTTTAAAATAAAGCAGACTAACGGCGGGATTAGTAGATGTGTGTCGTTGGTTGATTATAATTGGTTGATTAAGTTGATTAAGTTGGATCAGGTTGATTAGGTTTTAAAAATGGAACTCAATCAACCACTCACCCAATCAACTTAGTCAACCAACGCCATTCATCTACTAAATTTAACGTTGGTCGATTGTATTCGTTGTTTATCTGATTTATACCGATTTTTGGTTTATGAAATGGCTGGCCGTTAAGCGATTATTGACCCTGGGGTTTTGGATTGTAATTACCCTCATATTTCTGTACGACAGAAGTTACCTTATTCAAAAAGTAGGGCTTGGCCATTTTTTTGTATGCACCGCAGTACGGCTAACCCTAATCATTTCGCTGGCTTATTTACATCTTTATTACCTTATTCCCCGCTATTTTTCTAACAGGCTGTATTTGACTTACTTTACCCTGCTCATTTTATCGCTTTGCGCTTATGTAAGCCTGCAAAGCCTGTATGATATTTATCTTTATGGTTTTGTGATAGGGGCCGTCGACTACCGGGGCTTTTGGCATAATTTCTTTTTTGATTTCTTCACAACAGGCTGGTATTTGCTGCTTACCGTGGCATTTAAGTTAAGCCTCGATTGGTATGAGCAACGGAAGGAGGTTATAAAACTGCAGGAAGAACTTAGCCGTGTGCCCGCATTTGTGCAAACGCAGAAAGACGGGGAATACCTGTTTTTAAAGTCGGGGACAAAAAAGCTGAAAACACCAATATCAACGGTCTCCTACATACAGGGGTTAAAAGATTATTCGGTTATTTATACCGAAGAAGGTAAGATAATTGTTAAAGGCTCGCTAAAGACGGTTGAAGAATTATTTCCTGAAAAACATTTCCTCCGTATCCATAAATCGTACCTCGTTACAAACAGCAAGATAAAGCAGGTGGAGAGTAACAAAGTTGTATTAAATAACGGCGTTATCGTCCCCGTTGGGCGTAGTTATAAACACCTGCTCAACCTGTTATAATGTGCAAACCACAAAAAACATGGTTTACAAAGGTTTACACATTTTGCGGGTTACTTCTGTTTATGTGCTTGTAAACCAATTAATTACATGGTTTACAGGCGAATACAAGGTTTACACTTTTTTGCACAATTAATGAAAAATAAGATTTTCCAATCATTTGCACATCCGCACACTCGCACACTCGCACATCTGCACATTTGCACATTTGCACATTTGCACATCCGCCCATCTGCACATCCGCCCATCTTACAGCAACTTATAATCCTCCCTTGGCGGATAAAAAACATCAATCAGCTTGCAGTCTGTAACTGCGGTACCGCTATGCCAAACATTTGGCGGTACTATGGCAAATAAGCCCGTGTCGAGTATTTGGGGAACATCGTTAACTGTCAGCTCAAATTTGCCTTCGATAACAAACGCACATTGCTCATTAATGTGCCGGTGGCGCGGCACCGAACAGCCGGCCTTAACTTCCATAAAGTTGATGGTGTTGGTTTCGGTATGAATTAATTTTGAGAAAAAGCCGGGTGCAATTTCTTTTGTTTGAATATCGCTGAAATGATGAAATATTGAAGTGTCCATCGGGTGACATTTAGTGTTTATGATTGTGAAATATAAGTACTTTACCAGGATTTTTTTTAATGATTTTTCGTGCTTATTTTAGTAGTTTTATTCGCCTGCTAAAACAAATATTTTTTCACTCAAAACTAAGAAACGCTTTTAAAGTTTAAACCAAATAACAGCTGTTATCTTTTAACTATGGCATTTATCGACTATTATCAAACATTAGGCGTCCCGAAAAACGCATCGGAAAAAGATATAAAAAATGCTTACCGCAAACTTGCCCGCAAATATCATCCTGATCTGAACCCTAACGATGCGGAGGCCAATAAAAAATTCCAGCAGCTGAACGAAGCCAACGAAGTGCTGAGCGATCCCGAAAAGCGTAAAAAATATGATCAGTATGGCGAAAACTGGCAGCATGGGGAGGAGTATGCCCAATATGAACGGCAGCAACAACAACGGAGGCAGCAGGAACCGTTTACAGGTGGCCATGCATCAAGTTTTGAAGGCTTTGGCGGCGATGATTTTTCCGATTTCTTTCAATCTATGTTCGGCCGGAGCGGCAGTTCGGGCGGTGGGAGGCAAGCAAAATATCGCGGGCAGGATTATAATGCTGAACTCCAGCTCACTTTAAAAGAAGTGGCCGAAACCCATAAGCAAACCCTTACGGTAAACGGCAAAAATATCAGGATAACCATCCCAGCAGGGGTTGAAAACGGACAGACCATTAAAATTACCGGCCACGGCGGTCCGGGGGTAAGCGGCGGCCCGGCTGGCGACCTGTTTATCACTTTTTCAATTGCCAATGACCCCCGTTTTAAAAGAGAAGGCAGCGATCTGTACGCAAATGTAAAGCTCGACTTATATGCAGCAGTGCTTGGCGGCGAGGTGACTGTTGATACCCTGAACGGCAAAGTAAAAATAAAAGTAAAACCCGAAACCCAAAACGGGACCAAGTGTAAACTTAAAGGCAAGGGTATGCCGGTTTATAAAAAAGAAAATGAATTTGGTGATCTTTATATTACTTACGACATCCAAATCCCGGTTAATCTTACTGAAAAACAGAAAAAGCTGTTTGAGGAAATAGCAGGAGAAGTCCGAAAGTCCGGAAGTCAGTAAAGACCGAAAGAAAAAATAAGCCAATAAATTAATCAATTACCCAATGACAAATGACCAATGACTAATTTAATAGCAACATCGGATATATGTACTTACCACGAGGTGGAATATACTTTTATAAGCTCATTGAGTGAAGCCGGACTGGTGGAATTGCGGGTGGTTGACCAAACCACTTATATTCTGGAAAGCGAACTGCAGAAGCTGGAAAAAATGATCCGTTTGCACCATGAGCTTGAAATAAATATTGCAGGGATTGAAGCAATTACGCATTTATTAGAGCGAATTGAGCAGATGCAGGAGGAAATGCGGGTGCTACGGAACAGGGTTCACCAGTAAACAAACTTACGAAGTTTTTAAAACTTCGTAAGTTTTTCGGGATCCGAAATCACAATAAGTATTTCCGTCTTAATTCCTCGCTAACAATATAGGCATCTTCCACAACCGATTCGGGATAACCGATGGTTTCTAATATGGCGATACCATTTTTGTTTTTGAGTACCCCGGTTTTCATTTTATAATCAAACACAAGGCGGGTATCATTTACTGACTCCTCGAAGGAGTAAACCGCGTAATCATTATCCAGCAATTCGGCCAGTTCCAAATCATGCGTTGATACGTATACAAAGTTTTTGTTGTCGGTTAAGTAAGTAAGTACTGATTTTGCAGCTGCAATACGTTCGATAGTATTTGTGCCCCTGAATATCTCGTCGATAATAACCAGGCTTTTAACGGGCTCATCGCCGCCGCTTTGGTTAATAATATCCAATATGGATAAGGCTTCGGCCTGAAAATAGCTTTTATTTTCGCCCAGGTCATCGGTTGTGCGGATGCTGGTTTGGATTTTTAGTATAGGTGCTTTATATTCTCTTGTGCAGGTGGTGTAAATAGTTTGGGCCAAAAGGGTATTGATGGCAATTGATCTTATAAAAGTGGTTTTGCCCGACATGTTTGACCCCGTGATCAAAACCCCTTCGTCGGTTCGGGTATATATGGAATTGGGGACACAATTGTAAATTAACGGGTGGAACATATCCGTGAGGTCCATCTGCAGGTTTTCGGTATAGAATACCGGTTTGCTGTAATGCGGAAGTCCCGACCTTACCGATTGGATAGCAATAAGTGCGTCAATTTCTGCAACGTATTTATAGATCACCTCAATATCTTCCCGGTATTTATTGATGCGTTTTACCGAAGTGATGAACATTAAGGGTTCTAAAAGGAAAAGTAATTTTATGAACTTGTAAATAGCATAACTGAAGTTTTCGGGGTTATCCGCCATTTTGCTTTCAAAATTTACCAGGTTTAACGAGCGGTTTAACCCCGAAAGTTTGTTCAGGCTGTTTTTTACCTGTTCGTCTTGTTCGAAACTGACCTTTTTCAGCAACCTCCTGGCCACCCTGTTTAAGATGATCAACTGCGGCAACGAACTGGTGTACGAAGATATTTTGTTTTTTGTACCATAGTGCAGGGCTACATTGCCCACCAGCAAGGCTATCAAAACCATAAAACAAACCGGGTTGGGCACAATAAACAGGGATATAATTAAACCTATTATTGCTATTCCTGAAATCCTGATGTAAAAAGCCATCAGCGGCACAATCAGAAACTCATGCTCTCTCAAAAATAGCTCAGCGATATAATAGGCATTAATACTGTTAAGTTTTGATAGCTCCAGTTCAATTGCTTCCTGGTCGGGCCGGGGCATATTCATGGCCTCAATTTTTTTATCGAACTTTAAAAGTGTTTCAAACGAGGTCTCGGGCGTGAAAAGTTTTTTGTACAGGTATTGCTTTCCGGGTTTGGAGTTTGTCCTGTCGATAAAGTTAAAAATGTTATTGAGGTCCAGATCTTCTGCTGTCGCAGACGACACCTTTTTGGGGCTATCGTCGGCATTCAGGTACGCGGCAATCAGTTTAAAATTACGCCGGGCATTTACCGGGCGGCCCCATTTGTTTCTTATTTTTTCTAAATTATTTTTTATTCTTCTGCGCTTATCGTAATAGTTGTATATATAAAAAACAATAAGGATTGAACCAAATACTACGGCAGTGAATAACCAATAAAACATACGATAAATATAACAGAAAATATTAAAAAATGCACCTCAAAAACTTACTGTAAAGCTATTTAAACGTTTACGTATAACCAATAGCTATAGATACAAATAAAAGTAAAATAATGAAGTGGCTAAATAAAATTATAGTTTTGAACATGATCTCTTTTTGGGTAAAGTGATTGGCGCCGAATAAAGTACTTTGTTCACAAATTCCCAGCTACCGCAAGTGTTTTTGGCTGCCGCAAGCCTCCTGGCTTGTGGCCCGCATGCAGGTAAGCCACATGCCTGTGGAGTAATGTTAAAATATCGTGAAATATTGTACATTTAAAGCATGAACGGCCTTATCCACATTGGAAATAACGCAAAATAAAAGAAATTAAAATGACTATCACACTCAATTTTTTTTATAGCTGGTGTTTTTTATTTATGGGCAGCATCGTTCCGCATAATATAAAAAAATTACAGGTAGAAAGCCATGACCAGGTTAGGCAAACAGCTATCCTGGATTTTTCCAAAACCAAATTATTTAAAATGGACTCCGTTTTTGACGTTACGTTGTACGATACGTTGCATAGGATAGCTGAGCAAGCCATCGTTCCGGGAAGTTATAAAGGGGTAATCATAAAAACCTATTCCGATATTATTGCTGTGGACATTACTGCAATACCGATAAGGTGGCTTCTTGACACGATGGAAAGAATAGATATCCAAAATAGAAGAATACCATCACGAGTCTATGAGAAAGATGGAAGGCTTTTCCTTTGGTGGGATAAACATTTTCCGTTAACAGACAGCACTCTTAAGGTATTGAACAAATTCCACCTCGTTGAGCGTGGAACAAAAAAAGACATAAATAAATTTTTAGATTTTGGGACTGATGCCACAAAAAGAGGTGCTGATTATTATTTTTGCAGAAACAATTTAACTGTATATAAAAGAGTAATTACCAATAAAGCGATAGGTTATTATGATCCGCCAAATGTTAAGTGTAAACAATAACCCCTCTCTCACCATTTTTACAAATTGGGAGGTTTTTTTCAGAACGATACAATTTCAAATTTTTATAAAACACAACTAACTGATTTTCAGATGTTCACGGAATATTTATTTTGTGTTGTTGCGAAATGAACATGAACATGAACACGAAAAGCCGTGTCTCGTGCCTCAACGGACTTTCGTCTTTACAAATTATGATCCGATGCATCGTTTGCCAAATCGATGATCACCTTGTCCAGCCTTTCGAGTTCTGTCAGGATATTGTTCAGTATTTCCTTGTCCGACGGGTCTTCCTTCAATAGCATCACCAGGCCTTTTAAGTTGGCAAGGGGGCTGCGGATGAGATGCGATTGTTTCCAGGCCATTTCTTTTATGCTGTTGATATGCCTTTGTATCCTTTGGTAGGCCTCGTGTAAATTATCCTCCGCAACTTTTCTTTCGGTAACGTTTGATAAAGCAACCATCAGGCCGGATATTCGTTTTTCCTTGCCGATAATCGGGAGCAATCTTACATAATACCAGGTTACGGCGCCATTTGGCTGCCGGTAATTAATTTCGTAGTTAACCGGGCTGCCTTTGAGCACTTCAAGGGCGGCGTTTGTAAATTCGGGGAGCTTGTCGGCGGGAGAGTAGTCCCTGAGGTGATCGCCTTTTTTTAATGTGTGATTATATTGATCGGCTGAAAATTTTGAGGCCAGTTGATTAAATGCGGTAACTTTAAGGTTTTTGTCGAATAGCGCATAAGCTATGTCGGCCGTATCCAGTATGGTTTGCAGGTTCGCTTCCTGCAGTTTAAGAGCTTCTTCCGTTGTCCAGCGTTGGGTAACATCTATCATCGTTCCGATGATGGTTGGCTCACCGTCAATAACGGCCCGGCTTCCCGAAAACTCAACCCGGTTAAAGGTCCCGTCTTTCTTTTTTCCGGTTATCTCGTAGTTTACATATTCAACTTTGCCCAGGTAACGCGCATAGATATTTTTCCGCACAATTGCCCGGTAGTTTTCGCTGATAATTACATCCACAATACTGCCTGGCGTATCGGTCAGCTCGTATGGTTCATAACCAAAAATTTCGGCATAGCGCGTGTTTATATAAACCAATTTTTCTTTTTGAAGTACATAAACACCTACCGCCGAATGATCGGCCAGGGCATGGAATTTTAGCCCGGCTTCATGAAGTTCATTTTCCAGTTGCCTTCGCCTTGTTATGTCGTTGGCAATAACCATTACCCGGTCGTCGGCAATCTTTTTTATATTAATTTCCACCTCGAATATCTTGCCGGTTTTGTGTACAAGCCTTCGTTCCCTGATAACTGCCTGTTCATAATTCAGGTGAAAAGGAATAAAAGGATCTGTTTTTAACTGTTCAGGATCGATAATGTCTCTTGTATTTAATTTTAATAACTCATTCCTGGTGTATCCGGTCATTTTGCACATGCTCGGATTTACTTCAATAAAATTGCCCTCAAAGTCAAGCACATAAATGGCATCAAAAGACCGGTCAATTACGGACTGGTACCTTCCATTACAATTTTTGAGTTTCTCCAGCAAAGCATCGGATTCCGCTGAACTCTCGGCTGCTTTTTTTTCCAGGTCTTTGTTTTGCGTTTTTAGGGCTATCTCGTTTTTTTTAATCCGAACCTGCGTAATTATTAAAGTGCCTCCCAATATAATCCAACCCAAAGCCGCACCAAGCACCATCGGGGCACTTCCTGGCTTAACGATTTGAAAAAGGGGTATTTGAAAAAACCATTCAATTATTATAAAAACACCGGCTAATACGCTGAGCCAGCCCATAATAATAACCGTTTGTACTTTGAGAAGAGGAAACATAAACAAAGTTCAACGCAATTTAACGCGCATTTTTATGAGCCGCCTGCTTTTTTTTAATTTAAGGCTTTATATCCTTTTATTAATAAAGGTATAACAAAAAAACAATTAAAATAACCGGGCAAACTTTGCAATAATCGGGCCTGTTTTAGCCGGGAATGGCATTGCGGAGGGCACGCCACGTTTTAAATGTCGTGGTTCGAGGCGTCTTCCGCCATATCGATGATCACGGCATCCAATCTTTCCAGCTCTATATTAACAAATTTCAGGAGTTCACTATCTGAAGGATCGTCTTTTAGCAGGGCAGCCAGCCCCTTTAAATTCGCTACCGGGCTGCGGATCAGGTGCGACTGCTTCCAGGCCATTTCCTTTATGCTATCAATATGATCCTGCACAAGTTTATAGGCAACTTTCAGGCTTTCTTCGGCATTTTTTTGTTCTGTTATATCAGACAGCGCCAGCATTAAGCCAAATACCTCATTTTTGTTATTTGTTATCGGGAATAACTTTACGTAGTACCAACAAGCCGTGCCATCGGCCTGCGGATAATTTATCTCGTAACTTATATTTTTCCCGTGCAGCACCTCGTCGGCATACTTAATAAATTGGGGTAACCTTTCCTTTGGAAAATAGTCGATGAGTTGGTCGCCTTTAACGGGAACATGGTTGTACTGGCTGCTTACAAATTTAACAGCCATGTGGTTATAGGCAATTACTTTAAGTTTTTTATCCAGCAAAGCGTAAGCCGTATCGGTTGTATCCATTATGGTTTTCAGATTGGCTTCGGATTTTTGGAACTTCTCTTCGGCCTTCAGTTTTTCTGTAATATCGGTTGTTAATGAAAGCCTAACCGCCCGGCCTTCAAATATAATGTCGTGTGCAATTATATGTGTAAACATAACCGATCCATCCTTTCGGATATGCCTGACAACACCAATATCGCTTGAATCGCTGATATCTTGCCGAAAGATCTCCATTTGCTGTTCGCGGTCCTCGGCCAGCCTTAACACCGAAGCATTCACCTTCAAAAGTTCGTCCCCGGTATAGCCGTATAGTTTGGTAAAAGCTTCATTAACGGCAATTATAGACAGATCGTCTTTTGCGATCATCGATAGAGGTTGCGGATTACTGTCAAAAAGCAATTTGTATTTATGTTCTGACGACCTTAATTCCTCTTCGGCCTTTATGCGCGACGAAATATCAACGGCTATCCCTAATACACAGCGTTGATTTGCATAAACAATTGCAGTTATTGTTATTAAAAACGGAACCCTGACGCCCGATTTGGATATTATCCTTGCTTCGACAGTCGCATACCCGCCTTTGGCTATTTTTTCAACAGCATCCCTTACCGCAGGCCGGTCTTCTTCAGCTATCATGTTCTTGTTGTTTTGATCTGCTATTTCTTCCTTTGTATAGCCTGTTACCTGTTCAAAATTTTTATTCCAGCGTAAAAATTCACCATTTTCATTACGCAGGTAAAAAACTTCGGGCAAGCTGTTGATAATTGTCTCCGAAAGTGTTTTTTCTCTTAAAATAAGCTCCTCCGCTATTTTTCGTTCAGTAATATCGAGCACAGTACCAATAATTGAAGGTTCGCCATCAATTATTACCCTGCTGCCATAGAATTCAACATAATTGTAAGTCCCGTCTTTTTTCTTTCCTCTTACTTCGTAGTTCAGGTTATCAACATTTCCCTTGTAGCGAGCCTCCACGTTATCCCACACAGTTGCCTGATCTTCTTCACTTATAATGATTTTTACGGCGCTCTCGGGGGTATTGATCAACTCATGCTGTGCGAAGCCAAAAATCTCGGCAAACCTGGGGTTTACATAGGTAAATTTCTCTCTCTGGCTGATGTAAACGCCTACCATTGATTTTTCTGCCAGGGTCCTGAACTTTAATTCGGCATCGCGAAGCTCTGCTTCCATCCGTTTCCTGTCGGTTATATTACGGGCTATTACCAGCACCTTATCATCGGGAAACATCTTTACATTAATTTCCACTTCAAATAACTGTCCTTCTTTAGTTATTAAACGACGTTCCCTTATTACCGGCAGATTGGGATCACGGGGGCCGTGGGTAATTGGGTCGGTTTTTAATTGCTCGGGGTCAATAAGCTGCTCTATATTTAATTGCAATAATTCTTCTTTTGTGTACCCGGTCATTTTGCACATACTTTCGTTCGCATCGATAAAATAACCTTTCAAATCCAGCAGGTAAATGGCATCCGATGCCTGTTCAATTAGCGAATGATATTTTTCTTCGCTCTTTTTAAGCTGGTCTTCAACAATTTTACGTTCAGTAACGTCGCGCGTTAGGGTGATGATAGCGGCCAGGTCCGGGTCAGAAAGTTTATTGCAAATCAGGGATTCGATCCAAATATAGCCGCCGTTTTTATGAAGTATCCGGTAGACGATATTTACAGATTTACCAGGGTTAGCAAGCACTTCCAGGTGCGCATTTTTCACCATTTCTAAATCGTCCGGATGGGTCAGCTTAAAATAGTCCCGGTTCATTTCTTCGTCAGTCCAGCCGTTAATGGCCTGCATCGAGGGACTGCGATAGATAATGTTTCCATCGGCATCATTTAATTTTATACCTACAAATACACTTTCAACAATTGCCTTGAAACGCGCATCGGCCTTGCGGATCTTATTATCAGCATCTTTGGATGCTGTCAGGTCTATGGAATAGGATGAAATTGCGATTACTTTGCCATCTACTATAACGGGGGCAAACGAAATTCTGAAATATAAATTCTTGCCGTTCCTAACATAATTAACTTCAAAAGTTTCTTTATTACCCTCTAATACCCTGTTAACAATTTCATAGCGTTTTTTCT
>Ga0206872_10238_pt1 | contig 15333 bp, 9 predicted proteins | sample Alteio_BWOrgCont_34_FD_152906 | JGI IMG/M metagenome (GOLD analysis project Ga0206872, IMG submission 152906) | Enriched cells from forest soil in Barre Woods Harvard Forest LTER site, Petersham, Massachusetts, United States -... | ecosystem: Environmental > Terrestrial > Soil > Temperate forest >... | reverse complement strand
TCAAAAGACGAATTGCAGCTAACCGGAAACTGGAAAGGCAGGGCCGTACAGGTATCCATGAAGGTTTTGCCGCTGGAAAGTTTTCCGTTGAACCGGGAGAAAGTGAAGTTGGTGGGGGATTGAAGCACCCGGCTTTAAAGAAAGTCGCCCAGGGGTTTGCTGGTTTTGAAGGTTAGCCCTTTAAACACTATACGGTCATTATTAACGCCAACCACGGTGGTGTCCCCGTTTTTGTAAACAAAATGAAGTGCCAGGGTGGCATAAAAATATGCCGGCTCCTGGTGATTTTCATTAATAGTGGCAATGATTTCCCGAATTTTTCCCTTATCGTCGATCCTGCTAAATTGTGTGGCGTGGTTAGGGTGATTTCGCCAGACATCAATATGATCAACCCCGCTTTCATTCACCAGGTGTCGATCATGAACACAGCTAAGCGGTAAATAGCAAATAATCAGGAACAGAATTTTTTTACCCATGATATTTTACAATCTACATCAAAAATTCAGGGTTGACGGAGAGGTTAGGAAACCGCCATTGGCCCAACGACATTTTATCTAAAAAACCAGGAAGCATTATTCCTATGTACTAAACTGCAAAATAAACGACGACCCTGTCCCCTCGGTAGATTGCACCAATATATTCCCCTTGTGCAGCAGCATAATCTGCTTGCAAAGGCTTAACCCTATGCCGCTGCCGTTTTTGCGGGTGCTGAAAAAGGGGATAAAAATCTTCTCTTGTAATTCGGGGGGCATGCCCATGCCGTTATCGGTTACTTTAACTAAGGTTTTGTTATTGCTGGTAATCTCGGCAGATAGGGTAATACGCGGATGCTCACGCTCTTTTACGGCCTCTACGGCGTTTACCAGCAGGTTGATCATTACCTGCTCGATGAGATTATGGTCAGCCTCCACGCCCAGGGTAGGGTCGCGCAGGATGATCTCCAGTTCGATATGCTTTTTTTCAAGGGATGGGCGCATCAGTTGGTTCAGGCTCTCGAACAGGTTGCGCACCAGTATTTTGGTCAGGTCAAGCCGGGTGATCTTGTTCAGGCTGCGATAGCTTTCGGTAAATTTAAGCAAGCCCTCGCTACGGCGTTTGATGGTATCTATGCCCAGTTCCAGGTCCTCCAGTTGCCCGCCAAGGCCGCTATTGGCAATTTCCAAACTTTTCAGCCGGTTTTTCATAGTATCGGCCAGGGAGGAGATCGGCGCCACTGAGTTCATGATCTCATGCGTCATCACGCTCAGCAGCTTTTGCCAGGCTTTTGATTCTGTTTCGTCCAGTGCCTCGCTCACATTTTGAAAGGCGATCAGTTTATAAATCTTATCGTCGCTGCGTAGCATGCTTGCCGTTACCAATATTTTTACGAGCTGGCCGTTACGATTAACGGTTAAAATTTTGGCATCGCCGGGCTTTAGTTTCACCAGTTCTTTGTACAAAACCTCTTCCCGTTTTTCCAGCGAATGGATGGTTTTTAGGTAGGGGATACCCATCAGGTTTTTAAAAGCCTCGTTGAGCCAGCCGGTTTCGCCGGTTTCCTGTTCGTAGGATAATATACCGGTATCCACCAGCTCCAAAATCTTTTGCAGGTAATGATATTGTGTTTCGCGTTCCCGGCTGATGAGTTTAAAGGTGGTATTGATCTCGTTAAAACCTTTACGCAGCGGTTTTAGCTCGTTTGGCGCTTTGCGTACATCAAAATGGCGGGAAAAATCGCGGTAATGGATCGATTCGACAAATTGGCTCACCTCATCCTGCGCCTTTTTCTGAAAACGGATCAGGTCCAGCACCGAATAAACGACCAAAGGCACGGTGATAACCAAAAACAGCGAGTTGCCGCCAACTACCAGTACAGAACATGCTGTTAGTACGATAAACAACAGTACCACCCGCAGCACCAGCCGCCATTCGTATCGCTTAAATATCATATTTGCTCAGTCTGCGGTAAAGGGCCGTGCGCGTTAGCCCCAGTTCCTTGGCGGCGCGTGTTATATTGCCATTATGCTTTTCAATCACCCTTAAAATCGCGTTTTTTTCAAGGGCGCTCAGCGGAACGTTATCATCGTCCACCACTTGTTCGGGCTGTGTTTCCAGGATCGAAAAGATCAGGTCGTCGGCCCGTAAGGTGTGGTCATCAGCCATAATAACCGCGCGTTCGATGGTATACTGCAATTCGCGCACATTGCCGGGGTACCCGTAACTTTTTAGCTTTTGTATTGCCCCGGCATCAAAATCTACCGAGGGCTTCAGGTACTTATTGGCGTACAATTTTGCAAAATGACGGGCTATAATAATAATATCCTCATTACGCCTGCGCAGCGGCGGCATATTGATTTCGACGGTATTGATGCGGTACACCAGGTCCTTTCGGAAACGGCTCTCATTAGCCAGCTCGCTTAAAGGCAGATTCGTCGCGCAGATCAGCCGGATATCAATGTCGACAGCTTTGTTGGTGCCCAGCCGGGTTACCTGGCGGTTTTGCAGCACCGTAAGTAACTTAGCCTGCTGCTGCAAGCTGATGTTGCCAATTTCGTCCAGGAACAACGTGCCGCCTTCAGCCTCTTCAAAACGTCCCATGCGGTCCTCCCGGGCATCGGTATAAGCCCCTTTTTTGTGGCCGAACAACTCGCTTTCAAACAAACTATCCGTTAATGCGCCCACATCCACCTTAACAAACGGCTTATCAGCGCGCAGGGAGCGTTCGTGAATCGCTTTGGCCATTAAATCCTTGCCTGTGCCGTTTTCGCCCAGGATCAAAATGTTAGCGTCGGTAGGGGCGATCTTTCCAACTTTAAAGAAAATATCCTGCATCACGTCCGACTCGCCAAGTATCGATGCGGCGCCCGATCCGCTCTTCGCCGCTTTTGCGGGTTTTACGCCTTCCTTTTTCTCCAGCAGTTCCTTTATAGTGTCTATCAGTTTTTCGTTATGCCATGGCTTAACAATAAAATCATTGGCGCCTTCTTTCAAACTTTTAACGGCAAGGTCAATATCCCCATAGGCCGTAATCATGATCACGCAAACATTCGGCTTCCATTCCTTTATCTTGCGCAGCCAGTAAATACCCTCATTACCGGTATTAATGGCGCTGTTAAAGTTCATATCCAGCAAAACCAGGTCTACCTGGTTGCGCTGGAGGAGCCAGTTTAAATTTTCAGGGTTTTTTTCAGTGATCACCTCCTGCGCTTCCGTTTTCAGCAATAGCTTAACGGCGGTCAGCACATCCGGGTCATCATCTACAATTAAAACATTCGATTTTTTTAGTATCATTTGTTAATTCATGGTTCATAGTTGATGGTTCATGGCTGAAGTTGGTTAACGGTGCAACATTTTTCAATAATCATCATCTATTCTGCAAATATTCAATAATTTTATTTAATTGTTGGTTATGACAAGGCTTCTGTAACCTTTTGAGGTAAATCGATGTCAATCAACTGTAAATGAACAGGCAATTATTATGCTAAATACGCGCAACCCATTTCGCTAATTTATAAATAGCTAAATACTAACAATGAACGAGCAGCTTCCGGCTGCGAACCATGAACTATTAACCATGAACCTAAAAAATCTATTGTATCATAACCGTACACTTGCTGTAACAGAAGCGTACGCCCTGATTTGTAATTTTGGGTTTAATATATTGAAAAACAATGATTTAATTTGTGGCATGTGTTTTTGTAAGCAATAGCAAATACTAAAAATATAATAATTTATACTCGTGGACAGAAAAATTGAACAAAAGACCTGGAACAGAAAACGAATAATGACTATTGCGGGCATTACCGCTCTTGTTTTACTCATTGGCGGCGCTATTTACTCAACATCGGGGAAGAGCAAGCTGGATGTTGATTTGGACAGAATTACCATCAGTACCATCACAAAAGGCCAGTTCCAGGAGAATATCCCGGTAAACGGCGTGGTGATGCCGCTTACTACTATTAACATGGATGCTACCGACGGCGGCCGTGTAGAAGAAAAATATACCGAGGACGGCGCCGTTTTAAAAGTCGGCGACCCGATCGTTAAATTAGCCAATACGGAACTGGAGCTACGGCTGGCAGACGAGCAAACCCAGGTTTACGCAGCGGAAGTTCAGATGAACATTTCGCATAACAACGCGCAGCAGAACACGATTACCAAATTGCAAAGCGCTGCTGCTACAGACGTAGCGTTTAAGGAAGCTGAGAGAGTTTATAAATTGGACAAAGATCTTTACGCCAAGAAAGCGATAGGTTTACAGGAATACACCACAGCGGTCAACCAATACGAATACCAGTTAAAGAGCGAAAGGCTGAACAAACAATTTTTGGCGCAGGATAGTGTGATGGTAAAGCAGCAGGCACAGCAGGCGGCGGAGCAATATGCACAAATGAAGCAAACGCTTGATCTGCTGAAAAAGAAAGTTAGCGAACTTACCATCCGGGCGCAGGTTGCCGGCCAGCTGACCGGGTTCGATTCAGAGATCGGCCAGGATAAGAAGGCGGGCGACCCAATAGGCCAGATAGATGTGCTTACCGGCTTTAAAGTTAGGGCAAGCATTGAAGAACACTACGTACCCAGGGTATTCAATGGTTTAAAGGGCAGTGTTGATTTTGCCGGTAAAACTTACAACCTGGTGATAAAAAAGGTATTCCAGGAAATTGTAAATGCTCAATTTTCGGCCGATATGTACTTTGTTGGTCCAGTGCCTCAGGGCATACGGAAAGGCCAAACCCTGCAGGTAACGTTAAACTTGAGCGACCCAACAACAGCCTTGCTGTTGCCTAAAGGCGGCTTTTTCCAGCAAACCGGCGGCAACTGGATATTTAAGCTGAGCGAAGACGGTAAAACAGCCTACAAAACCGACATACAGATTAACCGCAATAGCCCGGATTATTATGAGCTGACATCAGGTTTGAAAGTAGGCGACAGGGTAATTACATCGAGCTACGAAACTTATGGCAATAACGAAATACTGGTGTTGAAGAAATAGGTTGAGAACCAAGAGTCAGGAAACAAGAATCAACAATTAAGAGAACAGAAATAAATTACTAATTAACTAACGAATAAACTTAAAAAATCAAATCCCCCGCAATTTAACGGAAAGGATTTAGGAGGCCAAAATGATAAAAATTACAGATCTCGAAAAATTTTACCGCACAGAAGAGGTAGAAACGATTGCGCTGAACAAGCTGTCGATTGAAGTTAAAAAGGGCGAATTTGTTGCCATAATGGGCCCGTCGGGCTGCGGCAAATCAACCCTCTTGAACATCCTGGGCATGCTGGACGATCCGGATGAAGGCAGTTACGTTTTTAACGGCGTTGAAGTTGCTCATTTCACCGAGCGCAAACGTGCTGACTTGCGTAAACATAACATCGGCTTTGTGTTCCAAAGCTTTAACCTGATCGATGAATTGACCGTTTTTGAAAACGTTGAGTTGCCATTGATCTACACCGGCGTACCTTCGGCAGAGCGTGTAAAAAGGGTGGAAGAAGTGCTTGACAAGATGCAGATCATGCACCGCCGCAATCACTATCCGCAGCAATTATCGGGTGGTCAGCAGCAGCGTGTGGCTATTGCCCGTGCGGTTGTGAACAAACCAAAACTGATACTTGCGGATGAGCCCACCGGTAACCTGGACAGCAGCAACGGTAACGACGTAATGGAACTGCTTACCGATTTGAACGAACAAGGTACCACCATTATAATGGTAACACACTCCGAGCATGACGCTCGTTATGCTCACCGCATCATACGCCTTCTTGACGGACAGACTGTGGTTGAGAACATTATGATATAGTTAGTTCATAGTTAATGGTTCATAGTTCATGGAAGAATCAATTGCTGCTTAGATCCAACAAAATACCAATGAACTAATAAACCAGTGAACCGGCGAACTAACAAAAGATAGTTTATAGCTAAGTTAATTTGTTAAGTGCCTCCGCTAACCCTCTCCCAAAACGGGAGGGGGTGGCTTGGGGAGGACTGGCTATTGTCTAAAATTTGGCGCGGTTGTTCATTCAAGTTGCAAAATAACACCAAGCTCCAGGTACCAATGTATGAACCAATGAAGTAATAAACTAATAAACTGGCCGTGATAAGGAATTATATTAAGATCGCATTCAGGAATCTGTGGCGGCACAAAGGCTTTTCGCTCATCAATATTATCGGGCTGGCTGTCGGCATGACGGCTTGTTTCCTGATCTTTATTTTTGTGACTTTTGAGTTGAGCTATGATAAGTTCAATCAAAACTTCGACCAGGTATACCGGCTGGTAACCGACATAAAATCACCGCAGGAAGTTTTACACTGGAGCAGTGCGAGCGCACCCATGGGGCCGGCATTGCAGCAAGACTATTCGGAGGACGTTAAGGACTACGCAAGAGTATTTGGCGGCAGTTTCCTGGTGGTTAACGGCGACAAGAAATTCCAGGAGAACAATATCATCTTTACCGACCCATCTTTATTTAAAATATTCACATTCCCGTTTGTAAAGGGCAATCCGAATACGGCGCTTTCGGTCCCGTTCAGCATCGTGCTTACGGAATCGATGGCCAAAAAATATTTCGGCACGGACGATATTATCGGCAAATCCCTGCGGCTTGATGGTAAGCGCCCGGTAAACATTACCGGTGTTGTGAAAGACGTGCCGCTCAATTCTCATTTCAATTTTGATATGGCAATGTCGGCTTCCACAATGGAAAAAATGAAGCTGATCAATATGCAGGAATGGGGGAACTTCAGCAATTTTACTTACCTGCTGTTGCCGAAAGGTTTTGATGCCGCCAAATTGCAGGCCAAATTGCCCAACTTTCTCCACCGGCATATTACGGACGACCAGCGCAAGCACGGGTATAATTACACCATTTTCCTGCAACCGCTGAAGGACGTGTATATGGACGATTTCAGGGGCGCGCCGGTAAACGGAAGCAAATCAAACGTTTATATTTTTTCGATAATTGCTGTTTTTATATTGCTTATTGCCTGCATCAACTTTGTTAACCTCACTACCGCCCGGGCCTCAGAAAGGGCGAAAGAGGTTGGCATACGCAAAGTCATCGGTGCTTTTAAAGACCAGCTGGCTATCCAGTTTTTAGGCGAGTCGATGATTATCGCACTTGTTTCTTTTGTGTTTGCCTTTGTGACGAGCTTATTACTGTTGCCTTTGTTTAATGAACTGGCGGGCAAAACCGTAAGCGAAAGTGTGTTTGCCCACGGCTATATCTTCATACTTTTTGGCATATCGCTTGCCATCGGTTTACTGGCCGGCATTTATCCCTCTTTTGTACTAACCAGTTTTAGTATTATTTCTGTATTAAAAGGCCGTTTCAGTACGTCTGTCAGGGGTATTTTCCTGCGCAAAGGCTTAGTGGTGTTACAGTTCACCATCTCCATTGTGCTCATCGTAGGTACCATCGTGGTTTATAACCAATTGAATTACATGCGTAACCAGTCGCTCGGGTTTGATAAAGATCAGATGGCGGTGATAGACTTTAGCGGAGACTCGACAGTACAAAGCCAGGCCGACGCCATCAAAAATGAACTGCGCGACGTAAATGGCGTGGTGTCTGTATCGGGCTCGTCAAACACCCCCGGAAACGGGAACTCTGTGGGTTACTCCCAGGTTGAAAATAGCTCCGGCAGCATGCAATCCATAAATTTGAACCTGTATGACATCGACTTTGATTTTATGCAACAGTATGGGTTAAAGCTGGCGGCCGGACGCGGCTTTTCCACCGCATTTCCGGGCGACTCAACAAAGTCATTCGTTATCAACGAAACAGCCGCGAAAGAATTGGGCTATAAGCGGCCCGACCAGGCCGTCGGTAAGCGTTTCTCTCAATGGGGAAGGACCGGGCAGATTGTCGGGGTAGTAAAAGATTTTCATTTCCAGTCACTCCAGCAAGATGTTAAAGAAATGGACCTGCGTATCAATCCGCATAATATTAATGTGTTTACCGTAAAAATAAAGGGCGGCAACATCCCGAATACCATGGCCGCGTTAGAAAACAAATGGAAGACGCTTGTTCCGCAGCGACCGTTCAGCTATTCCTTCCTGGACGATAATTTTAACAAGCAGTATGTAAATGAAGACCGCTTTGGAAAATTGTTTTTAAATTTTTCCATCCTGGCGATCATGATATCCTGCCTCGGGCTGCTGGGCCTTGCATCATACAGTACCTTGCAGCGTACCCGCGAGATCGGCATCCGCAAGGTGCTCGGTGCGTCGGTACCGGGTATCGTCAATATGCTTTCGAAAGAGTTTTTAATCCTTGTGGCTGTGGCGGCGTTGATTGCCTTCCCCATAGCTTGGATAAGTATGCATATCTGGCTAAAAGATTTCGCCTATAAAGTTGATATAGGCTGGTGGGTATTTGCCGTGGCCGGAATACTGGCTTGCTTTATAGCGATTGTAACCATCAGTTTCCAGGCTATACGGGCGGCGCTGGCAAACCCGGTGATGAGCCTTAGAAGCGAGTAGGCAGTAGGCAGTTGGCAATGGCAGTTGGCAGTAGCAACTAACAAATGAACTAATGAACAAATGAACAAATGAACTAACCCATGATACGTAACTATATAAAAACCGCATTCCGCAGCCTGATGAAAAATAAAGGGTTCACCTTTATCAATGTATTGGGCCTCGCGCTTGGGCTGGCTACCTGTTTATTGATCGTTTTTTACGTGTTCGATGAATTAAGCTACGATCGTTACAACGTAAAAGCGGACCGGGTTTTCCGCTTAAATTATGACATTAAATTCGGCGGGGTTCAAAATCCTTACGCTATTACGCCCCCGATAGCAGGTGCTGCGTTAAAAGCCGATTTCCCTGAGGTTGAGGAAGTTGCGCGTTTTAGGAACCGGGGCGGCAATAAAGTAAAAAAAGGCGCCCAAAATATACAGGAAGACCGGATGGTTTATGCCGATAATTCCGTATTTGATGTATTTACCCTGCCCATCATTAATGGCGATGCGGCACATGCCCTTACAGAACCGCATACGATAGTGGTAACCGCCGATATTGCAAAAAAATATTTCGGCAAAACTAACGTGGTTGGCCAGGTGCTGACCTTAAACGATACCTCGCTGTTTAAAATAACGGCTGTGATCAAAAACATCCCGCAGCAATCGCATTTTCACTTCGATTTTATCATGTCGATGCCCACTATTCTGGCCGAAAGCCGGGATAACTCGTGGCTGTTTAATAATTTCAACACCTATATTTTGCTAAAACCTGGTGTTAATTACAAGTACCTTGCCGCAAAGCTGCCCGAATTTTTGCACAGACATGCCGGCGCCCAATTACAAAGCACCCTGCACATGGACTTTGCTGCGTTTGAAAAAAGCGGTAACTCTTTAAAGTTTACGCTCATTCCGCTTAAAAATATTCACCTGCAATCGGCAATGCTGGATGAGTTTGAACCCAACGGTGATATTACCTACGTGTATATTTTTTCGGCGATTGCGATTTTTATATTACTGATAGCCTGCGTTAATTTCATGAACCTTTCTACCGCGCGGTCGGCAAACCGGGCGCGCGAAGTTGGCGTACGCAAAGTGCTGGGCTCGCCGCGCAAATACCTGGTGGCCCAGTTTTTAACCGAATCGATACTGGTAACGCTGGTGGGCGCAGCCATAGCTGTTTTTGCCGCCTGGGCATTTTTGCCGCTTTTTAACCAGTTATCGGGCAAACAATTAACAGTAACGCCACACATTTTAGCATGGCTGATACCCGCCCTGCTGATCATTATCTTAGTGATCGGCTGTTTGGCCGGTTCATATCCTGCCATATTTCTTTCAGGTTTTCAGCCTATAAACGTGCTCAAGGGCAAACTGGCGGCGGGTTTTAAAGGTGGTGCATTGCGCAGCGTGCTGGTTGTATTTCAGTTTGGTATTTCCATTTTTTTGATCATCGGCACCCTGGTTATTTACAACCAGCTAAAATATATTCAAAATAAAGACCTCGGCTATAACCGCGATCATATCCTGATAGTTAGAAATGTGTGGGCGCTTGGTAGTGGCGCTAATGCTTTTAAACAGGAAATAAAAGAACTTGCGGGGGTGCAAAGCGCCACGCTTAGCAACTCGCTGCCTACTGATAATGGCAACGATAACACCACTTCATTTTTTAAAAACCAGGTTATCGATCAAAAAGAGGCGGTATTATCGCATGAGTGGTTTGTTGATGAGGACTATGTTTCCACACTCGGCATAAAAATGGTTGCGGGCCGGGATTTTTCAAAGGAAATGGCCACAGACTCGTCGGCGGCAATTGTTAATGAATCATTTGCAAAACTGCTGGGCGATAAAAACCCGGTTGGTCAGTTTGTTTATACGCCGGCAAATAGCCTGCTCACAAAATTAAACAGGCTTCATATTATTGGTGTAATGAAGGATTTCAATTTCAGATCATTAAAAGAAAATGTGCCTCCCTTAGTGTTAAACATTGCGCCTAACCAGGGCGTAATGAGCGTTCGCATTCATACAGGCGATATTCCCGGCCTGATATCACAGATAAAAAGCAGCTGGAAAGATGTGTCGCACAACCAGCCGCTTAGTTACACTTTTATGGACCAGGAGTTTGATGCAATCTATCACTCGGAGCAGCGTATGGGTGCTATTTCCATCGCTTTTACATCGTTGGCCATCATTATTGCATGTTTAGGTTTGTTTGGCCTTGCCGCTTATGCCGCCGAACAGCGCACTAAAGAGATCGGCGTGCGCAAAGTACTGGGGGCCAGCGTATCTACCATCGTAACCATGATCTCGAAAGATTTTATAAAGCTGGTGCTTATATCAATCATAATCGCAACGCCGATAGCCTGGTGGGCCATGCAAAAATGGCTGCAGTCGTTCGCCTACCGGCAAAACATACAATGGTGGGTAGTAGCCGTAGCCGGTTTTGCAGCTATATTAATTGCTTTTGTAACCATTAGTTATCAATCAATAAAAGCTGCGCTTACGAACCCGGTGCTCAGTTTGAGGAGTGAGTAACAGTGGCAGCAGCAGTTGGCTTTTGAAAATATTTAATCGGTGAAACTGAGCGAAGCGACCTCATGAACGCCATTGAAAAAACGACAAAATGTGAATAATCATTCCGAAATCAGTGAAATCATGTTCAAAAACTATTTTAAGATCACGTTCCGCAACTTATGGAAAAATAAAACGGCTTCGTTTATTAACGTATTTGGGTTAACTGTTGGCTTAACCAGCTGCCTGCTCATCGGTATTTACCTTCAGCACGAATTGAGTTACGACAAATTTGAGCAAAATGGCGACCGCATCACCCGGGTGATAATGGAGTACAAATTTGATGGCGGCGATGAGATGAAGAAAGGCAATTTCACCAGCGTGCGGGTCGCAAAAGTATTCAAACAAACTTTTCCTGAGATTGAGGATGCTGTGCGCATGTCGTTCGGTGGACTTGTGGTACGGTATAACGATAAACTCATCGATGAAAAACGGTTTATGTATGCCGACCCGTCGTTTTTCAACTTATTTTCCTTCAAGTTGCTGCAGGGTGATAAAAAAAATGCGCTGGATGAACCGAATAAGGTGATTGTTACCGAAAGCACCGCAAGAAAATATTTTGGCGATGAAAACCCAATTGGCAAAGTATTAAAGGTAGGGTCCGACACGGCCAATTACCAGGTAACGGGCGTCATCCAGGACTCGCCATCAAATTCACAAATTAAGTTTGATTTCCTGGCCTCGTTTTCCTCGCTACATACCGAAGACCTGGAAAAAACCTATTGGGACGCCAATTTTACTACTTATTTCCTGCTGAAACACCCGTTGGATATCGCCGCTTTGCAAGCCAAGATCACGCCCTTTATGCAAAAGGAGATGAAAGGGCAGGGGGCAACCGTGGACTTTATGCTGGAACCTTTTATGGGCATACACCTGCACTCGGAGTTCGGCGGTTTTGAACCCAATAACAATATCAAATACATTTATATCCTGGAGGCTGCGGCGCTCCTGATCCTGGTGATCGCCTGTTTTACCTATATCAACCTGAATACCGCCCGCTCTATCGAACGGGCGCGCGAGGTGGGGGTGAGGAAAGTGATCGGCGCCCGTAAAGCGCAGCTGTTCTGGCAGTTTATTGGTGAATCTGTAATTCTGTGTTCGGCGGCGGTTGTGCTAAGTCTTATTTTGGCTGTATTGCTGTTGCCCGAGTTTAACCGGCTGACCGAAAAACAGCTGAGCGTTCAATCGATATTTTCATTTCAGTTTATTAGCGGATTGATATCGATAACGGCCCTGGTAAGCCTTGCGGCCGGAAGTTATCCGGCACTGATCCTGTCTAGTTTTCAGCCCGTAAAGGTGTTGAAAGGCGCCTTTAAAAATACCGGCAGCGGCCAGTTGGTGCGTAAATCGCTTATCGTTTTCCAGTTTTCTATTTCGGTACTGCTGATCGTCTCGACAGTAATCATGCAAAAGCAATTGAGTTATATCCAGAAAAAGGATATGGGCTATAACCGCGACCAGGTTTTGGTGCTGCCGTTGGATAAGCGAATGCTCAATGAGATGCAAACCATCAAAACGGAACTGAAAAGCGATAACAATATCCGCAGCGTATCGGCCTGTGCAAGTACCCCGGTTGAAATTAATGGCGGATATAATATGCGCTCGGCGCCGATGCCTGAAAACCAGCAGATAGCCGTTACCGCCGGCCAGATTGATGAAGATTTTATCAAAACAACCGGGCTGAAGATCGTTGCGGGTGCCGATTTAAATCATCAGGATATACTTGATATTTCGCACACTGACGCTGAACATGCAAAAAACGTTTACCATTTCGTGTTGAATGAGTCGGCTGCAAAAGAATTAGGTTGGTCGCCAGAGCAAGCGATAGGACAGCGTATGTTTTTGGATGCTTCGCGTCCCGGTTTTGTAAAAGCTGTAGTTAAGGACTTTAATTTTCAGTCGGTGTATACGCCTATTCAGCCATTGGTACTCTTCCCTGGCATGTGGAGCCGCCAGCTGATGGTTAAGCTGGGCGGCGGCAATATCCCGCAAACTGTCTCTTTTATTGGCAGCAAATGGAAAGAATTGGTTCCTTACCGTCCTTTTGAATACCATTTTCTGGATGAAGATTTCAATAAATTGTACAACTCGGAACTGAGGCTCGGCAGCGTGCTGGATATATTCTCGTCAGTTGCCATCATATTGGCTTGTTTAGGCTTATTTGGCCTATCGGCCTACTCCGCAAAACAGCGGGTTAAGGAAATAGGCATACGAAAGGTATTAGGAGCAAAGGTCGGCAATATTGTCACCACACTTTCCGCTGATTTTGTTAAGCTGGTACTGATCTCCATTATAATTTCATCGCCCTTAGCCTGGTGGCTGACCAATAAATGGCTGCAGGGATTTGCCTACCGCGCCGGGGTGACCGCCTGGATTTTTATTGGGGCGGGCCTGGCGGTGATAATAATAGCTTTACTGACGGTGAGTATTCAAACCATAAAAGCGGCGCTGGCTAACCCGGTGGCGAGCCTTAGGAACGAGTAGTAGTAGCAGTTGGCAGTGGCAGTTTGAGTCAAATATTGCGGCACACAGGCACCAATGAACTAATGAACCAGTGAACTAATGAACCAGTACCATGATAAAGAACTATTTAAAAATCGCATTTCGCAACCTTAAAAAGGATAAACAGTTTACCTTTTTAAATGTGCTCGGGCTTTCTGCCGGTATCGCTTGTACTTTATTGATCTACCTGTGGGTTCATGATGAAATGAGCTACGATAAGATTTTCGCAAATAACGACCGGATATACCAGGTGATGGAGCATCGCAAAGGGGGAGAGGTGGACGGTTTGTCGGACGAATCATCAGGATTGGTGAGCGAGACCATCAGGCTGCAAAACTCCGGGGTTGAGTATGCCGCAGCCGTTGCGCCGACCGACTGGTGGCAGAAATTCACCCTTACCGTGGGGGATAAAAACATAAAGGCTACAGGCCAATACGTGGGCAAGGACTACTTCAACATTTTTTCGTTTAAAATGATTGAAGGGAAAAAGGGTGATGTGCTCGCCGCGAAAAACTCCATCGTTATTTCGGATGAACTGGCAAAAAAGCTGTTCAATTCTACCGATGTGGTGGGCAAGGTGGTTAAATTTCAGCACGATAAAGACTTCTTTGTGTCCGGTGTTTTTGAAAAGTTACCGGTACATTCTTCGCAGCAGTTTGACTTCGTTTTATCATTTGATTACCTGGCAGATGTACAAAGCTGGGTAAAAACCTGGGGTAATGGCGGCCCGCACAACTTTGTGCTGTTAAAACCGGGAGCAAATATTGATTTGCTGAATAAAAGCATTGCCAATATGATCACCAAATACAGCGGCGATACCACGCGGCATCTTTTGGTGATGAAGTTCTCTGACAATTATCTCCTGAATACATTCAACCATGGCTCTCGCATTGGTGGTAAGGAGGAATATGTAAAACTGTTCTCGCTGATCGCGATTTTTATATTGGTAATCGCCTGTATCAACTTCATGAATTTGTCTACCGCGAAAGCATCCGGCAGGATGAAAGAAGTGGGCATAAAAAAGGTTGTCGGGGCTGATCGCAGCCAGTTGGTTATCCAGTTTCTATCAGAATCCTTACTGCTGGCGTTTTTTACCACCGCGCTGGCGGTGGGTATTGCCTGGCTTTTGCTGCCGCAATTCAACCAGATTACCGGTAAACAGATCGAAATGCATTTTGACGCCTCGCTCATCCTTACCCTGCTTGCCATTGCCGTGTTTACGGGCCTGGTTTCGGGCAGTTACCCTGCCCTGTACCTGTCCAAATTCAACCCACTGGCTATTTTAAAAGGCAAGCTTAAAACCTCCTTCTCCGAATTGGTTGCACGCAAGGGTTTAGTGGTGTTCCAGTTTACTTTGTCGGTATCGCTTATCGTCGCGGTGCTGGTATTTTACCAGCAGATTCAGTTTATCCAGTCGACCAACCTCGGATACAGCAAGGATAACGTGATCCGCATCGATTCGGAAGGCAAACTGGCCGGCAACGAGGATATTTTTGCCACTCAGCTAAAAACCATTCCCGGTGTCGTAAATGCCAGTTTTACCCAGCACAACATCGTGGGGCGCAATTATGCCACAGGCGGTTTTAGCTGGGACGGTAACATTAATGCCGACCAGGCCGTTTATTTCGAAGGTTTTTTGGGCGGCTATAATTTTATCGAAACTCTGGGCATGCAAATAGCTGCCGGCCGGTCTTTTTCAAAAGACTACGGCGCTTCCGAGGGTAATAAAATTATATTCAACGAAGCAGCCATTAAATTAATGCACCTTAAAGATCCTGTTGGGAAAACAGTTAAGGCCGGCAATTCCAACGCCCAAATCATCG
>Ga0206872_10237_pt1 | contig 15365 bp, 14 predicted proteins | sample Alteio_BWOrgCont_34_FD_152906 | JGI IMG/M metagenome (GOLD analysis project Ga0206872, IMG submission 152906) | Enriched cells from forest soil in Barre Woods Harvard Forest LTER site, Petersham, Massachusetts, United States -... | ecosystem: Environmental > Terrestrial > Soil > Temperate forest >... | reverse complement strand
CTTGGTGAATTAGTGGGGGTGCAGAAAGCGCAAATATCTAAATTAGAGCATAGCATTACCAATGCCCGCTTGGAAACCATTTTGAAAGTATTCGACGCTTTAGGAGCGAAAGTAAATTTTAGTGTGGAGCTATAACAATTAAAATGCAAAGGTTAACGAGTATTCAAGGCTTTTGCTGTCGTCAGGAACAGGCTCCCCGCCCTCCTCTAAACTTTCTACGTATAAACTAATCGCCCCCTTTGCCATTTCGATAGCTTCTTCTATTGTCCCGCCTTGTGTAAAACATCCGGGCAAAACAGGTACAGAAACACTGAATCCTCCTTCTTCTTCCGGAGTAAGTAATATACGATAAGTACGTTGTTTCATTTAAATAAATATTAAACAGCTTTTTTGTCTTTTGTATTTACAATATCGAAGTTACCTCTTTTTGTAAGTAAACTCCAATGGTTTCATAATCTGCCTTCAAAATTCAAACCCGCTGTTGACATACCGTTGTCAATGCAGCCCTTAATTTTGGTCGAAATAATTAGAATTTAGCGTTATCAACTAATCGCTGATCTCTATTCTCTGATCACTAATTCGTATTTTTGCACTTCATCTATGGATTTCAAGTTAACCTCTCAATATCAACCCACCGGCGACCAGCCCGAAGCCATTAAACAACTGGTAGAAGGTGTAAACGCCGGCGATCCTTTCCAAACTTTGCTTGGGGTGACCGGTTCAGGCAAAACATTTACTATTGCCAATGTTATCGGGCAAACCCAAAAGCCTACCCTGGTTCTTAGCCATAACAAAACACTGGCGGCGCAGCTTTACGGGGAGTTTAAACAGTTCTTCCCGGAAAATGCGGTAAATTATTTCGTGTCTTATTATGATTATTACCAGCCTGAGGCTTTTATACCAACCACCAATACTTATATTGAAAAGGACCTGCAGATCAATGAGGAAATTGAAAAACTTCGCCTGCGCACCACCTCGGCCCTGATGTCGGGCAGACGGGACGTGATCGTGGTTTCTTCGATCTCCTGCATATATGGCATGGGCAACCCGGAAGATTTTAAGGATTCGGTTTTCCGTTTTGCTGTCGGTACGCGGATCAGCCGGAATGCTTTCCTGCATCGCCTGGTCGAAATACTATATTCAAGAACAACGGCTGATTTCAAACGCGGGACCTTTCGCGTAAAAGGGGATATCGTAGATATTTTCCCGGCCTATATGGACCATGCCTATCGCATATCGTTTTTTGGCGACGACATCGAGGAGTTGAGCACTTTTGATGTCAGTACCGGTAAAACGATGGAGAAAACGACGCATATGGTGCTTTTCCCGGCCAATTTGTATGTGGCGCCGCGCGAACGGTTTACCCAATCTATCTGGGCCATACAGGAAGAGCTGGAAATGCGTAAAAAACAGTTTATTGACGACGGCCGTTACCTGGAAGCCAAAAGGCTGGAAGAAAGGGTTAATTACGACCTGGAAATGATCCGCGAGCTGGGCTACTGTTCAGGCATCGAAAATTATTCCCGGTTTTTTGATGGAAGAAAGCCGGGCGCCAGACCATTCTGCCTGCTGGACTATTTCCCGGACGACTACCTAATGGTCATAGATGAAAGCCACGTTACAGTCGGGCAGATCAGGGCGATGTATGGCGGTGACCGCTCCCGCAAAATATCGCTGGTTGAATATGGCTTCCGCTTGCCGGCAGCAATGGATAACCGGCCTTTAAATTTCCAGGAATTTGAAAGCCTTGCGCCGCAAACCATCTATGTAAGTGCTACACCCGGCGATTTTGAACTGGAAAAATCGGGCGGCGTAGTGGTTGAGCAGGTGATCAGGCCAACCGGTTTGCTCGACCCTGTGATCGATGTACGTCCGGTGATCAACCAGGTTGATGATCTGCTGGAAGAGGTTGACAAAACAGTAAAAATGGGCGACCGGGTGCTGGTAACTACCCTTACTAAACGTATGGCCGAAGAATTGGCTAAATACATGGACCGATTGGGCATAAAATGCCGTTATATCCACTCAGAAGTAAAAACATTGGAGCGGGTGGAGATATTACGAGGTTTGCGGCTGGGCGAATTTGACGTACTGATAGGCATCAACCTGCTTCGCGAAGGATTAGATCTGCCCGAAGTTTCACTGGTGGCTATTCTGGATGCTGATAAAGAAGGCTTTTTACGTTCGGAACGTTCGCTGATACAAACCATAGGCCGCGCTGCGCGTAACGACCGGGGCAGGGTGATTATGTACGCCGATAAAATAACCGATTCAATGCAGATCACCATGGATGAAACGAATCGCCGGCGCGACAAACAAATTCTATATAATCTCGACCACGGTATTATACCAAGAACGATAGGCAAATCCAGGACAGAAATTATGGAGCAAACTTCGGTGATGGATTTTAAAGGTGGCGTGCAGAAAGCATATGTGGAAACCGATACCATAACATTAGCTGCCGACCCGATTGTACAATATATGACCAAAGCTGACTTGAAAAAGTCGATAGAAAATACCCGGAAGGACATGGTTGCCGCTGCGAAAGACATGGACTTTTTGTTAGCCGCCAAACTGCGCGACGAAATGTTTGCACTGGAGAAAATGATGGCAGAGAAATTTTGATGTGCCGATGTGCGAATGTGCGGAGGTGCGGATGATTTGATTAATTTTCAAATTACCGGGATGAATGATTAAATTTGATAAACAATTCGACCTCGATAGTTATCGGGACGACCATCCAACATCTGAAATAAATTATGCAGTTCTCCGATCTTGATCTTTCAAAAACTTACAGTTACGCAGATTACCTCCAATGGACATTTGAAGAACGGTTGGAGTTGATCAAAGGCAAAATCTTTCCCATGACGCCGGCTCCGGCTTCAGTTCACCAACGGTTATCGTGGATTATCTCGGGAGAATTATATAGTTTCCTTAAAGGCAAGCCTTGCGAGGCGTATGCCGCCCCATTTGATGTCCGCCTACCCCGCAAAGGCGAAAATGACGACAAAAAGATTTTTACCGTTGTGCAGCCGGATGTGTGCATTATCTGTGATCTTGCAAAAGTGGATGACCGGGGATGTACAGGAGCCCCGGATATTGTTGTCGAAATTCTTTCGCCGGGTAACAATCGAAAAGAACTTCAAAATAAATACGAGGCTTACGAAGAATCAGGTGTCAAAGAATACTGGATCATATCGCCCCAGGACGAGTCTTTTTTGAAATACACGCTTGTTGACGGAAGATTTCAGGCATCAAAATTAATGACAACAGGCGAAATCGTTACTTCGCCAATTCTCCCTGGTTTCCAGCTTCCGCTTGAAACTGTTTTCTCAGCTGTATAAATATCTTGTAACAATTTTTATTGATCTAATGTCAAAACTGCTGTTCGTATCATAGCGAAACAATTTTGACGTTATTATACTTATATTTGAAGGCTAAATTTTTTTAAGAAATGGGCGAGTTCATAGATTTCCTCATCGTCATTATTGTCATTTACTACATCCTAAAAGCATTATTCCGGATATTTGTACCGGTACTTTTTGAAAATGCAGTAAATAAAGCCCAGCAACAACAGCAAAGGCAGCAGCAATACCGTGCAAACGATAACCAACAGCAGCAATATCGTACAACCAATAACCAACAGCAACAATATACCCGTGCAAACCCCGGGCAGGGAAAAATAAAAGTTGATTTCGTGCCACCAAAAACCAAAAAGAAAGGTTCGATAGCCGACTCTGCAGGTGACTTTATTGACTACGAAGAGGTAAAATAATTTAAAGGTAATGATCCCCGAAGAAATATTTAAACGGCGGCCCAGGCATAATAATACGCCGGCGTCGGTCCTTTTGATCATTACCAACTTTATTGTTACTGCAGCTGCGTTAAGCCTTTTTGCCAATAAAGACCATGTCAACTGGTTTTTTTGGGTGATTGAGGCCGGGCTTGCGCTTTATAACTTTTTCACCATCCGCCGCAACCGCGAGGAATTTGAAAATAAAGGCATTTTATATTCCTATATCTTCAGCCTGGTTCTACTCGTGGCTGTATTTTTTCTTTTCCAGTATATGTGATCATGCCTGCGCAAAGCCGCGTTCATTTAATACACAGGCAATAAAAACTTATAATTCCTATTCTGAATCTAATTTCTATTTTTGGCAAATAAAATTACCTTCTTTTAAATAACATAAATGAATAACTGGTTCAAACGCAACGGCATTCACTTTTTGATTGCCGGCATATTCATCGTGATATGCTTCATTTATTTTTCGCCTGCTTTCCAGGGTAAAACCCTTGGCCAGATGGATGTGATCGGCGCCCAGTCAACCCAAAAAGAAATTAACGACTATAAAGGGAAGGATACCACCATTTTGTGGACCAACCAGATATTCGGCGGGATGCCTGCTTTCCAGATATGGGCGCCCTACCCGGATAATTTCACTACAGGAATTGTAAATGCACTGGTCACTGTTTTTCCAAATCCGCTGTATATCGTTTTCTTGATGTTATTTGGTGCGTACTTCCTGTTTTCGGTGCTCAAGCTTAATCCCTGGATTGCCGCTACAGGGGCCATTGCGTTCACATTTTCAAGTTACAACTTCATATTGCTGCAGGCGGGGCATACCAACCAGATATTTGCCATTGCCTTTTTTGCACCTATCCTGGCCAGTTTATTCCTCATCCTGCGGGGCAAATACTGGCTTGGCGGCTCACTGCTGACCCTTTTTATGGCGTTGGAAATACGGGCCAACCATATCCAGATGACCTATTACCTGCTCCTGTCGATCCTAATTTTAGCAGCTATCGAACTATACAGGGCCATCCGGAACAAAACTATCCCTGCATTTTTAAAGGCGCTGGCATTTGTTGGCGCAGCCATCATTATTTCCCTGACCGTAAATGCGTCGCTACTTTGGAGCACGGCTGAATACGGTCAGGACACCATTCGCGGGCAATCAAACTTGAGCCAGCATACCAAAGAGCCCAGCAATGGTCTTACGAAGGAATATGCTTATGAATACAGTCAAACCCCGGGCGAAAACCTGACTTTTCTTGTTCCGAATGCTTACGGCGGCCCAAGCGGCCTTGACGCGATCGATTTTCAAAATTCCGAGCTTTTAAAAACGCTGCAGGCGAGCCAGATTAACCAGCAGCAGTTCCAGGCGATATCCCAGGGCCTATCGGCATATTGGGGGGATAAAACTTCCACAAGCGGCCCTCATTACTTTGGCGCCGTTATTTGTTTCCTGTTTATCTTCGGTTTGTTTATCGTTAAAAGTCAGTTAAAATGGTGGATACTCGGTACAGTTGTTCTTACCTTTTTCCTGTCGATAGGTAGCTCGTTCCCTTATGTGTCCGACTTGTTTTTCAATTATTTTCCACTCTACAATAAATTCCGGTCCATCGAGTCGATCCTTTCCGTGACGGAGCTTTTTGTGCCGATTCTCGCCTTGCTTGCTATTGGCGAAGCAGCGTCAGGCACTACCAGCAAAGCGGACCTGCTTAAGGGTCTGAAAATCTCATTTTACATCACAGGCGGCCTCACTTTAGTTTTGCTGGCCGTGCCCGAAATATTTTTAAGCTTTAAACAAAGTGGCCAGCTTGCATTTACTACCCAGCTCGGCCAATATTTAAATAATCCCCAGGCGGCAAGCGACATTATGCGCGCCCTGGTGAGTGACCGGGAAAGCATTGAGCGCTGGGACGCGTTCAGGTCACTGGTGTTTATTGTGATTGCTTTTGGGCTGCTTTGGGCCTTTATTAAACAAAAAATAAGCACCACGGTATTGTCGATTAGTTTTTTTGTGCTGATTATGGTTGACTTGTGGCAGGTAGATAAACGCTATTTAAAAGATGCCGATTTCCAGGATAAACAAGATGCCAGCCAGTTGGTGCAAGCAAGACAGGTGGACCAGTTAATTGACCGTGACCCCGATCCGGACTACCGCATATTTGACGTAACGCAAGGAATAAAACAGGACAGGCTTACCCCATTCTTTCATAAAAGCATCGGCGGGTATTCGGCCGCGCGTTTAAAAAGGTACGACGAGTTGATCGACAATCAAATTGGCATCAACCCGCCAAACCATGATGTGCTGGATATGCTGAACACCAAATATGTAATTACACAGGATAGCGCCGGTAATTATAAAGCTGTACGCAATGAAACCGCCTGCGGCCAGGTATGGTTTGTAAAGTCGGTAAAATTTGCCGCGAACGCCGACAAAGAAATGCAGGCGATCAGTTCATTTTCGCCTAAAGATGAAGTGATAGTTGATGAAAGTTTCAAAAAGGTAATTGATACCAAATTGCCCATCGCCGCCGACCCTAATGCTACTATTAAACTGATAAAATACAACCCTGATGATATGGTTTACCAAAGCGGGTCAACCAGCGCCCAGGTGGCTGTATTTTCCGAAATCTATTATGATAAAGGCTGGAAAATGTATGTTGACGGGGTAGAAGCGCCTTATTTCCGCGCTGATTATGTATTACGCGCGGCACAGCTGACAGCCGGCAATCACAAAATAGAGTTTAAGTTTCACCCGGTGTCCTATTACACCGGCGAAAAAATTTCGCTTGCAGGGTCTATTATCATGATACTGGCGCTCGGTGGAGCGGTATACGCAGAAACAAGGAAGAAAAAGACATCGGCAGCGCCTGAAGCCGTACCACACCCTGTAAAAAAGGAAAAAAAGTAGTTTCTGCACAGAGTCGACAATATTAGTTAAATGTTGGTGATAACATTTGTAACTTTGTGTTTATGACTAATCTTTTGGACAGAATTACGATTGATTCAAACATATGCCATGGCAAACCGTGTATACGTCATATGCGCTGGCCCGTTGAGGTTATTATCGATTTGATAGCGTCAGGTATGTCATTTGATGAAATTATAACCGATCACGCTGAATTAGAAAAAGACGATATTCTCGCCGCATTGGCCTATGCAAAAATAGCCTTATCTGGTAAATCGTTACTAGAAGTGAATTAAATGGATTTTTTGATTGATGTCCATTTACCTGTCAGTCTATCGAAATTTTTAGCGAACCAAACGAACTGCTCTTCAATTCATGTTAATCAAATATTGCAAAAGTGGCATACTTCAGATGCAGAAATTTGCAAATATGCCGATGAAAATAACCTGGTTGTAATTACTAAAGACGGGGATTTTAAAAACTCTCATTTCATCAATAACTCTCCTAAAAAAATAATGCGCGTTGCTTTAGGGAATACCAGCAACGCAGATGTTCTTCTGCTATTTTCAATATTTGCCTTTTATTCTTCCCTTATCAATAAAAACTAACTTTTACATTGAAATAGGCGTTGAACAGATTATTATTATTGACTAGGTTAAGGGCATTATTTCCCCAAATTTATCACAACCCCTCCAACTTATTACAACCTTTACAACTAAACGCTAATCATTCGTCCTGCGGTGCTTCAACCAATACTTCCCTAAATTGTACGCAATCACAAAATGGTTGGCTATGGTCGGAAATAATCCATAATAGCGCCGCATAATGTCAAACCGCTCCGCCAGGCTTTTCCGGTGCTTTGCTTTTGATATCCCGCCGACCAGGTATTTGGCAACATATTGGTTAACATTGACAATTTTATTAGCTTTTGACATCGCGCGTATAATCCAGTCAATATCTGCGCTGAGCGTATAACGCCTGTCAAAAGGCTGCGCCAGTGATGACCGTACATAAATGGCCTGGTGACTAACGCTCATGCCGTATTTGAAGCTTGTCCAGTCGAGTTGCTCCGGCGCCTGGTGCCTGCGCCGGCCAAGGCTTTCCCCTTCTTCATTGATCATTTCTGTTTCGCCGTAATAAATATCCGCGTTCCGCGCCGATGCAAAAACTTTTTCTACGGTGTCGTTATCATAAAATTCATCCCCCGAATTCATAAAAAGCACATAATCGCCGGTCGCGGCAGCAAGACCCTTGTTCATCGCGTCGTAAATGCCTTCATCTTTTTCGCTGAATATTTTTGAGATCGCGTTCCGGTAACGGTTAATGATCCTGAGCGTCCCGTCGGTCGACCCGCCATCTACAATAATATATTCAATATTCAGGTAGGTTTGGGTTAACGTCGAAAGTATCGTTCGCTCAACATCGCGGGCGTTATTGTAAACAATAGTAATGACCGACAATACCGGTTTAAATTCCTTCACTTTTTTAAAATTGAATTGTACACGGCCAGGTATTTTTCGGCAACAATTTCATTGGTAAAATTATCCAAAACTTTTTTTCGCGCACTGGCCTGCAGCTCATTTTTTTGGCTTGAGGTTAAAATATAGTTTATGCCGGCGGCAAAATCAGCCGCCGACTTAAATTCGGCGAGGTAGCCGTTTTGTAAGTGGTCCACCATATCAGGCAAACCGCCGGTATTAAAAGCAACTACAGGCGTCCCGCATGCCAAAGCCTCCATAACGGTATTGGGCAGATTATCTTCAATTGCCGGGGTTACATAAACATCAGCCAGGTTGTACAATTCGGCCATTTCCTGCTGCGAACTGATAACGCCCATCTCATGCACTTTGAACGGCAGTACGCTTGCATCGAAAGACTTGTTTTTCCCAAATATCACAATTTCAACATCATTCAAACCGGGGTAATTTGTTTTAAGCTGTTTAAGCGCTTCCACCAGGTAAGCGATACCCTTGCGTGGATGGAGTATGTTGGCCGCGCCAAAGAGTATTATTTTTCGGTTAGGGCCGATCTTCCACTTTTCCCGGTACGTTATTTTGTCCTTTGGCGAAAAAAAATTAGTGTCAATCGGGTTGGGGATTGCTTCGATGCGGAAATTTTTTAAAAGCGAACTGGCTTTTGCAACGCCCGCCAGCCAGGTACTGCAGGTAACAAAAACAACATTTTTGGCCGCTTTGTACATTTCAAATTTCCGAAGCCAGTCGATATGGGATATATCTTCGCCGCTTGGGGCGCGCAGCATCCAGCAGTTGCCGCATTGGTTCACAAAATGATCGCAGTCGCCGGCATAATGACACCCGCCGGTAAAGGTCCACATATCATGGAGGGTCCATATAACAGGCTTTTGTGTTTGTAACAACTGCTTTAGGTTGTCAACGGAAAGAAAACCAAAGTTGGTCCAGTGCAGGTGCAGGATGTCCGCATTTAAAACAAGGGCCTGTTTACTGATATCGGCGCCGGTGTTCGCTGTCGAAAATGCAAATCTTTCGGCCCGGCTCTTGGCCTTGAACCAGATAAACGGCATGCGCTCTGCCAACAAGTTGAATTTTGCCCTTAACCGGCCCGCAAGATCATTGGTAATGCTGGTAACCCGGTCGTTGTTCGTCCGCTTTTCATTTACCAGCATTTGCACGTCAACGTCCTTTTGCTCAAGGGCTTTAAGTAGCCGCATACCCGCTTCAGGCGCGCCGCCGCCGGCATCGGAGATATTGATCAGGGTTACTTTCATCGCGCGGCGCTATTTTAGGGGCAAGTATAATAATTCTAAAATGAAAACTTTACTTTTGAAGCCGAGGTAAGGAAATCGCTTCTAAAATTTGATAGTGGCATTTCCAGTAGCGTCGGGTTTAAAATATTAAATGATAGTAGCAGCTACCCTCTTTGCCGCTTGCGGAAGAGAGGGTCGACCAGCGAAGCGTAGTCGGGGTGAGTTGATCCGGTGGATATTAGCGCCAGTGCTTGGCGCGCGGGTGGACTCACCCGGTCATCGCTGCGCTCGACCACCCTCTCTTCGCCTCCGGCGGAAAGAGGGTAGCTACAATTATTTGTTATTTGATTCCCGTCGCCCTAAGGAAAATCACCGATAAATAGCGGGATGATTTCCCTGAAGCTCAGGTACATAAAAACGGATCGATCAACTGATGAATTTTTTTGCTTATTTATTCCAGGACTGGAGCGCCAACCGACAAAATTTTAAGGCGCAGTCTGTGTTGTTTTCGTTCCGCTTGCTACAGGCGTTTAACCGTTATACCATTACCAAAATCATTTTTTATCCCTACCTGATGCTTTATCGTTTTTGGGTGGAATGGATATTAGGGATTGAACTGCCGCGCAAGCTAAGCATTGGCAGAGGGCTTTCGCTCTATCATGGCCAGGCCTTGGTGGTCAACAAAAGTACCGTGATAGGAGAGCATTGTATATTGAGAAATTCGACTACAATTGGCCATAAAAAACTGGCTGACGGCAGCTTTAGCCGCTGCCCGCGGATCGGCAATAATGTGGACGTCGGGGCAAACGTCTGCATCATTGGCGACATAACCGTCGGCGACAACGTTGTTATCGGTGCGGGGTCTGTGGTGACTAAAGATGTACCTTCAAACTGTATTGTAGTGGGCAACCCTGCCAGAATTTTGGAAAATAAAATCATAAAGTAGCATACGGCTTTGAGGCCAGGACATTAATGGAACAAAATTTAACCGACCGCGCTTTTTGGAAGTCCTTTTGGGAATCAAGGAAAGGGCTTATTTTTCAGCTCAAACCCAATTATGTTTTCGGCGATTTGCTCGCAAAACTGATCAAAGAAAAAAGTGTCAAAAACGCCATCGAGCTGGGCGGCTTTCCTGGCTATTATGCTACTTACCTGAAAAAATACCAGGGGCTGGATACGACTTTGTTTGACTATTTTATCCATAAAGAACTGATCGATCAGCTACTGGAAACCAACGGCCTGAAACCTGGCGATATTCATATCATAGAGGCCGATTTGTTTGAATACAAAGTGGACAAACCTTATGATATGGTTTTATCTTTTGGCTTGATCGAACACTTTAACAATACCAAAGCCATTATTGAAACACACCTGCAATTTTTAAAACCGGGCGGCGTGCTGTTCATTACCTTGCCCAACTTTAAAAGCGTGAACGGCTGGGTGCAACGCAAATTCGACAAAGAGAATTACGATAAACATAATATCAACAGCATGGACCCAAAACTGCTGGCTGAATACTGTACCGAGCTCGGGCTAATCGAAGTGGAAAGCAGCTATCATGGTAAGTTTTCGGTTTGGCTGGAAAACAAGTCGGAACAAAGCGGATTTGCCAAGGCGGTGGTAAAGTCTATTTGGGTGGCGGGAAAAGTATTTACCCAGATCATTCCAGTGGACAGCAAAACGCTATCGCCTTATATTTGGGTGAAGGGGGTGAAAAAGATGGAGACTATTTCAAAATAAAAGCTGACGGTTTCGGCAAAACACTTACCTATATAGAAAACAATTCGATTTTTTAACACAGAGAAGGCACAAAGAACACTGAGGGTTTAGATAATTTGACAAACTATTAAAGCTTTGCGACCTCCGTGTCTTCTCTGCATCTCTGTGTTAAAACTTTCATTAAGAATAAAAATTAACAATGAAACTCCAGCTTTTTGACAAACAGGTTTATATTGACCGAAGGAATGTATTAAAACAAAATATGGGCCATGATGGCCTGATCCTGCTTTTGGGTAACGAGGACAGCAGCATGAACTATAAGGACAATTGCTACCCCTTCAGGCAGGACAGCAGTTTTCTGTATTATTTCGGGCTGGATGTGCCTGTGCTTGGCGCGATAATAGATACCGATTCCGGGGAAGAGGTGATTTTTGGTGATGAATTAAGCATGGATGACATTATCTGGACCGGCACACTGCCATCCGTAAGAGAAATGGCATCCCTGGTTGGGGTTGCTGAAACCTGCGCTTATCTGCAGGTGGTGCATTACATTCACAAAGCGGTTACGTCCGGCAGAAAAGTGCATATACTCCCACCCTATCGCCCTGAAAATAAAATTAAACTGGCAACCTGGCTCAATGTTAGTTTAGATGATGTCGCCGATCATGTTTCTGTAAAACTCATCAAAGCTGTCATTGCGCAACGCGTGATCAAAACGCCGCTGGAAATTGAACAGATGGAAAATGCAGTATCCATAAGTGTTGATATGCAACTGGCTGTCATCAAACATACCCGCCCCGGTCTAAAAGAATACGAACTGGTCGCTAAAGCAGAAGAAGCGGCAATAGCGGCCGATGCGCGCCTGGGTTACCCGGCTATCATCACCACGCATGGCCAAACATTGCATACCCACTACTACGGCAATACTTTACAAGAAGGCCTGATGGTTTTAAGCGATATTGGCGCCGAAAATACCCTGCACTACGGCGGCGACCTCACCCGCACCTTCCCGGTAGGCCGTAGTTTTACTACCCGGCAAAAGGAGTTATACGAAGTAGTATTAAACGCGATGGATCATGCCATCGGCATGTTAAAACCAGGCGTACGTTATAAGGATATTCACCTTGCGGCCTGTCAAAAACTGGTTGAGGGACTTAAACAGGTAAACCTGATGAAAGGAAATGCAGCGGAGGCCGTAGCAGAAGGTGCGCATACCATGTTTTTTCAATGCGGTTTGGGCCACATGCTCGGGATGGACACCCATGATATGGAAGACCTGGGCGAACCCTACGTCGGGTATACGGATACTTTAAAGAAGGACACCGTTTTCGGCCTTAAATCATTACGCCTTGGTCGCGAGCTGGAGGCGGGATTTGTGCTGACCGTTGAGCCGGGCATCTATATTATTCCTGAATTGATTGACCGCTGGGCAGCGGAGAAAAAGTATATCGATTTTATTAATTATGACGTATTGAATACTTATCGCGATTTTGGGGGTATACGGATAGAAGATAACTTTTTGATAACCGAAAACGGGAGTCACCTGCTGGGTAAGTATTTGCCGAAAACGCTGCGGGAGATAGAGGGGCTGAAGGGTTCATAACACAGGACTTCGCCCTGTGTTGACATATTAGCGCCCTTTCAGGGCTGTTAACACGAATTAATTATTTCGAACAGCCAGTGTTGGGTTGAAGCCGCCCATAAATAGGCAAACGGAAATATATATTTTCGCCTTATATTGTCGTCAAATCAAACTATATGGCCTGGGCCTGGGGGATATCTCCTAAGAAAATCGAAACCATACCGCTCGGAGATTATAACTCCGATTATTACCTCACGCTAACCTACCACGCCATGGTAAGCAGGGGCTGGCATGTGGGTTATTTCGACCATGACGGCATCATTGCTTATACCAATATTTCGTGGCCATCCTATTCCGAAGAGGTTTCAGCACGGGTGAAGGACGGCTCAGTTGTCATCAAAAGCGAATGTGTTGGTTACCAGGGCATCCTTACCGACTACGGCAAGAATCAGCAAAACCTCGACCGGCTTCTTGACGAAATTATTTATGTGGAACATGTTCACCTGAAAAACAATCTTGAGGAAAGCACCCAGGAACTGATCGATTCCATTCCCGAAAAACAATTTCTGAACCTGGAAGATCCGCCGATGGCCGGCAAAGAGCAGCTGCGCGGATTTTTCTCCCCCTTCATTCCCAATAAAAAGTATTTCGTTACGCCCATCCTGGTCATTATAAATATCCTGATTTACATCGCAACGTTTATCGCTTTTAATATTCTTCTTGCATATTCAACCGGGCATCAATTAAACCTCAGTCATGGCGAAACGATTCATGATAAATTTTACCTGCTTTTTGGTTACAATCACCGCACCGAGGTGCTAAACGGGCAGGTTTGGCGGCTGGTGACCAGCATATTTCAGCATTTCTCCCTCGCACATTTGTTCTTCAACATGGTCGCTTTGGTTTATATCGGGTCGTTGATAGAATGTAAATTAGGCAGATGGAATTACCTGCTGATGTTTTTGTTTACAGGCATTACTGCAAGCACGGCTTCGGTAGCCTTTCACGATAATCAAATAAGTGCAGGCGCATCAGGGGCAATATTCGGCTTATTCGGCATATTACTGGCCTTGCTATGTACTGATTTCTACGAACAAAGCGCAAGGAGGGCCTTACTGATCAGCACCGCAATAGTTGTGGGACTAAACATTGCTCCTATTGGCGAGGGCATCGACCATGCGGCGCATTTCGGCGGCATCATTTCGGGTTATATTTTTGGCTGGATCGCTTATTTCGGGTTTAATCACAAAAACCGGTTTGTAAAAAAATGGGGCATCGCCCTGGCTGGCTCTGCTATCGTTATTGTTTTTGTGTCGTGCAGTATGGTGTTTTTGCCGCGTTACCAGCTAAGGGAATATGACACGCTGGTTGAAAAGATGCAGAACATGGCTACGGACCTTGATAATTATTTTTATGGGCGGGACGAAAATGGACATTATGTTACACTGGCCCGGAAAGAAAAATTAGACAGCATTGAGCTCATTGCGCTTCCTGAAGTGCAAAAATTTAAAAAATTAGCCCCGCAATTTAATAAGCTTATTTTGCCCGCGAAAAAGGAAAAAGCGGCCAGGGCTGAAGCTAAATTGGTGGGCTTGCTATGCCAGGTGTATCAATTGCTTTACCTCGAAATTAAGGAACAAAACATGGAAAAATACCGGCCAAAAGTAGATAGCCTGACCTACCTGGTTAACGACGTACGTATGAATTGGGAAAAAGGCGACTAAGTCCGGTTTACCGAGCGAATTTTTGCCTTATAAAGCGGATGGTGCGTTGAAACAGGCTGCCCTTGCGCTTTTTAAGGAAATTTTTTATCGCCTCGTAAGCGAGTTGATTTTCTTTTATTTCCGTTGGAAATTGGGTTACCGGTTGTTGTGCGATCTGCACCGAGTACATGTTTTCCTTATTGGAGTGCACCCCACTTCCATCATTGCCAATATTGTGCACCAGCGATACCGTAGGGTTGAGCGTTAGCCCGCCCTTTAAAAATATCGAGGCGTACCAGCGTATGGCCCAGGAGTCATTTTTTCCGGCCTTAAAGCCTTCCAGTTGTTTCCAAAAGTTCATGGTGCCCTCGATAGAAAACCGGCTGATCTTTTTTTGGTCGAATTGCTTTAGCAGAACATCCACATCCGGTTCAAAATCTTTCCAGGCCCTGGCCCAGGTTGCCCAGCCCCAGCTGGTGGCGGCACGGAAAAAGAAGGTTTGAGGCAGGCCCTTCTTAGCAATATTGTACAGGTAGGCGCCAATATGCATCACATTGTCCTCGTTTTTATAACGGGTCAATGCTTCGTTAAAATATTGAAGTGTATAGGGTGAGGACAGCAAATCATCTTCAAAAACAATGATCTTATCGTATTCATTAACCAGTTGCGTAACACCGCTGATAATTGACCCGGCAAGGCCCAGGTTACTTTTGCGCTCGATAATCTTGACTGATTTGAAACCGGTAACCTCTTTTATCAGCTGCCTTACCTCATCTACCTTTGCCTTGTCCTCATCCGTTTTGGGCGCATCGGAAAAAATAAACAGGCGCGATTCATCTGCCAGCAAATTTTTTTGCAAATAACTGATCGTCCGGCGCGTATGCTCGGGGCGGTTGTATACAAATAGGGCTATAGGTGAAAGGTTTTGCATGAATAAA